>Ga0210059_1000047_pt1 | contig 87971 bp, 49 predicted proteins | sample Ectturendosymbi2_FD_188042 | JGI IMG/M metagenome (GOLD analysis project Ga0210059, IMG submission 188042) | Ecteinascidia turbinata endosymbiont from Florida, USA - Sample 2 (SPAdes) (version 2) | ecosystem: Host-associated > Tunicates > Ascidians > Unclassified | place: Key West, Florida...
CTGATCGATTCCTTGCTTACACCCATCGTGGAAAGTACATACTTGAATAGAGATATGTGCAAGTTTGAATCATCGCAAAAAGACGAAAGCAGATGGCAGTCGACTGATTCCTCGAAAGCATACAGAAAAACTAGTGCTTTTAAGTTATGTCTTGTGATATTTTTTATCACGCAGCCGATGAAATTCGAAGTAATAAGCCAAGAGTCATCCTTTAGCTAGATGAGTCAACTAGCGGCGCCGGAACAACGGTAGGGCAAGGGGGGCAGTAAAAAAGTTGAGGGCAATGTAAACTTATAAAAAACAAACAAATCGTTACCAATATGTTTGTTTCTGTTCAGCAAAAAATATTGACCTCACAAATAATAGCAGAAATTAGAGAAAACCATTCTGAATTTTCTTGTTGAGCGAATAGCTACAATAAATTTGTTTCAAATCGATCTTGATAAACCATGAAATTACCCATGTGAGTGTTATGAAAAAAGCACTTCCGCCCCCATTGCCCCCCTTTTGAAAGAGCAAGGGGAAATGACCCCGCCATTTTCCTATTCTCACGCGTCCTGGAGTCAACTGACTTGCTGAATTGCACGTAGTTATTGGTTTACTGTCGATCCATACATGCAATTGAGTTGAAAGTCTTCATGTGTGAAAGTCTAGTCCAGAGACGACTAGCAAAGTGACTGATGATCATGAAAAAATGAATACTTTCTTTCAATAAAATAAACTCGTGGAAACACGTTAGCCTCCTATGCTCAGACGGCGCCTCTTCTATGCTCAGTGAAGTCAGGTTTTACAACTCTGGTGAACAAACGGACCTCGCACATCTTTTCTGCCCCTTGTGTTCTTCATCGACATGCACTGGCGAGTAAAGCCCTTCCAGAAAATTTGAAAATGTTTTTGAAACATGCAACTGTAACGTGTAAATTTTATCAGGGCATGGGCTCATGCTTTCAAAGTGGTTTATAAATATGAGTTGATTGATTTTTTAAACAATGCTTTCTTCCAAATTCATATCTTGCAACTGTGACTTTTCCAAATTTTGGCGTGGATTGGGCGAAGAGTTTTCTATGCTGTCTAAGCGCGAATTTGAAGTTATTATACCTTTTCAAAATACTTATTTGTGTGAGGCAGGATTTTCCTCAATAATGACCATAAAACGCAACATCATTCTCCATTGATACCCAAGAATGACATGAGAATAGCTCTTTAAACCACTGTTCCCAGAATCTCAAATATTGTGCGTAGAATACAAGCACAAAAATCTCACTGAGTGACTGGCTGATTTGAAATTGTTTGCCATTTTTCAGTCAAAAAAGAAAAATTTAAACATGGCTGTGTATTCCTTCTTCCAAACATTTCGTTCCTTGATTCACTGATATGCCGGAGCGAACCACTTCTTAAAAGTGTTCATGCTTGCATGTAAGAGCATTTTATGGTTAAAGTTTCATTGCAGAGACTGATAAACTTCATGCAAGCATTACCCTAAAATTTCTTCCAGTAAGCACAAAAATTCATGTATGTGAGTGAAAGTTTACAACGTTTTTCCAGGAGAGCCAGCCCCAGATCCTTTCCGGAAAAGCTATGCCTTGACACACTAGATATTGTTGGGGGTAAAACCAATTTTTTGATTTGGCTAAAGGGTAAATAGACAAAAATGGTTAAGAACAGTGGTTCTTGCTGCCTCAGAGCAAAACCGCTGCTCGGCTTCGATTGAACATGCGGTGTTGGTGTACATCCGAAGCGTGTAAATACAGTATAACCAGCGCAATCGTAATGGCGGCCGCGATGACTTCTTGCTCAACTGCAATATTGGTTGCAAAAAGCATACTACAGATCTAGCACTTATAGCATTGTAGCATTGAGAGGTTTACTAGCGTTTTTGCATGAAAGGTTTATGAGCAAATGGTGACATTGATCTAATATCAAAACTTTTAACACTTGTGAATTCAATGAGAGCAGACTTTTTACTGTCGGCTTAAATCTGAACACAATTGCTCAGGAGAAAACGCCAGAAACAGGCACGTTTCATGGATGAAGCTTTAAAAACAAGGAGCATTAAAAATATTTAAATGTTGAAATTAGGTAGTTGTTTGCCCCGCCTATTAACATTTCTGGCTACGCGCCTGGTTGCCACTGCTAATATTTACCAAAATCTTATGATTTGTTTTGATTATGTGATGTTGTATATTTTAATAGCAGTACGTTTTATTTCGGAACTGACCACTGACCAAATTTGAAACACAATTTTTGAGCATTTCAGTCCAACTCTCAAATAATCTTTCCATAGTAAATGCAGTGCTAAGTGCTAGATATCTAGATATAGCACCTACCACCACCATGGGTGTAGCCAGGGGAGACACTTGGGCCATGGTCAGCGCAGTATATAAATTCCATGATGTGTCCCCCATTTCGCCAGTTTTACAAAAAGGTAAAAAGGTCGTACTACGGTTGAGTGAATATGGTGACAAGCAGACGTTAAAATAGAAAATATGCTATCTGAAGGTATGAAATTCATTCCGAACCCGTCAATTGCTTTGAATATTGGAATAGAATCGACATGGCTATGTAGCGAATCATTGCAAAGGAAAGGAGTTGTTCCATCTATGGTGGAAAGCATGTAAGCTTCCTGTAAGGCAGGGTTTCTCAACCTGTTGGCTATGGCCCACTAGTGGGTCACAGAAGAATTTTTGACGGTCTGGTATTATCACAGAAGAATTTGTCACGGTCTGGTATTATTAAAATTGAGTAGCCTAAGTTTTGAAAACGTAGGTAGGTAGTTCTTGAGATACACAGGGCATAATTTGCTGTCTTTCGTCTTTATGTGTTAGAAATTATTGCGACATGGCAATTTCCACATAGCCTACCGCATTATGCACAATTCTGATTTGTCATTGGTGTTTTTGAGACCAAACTTGTAATGTCTGACTTTTTTACCTCTTTTGGATATGAATGTTTTGCTTAATACGAATATTTGCAATATGGCTGGACACTGCAACGTTTCACTATTGTAAGGCACCAAAAAAAACAATTAAAACATTTTCGTTTGTCGGTTTGCTTGAGAGGCGTTATTATTTGTCCTGCGACATTCTGATTCTCCATTGCGATTTACGTTCGTTAAAGCCTTTTCAACAGGACTACTGTTATCGCAGCGGTGAAGACAGATTATTCCGCGAAGTAAGGACCTGGAACGTTACAGCTCGAGAATACGACAAATTTTGTGAAGTAACGGAGGAACCTGCGAGCGCATTATCAGCGTATACAATTGTGATTTGACGCAACCTGGAATTTGTCTGATTCTTGCCCGCCTCACACATTTTCATTATTTTTGTCATGAATTCACTACATCAAAACTCAGCAATAATAAAGTTGCACTTACCTGTCGCAAAGGATACTGCCATTGCCACAAGCACTGTTACGACAAAAGAGATAGTTGCGTAATGGAGCGGCGATACAGCAAACAACGTGTCTTGGAGCTCTGTCCTGTAAACAAATAAAAATATATGTCAGTAAATGTTTCTTGCAATATGAGCGTGCTGGCAGTTGCTGCTTCATACATTCTTTGTAGCATAATTCAAAAAATGTTTAAGATGACGCAAAACGAATTGAGACAAAAACGGTGTATACACACTGTTTGCAATTTTTAGAAGTGAAAGAAGAACTACTTACAATTAATTTACTTGTTTCTAAAGCTTTTTCACATGTTACAAGATGCTACGATTTAGCTGAAGCTGAAAAAGGCGTGCTAAGAGTTTTTTTGTTAGCCACCTACCTTGTTAAATTTGTTCCAACTGTTTTAGTCGTGGGAAGAGTGGTGAAAACGCTTTTTTGTGTAACAAACGTTCCTGTAGAGTTGATTAATGATGCCTCAACGCACATATCAGTGGATGTTGGCAGAAAACCATAGTTTTCTGGAGGCTTTCCACATGCGAAACTACTGACTGCCACCCAACCTTGGAAGAGGGTGCCTAGTACTTGGCCTGCGATTGCTCCCTGTTGAAGAAAAGCATAAGTAAAAATCTTGACACCAACAGTGAATATGGTAAAAGTGTAATGCACTCACAAGAAACGCATTTTTGTTGCGACGTAGTGAATTGTTTTTCAGTGTCTGAAATACTGCACAAATGCTGCTGCAGACACGAAAGTAAATACAAACATCAGCAACTGACTGTAAAATTTTTAATTAAATTTATTTTAAATTATGAAGCCAGCAAAATCAGTTTCTTGAATTTGAAGGTAGTTTTAAGTCGGCTTGTGGCAAACATGATTTTTTGACATAAATTATTCTCAGAACATCTTCAAAGTGCAGCAACACAAAGTAACACCTAACTCTTCAGACATACCGTGATTTCCTATGAAAATTTGGAACTACCTTAATGTCACAAACCAGTAAAAGTGGTGTTGAATTTGAAAGGTGCCACCACTAACCTGAAGAAAAATAACGGTAGGAGTTTGACTAAAATTTTGAATTATTTTTACAAAGATTTTGTCATAACATAACCTGAAGTAATTATTCAAAATTTAAACACTTTCGTGCAGACTACCTCCTATTTGACAAATCTAGCTGCCAAGTTTATAATGTCGTGCTCTGTGCATTTTGTGCTTTGATAGTGAAACATGGAACCGCCACTGATCCTTCCCCTAAAGAAATGTTCTCAAAGTTTGTATGATGTTGAAATCTGCTGACCCCCTTCCGCAAAAGTAAAGTAAGATATCATTTCCTGTACCTCAGTTCAGTTTATTTCTGCATCCCCACCAAGCACACAATACTTCATCGGGAATGCAGCGACAAGAAGCGACAACCGTACCTGGCATTAAGTCACTGCCCCCTCAAAAATGCACAAACTTATAACTTGGTTATGTAACAAGCAATCCACTGAAAGGTATTTAGGACTTTAATTTCCAGTCTGACTGTTAACAGATACTTACAACTTTTTTCATTTTTTTACAAATGTCTTCCCATGCACCATCTTTAAAAAATATCGGATAGACCACTTGGTTATGCTGACACCTCAGGAACAACTAGTCGAAACTCAATGGCACATAGGTCAGTGGGGCATATTTAATCTTAGTCCTTAATGAAATCGTAATCAATAAACTACGTGACATTCATGAAACTACAAATGCAGGAACGTGAAAATGGTCTCACGTTATTTATTGTACAGTTAGTGTGACAATTTTCAGGAACGTTTTATCAAGGATTTATTGAACACTCTGTGGACCACTGGAAATTCCCAGTGGGCCACCGGTGGTTCACCTGGACCAAGTAGAGAATCGCTGTTTTCAGCAATTTCTTTCATGTTTTTATATGAAACTTTGAGACGCATAAAAGTAATTGCAAAATATGCAGGACCAAAGCTTGCCATAAGCAAATCTAAGAAATATTGTAATTTACATGTTTTTTGTACAAACTAGTCAACCACTTAAAACCTCTTGTTGCACAAATGTGATCCCAAAAGGATAAAACCTATTCAAAAAATTATAAACAGCCTCGTCTCTTATAAGCGGACATGTACACTTATTTTACCTTTGCGTTGCACCATGGTGAAAACAAACCCAGCGTGAATATGGCCAACATCGGACCTCCAAAACAGCCGACTATTATAAAACCTAGTTGAATGATTGTTGTGTCCATGTACTGGATGCAAAATGCGTATCCCGTTGATAGAACTCCAACCGCAGCCACTGGAAAAAAGATGCATCAGAGCGTGCAAATATGCGTTCTATTCTCGTGAAAACAAATATGAACAAAAATGTGGCTATACTACAATTACCGTACGCCTTCATTATCACACGATTCCATTTACACCACCCAAGTGCAATTTTTTCATATTTTAGTTTCTTTTAAGTATTTTTCAATTCAGAGCATGTTGCTTCGAATCTTTTCTCTTTCATTCGCAGATATGCTCATAGCTGCGGTGCATGAGTAACCCACAACTCTCACCTAGTAGCCAGTACATTTCATTCAGTACAAATTGGCTCATGAAAATCATGCAAACGTTATTGAATTGTACCATACCAATTAGTTTGCTAATGGTAATCTGCAGCGGTGGTTTGATGTTAGGCCACTTCTTTAATATGAAATCTTCTAAAATCAAAGCTCCTACAGAGTTGATTCCAGATGAAACGGTACTGAAAAAAGGAATAAATTGGCTGAGCAAAATGCGTACGCTTGAGCCTGCAATCGTTATGTACTTTTGAAATTATGGTAATTTTTTTTTGCCGACTGAGTAAGAAACTTGATCCGCATTAAAACAAATCTTTTTTCTAATCGTCAAACTTTGAAAATTGAAAAGTATGGATAAATTATGAATTGCTAAAAACATGAAGCATCGAAAAATCAATACTGCCATTAGCATTGCTATATTCAAAATTTTTTGTCAAAAATTTGCCATAAGTTGGACAAAGACATGCCATATTCCTTGTAGTATCTGGCAACCCTGTTCGTAAGTGAGCTCGCTAGTAAAATGTGTTCACGAAGCAGGTGCTTTAGCCTTGGCAGTCGCAAAAATGCCTGCTTTTGTTTGAATGATGCAAGAGTGAATTTGAATCAAGCCTGCTGTTTTGAAATCGTACAACGTGTTGATTTTATCTTACCAGCTCATCTGTGCAATTTTTGCTGCTTTTCTGGAGCTCGCAATGCATCCCCAAAGACCTACAAAAATGCTGTCACTGTCACCTAATATAAAAAACAAATAGTGGCAGCCGGCAAGATTGCAATAACTACAGAAAGATTGCCCTCCTCTCAGTGGTAAGCAAAGTTCTCGCTCGTGTTATTCTTCCAAGGCTTCAGGAGCCAACGTGGGTTTCGATCTCGTCTTTCAACCGTGGTAATGACTTTTACATTCTGACAGCTCCAGGAAGAATGCCTGTAACAGCACAAACCACTAAATGTCCTATTCATATACTTCACAGAGGCATTCCACATGGTGTGTCGAGGAGGACTGAGAACTGTTCGCAATTCTGCAACGACTTGGTTGCCCAGACAAGTTGCTGTCTATTATCAATGATTTCCCCTAACAGATACAAGCCTCTGTCCGTTACAACGGCTCCACCTCAAAAACATTCCAACTTTCCCTGCGTTACACGTGACTTTAAGCAGGGGTGCGTTCTCGCACCTACTGTGTTTTCAATTTACTTTTCGGCCATTGACTTTGTGGCCTTCCGTCCACTTCCGGCGTTTTGTTCCACTCACGTAACTCTGGAAAGCTTTTCAGTCTATCTCGTTTCCAAGCTAGCTGTAAGATCCACCATGTGTTTATACGTGAAGTACTTATGCCAACGACACTGTCTTTGCTGTCCACAGTAATGCAGATGCACAAATACTGTGCAATTTCTTTGCAGGAGCCTGCACCGGATTTGGTATGAAGATAATTTTGAGCAAGTCAGTTGTCCCTGTTCAAGGGGTCACTGACACTGTGACCATCAACAATGTTGCCTTAAAAATTATTGAAGAATTCTGCTAGCTTAGATCAAACATCACAGCATGTGTGTGTCCCTTATTTCTGAGCTAGATGCAAACTCCCTCTACCATTGAAAAAAATCGAGTCTCACGCATCTCAACAACGGTAAAGTGCATGTTGGAATCCTGTTCTGATGATGCAGGCGGTATCAAATCGTCTGCAAAATACAAATAGTTGATCCTGCAGTTGCCAACAGTAACACCCTCGTCGACTCGGCTATTGCTGTCTAGCGAATTTATACAGACTATGACGACAAGGGTGACAGTGCACACCCTTGTCCGAGTCCAGCATCCACTTTTAACGGTTGTGATTTTACGCCGCTGACACGGACATAAGCTCATGAACAACCTCTGACTTGACGGCCAGTAACCGACACGACAGCATTCAATAAATCCCTTTTTGTGTCTTGCAGCAAAGGTTTCATGAAAATACTCGCGTGGAAATTGATATTTCGTCTTCGCAACTCTAATCTTTATGTTTCAAATATCCACGGCTCCGAACATTTGAGGTTTAATAAAAATAAAATTGAGCAGATTAATCTAACTTATCCACTATTTTGGATTCTATGCATTTACGCATTAATTTGAATAAATGACATTCAATTATGTTTTACCAATAGTTTTACTTTCTGCACTACCTTCGTTTTTCTCAAAAAATCCAGGAAAACGGGAACATTTAATGTTTTAGTAAATTACATCTTTCGTCCCACCACACCAAGTCACAATATGTTAACCTTATACAGACGTTAGTACACTGAGAAATTTTGTATCTAAGGTCCACCTTGTTTGCAAGTTTCAGAAACACAGCACTGCGTATTGCAAGTCCTTTCCGTTGGAAATCTCGCGAGTGTCCTTCAGACGAAACTAAACAAGGATGCTTTGTCAGGCCTTGTCAATCCATAGAAGACAGACGAAAATCTAATTTAACCTGTGGAAAGGCCTGGCAGCGGCGTTTTTTGGAAGAACATGAAGGTCTGGCAGTTTCATGAATACAAGCAATTGGTTGTGTACTTGGCATATCTTTCGTTTCAACTGAAAAAGGTTGTTACTTTCATTGCTTGGCAAACCTCTGCTTGGCAAACCTCATTCTGTGCTTTAAATCTATGAGTGTGCTGTTTTTCGGTAACAGTAAGATAATGATTTAGAACGACTAATGAGCACATTGCAATGTACATTTGCAGTTTCCTGCCATCTTACATTTGGTTATCCTTATGGTTTAAGAGAAACCTGATTGATGGAAATTCATATCAAACATATCTTAGAACAGGAATCTCAAACACCCAGCCAGCAGGCCACATGTGGTCCGCGAGGGCATTTTGTGCGGCCCGCGATGCTTTTTGGGAATTTTCATATAAGTAACATTTAAAGTTGTTTTGTTTATTCACCGGTTTTTAAAAGTGCTTAACCAGCAAGTGAACAAATTCCTTTAAACGAACGTAGAGACGGTCAGAAATGATTTGCCTGTAACCCACGATACCTTCCGCAGGAATTAAGATGAAAAAACTGTTTCTACTAAGGTTAATGTACCGCCATTGTTGCGTCAGCATCATAAGGCGGTTCGCAGCTTGTCATAATGCGTCCCTCAGGTTACTTTATGAGTCCTAATTTGGCCCTCGGAGCAATTTGAATTTGAGACCCCTGTCTTAGAATGAAAAATACCTTAAAGTCCCGCTTACAGCGGCTGCAACAAATAAACCGGCCATTCCTGGCACTTCCTTGAAAACTTTGATCACTAACAATGGAATCATCTGGTCTGGACTTTCAATCATTCCTGCTTTGATTGGATCGCATCCCTCAAAATAGGCATACATAATCAAACCACTCACTGCCGACAGTGAAAGGAAGATGAATGTCGCAATGTATGACACCGCAGCAGCTCTGAGAAATAAACCAAACTTATTTTCTAATTCTGAAACTTTCTAAACAGAGAAACAGCGTGGCAAAAATATAACATCGATTAAAAATAAATGTGAACGCGCACAACGCAACTGTTAGAAAATGAAAGTTTTTAACTAGTAGAATTGTCCTTATCCTGCGATAACACTCTCAAATATTTGACAAGATTTTTCTATACTTTTTGCAAGTTTCTTCAATCGTTGCAGTAGCAAAAGGAAAATTTCTACGACGTACATATAAAGCACTTTTTTGGAAAGTCAACGATTTAAGGGAGCACGACAACGGGAAAATCATACTGCCATCTACTGCAATCTCTGATGTTGAAGTCCAAAAACAAGCCAGGGGCATCATGGCTTTTGTTTAAACAGGCAAATGCAGAATATTTACAAAAAACTGAATCAAGAAAGCAAACCCTTACATCCTGGCATCTTTCACAGTTTTACAAGCAAGGTATCTCTGGGTGATTTGTTGGTTAATGCAGACTCCTGTGCACCAGTTGATTCCCAGTCCCACCATGATAGTCCAGAAAGTATAAGTCACTGTTGGATCAATGTTGAAACTAAAAATTAAAGGATCAGCTGCAATCAAGAGTGACTGTGGTGAATGCAAAATATCAGGCATATTAAAAACAAGTTTTACGTTTACAGATATGACTTGAACTCATGTTTTGTGTTCAAGTTAATCCCCGCAGCTCTCCGCACACCGTGCGCCTGGTAAGAAGGCTAAAGTACCAATATGCAAGGTTGTGGTAAAACCCGGTCGGGAGTCGACCTCCACGCATACCAGCACCGAAGCGGACGCACGTATCCAGTGCCGGATTAACAATAGTAGCAAATGTAACAATTGCTACGGGCCCCGCGCTTTTGGGGGCCCCGAGGTCTTCTGTAACAAATCTTATTTATTACATTAAATATAAGATTTTTTTCAGTATAAGAAATCAGTCTTTTGCTAAATTTTCCATAAGTAGTAGCAAAGGTTTTCAATTACAGGCTGTCTGTGTGCAGAAATTTTTGTTTGATTCTTTTTCTACAATTGCGTATCAAAAGGCATAAGATTGCGGTCAGCAGTGTTGCCATTTTAGCTGATATGCCGCTAAATCTAGCAGGATTATCTCACTGTTAGCTGTAAAGTTTCCAATCTAGCAGTTAACTGATTTTCTAGCAGGATTTTACCAACCCCTTGACAGGTTTAGCAGGTTCAAATTCCTGACCAACAACCCGTTTCAACAGTTTTTCAAAATGAAAATTTTTACACCTTCTTCATTAAAAAATATTCTTCTCTTTTATGACGTTTTGATTGGGTAATACCATGCCAAACCACAACCAGCTGTTTGCAATTATTTGGAATTTTTAGTATGATGCAACGAAGCTGCTTAGTAATCAGATAGTTTGGTGAAGCTTAAATTATTTGCTTGTGTGCTTAGTGAGCGTGTAAGGTCAAAAGACAACATTGGCAGAATATGTTTTTATCCCATGACACGATATTTCCAAGCGGTTCAGTTACGCTAATAAGTAGTAATGTCTAGTAAAAAACTTCCTGGTAAACCAAAGCTGCCAAAAGTTTCGACATATATGGTTGCAAGATTCGGAACCTAAAAGTTGTCTCAATGCCATCTGCCTATCCTGCTGATTCAAGAACAGCCTTTTGCGAAGTTTGCACTTTGCGATAACGCAATCATAGCGAAACATTGTTAGCTTGAAAGGCATAACTGGTAGCAAAAGTACTCAGGTAAGACTAAAGAACTTTTTGCATGCATCCTAATGTAACGCAAAGTTTTTACAAATACCAGCCTTAGAAAGTTTTAGGGCTGAAGCTATGCTCAGATTGTTTATCGTTGAGCATTTTTCTACTGTATGAAAACATGCAGTCATTTGAAAAAGACCGTCAAAACCTGTGTGTCATACAAAAAAAGCGAGGTAAGCTGCAGTTACGTTGCTCAGTATGTTGATTGAAACAAAATCGTTGGGCCGAAAAGTGTGGTGGTCAAGATCGGCATTTTCAGCCCGCGCACATTGAGAGCGAGTGCAAGACGAAAAACTAATAGTCTTATGTTGCATAACTTCATGGGTTTCTTTTAATGATCTTAAAAATAACATATTTTTTAACAGAATTTCACTGCTTTTAGCAGATTTTAGCTGAAAATTTGTGACAAGACTTTTAGCAGAATCTAGCAGTTTTCTGTGACACCATTTAGCAGATTTAGGTCATAACCATCTGGCAACATTGGTGATCAGCATGATACACCCAGACTGTCATTTCACGATGCAAACTGGAGAGAGCATGCAGAAAGTAAAGCTAGTAGCACGGACGCCTTGCCTACACACTTTGTTATAGCATGTGTTGAGGTGTTTTTTCAACTTAGGGCCCCGCGCTCTTGAAATGCTACAGGCCCCGCGCAACCTTAATCCGGCACTGCACTCCCCACCAGACCACGGGCTGGTCACGAGCGCGAAATTGAGTTAGATGGGCCCTGTGGAACAGAGATGATCGGACAGTGGATATTTACTACCCGATCCTATTCTGTTTTTGAAAAATGATACCCGTATCGGTATCCGAACCGAATCCTGTTTTGGTTGAAATCATACTATCCCTATCCGGATTTGTGCTGTGTCTATTTTGCCTTGTTAGGCAAAAAAGCTAATGGAGCTATTTTGCCTTTAACTGATTGGTTGAAGTAGTCACATGACAAGTTTGGAACGCATGTCCTGTTTAGTTGAACATGACATCTGTAACAGCTCAGTCCCATGCATGGATGATGGTTGTCGTGGTTTCAGGGCTGGCAAACAGTTAGCAGCTTCTTGTTTGCATTAAGTGAACTGTAGGCTAAACCCTAACTTTAAACACAGAACCCCTAAACCTAAAACTTGACCCTAAACCTTGACCAAAAGCCCTGATCCTAAACCCTAACCATAAAGTCTTAAATCCCAACCAATTGTCTATGCGTATTGTACTTGTTACAATGTTACATGACGAGGGTGGTAATGGGGTGGGAACGCGTGGGAACGGCGTTCCCATATAGCCTACCTTTTTTGGTGTGGGAATGCGTTCCCATACTTTTTTGCACTAGTAACGGTACTTGAAGATGTGGGATCTAAACGATTACATTAAAACATGGCTGCGATCTCACAGACGTGCTAGCGACACGCAAATCCGCACCGCTAGTCAAAAGTCTACAGTGAAACAGGAAGGTCCAATGTAGGAGGCGTTTGGCGTTCCCATATCACTTTCTTTAGCACTACACCCCTGCACATGACCACTTCAAACAACTGTGTTCAAATGAAGGCAAAATAGTCCCAGCACAGGTTTTGCTTAATGAAGCAGAATAGACACACTACCTGAATGCGTTATGCCACTTTGGGCCCAGACATGCTTATAAACAGAAAGTTAGACATATCTTGCAAGCTTGGCATATCGCGTGACCTAAGTACTTTTTCAAGTCAATTGCATTAAAAAGCACGCTGAAGTTTTGTCACACAGTCCCGTCGCCACGGGGGGCTTTGGTGGGCTCAGCCCTTCCAAAACAAAGCTCCAAGCTCCCCCGAATTGAAATATGAAACACTATAAAACAAGTGAGGTTTGTTCAAATTTCAGAATGTCAAGCCCCACTGCACAAATGTGAAGCCCCTCTATACAAGCTTTTCATTAGCCGTTTCCTTGTAACAATGGTTAGATTTCAACACCATCCATGAGTTCACATTGATAATTTCATTTATTAATCCTACCCATTGTTGCAATTTAACTAAACCTAACTACATAGCAATGCTAGTCTACAAACCAAAATAGCATTCAGAACAATACACTGGCTTAAAATATGTCATTTATATTGAAATGGCTGACAAAAAATTCAGTCTAACAAGTCAATGTCACAAAACGACAACTTTGTATATTATGTTTAAAAAACAAAAAAGCTACCTGGCCTGGTATCATCCAACAACCAGTCAATGCAGGCTCACGTAGAATACGCGTGAAGACTGCAAGGTCTGGTGTAGACTACAGCCCACATTAAAAGAGCTTGAGTGCTCTAGCTAGTCTAGACCACAGATCACAATAGGCCTACACTAGCTAGCATTGGCCCAGGTACGCTGCAAACAGCGTCCTTAATGTATAGGCCTACTGAAAGAGCCCTATCTTGCCACACCAGGAACAGATTCATGCTGACAAGCTTGGCGTGTCCAATTAGTAGATTAAAAGGGGAAATGGGATTACATAATGGTACAGAGATTACACCATAGACAGACTCGGAGTCATGGCACAGAAGGCTGAAAAGATGCTTCTAAAAATAATAAATGAAAGATTGTGCAATGTGCAACTTTTTCCAAAAATCTAAATCCTCGAAATATCGATAAAAGCGTTTCGGATATCCGGATCCGTATCGACTTCGGCGCTGCTAATGCTACACGTCTGGAGTTCGACTGTCGGCCGAATCTTACCAAGATCGTGTAAATGGATACTATAGCATTCTTACTAGGCGCACTGTTTGTGGAAGCGCTGTGAGGCCTTCACAGAACGCACAAAAACGAGTCAAATACTGTCAGACCTTGTAAACACTCAGTGGTGGCGTTACAAGACCACTGTAGTTATAAAGTGCAATCAAAACACTTTCTCAAAAATGTTAATAGTTGTGACGCATGAAAGACAGTCTGAATAGCTACTTAAATGCGCAAAGCTAACACATTGTTAGTAACCACAATTAGTAAGAAGAGGTATTGACAAATTGTTAGTAATCACAATTAGTAAGACGAGGTTACACTCTTAACAATTAATGGATTTCCAAAATGTGTTTTAGTGTATGTGACACTTACAACCATATTTTGCCAAAATTATTTGTTTTCGAAAAAGCTTGACTTAAAGTGCTGATTGAAAAAGCCTGGTAATGTGATTCGAGTCAGAATAAATAGTTACACCAGTTTAGCATCAGACCAGCAAACCATTTACACGTTACACTAACCTTCATTAAACTTAATGTTTTGATAAAAATCATTTCTGTCGAGGTCTGTCTTTCTTTCCAACGGAGCTGGGCAGTAGTGAGCTACTAAAAGAGCGAGCAACTCTAGCGAACTAATTTTCCAGCAGCGTTAGCGCGAGCGCCGCTCTTTTTTGAAAAAAATAACGGATGCGGTAGCGAGCTATCACCATTTTACCGCTATTCGCTATTCGCTACTTTGGCGTGAGTGGTGGCCAAAGGAAGAAGTTCGCAAGAGCTCTTCCGTCAGCACACGTTGATAGTAACTGCTCTTCTCACTGTTTTGCGCTGATTTTGGTTGATTTGTTTGCGGTAAGCTAGCAGCACTAGAAAAGCTTTAGCTCAGGTTGCTTTTGACCTGATCGATGGGTTCCACGTTAGTTCGGTAAAAACTCAGCATCAGCGACAAACTTAAAGCAGTTGGGGCTTCGAAGCATTGGCTACTGCTACCCCTAAAGCTGCGTATAACTGAGTTGAACGCTTGCAAAAATATAGTACTGGGTTCAACATTTCGCTGCGTGCGCAACTACGGTTTTTGTTTTGAAGCATATGTCAGTATGACAGTTTTTGTAGCTTGCTTCGACTTCAGGATATTTGGCTGTATACATAACTTGAAGCAAACTTATGATTCTGTCGTGAAGACAGTCACGTAGCCAGGGGGGGAGGGAAGACATCTGTCCCCGGGCGCAGAATTTTAAGGGTGTAAAATGAGGTTAGAATGTCACGTAACAATTACGAAACGTCAAATATCAGCGGATGCTAGTAATTACGATTTACAAAATGTCAAATGCCTCTCGCTGATACCTTTGCAAAATCTCATCAAGATCACCAAGGTTCGCAAAGGGAGCAATCACGAACCTTAGTGACGCTTTAAGGCGTCGCTTGTGTCTCCAGCAACCAGCGCCTGCATGTGGTTTGACTGACGATTGCGTCACAGTCAGTGGTGAAAGTAGAATAATTTTCTGACCGGAACGATCCAGTATTTGTCAATACCGGCCCGATATTTCAGCCATAACTGTAAAAACGCAGTCAAGAGCACGTCTAGTTTTGGCCCACCCTGTATTGTACATTGTAAAAACACAAAAAAATGTACTGTACAACCATTTAAAAATCAACCAAAAAGCGTTATGGGCTACGTTCGGCAACTTGCACAACTTCTGAAAGTGAGTCAGACAATGCAACTTGAGTTAACACCTCCACAGTTTTCCGCACGCCAAGAGTTTAAGTATCACAACACATCAACACAAATATAGAAAATTATTTAAAAGCTTTGCACAAAAAAAGGCTAATAATTCAAAACATGGCCATAGTCAGAGTCAAATTTTTACCGAGGCGAATATGTTAATCACGTCACCGGCTTGGTATGTTGTTAGATGTAGTTTATGGAGACCTAACATCCTGCCCTTGTTTAATCAAGGCTGGTAGTATCTTTGGTGGTTGCAACATAGTGTAGCTGGAGTGCTGCTCTTTTTAAAACAGCCACACAATATAATATGATTTGATTTAGCGCTACAAAAATGTTTCGTGGCAGCATTACAGAAAGTTTATCGAGGCAAGTGCCTCATTTTGCCTCAGTGTAGCTATGGCCTAGCAAAAAGTGTGTAATCCACAATGATGCAGTTGAGACCGAAACCGTGGAGACTGGGACCTGGTAAAACTTCGAGACTGGGACTTCATCAAAATTTCCGAGACTCGAGACTTCAAAATTTGTGGATTTTGCCGAATCTTTACATAAGATATTGTCCTCACTTCGAAGTTGAATTTTTTTCAAATTTATGTCATTTTTCTGACCTTTTTTTGGTTGTTTTTATCTGCAAATGCAACAAATAAAAATCGTTGAAATATAGAAATTTTACTCAACCATCTCTTTGCAATATTCAAAGTCTCGAGACCTGTAGTCATCGAGACCAAGACCAAGTATCGAGACTCCATCAATGGTAATCTATTTAAAATTCTGCTAACTCAGTCTTAAAATATTCATGCTGTATAATCTCTAGACCCTTATAAGCACACTAAAGACTGGATTAGTGGTTTCGTCTTCACAATAACAGCTCGTAGTGCATCTGCTTTGGCAGTGGCTTTCTTTCGCTTACTTGATCTACTCTCATATGCACATTTCGGCATTCGCAAGTAAATACAGCCTAACCTAAATGAGATCCCTCTATTCTGATTACTTTGAAAACCAGAAAACAACTTACACCTTACAGTACACCCAGGGTTTTTTTAAGGAAAGGTACCCAGTATGGATCTGTAGGGACCCGATTTCTCTGATTCTAGGGACCCGATTTTCTCTAATTCTAGAGACCCGATGATAATTTTCCCTGATTTTAGGGACCCGATTTTCAATTCTAGAGACCCGAATCGGGTCCCTAAAACGCCTTAAAAAAACCTGGCACACGTGAAGCTCTCATTGCTAATTACAGTTACTGTACTACAAAAGAATTGAAGTCAAAGAACATACCCAGCTTGATCACGCGCGATATTACAAACTGTTAATATTTTGCTCCACTGAATGAATGTAGCCTTGGCTATAGTGCAGCCATAGCTAAATCTTGCCTTTACCCGTATTTCACTCATAAAAAGCAAGGACACCCGGTCTGAACGAAAGTATATAGCTGTCCTCGTGCAATTTGAAAATAGCTTCAGACGTCCTGTGCGACAAACTATACGTAACAATACTTCATTCGCAACGCCACAAAAAGATATTCCTCATCGTGGTTCACCTCAACGGTTTGCGTTGCACCGTATTTCACTCATTTTCTGAGGTCGTATGCTCGTTCTTCTGCAGAATGTTTTGTTGACAGCATCGTAAAAAAACACGAGTTGAACAACAACAACAACAACACATACTAGCGTACTTGAAACTCTTAGCGGAACGCCGTACCGGCAATAATTATTTTACTGGAACTGCGTTCCGGGCCGTTCAGGCTTACTTTCACCTCTGCTCTGTTCGCATCCGCACTTCACCGCAATTCCGAAGTTTTACCCCCTAACAGCAACAGCGATTTGTGCCCCCTCACCTGAAGCACTGTGCTTCTCATAGCATTTTTCTCTGGGTGTAAGATTTGCCAATAAATTTGGCAGCGTCTATTTTGCCGCATAGTGTCTATTTTGCCTCATTAACAGCACTACTGCACCTATTTTGCCTTTAGCCGAACTTGATTAGTTGAAGTGGTCACGTTTCATCACAAGTTCGAAACATGTGACCTGCTTAGTTGACTGTGACTCCAGAGTCGAATGGAAGACTTTTGTCATGTCTTTAGTGCTGGTAAATTGTTAGCACCTTCTTGTCTGTGTTGCATGAAATGTAGGCTAAACCTTCCATGAACCCTATCCCTAAAACCTGACCTGAACCTCTAAATCCTTGTACCGTATTGCTAAACCCTAACCCGTAGTCTCATTGCATATCCTATTTGTCATGTTGCCACATCAGCCAATGTTCTTCAACTATAAGAAAATTGATAGCCCCAGCACGGGCACCATAGGCCTATATCATTTGCCTCATGAAGAAAAACAGACACTACCTGTAAAGCTACAAAATGTTTTTAATTCTTTTAAATTGTCACGCTACTCTTTGCTAGCCTACTGTGTGCAAAGTCATAGCAAGCTTTTTTAGTTTCTGTCACAATTTATCAAAATAAGCTACTTGTTTTTGCGGTTGTACTAACTGACACACAAGCAAAAATCCCTTTAAAGCACTGTTTCCACCAACATACATCCCCTGCTGCTTTCATTGTGTCAAAGTTTTATACAGTTTTATTAGCTTTATATGTGTTCCGTCCCTGTTGCATTTGAGCTTGCTTTATGTGATGCGCCATATGTTTCACTAACTATCGCATATCTGGTCAGCATGGCAAGGTCACGGTTTGTTAATTTAAACCTCATTCACCCTGAATTTTGCATAAATTGTCAATAGAGAGATGACAATGACATACATTCAGAGCAGTTTTGCCATACGGTCAAAGCAGCATTATATAGTATACTAATACAATATTCACATTATACAGAAGAACGGGTAGTTAACAAACCTTTAAACTTGCAGTCCTGAAAGCATTTCGTAGTTAGATGCCTACCAGTTAGCTGTCCAGAGTTCTGGATTAGCAATTCGTATGCCAGTGCATCAGAGCAGTGGCTACAGCACGCCACCTGCAGTAAAACTAAAAGCAATATTCTACCTACGAATCTTCGACCAGAGACATCGCGAAAACGTAGGTGAAAGCTGTAGTATGAACAAGAAAAATAAGTGCTGTTATCTAAGACAATAACTTCCGAAAAGTCTTTTCTTTTTGCAAAGATTCATCATCAGATGAACGCCCACGCGGTAAGCGGCGCTGGCGCGGCTTAACACATATAAAAGTCACGCGGCGCGGCGGTTGACATCTCTAGGGCCTACCTACCAGTGCCCAAGTTCGGTAAGTCATAACTCGCCAGCCGATTGGGCTAGAGAGCTGTTCAAACCATTTACGGTTTCAGCAGGTCTTCTAGTTTCGATTACAAAAATTACTGTATTTGATTTGGGTTTGGGGTTTTCTCTTGGTGACGTCACAAAGAGGTGTTTCGAAATTTTAACTGCCACTGGATGCCAATCCAATGAGTCATTTTTTGGCTCAAACTTTTTTTAGAAACTAGACGATCTTCCGCGTCTTTAAAGCCCTTGGTTGACCTTCTAGCATATCTGGAACAAGAATTATGGCTAAAAAACCCGTTTTGCGTAAAGATCTAAAAACTGCAGAAAAAGCATGAGTCTCCCCCTGACGGCTTGCGTGGCCAGCTATAATTCGCCAGAAGCTTATGCTAGAGAGCTATTCAAACCCTCGAAAGACTCGTAAAGTCTTGTAGTTTGCACTGAAGAAAAACCTTTTGAGATTTGGGTTTGGGGTTTTTCGTGGATGTTGTTTGGGTTGGGGTATGTTTTAATGTTTTTGGTTTTTCTTTTATGACATCATCTGTCAGACAATGAGCCGAAATTGTGCCTCAAAGTTTGGTTGGATTCTAGGCTGTAATATGAGTCTTTAGAGACCTAGATCGACTTCCTGGCGTTTCTGGTGAAGTTACGGCCAAAAGACCGGAAATTTTGTACTAATCCCTTAGTGAATTTGTGGGGATTTCCTTAATTATTTTCCGGAAGTTTAGTCATAACTTTTGAAACAGAAACGGTAGAAAGTCCGTCAAACCCTCTAAAGATTCGTATTGTACCTAGAATCCAAAGAAAAATTGAGCCAAAAAATCGGCTCGATTGGTCGCCTCCAAGGGGATGATAACGTCATCCAAATATAAACAAATATGCATAAACATCCTCTCATTGTGTAAACATCAACAAAAAACCCGAGATCTCAAACTTAAAATTTTTTTCAGTCTAAGCTACAAGTCTTCAAGAGTCTAGAGGGCTTGAACAACTCTCTAGCCTATTCTGGCAAAGAGTTATGGGCCATATACAATATGGGTGTTATTTACGCCAGATTAGAGTTTGTAGGAGCAGAAATTTTGGCCACTTTTTTGTTTTTGAGCCATAATTTTGGCTCCAGATAGGCTAGAAAGTCAATGGAGGGCTCTAAAGACTCGGATGGTAGTCTGGTTTCCAAAAAAGCTTTGAGCGAAAAAAATTGGCTCATTGGATTAGCGTCGAGGGCCGCGTAAAGTAGGCCAAAAAACGCAAAAACATCCCAGTTGTGACGTACCATCTAGAGAACTCCAAACCCAAAACGAACAAATTGTTTTTTCAGTATCAACTAGAAGACTTGCTGAATCCGTAGATGGTTTGAACAGCTTTCTAGCTCAAGCGGCTGGCGAGTTACAGCGTTGCAAACCTTCGCCAAACTTTTGGTGCAAGTGGGACTTAAAGTGTCATGATCCGGTTTCCGGATCATCATTCAACTGGATTTTGCAATCCAGAACCAGATCCGGACTGGACTGGATTTCGAAAACAACTCTACTGGATCGGATGTGGATATTCAAACTGAATTTTATTACTGCAGTAAACAATTTAAGCTGCCAGCAGTTTTTTCCAAATGATTTTTAGTTGCAGAATAGGCTACGTGTACTTTCTTTTGTTGGATTTGCTCCAATCTGAAGTTGTTACGCAATTAAAACATTTTGTGGGAAAGAATTCCTTGTCACTGGGGTGTGTAGGAGACACAACGAGGGTCTAACACCGAAGGAAGGTGTGCAAGTTGTTAAGGTTTGCACAAATGAAAGAAGGTATTTGAATAACAGCAAAAAGCATTCGTGAGTTGTTAATGTTGAACCAGTTTTGCCTGAGCTGGTTTCGCCAGATATTGCTCCGCTCTCCATAGACTCTTTGATAGGGTGTCACGGGCTCACATTTTTATGTACCGGACCGACCCATACCATCGTAACAAACCCGTACCCGCAACCCCTCCTAAATTTTGACCTGTACCGAAGGCAATGTCTATTTTGCCTCATGAGGCAAAAGCACTCCATGTGATATTTTGTTATTATACTTGTGTTGTACACAGAGGCGAATTTTCATTTTCGGGACCCTAGGCTGTTTTAAATTGGAGGCCCTTCCGGAAGGTTCGCGACGACTGATGTCATACAAATTAGCACTACACGTGCTCGCTATATTCACTGAACAAGTTGTTCCAGTTCACAAACATATTAGTTTATTCTGAATTCCGTCGATGTCAGGAACAAAAACAGTAACACTGAAACTAATGAAAAAGGCAGCTGTGAAGCTATCTGACCACATTCCTATTACATATTTATTGAGTGCCCTGTGCAATTGCACAGTTTGCCAAGTATCAAGAGCTGGCTCTGAATAAAGTACCTTCTTACGACACCTAACAGCCTGTTACTGTTCATAGTCGGCGATCGACGGGTCTTTTGCCTGCAAAATCGCTGAAAATTTTGTCACCTTTCCAGCTATATACAGCGTGTTCAGTATACAGAATAACAAGACTTTGCAGCATACCCACCCACACCGAAACAAACCTGCTAAGAATTTTACTGGTGTTTTACATTAATTTTTAACTGTAAGCAAATAAACGGAAGTAACAGTCGGACTCAAAACGACGTCAGTGACTGACGACGTCATTAACTGCCCCTCCGAACAAAATTCTTGGAGGCGCTAAAGGTAAACTGAAACTGGTCCTTTCATACCTCCGTGCTTCAATGACTAATAGTAAGTCAGGGCAGATTGTGCGATCTAGCTTTGATGAGGAAGGGGGCATTTTTTGTGTATTTAACCGGAAAAGGGTGGAATATTAATGTATTGCTGGAATTGTGTTTTTCGAACACAAGTGATACATGACTTGCATTGAATAATTCATTGTACAATTCGAGTTAAATGTGTTTTTTTAAATTGTCGTTTTCAGTTGCAATCTATTGTTTGATTTTTTTCTAAGATGTACAATTTTGGCCGGCAGCACTACGTAGACCTATAAATTATGAGAACGTTGTTATTTGAAAGTTTTGATATTCTTCATAAAAAAAATAAATGAGTATAAAAATATGTTATGGTCATTATGGATAATTTATATTTTATTTGCTGTAAAATTCGAAGCAAAAATAAATACAAATATTTTCGGTTTTAAAACATTTATTTTCTTAATGTTTTAACTTTCGTAAAAATTGTGCCTGTATAAAATACATAAATTATTAGAAAGGGCGCACACTTCAATTTTGCCATTGGCGCCATTTCGCACAGACATGCCACTGCATTTTACGTCATTGAATATCTGCAGCCTTACCTACGCCATTTCCCCGTATCTGACCCATAAAAAGCAACGAGAGATAGACCCGGGCTGAACGAAAGTGCCTTACTGGCCTCGCGTAATCTGAATAAGCATTCAGGCGTTTTGCTCCACACATTATACGTAACATAACCAAGTCTCAACGCCATAAAAAGAGAATACTCGTCGTCATTCACTTCAATCCTTTGCGCTCATTGTTTTACATCAGGGTCTCCAAAATAAGGCACGCGAATGCATTTTGTAAATAATGAAAAATTAATTGACGAAAAACTTTTCAGTTTGATAGAATGTAACATATCTCGAAACAATCACATCACGTAAGATGTCCGACCCTCGCACTGTTGTGTAATTACTTTTGTGACCCTCGGATGAAAAAGTTTGGAGACCCTGTTCCATACAGATCTTTTGTTAGCGGCATGGTAAAAAAACGTGCGTTGAACCAAAACAAAAATACAAGTATAATTGCTTAAAAAATGCTGGAAATTGTCCTTACTCCCGAAATTTTGGGGCCCTTCAAAATCGGGGGTCTAGGCTTAAGTCTTTTTAGCCTAATGGTAAATCTGCGCCTAGTTGTACACAAGATAAACTCTGGCAGATTGACTAGGTATAAATCAAACTTCTTCGAAAATTTCAAATATTTTGAAGGTACTGTTTGAACTTGATCTTCTATAGGTGAAGGTCATGTATTTCATAATAAGGTATTGTAGCACTTGTACTGGTTGGATAGCAGTCTAGTCTCCACCCAATCAGTAATATAGACTGTAAATGTGAACTAATCTCCGTTGAACTTTCAATATTCATTTTCAGAGAGCCTAGCTTCCTAAGACCTCTGCGTGCACTACAAATGAGTAGCTTACTACCACTTCCACACCACCGGAGAGCGTACAGTCCATAGCATAACGGGCAAACAATACATTCACCAGTGGCGGATCCAAAGGGGGGCAGTTTTGGGCAAAAGCCCCCCTAAACAGTTGTGGCGCACCCTTAAAACGGCGCCCCTCTGATAAAAGTGCGCCCCTTTTTCGTGCCTATCGAATAGAAACAAAGGCAAAATTCTCAGTCTAAAGTAGAACAATGTCTTACACTTCGTTGAACTTCAGTATTCACGTGACGGACTTTGACCCAGCCTCTTACCTATTAGAATCAACATTGCTATTGTTTCGTAATAGTACTCATGTTCCATTATTTCTTTTCCGCGTGAGAACTGCCCAGCAACCACAAACGCGGTCTCTTTCGCTAGCACAGTTCTGGGCTTGCCGTTAAGGCTGTGCAAAATTGATCTGTTTTTGTTGCAAGTTCATTTCTTTCATGCTTGGTGGCTGCTTTGAAAGGAAAATCAGTAGTGAAGATAGGAAGGTAATGGATATGGAAAACTTAGAACCGACGCAAGATTTTAGAAGCCTGCAAAGAGAAAAACCAATTTCAGGTCTGCTATCAGTGCAGTCCGTGAGTCCGCTCCGCAGTAGCCTACGTCTGCATCTTAGTTTTGCAACAACAAGGTAAGCGGATGAGTTTCTTGTCGGAACTAATGACCCTGATTGCAGCGTGTGAAAAGCTATAACAACATTTGTACGTTAACACTACAGGGCGTAACGAGTTTAGATGGGGCCCAGGGCAAGAAGCAAGTCTGGCGCCCCCATATTCGAACCTGAGGTCTTTCGGAAGCAAATGTACTCTATTGAAGAAAGTATTTGTGATATTGTCGGGACTTTTCGGCGCCCTTCGCAGTCATCCAGCGTCCCCCGCAGTGATTCGGCACCCGGGGAATTGTGTCCCCCTCATTACCACCCTGTACGTTAGCAAACAACTTGCCGGTTTCTGACAAAAATTCATTGAGCGTGCCTACGTTTATTCGGTCATAGACCGAATTTTTTTTAAATGACCGAAAATTATTTTGTCAACTCGGTCATAATCTGCGAAAAAGTAGGCTAGTGAATACTATTGCGACGAGTTTTAATACTATAACGGGACAAACGACCGAGATGTCTTAGCGAAAAAGACAGGAGCGTGCTCCAGTAGCTCAAGAAATTATGACGTAACAAAGCAATTCTGCAACACCTCCAGGGGCAGCGCTCGAGGCAAGAAGCAAGTTTGGCGTCTCCCCATGTTCGAATCTGAGATCTTTTGGAAGCAAATGCTCTGTATTGAAGAAAGTACATGGTTGGTACTTTTTGGTACCCCCCCAGTCATTCCGCGCCCCCATAGTGATTTGACGCCCGGAACATTGTGCCCCTCACTCGTTACGCCCCTGAACACCTTACTCCGTCAACGGGGACAGCGCAGCGTAGCATTGAATCACTACGTGTTAGCACGACCTCAACAAACCATACCATGGTACTCACTACTCAGCAGTCAGCTCTAACGCAGAAAGTTCGGCAAAATGTCAACTATTTACAGCTTGGTGTAATGATTAATTAGCTGTACGCGGTCATGACAATTTTTGCTCAACGGTTCAATGTTTGCAGTTAAAATTTGCAAGGAGTGCGGTACCTATCGCCCCTTCTAGTTACGCACCTGTTAACAGTTACTGATGGCCATATGTTTTTGTCTTGATCCTTTTGTCGCAAGTGCAAACCCCTAGACAGCTCATGCCGGCCACGAAAAGACAATTTTGGCATAGTTAGCGAAATCTGCAACCAACAGCACAATGCGTAGCTTATATTGGCTAGATGAAGGTCTCCAAACTACAGCCCGCGAAGAAATTTTGTCATTAATGAAAAAATAAGATATTTACGAAAATTTGTTGATTTGGTAGAAAAAACATACCAGGCAACAATCACGTTACGTACGACGTCCGGCCCTCGACATGTTCTGTATCACCTTATTTGGCCCTCGGACAAAAAAGTGTGGAGACCCCTGGGCTAGATTATTCCGCGTAAATCACATACATTTGAGCAGAAAAGCAGAAAAACAAGGCATAATTTAACTTTTTCACTGGTATATGTATGGTTGGCTGAGATTCATGGTTTTAAATGGGTTACAGGCTGTTTCTCACTTGTGTTCTGCTGGCCTGGATAGAAACAGATCCATCATCAGAACAACAGCATAGGGGGTGGGATAAAGCGTGTTTGGAGGTTCGTAGTAGTATACACAAAATTGGAAATTGACTTTATCAGGGAGACTAAAGCTTGGGTTTGGAGGTATTCACCGTGGATTTGATGGTGTCATCCCGACTGCCCCTACTTCTTTTGAACAGTGTCATACTTTTTCTTCATAATCTGGACTAGTGAGATTGATGTTTTTCTTCACATCAGCAGTCCAGTGTCGAAATATGTGAAACAGTATTAAACACTTGATGGAAATTCTTATATTAGTGGCGTTAAATGTATTTTAGAGCAATACACTTTCAAGCACGTGTGAACCTATCATGCGATTATGAGATCGTTTTTCACGATAGCCGGCAGAGCTACTAAAAATGGGAGTAACATCATACCAAATGTCTTTCATTTATTTTTTGTTTTTTAATTGCCGCCTCAGCAATACATATGCTTTTCATGTGCATGTAACTGCATAAGCTTCGTCTGGAAATGTGATCGTCATTTTTCTATTTATTCGGCTCCTAGTTTGGAAATTGAGTTATCATTTCCTAGTGTAAGAAGAACCATTCTACGTCTAGGCGGTTCAGAATGCGTTTCAGACATTGTTTTTTCCAATGTGTGAATATCCAAAACAGCGTCGCGCAGCATGCTAAGGACAGTGGTCCTCAAGCCACCGGTCGCGAAATTACAGAATGTATACTGGTGGTGACAGCACTCGCTTTCTGGGCATGTGATTGGCTGATTCTGCCCTTAGAAACACTGTTGCGAAAGTACTTCCGGGCCGCAGTAAAATTGTCAAGCAAAAATTGTCATGGGCACCACTGCCTTAGTGTATATCTTTCAAACACATATTGTAGATATAAAAGATTGTTTGGGACACCCGTAGCGTTCTCAGTTATGTGTAGCTTGTGAAAAATAGGACTTATCTTTTTGGACCTGCTTCAAACTTTTTGTGAATTAATGACAAAAGGCGATTTTAAACTGTGGTGATTCCCTGAAAGATCGCATAGTTCGGCAAACAAAAATAGCCATTTTCTTGGCATACAAAACAAAAACCACTTTTGTGCGATACCCAACGATTGTCGAAACTTTTTGGCGCCCCCTTATGTGACTGCTCCCCCCAAACGCCAGGTCTGGATCCGCCACTGACATACACACATCATACACAGTGGCGTACGCAAGAAATGTTCATGGGGCGGGTTGGTTTAGGGTCATATAGTGGTCATTTGTCATTTGTATTTGGTGTACAGTTTGTGACATCACAGTTTGACGTCATTTTCATGTTCCAAACCAGCATTTTGTCGAAGTTTGTTGACACAATATGCATTTTTTCTACATCCACTCCCCTTATTTTATGTGTCATTGCACTGAATGCAAACTATCATCGCTCCAAGTTAGGCTGTTGCAGAAAAACAGACTCAACGCTACGACACAGCAGTTCATAACTGCAAAAATGTCAGGCTGCGCGATAAAACAGGGGAGTGAAAGACACTCATCAATGCGTCAGAGCAATTTTCAACTGCAAAAACTGAGGCTGCTCTAATATTTTGCCGAATACGAGCAGTCGAGCATACAAAAAGTGCGACTGGGCTGGCTGGCGCACACCCCGGTTTGCAAAATCGATTCTTGCTAAACTACACAAGAATTGAAAATGCGCATGAAGTACGTGAGTAAACTTTCGATTTTTTGTTATTTATAGACGTCCAGCACACTTTTAGTTTTTCTTTTTCCCTGCTGCGACATTATCAAATGCTTGAATGCTTTTATGTTAAGAAATGCTGTTTTTGAGCTCGTGCAAACAGTTTTATGCTACAAAAATTGGTAATGCAGCCAATGTGGTCAGCGCTTGCGCTGATGAGCCTTAGCAGACAAAATAAAGGCAATTGTTTCGGAAAAAGTGAACTGTCGCGGAGCACAATCCTAAACATGCGTAGTGGACGAAAGGTTTGCAAAAGTGGTGAGGTGGTTTCTGGACGCAGAATATAACGCAGAATCCCCCCGAAATTTAATTATTATTTTTTGGCCCATTAACAATGTTCCTTGAAATTTGCATGCAAATTCACTGCGTGGTATTTGCAGTAAGTCGATAAATAGTATGCGAAAATAATAATCTCCTTTGCGCAGGTAACAAAGCTTTTGTAAAGTATCAAGCTTAAGGGGGGTTAACCCCAACCCCCTTGCTTACGCCCTTGATTATACACTACGCGTTGTTCGCTCACATCACGCCTCACTGAGTTCAGAACAACTCTTTGAGATCTGATGCAATTTCCACCAGTGGGCGACGGCAACGACGACTTAGTCCACGTTATAGAAAAAATGTTTCCTGAACATCCTCGTTAAGTGTTTCTAAAAAGTGAACAGACCGTAGCGGTACCCAGGAAAATAAATATGTTTGGCGGCTAATCGGCCCATGAAAACTTGCCGTTAAAGTGGATGTACCTTTTCTCATTACGACTTGCCGTTTCCTCTTGTTCGCTGCAGCAAAGTCTGAGCCCATGCGACCACTTCAAAAGTCATTCAAATTGACTCACTTGTTCGAAAGGGTCGCAAGCACAGCTTTGTTCTTTGAATATCTCAAAGTCAGCCGAAGGCGTTTTTCAGGTTTCCCACAAAAAGTGGATGGCTCCCACCTGAAACAATTCTGCGCTTTCTTACCTACAAAGAGAAGTCATACTCCTCCCTCGTCAAGTTCAGCCCTTTTCAACGCCATCACTCACTGCCTTTCAACAAAACGTTCTACACGTTTCCGTGTTACCTACACACCTTGCCTCTGTTTTCCTATTTTTCGCCTCACTTTTTCTCTTTGGCAGGCCCGTAACTAGGATCGTACTACTCCCATGCTAAGCTAGTGCGAGAAATCTTAATGAGCTTGAATTGCAAGGAAAAGTCACTTTGCCAACCGGCAACCACAGGACTCTTCCCCAACGACACAGGGAAACACAGACATCTAAACGCCAGGGTAGATGCAATGACAAAAGCGCGTTTGGGTCTGATGCCTTAGATTAGTGGTTCTTAGTTTATTCAACCGCGTGAGACCTTATTTCTTAGCTTGATATTCACTAACTGCTCAGGAGAAAGGTCTTTTTCAAGATTCAGAAGAATAAGAAATGAATTAAAGGATCGCAATCTTCCAGGAGAGGTTGCCCACACTAAGCATTCGATGCATTAAAAGTGAAAAACGCAGGCAAACAAATTTTAAAGAATTCCTAGATGATTTTGTTATGAAGAAGGCCAGGACAAAATCTTTTTAATTGTTTACTGGGCTCAGTTCCGACTTACGTGGTTCGAAACTTGTAGCTTTTTGTAAGTATTTCAATAATGACAGAGTAAGGGAAATTTCAACCAGTCCCGTCGCCACGGGGGAGCATTGGTGGGCTCAGGCCTTCCATATTTAAATATGAAACACTATACATCAGTGGAGATTTTATCATATTTTCAGATTGTCAAGTCCCCATGCGCAAACGTAAAGCCACCTAGTGAAAACTTTCTGGTTACGGTCCTGGTCTAAACCTCACATCCTTTCGCGCGACGGTTTCGTTGCGTTCGATTCTTAGCTGTCTGAAAAAGTAACAAACACGCGAATCGTGACCTTGCAGTTGCAACCGTTTGGGTGCAGTGGCGATTCTAGAATTAAGAAATGGGGGGGGCACTACGGGCCAAGGAAAAAGTAGGGGGCAACATAAATGTCTATCTTGCATGGTGATTTTTCATTGTTTTGAAGATGAAGTTGCTATGATCAACCCTCTCCAACCCAACGTAGGCTTGTGAATATTGTTAAATATAAACTACCGTTATTACTCACCAGAGACACCTAAACGCCAGGGTACATGCAATCACACACGTGCATTGCTTTGTCGAATATTCTGTGCTAACCATGCAACTTCACACAGCACTGCACATGTAAAACGAAACACCATTTTCCGTACACAAATCTGCCGACCCCACATGAACGAAAACAGCTCCACGAAAGTGAATACAAATCACATGAAAGCAAAATTTTTTCAATCACGCATTCCATCTTGACACAGAGACAAGAAGGCTGTTGATAGGCAAGTAGTCTCATCAAAATATTCTTACTGAAAAGCACATCTGCAGTATGGATTGGGTGAGGATTATTCAATGCAGTTTTAACAGCAGCGAGGTTTCGGCACCAGTTACACCTAAGTCATAGCCTAAAATAAGAAATTTTCACTGGGCGGCAATCGCCAGAGTAATTAGGAATTATAGTTGGCTGGGAAAATTGCAGTATATCCGGTGATGACCAATGGAGGTTACATATTCGTCCAACTGGGAAGAGGAAAACCATCAAATGCGGCACGATTTTTATACACTTTCATGGCAATTTCGTACTTTCTGACAACGTGTCTCATGGCAAGGCAGATTATTAGAAAATGTACTTTGTGGATACCAATAGTTTTGCCATTTGGGAATGGAAACATGTCCCGGACATACCGGTTAATTTCTACGTGAAAGAAATCAACCTAAAAAATCTACAAAATTGAAACCTACCGATTTTCCTGTAAATTTCTTGCTTTGGTTGCTCTTTGGTCCACCTGACTTGACAATCTGATGTTCTTTCAAGTGGACTATGCAGTGATGCATTTTTTGGTTTTGTATTAATGTCGTGAAAACCAAATAACAAAACGTTTTTTTTTTACTGAATTTTGTTCATTTGAAAGAAATAGCCCAAACGTGGCGGAATTTCTGACACTGCTTTCTGTTTGGATGAAGGTTTTAACAAAGTCGGATTGTTTGTATAGATAGACCCAAATCCCCATTTGCTGAGTCTTCTATTCTTCGTGGTAAGAAACTTACAAACTGTGGGTCCAGAACCTTTGACAGAAACTCATCAGTAGGGTGGCTTTGCGTTTGTTCAGGGTGGCTTGACATTCTCTGAAAATTTGCTAAACACTCCGCTGATTTATATGGTTGGGACTTTGCTTGGAGGTGGAGGGGCTAATCCCCACAAGGATTCCCGTGGCGACGAGACTGTGTGGGTCTGGAATCATTGGCAGTTCTTGTGCCATTGAGAACTATGAGCAGTCTTTGATTTATGACTCTACGGTTTGCCTTCAGGACAACAAATCAAACAACACTGAGCAAGTTTGTTGAGTAGGCTACTGATCCTCTCAGCGACTGCTTTAGCAGCTCAAAAACTTGGTCGTGACTAAGTCACTTACTCCAAATTATCTCGCTCCTTCCTCAATGAACAAGACTACGCGTCTACAGCGTATTCTTCAACCAGCGGCGTAACTAAAGGTTTGAGTCATGGGGTGGGAAATTTAGCTGAATGGGGCCCACCAGCCAACAATCGAAAAAAAGTTGAGAAATGATAGTGAATCCGAATGTTGATGTCTGTACTTAAGCCTGAAATCACCGGAAAACACAACGACAAACGAAAAAAACAACCTACTAAAAACCAAAAGAATACTAAAATCCTCTTTTTACATTTAACTTGCCAGGGGGCGATTCGCCCTCTTTGTCCCATCAATTACTGTACTGTCCTCAACCTCTCCTTTCCAAAAATATCAACTACCACAAATTTCGACCTGAAAACGGAATTCGGACATGAGACGCGTTAAAAGCATAGCAAATAAATGCGCGTGAACCACTTCAAATGAAGGGCAAAATAGTTGTTAACGCTTATGCCTCCAATTTACATGTGCTCTGCAAGATATCGAAGCTAACAACTGATGACAGACAATGCTCTTTGTTGTATCACCAAACTTTTAAAATCAAAGTTTCGGTCTGAGTTTGAAGAAGTAGAATAATTCATTAATAGAAAGAGTTCCTTTCTATGACACACAGTTTTGAAAAGAAACTTGCAGTTACATCTGTATGTTGCAGTTTCTAAATTAAACAATATCATGTCTTCTTCTGTAGGTTATGTAAAGAAAGTTTTAAAAACAGGACGCAGGCTTGTGTCGTTTTTCTATGTTTATACCTGAAATTTTATGTTAAAACTTGAAAAGTTTGATGTTGGAATGACTGAGCCCAGTGGCATCACTGGGAACAAGTTGTGATGCGTACTTTACATCAGCGCTTTTCAACCGGTCTGCACCAAAATATGCGTAGGGTGCACCACTAAGAAAGGGTTCAAAAAGGTGCATCACAAACGTGTCACACTAAACAGATAATTTTTACAAAAACTTTCTGTTGGCAAAAATGAACCATTAACCATCTAAAGTGTGGTGCAGAAGTATCACACCACATCAAGCTAATTGTTGTGTCTAGATGATTATTTGTGATACATAAGCAACAGACTATGAGCCATTATCAATTGAATATGCAGCTGAGTTACTGAATTAGGGTACTTGCTTATTTAGACCAGGGTACTTAAATTTACAGACATGGGCGCAATTACGTGGGGGACACGGGGAAGTGTCAGTAAATAGGGTGCATGAGTTTAAGTGCTTAAGTAAATAGGGTGCATGAGTTCGTCAAAACATCTTTAAGGGTGCACCGTAACGAAAAAGGTTGAAGAGCACTGGTTTATAGTGCTCTTGTAGCAGCAGTCTGGAAGCGCAAGCATTGCTCTTGCAATCAATATTTGCCCTTTCAGAGTGCTTCTACAATTTATTCGTGGTACCTTTCAACAAAAAGCACTAATGTTTTTTGTTTTAGTTGCTTGTAAGACATCTTACGCTCCAGGACTGAAGCAAATGCAACTTGCCACTTGCTACTCCCGGCACAATCAAAGTGTCAGCATCTCTGGCCGCTTTCTTGATTTAAAACAGGTCTGCACAAGTCAGAAAAGTTAAAAAGCCAAATTGATCAACACAAATTTGCGGCGGGCCGATTTTGTTGTAGTTTGAAAGGAATTCTGGAACGGTAATTAGTTATATATCCGAAGTCGGGCTGTTGCAACATTTTCTGCGATTGCGAAAGCTCTTGCGTGTCACATGCAGAGTTCTCGCCGGCCATATGTTATGAAAGCATGATTTTTAACATGATCCGATAAATCGAAGCTAAGGTGTGAAGACAGACAATGCCTTTTGTATCATCACCAAACGTGAAATGCCAAAGTGTCGGTCTCAGTTTGAAGGAATGCGTGACTTCTACACTTACACAAGTAGAAAGGTTTTCAGGTACAGCCAGAAAATTTAGTAAAGTTATGAAGTGCAGTGGAAAATTTCAGTGCCGCCCAGAGGCTTAAATTCGGTGATAGTGGGCGGCAAATTTTTACAACTAGGCGGCAGTTTTGCCGCCCAGTTTATACTTATTTTAGGACATGACCTAAGTAGCGTAGCAGCGTTGCGGATAGGTGTGAATCGGCGTTTGGGCGTGTAACTGATATCAAGATGCAATAGCAAGCGTAAAACGTATTTTACAGAATATTCCCAGCAGTCCTTCATTTTAATATTCACACCTAGGCAGTAGCTACATTGAGTCAAGTGAGGCACTTGCCTCGGTAAACTTTCTGTAATGCTGCCACAAAACATTTTTGTAACGCTAAATCGAATCAAATGATTGTGTGTGGCTGTTTCAAAAAGAGCAGCACTGCAGCTACACTGCGTTGCAACCACCAGAGATACTACCAGAGCAGCCTAGATTAAATGAGGGCAGGATGTTAGGTCTCCATAAACTACTTTAACAATGTACCAAAACGGTGACGTAATTAACATATTCGCCTCGGTAAAATTTTGACCCTGACTACCAGGGCCTACGAGAGGGGGTTCCAGCAGGTACATTGTTCCGGGGACCGACAGCTATGGAGGGGCCCGGGACTGAAGGTACATTTGGGTGTTTGTTACTAACAAACTCGGAATAAACAAACTTTAATCAGGCTCTACTGGCGGTAAAAACATAAAAACACGTTAAAAACTTGACAACATTTCGATAGTTGATAGGATACAACTATCTTCGTCAGGGCTAAAAAAAACGAAATGCTGTGAGATGCGAGCACGGATGCCATGAAATGTGAGCGCTCCAGGTGGCACCGTGCTGATAAGAACTCAGGAGGCGGGGAACGCTGAATATAAGATAAGACAGTAAAAAAAACAAACATAGAATGATGAACCATGTCGTGGACAGTACGAAGGAAATTTAGAAAATTATAATGTAGACCATTGTAACATGAACCGGTAGATATCGGGGAACAAGTCCGATCGTTTTTCATTCATTGTGTCTTTGTCGCTATTTATGTGAAAGGATTCGATAAATCGGCGTGTGTAATAGTTGGATTTAAATTCCAAGACTTTTGAGTTATCCCAATGCATTCTGTGATTTAGATCAAATGTGTGTTGCGTTAAGGCACTTTTGTCGAATCGTTTGTTTTTTATGTCCACGTTATGTACTTTCTGATGGGTTTCAAGGCATCGTTTGGTTTCTCCAATGTGTCGTTCATTGCAGTCACGGCTTGGAATGGAATAAACTACGCCTTGTCAAGACTTTATATCCACGGGGTCTTTGATGGAAGTTAGAAAGTTGCCCAACTTTTCACCGGTTTTGATGCGACTTGTATTTTGTGGGCCGTCAAGCATCGTTTGATTTTGTCAGTAAGCCCCGGGAGATAGGGAAGTATGGCTAACCCTCTTGTTTCATGTTCTTGGTTCTTTGTTGCGTTTGCAGTTTCTTTCTGTAGAGCAGTCTGTCTGGGTAACCGTTGAACCGTTAAGAGTTGATCTGACGAGGTCGATCTCTTCCTTTCGTTCACTTTCTTGGTCACAGAGTTTGTCGGCTCGTTGTAGCAGCGTGTTCACTACTGCGCGTTGATGTGCAAGAGGATGCTCTGAGCGGGAACCAGTGTGTGTTGGTTTCCGATATACCTTTGTACAAAGCTGGCCATGCTCCAGTCGTGTTATTAGCGTATCCAGAATAGCGACTGAGCCATTCTTTTTCCATTGTAAAATTGATTGAGTTCTCAACTGCGTTGATGTGATTGAAGAAATCGGTAAGTTTGTCTTGTTTAAGAAGAACAAAAGTGTCATCGACGTATCGTTTCCAAAGTTTCGGGCCAGATATAAAAGTGTTCAATGCCCGAATTTCTGCGTCTTCCATTACCATGTTCGCAGTTGCAGCTGATACTGGAGAGCCCATTGCTGTACCGAAAATCTGCTGATAGTTTTTTTTCCATGGAAAAGCAGGTGCATCGCATTTAGGTAGATCTTCAAGTCAAGCCTTGGCAGATATCGTTGATTGACCATTTGGTGTGGCTTGATATGTCTGTTCACGACTCCAGTCTGTGCAGAACGACATCAAGAGCCAAATCTACAGTGTCTTCTGATAGCGATAAGCCTACAATGACTACTGATAGCGATAAGCCACGTATAGTTTTATAATGTGTGGAGAGAAGCATGAGTAAATCTATAGCAGTGCTTCCACAAATTTGAAAAATCCATTGTTGGTGTGAGACTGTGACCAGCGTGCCCGAGTCAATAACTTAATCAATCGGCTTTTCTCAAGGCTTCTTTTCACACAGCATAGAAATACGCGATTTGTTAGAATACGTCTATGCAGACTTGTGGGAATACGTCTTTATCGTTAAGGTTTAGTTCTGACTTCTTAGTGAGCACTATTGTAAGTGCAAAGCTATATTTGCTGTGCCGAATTTTCGTAATTCATCTGCTCAATTTGTTTTATCCTGCGTGGTGTTCTAACTTTTGTCAGTTGTCCGATAGTCTTGTCAACATATATTTCTACTTCTCATTGCTTGAAGCAGTTTTGCGAGAGTGTCTAAATTTTTTGTTTTTTCACCGCAAGTGTTGTTTTGACACTTCATTTTTCTTAAATTATGACTATTTGCAGCACGTGCTAAAAAATGGATATTGGGCAGCTTATAAAGAGTATTTTTGATAGTCGAAGTGTAGAAGACATTTTAGACAAAAGGTTGAGAAATGAGGTGCAACCAACAGATACTAATGGGGTAGGAAGGTTAATGCGTTTGTGAGCGTCCATTTGCATTGCATCGTCAGCAACCTGAAAAGCATAAGCAAATTTTCGATGTTGCCCCCCCTGGAAAAATTTCTACGGACGCCCATGCTTACAGTACTTCGACAGAATGTTAAAGCAGTGGTCGCCGGCCTGTGACCCGTGTGGCTATTTATTGTGGCTCGCGGTCAAAAATAGAAGCAATAGTTGGTTGACAAAATACTTCGTCCTCTCCCTTCATTCTTGTTATAATATATAAGTAAGCTTATTCCAAGGATACAGTTACTCAATGAGGTCGCAGTCTCATTTCACTATAGCAGCGTTTTATTCAACCTCAATCGACTCCATTCATTCCGAGACTGCGGCACTTTTTCTAGTTTCATCCTTGAGAAGATTTTACTATGAACATTTGAAAGTAATGTTTAAAAAGTGGTAATGTTGTCACATTACTTAGGCCCGAAACCAAGGGGGCGAAGACTCCCTAAATTTTTTTCTCCCCCCCTTGAAAAATGTGTTGAACATAGTTCAAAACTACTGGACATAGTTTAAAAATTTGGGCCCCTTTTTGAAAACGCTTCGCCCCACCTGGTGTCCCAAGCTGGTTACGAGCTTGCCAGTATATTTTAACATAACATTTCATATGTTCAATCAACGAGCACTTTTTGTTGAAATTTTATGCACATTATTTAGTCTCAATTTTTATTTATTGCAAAATACTTTTGCAACTCTGGGGCCCCAAAAGATTTTTTCCGCCTGAAAAGATTTCTCCTGGAGGTCCTACTGACTACTGCCATGCACACTGAATTTTCTTCTGACTGATCCTTAAAAGCTGACTTTTCAACCCTGCGTTGATTTATGACTGTCTTGTCATAAGCAAAACACGCACACCTCTAAACCAAAAAACATTCAGACAAATAGACTATGAGCAATATTATTCTCACACATATCCCTGCACAGTCTACGTTTGAATTTTATATCATGTAACTTAATCCTTGGATTATCATGTCGACTGTCAAATTCATCAACGAAACAGTGGCGGATCCAGGGGGTATTTTGGGGCAACTGCCCCTCCCAAACATCTGTGGCGCCCCGATAAAATAGCGCCCCTTTGACACAAATGCGCCCCTTTTTGGTGCTTAACTAAGTAGAAAAAGAACTTAAAAAATATTCTAAACAAACAATGTATTACGGCTCGTTGAACTTCAAAATTCACGATCCGGTCTTTGACCCAGCCTCTTGTCGATTGGAATCAACAATGCTATTCTTTCGTAATAATAGTACTGCTCTCTTATTTCTTCATCGCGTGAGAACTGCTCAGCAATTACAAACGCTGTCGCTTTCGTTAGCACAGTTCTGGACTTGTCGCTGAGCTGTGCAAATATATTTTTGTTACAAGTTCATTTATAATGGTTGATGGTAGCTTTGAAAGGAAAAGCAGCAATGAAAATAAGAATGCAATGGAAAACTTATAGCTGACGCACGATTCAGGAAGCTTGCAAAGCCAAAAACCAGTTTCAGAAACGCTACCAGTGCAGCAGAAGCGTAACGAGGTTAGATGGCGCCTGGGACAAGAAGCAAGTTTGGCGCCCCCATGTTTGAACCTGAGGTCTTCCGGAAGTAAATGTACTGCATTGAAGAAAGCACTTGTGACACTGTTCAGATATTCGGCGTCCCCCGCAGTGATTTGGCGCCCCGATAGCGATCCGACTCCCGCGGAATTGTGCCCCTTTCCCCCTCGTTATGCCTCTGCAGTGCAGTCCGTGATTCCGGAGTAGATCTGCATGATGCTAGGGGTGTAACTAGGTTAGATGGCATCCGGGGCAAGAACCAAAGTTGGCGCCCTCATATTTGCTTCTGAGGTCTTATGGAAGCAAATTTACTGTATTGAAGGAATTATTTGTGTGGTATTGTTAAAAATTTTCAGCGCCCCTGCAGTCATTCGGCGCCCCCATAGTGATTTCGGTGCCCGGGGAACTGCTTTCCCTTTGCACCCGTTCGTTACGCCCCTGAATGGTATAATAGTATTTGTAACATAAAAATAAGTGGATGAGTTTATTATCGGAAATAATGCCGCTGCTTTTACCACAATGCAGAATGTAAAAATCTATGGCAACATATGTATGTTAACAAGCACCTAACCGCTATTTGACAAAAATGTATTGAGCGTGTTTCATGAGCGAACATTGTGACCTAACGATGCAATTGTGCAACGCCTCAGACCAACGCGGAAAAGGCAACGTAGCATTGAATTACTACGTATTAGCACGACGTTTCGCAACAAAACATAGTACACAGCAGTCACCTCTAACGCTAAAATATTGGCAAAATACCAGCTATCAGCGTGGTGGAATGAATAGGTTTTACGCGGTCATGACAATTTCAGCTCATTGGTTCAATATTTGCAGTCACATTTCAGAGGGAGTACGGCGCCTTTCTCTCCCCTTGGTTACGTGCCTAGCAACGGTGACTGATCGCCGTATTGCAGGGGTGGGAAACCTGCGGGTTGGGAACAAACGCACACCATGTAAACATGGCTCGTGCATCAGAATTTTTGTCACCCAAAATAGAACGCAAATCGCATCAGAACGAAACTCCGTGATAAACGGATACTTAGTAAATCAAGAGACGTATCTCTCGCTCATTCTCCTAGTTTTCTCTTCATATTTTCCTTAGGAAGACAAGGGAAAAAGTTTAAGATAAAATTAATTATTTTTGCGGCCCGCCAACAACATTTCGCAATATATGTGGCTCGTGATAGTAAATAGGTTCCTTGACATATCGTTTTGATCCTTTTGTTGCAATTGCAAACCTGTAGACAGCTCACGCTGGCCACGAAAAAAACAAATTTGGCGTGATTAGCGAAATCTTTAACCGACAGCAAAATGCGTAACTTATTGGTGTAATCATTCGGTTTAACTCAAAAAAATCTGAGCATAAAACAATCTTCTCGTGCAAATTTGAGGTTTTTTTTAGTGGTAAATGTGGTGTTGGCTGATATTCGTGGCTTTAAATTGATTATAAGGTGATTCTCACGTGTGTTTGTTGGCCTGGATAGAAGCAGATCCATCGCCTGATCAACAGCATTAGTGGTGCTTTTAAAGCTTGCTTGGGGAAGGTTGATAGTAGTGTACAATACATTGGAAATGATTTTATCGTGGAGACTGGAGCTTGAGTTTGCAGGTATTTCCTGTGAATTTAGGGTGTCATCCTGTCTGCCCCTACTTTTTTTGAACAGTGTCAAATGTTTTTTATAATTTGGACTAATAAGATTGGTATTTTTTTCTTGACATCAACAGTCCAACGTTCAAATGTATGAAACCAGGGGCGCTGGAGCAGCGGTAGGGCAGGGGGGCAATAAAATAGTTGAGCGCAGTGGAAGCTTATAAAAAACGAAAAAATCATTGCCAGTTATGCTTGTTTCTGTTCATCAACAATTTGACCTCAAAAATAATAACAGAAGTTACAGAAAACCAATCCGAGTTTTCTGGGTGGGCGGATAACTTCAATAAATGTGTTTCAATTCGATCTTGATAGACAATAAAATTACCTATGATACTATTATGAAAAGTCACATCCGCCCCATTGCTCCCCTTTCGAAAGGGCAGGTATCTGGACATGTAATTTGTCCAGTTTTCCCGTGGAAGCACTGCTGGGTGCATAGAGTGAGAGCATTGGAGCATAAAGTGAGAGTGTTGGAGATGGAGCAAAGCTCAGACTCTACTGTAGCAGCCTTGTCTAATGGTTCATACTGCCAACTTCATTCCGGCTGCTGAAAAAGAGCAACCATCATAAAGTATTCACGGGGCGTGGTAAAATTGTCATGCATTGACCCCTCCGCGGTGACAAAAAGGTTGGGGACCACTGCCTTAGAGTATATTTTTCAAACATTTATTTTAGATAAAATATTTTTGGGACATCAACAATGTTCTCAGTTATGTGCAACCTGTGAAAAACAGGGCCCATCTTCTTCGACTCGCTTCAAACTTTTTGTGAATTATGATATAAAGCGATTTTAATTGTGATATTGTGATTCCATGAAAGATTGCATAGTTCGACCAACAAAATTGCCACCTTTTTAGCCTACAAAAGATAACCACGTTTATGTGGTACCCAACCATTGTCACAAAGAACCAGGGGTATTTAACAAGTGAAGACGTTTTGAAGCCCCCTTATTTGATCCGCCACTGCAACGAAACCATCTAAATCTATTTTTCAGCTAGTACCTTTCAATTGAAAGTAGATCGATGTTACCCAATCTTTCACTGGTCATGGAATTTCCGGGAAATGTTTTCACTAATTTCATTTATGAAAAACGTTTATTGCATGAAGCACTGTTGACAGGAAGAGTTACAGCTACCAGTAACAATCAAACGCAGCTTTTCAAGGAGCTACAAATGAAAGAATTGTTCGAACGATATAGGCAGTTTCGAATCCTTCCTAACAAAATTCTTTGCCAAAGTTATTTCATGTTTTAAATCATTTTCACTAAATGAATATGATTCGCGAATTCTTTCAAGTGTTTTTTCTGATAGAAATGTTTGACCTCCCGGAAAAAAAGCTGAAAAGCACGAAATAATGGCTTCTGAATCATTACAGAAAATGCGTAGAAAATTCTATGAGGTTGCAGGACATTTGGGTAGAGTGAAAACTGTAGTCACGAAACACACGTATAATGTTTCAAAGTAGTATACACAAGGTAGCAGCACGCAATACAGCAGCCAGGAAAAATTCGCATAAATTAACTGAAACCAATTCTTAAAGCTTTCACAAACCTTTGCTACTGGGACAAGCGACGATCTGCTGACAGTAATATAATCCAGTTTTATCGCACACTGAAATGCACGAAAGATCAATCTTCTTTTTTCTGCGTCTGTTTCTTAGTTTCGAAATGAAAATTTCAACCACGACCGCGGTCTGACTAAATTTCACGCAGGATTCGAGCAACCACTGGTGTGTGTCGTCACAAACAAGTCTTGTTACGCGACCGTCAGAAACAACAACACAGCTAATCATGCATTTGGGAAATATTGAATGCAAGCTAGAGGCTTTGTAAATTATCGTTTAAAATATTGCTGACTGAAATTTATTTACTGCATATGTCAACCTAAGAAAAAAGCTGGGGTGGCCAAGCAGGGGGCCAACAAAAAATCTGGGGGCGTCATGGCCCATCCAGGCCTCCCTTAAAATCGCCACTGTTTGGGTGCGTTTTGCTTGACGTGTTTTGCTTGTGTGTGTAAGATTTTTACAGCCTGGTAAGCGAGTCACAACGTGGTCCTCACGTTGTGCTTCAACGTCTTTATGCCGCCACACATCTGTGCAGTGTCAAATAAATTCATTCATTCATATTTCATTCATTCATTCAATGTGTGCAGTGTATTTGTTTTCTTTTTAGAACAGATAAGAAAAAACGACTGTGCACCTTACAAAAAACATAAGCCATGTGTTTTGTCAATTATTCAACCGTGACGGTTTCGATTGGTTTGCCTGCAAAAATTAAAATCTTGTTCCCAACAGCCAAGCACGATTTCAACAATTCCATGTCATTGACCGCTTTTGTGCAACAAGCACAGTAATCCAGTAATAATGATTTGCGTTTTTGTTGACCGTACACTTAGAGCGTCAATATCGTCATTTGCGGCTTTGCGCAAATTGATTAAGGCTTTTCCTTTTTTCCTCGTAACAGTGGGAGAGGGGGCATCACAAGTGGATTAGCCCAGGGCCTCGTAGCAGCTGAATCCGGCCCTGATTGCTCCCATAGCAAGCGGTTCTTTTGCGACTCTGTGCTTCCGAGAAAAAGATGATCTTTTGTAGCAATTCATAGTAAGCGATGCCCTGTAAGCACTTTCTGACTTAGCGCAGTTGCCGAACAAAGTCTAAAATCTAACCTGAACTGAAAACTATAATACAACCGCAAACTAAACATTTACTGTGATGCTATCCATTTACTTGAAGGTTCAAAACATTAGAGGGGACATAGCTCTCCACAATTGTACACTTGGAATTCTGCAAACCATTGCCTGCAATGCACACTGTGCTGCTGTTTTTCTAACTTTTCACCATTGAGTCAAATGACAAAAATAAAAACGTGCCTACCAGTAAAGCTAAGCAATGTTACAAACCAACAAAATTCGCAAACCGTTCCAAAAAGCCAACCCAACTGTCTTGGTGTGTCCTTTCTAGCAGAAACATAATTTTCAGCAATTTTTTCCAAATCAAGTCTGTCGACTCATTCTTTGTGAACATGCAAAATCATCGAATCTTTTAATCGTCGTTAAGTCATGGTTGTACGAAGACCGTTACCGCCACCCTAACTTCTGGTTCCCTCGTCGAAACTTGTGTACCTTGTTACTGTAGTAATCATCTTATATAAAAAATACGGCAACCATGCTAAGATTAAGAAATATTAATTTCTACACTGGCAAACAAAAAGATTTAGCGTGCGTCTTTTGATCCTCCCGGGCCAGGATGTGATGTACATCTTATCCCCTCTCGTATGCCCCGGTTGTACGCAAATACGTTTACGCGGTTTGGTGCTGAAAAAGGCCCCTCTGATGTGGGGAATGACCTCCTCTGCTACCTGTGAGTGTGGCGCAGAAGAATAAAGCATCGACCATGTTGTCCTCCAATATCCAATCCAACGACCTCCTCATGGGCTGCACCGCCTAGTGGTTCTGGACGATGAGACAGTCGATTGATTGCTCAACACCTGTCCCGAGATCTAGTGCGGCCAAGCAGTGGTTTGAAGAACTCGCTCAAAGCATGTAGCCTAGAAGAAAAAGCCGGCACAACACTTTTCTCCGTTACACAATTGCACAACGAAATTATCCCCGCTGCCGGCATCCTGCACTCCATTTGTACTTTACGTGGTATAGCTCACCCCACGTTACTGCTTTGCACCTTCAACTGTTGCATATACTGTACATTTCGCTTCGCTTATCGTAATGTTTTCCGCAATTTTCTGTTGTTGTTTTTTTGTGCTTGTTGGTATATGGTGTTCTTGCATGCCAGTAATCGTGACACTATCCACGCCTCTTCTCCGAGGGAGACATTCTTATAAAGTGGATGTAGCCAGTCCCGCCGCCATGGGGTGCTTTGGTGGGCTTAGCCCCCCAAATTGAAACATGAAACACTATAAATCAGTGGAGTTTTTGTCAATTTTTAGAATGTCAAGCCCTCCTGCACAAACGCAAAGCCCCCCCATTGAAAACTTTCTGGCGACAGTTCTGGATGTACCCTTTCGCATTACGAATTGCCGTTTCCTAACTCGTGATTGTATTCTGTACATGAGGTCTGGTTTGTGTTAACTTGTGATTTTCCGCCAATGGATTTTCGCGTGTGCGCGCTCGACTTGTTTTCTCGCAGTTTATGTGCGCTGACCTCGATTCGAAGTTTAGCCCACCGGTGTGGACACCACATTTTGGTTAGTCAAGTTTATGTTCGGCTAGCGCATGGACCACGTTGGCTGTTTGTGCTGTCGTGCCATCATAAAAGCATTTTCTGCTGCTGCTAATCAGAAGCCGTTCCTAAATAAAGATTTGTGCACCAGGAAATCTGTGAAACGAACTGGGTGAAAGAGACGCTTTGCTTCGATTGGCAACTTACCCTTTAAAAGCCCGCTCCGACTGCAATCTATGCTTTGGATTCTATGATCAGCCTTAACTCCTGAACGGATTGGGCTAGAGAGTCACTGGAAACATCCTTGGATGCGGAAAACAGTAAAGAATCCAACGAACTTGACCAAAAATCCATATTTTGCATTTGCCGTACTGATTTTTTGGAAATTTATAAAAATTAAAAAATTCGTTTCTCGCATTCCGTTTAGCCTTTCCAATCCAGTTTTTGCGCTTCGCCGACCGCCGGAATACTTAAAAACAGGATCCTGTCTAACAATAGGATCGGGCTGTTTGGGGGGAAAATTAGGCGGGAATGATGTGTAGGTTGGGTAGATTGACTTTTAGATCAGGTTTTGGGTCAAGAGACAAACGTGAGGGGTTAGTGACTTGGTGTTTGTCTTAAAATATTCCAGGAACAATACTGAAGCTTTCGAGACCTTGAGTAGCCTACGGGGTTTGGGAGATATGGCCACAAATATACCCAGAAAATAGCTCGGCCACCAAGTGGATTTTTTGATTTTCTTCACAAATAAGAATTTTCTGTCAATATTTTGGCTTGAAATTTGGTGGGATGGTGTAAGACACCCAAAAAACGCCTTTTCGGCAGCTTTGGTGGGGTTCGTGGGTACCGACGGTCAGAAAAGTGGCTTGAACCTTGTAGCTTCCTGACACTCAAATTCAGGCCCAGATCAAGAGAACCATACAATTCGGATAATGTAGGTTACGACTTTATTCCCACAAGCCAACAACACGTGGCCTACAAAACGTGGTAAACGAAAATTATGGGAAGCAGCCTTGTGCTGCGACAACCTTATGTCTTGTTTCAGAAACAGCCTTATGGTGAGGCAGCCTTGTGCTGCAGAGAGGCAAAGATCATTTGTCTTTCTAAGAACAGCCTTTTGCTGTGGAGCAGCCTTATGCTGCAGAGACGCAAAGACCTTTTTGTCTTTCTCTAACGGACCAACCTTCGCGGTCCTCGTTATGCTCAGAATAGGGCCTGCCTCGGTTTTCTCCACTACTATAAGAACAACGCAACTCGCTGGCCAAGGAATGCGGAACGAGGCATAAACGCGGCCGGGCAATTACTCCAGGCTCGATCATCAATCAAGGGGAAACGTCGCGCAAGGACAACAAGCAAGTAAAAATACGCAGCGATTCTGCGAACGTTACAAACCTCAAAAAAACCCAATCTTTGGATATTGCCCCGTTTGACCCCCACCGAAATTTTTTCAACTTTTTAATCATCATTGCAAAGGTGAGGTCTTTACTGACATTTTTTGTGTAGAACGTTATTTCCAACGTGTTTGGTTTGAGCCTTATGGCTTTATGATTGGAAGCAGCTGGTTTTCCTATCCTAGGTGAAAAACCGGTTTTCCGCAAAAGATGCCACAATAACTTCGGAGGTTGGCGCGACCTGTCTCAAAAGTTGCGTTGCTGTCTTACGGATCCGCGGATGTCTTCACTGACTCTCTAGCCTCAATGCGTTCGCGAGTTATGGTCGTTCACAACTTTAAGGGTCGTTGATCGTGGCTTTCGCGGGCCTTAAAGGGAATGTCAGGCAGTTTTAGCCGGGAGTTAGAACAGTACTTATACAATGACTAGGCTGCCTCGTTAGTAGCGTTTGGGTACACTAGCTATTCTACGTGCAACGACGACCTTGATCGCAAGCAACCTCTACGCTGGACAACACCCCAAACCCCTACACTGGTTACTACGCCCCCAACGTCTATATTGGTAACAGCCATTTTAGCGACCCATGCCATCTTTAGACTGTAAAAGCAGCAAGCTGGCACATTTTACTGATTCAGAGATGGCCTGCTAATTCTGAGATCACTTATTTTGGAAAAGCATGTCAGAGCCCCAAATCGAATGTGTTACTGACTTGTACGAAAAGCACATGGAATTATTTATTGAAATATTCATGACTGTATAAAATGCTATGATAGAGATGTTTGTTTTTTCGCTTGCATACTGGCCACTAATGGTCCGATATTTGAGCGGGCCGCTAACGATACTTTTAACTTTTAGATTTCACCGGGCCGCTGCCGCCCACTAATGTTGAAAATCTTTCGAAAAATATTTTGAGTTAGGGTAACCACTCGGTAGAATAAAAAGTGAGTGAAACCACCTGATATTACTTTACCGTTGCTGCATTTTCCGGCAAATTTGTTTTTCCCATATGTGAGCACCAATGTTGCACACGAAAGTATAAAGCTAGATTGAAAAGCAGACATACTCTGGAAAAAGAAAATCTCTAGATGCTTCGTCCAGATGTATTGCACAATGCTATTTGATGCCTATGAGCCTTTAAATTGTCTTTAAATTATATAGTGAAACCTTTGTCTTCTCAGTAATAAAATACTACGTGATAGTCTGCATGCCTTGGCGCCAAGGCAGTTTCATTTGTAATGAAAAAGTATAAATTTTGATCTTTTTCATCGTAAATGCGTATTGCTCGTAAAGTAAATACTGTAATCCAGGATGCTGCTAAAACATCGATTTCAAACTGCGAAGGGCGCTCGTAATGATGCAAAAATAGACCCATTTGCCTAACCTAGTGTTACTTGATTCGTCACTTAAGCTGTTGTTTCCAACATTTTAATTTTTCATTTGTCTTGTGGTGTCCGATTTTCCAAACACTCCTCTTCCATGGTGCAGTGGATAGGATCGTCACCCCAACTTTCTTTTTCTGACCTTAGTTTTGCTTTCATTCACTAAAACGTGTCTGAATATCATTTCGTCAGTGACCTAATACATCTAAACCCCTTGAAAAAAGCGGCTTGAAAATAACCCAAATAGCCGGATTCCACTCACCAGGTTTCAGTTAAAAACTTTTCAACAATAGGGCTCTGGGCTGAACTTAGGGTCCATTTTTTTTAGTACCTTTGACAATATATAGAAATTCTTCAATACTCAACAAATTTATGCCTTTGAATATATGTCCAAAGAATTTTGACAAAACAGCATTTATTTTCTGAAAAACTTTTTCTGCTAAGTTTTTCTATTTTTCTAAAAAGCGTTTGTCCTAATTTTTCCAAACTTTGTTTCTCGAGAAACCGCTGAGCATTTGAAACAAACCTATGATTTCGCCAACTCCAGCTAGAATACCGCAGCGGAAAGCCTGTTTTGAGCGTCCCTTGCCAAACAGCAGTGACCTGATTATGTAATGCAGAGCTTTTCTCATTTTGTTGCTGGATCGTGATACACGATCGATCAACGAGACCTTTCGTGCTTATGTCTGTTCGTTCTCGCTTCAGATGTGTGTGTAGAACACGAAAAATTAGTCTTTTTTTCCACGATTCAGATATCTGAAACGCGACACCCTGCTCGACATCAATTGCTCTCATTTCTATGTAGGGGTTTCATGCTTGCCATCAAGTAATTTAGTTACGTAAAATACTTTATTTATTGTATTTCAACACCATGAGACAGTACTATCGACAGTGAATGGTTTCGTAAACCTACACTTGGCTTAGGACCAGGATCAGGACAGCATTGTTAAAATTTTGCCATGGAAGAAGAAAATAGTGAGACAATGCAAATTAAAAACATTTCGCGAATTTTCTCACAAGTGTTTAAAAAGTATAGCCAGAGGATTGATAAAGGAAATAGAAATGTTGATGGCGTCAGTTTCAGTTTAAAACTTCATTGAAATCTGGTAAATTCTTTGTTGGCAAAGTAACGAAAGTGGCACATTTGCGAGTTTTTGTGTTTTTCAGAGAAGACATTGCATGTGTAATGAAAATCACGGCCAAAGAAAACGATACAAACGACATATTGCAAACGTTTCGATAACTCCTGTTATCATCATCAGTGTACTGCAGATAGCAAATAGACATTGCATTAATCCTGATTGCCAGAGCTATTCAAAATAATCCTAAAATCAGTGGCGAGGAAGCATTTTTCAACCCACAGTATCCCATAAACAGCCGTTTATGTTACAAAAAACAAGTTTGAAATGCTTCATTAAAATTATGACGTGAGCAAACTGCTTTGCCGCAAAATAACTGTCGCCGTGCAGTCGAAGTTACATTTACTGTCAGTTGAGCTGCTCACATCTACGAAATAAGGCATCAGATAATTTGCTGATACGCACGAAACTAAATCATCCAGTTTGGCTGTTACTACAAGCTTGATAATCCAGACAGTCCCTAAACCGTTTCTTTGGACATCACAAACGGCTTATTTTAGCCCTCGTAGTCCGTTCGAGGTAACCAAACAGGGATGACCAGCTTAATTGCCGCGTGACTATCAATTTTATATTCGCTTATGTAAGCGCAACCTCAGTTTGGCATCCTCAGAATGAAGTACCTCAGATACGCATGTGCTGTGGCCTCAAAAGCAGTCATTAGGTATGGAAATGGTCTTGGTAAAAAAGTTTTGCTTGATGAATATCAAACCATAAAATGTTGTGACACATAAATTTCGCTTAAGACGTCTATTCCGTAACCAGACAAATAGCACAGCCAGTTTCGTCCGTAAATAAACATAATGGTTGAGAGCCCCTCATCCATCAACAAACCCCGTTTGCCAAATGCATCATATTTCGGTGTTTTTCCAGCTGGAAGAACAAAAAGACACCTCAAGTGTCTTTCACCAAAGTATAGTTTTTATAACATGAAAAACGTACTTTGGCTTCTGAATATCGAAATGTGGAGTGCAATGAAACCTAGAAAATCCATATGCAATTCACGCCAGGTACACATTGCTTATAACAGGGAGCAATATTGTTTATGTTTAATAGCTCAGTCATATGAAACAATAAAGTTGACTTGAACTTGACGTCCAAATACTTCACAGCAGCATACGACGACAGCAACTTATATTTTGGCAATGCCAACAATGTTCGCGTCGCATGATACAAGCAACTCGAGGGCTGCCCGACACCGTTCGGGGCACACTTGATTAACTTTCATGTTTGAGCTTGTGCAAATGAATCTAATTGTCAATAGCAATGCAGCGGCTGACGACCTTCCAACGAAAATTGCAGGGACGATCTCACTGGAGAAAAACAATCTTTTACCAAATGCTGAAGAGATATAACTTCAACAAAAGGGTCTTTTGCTATTGTCAAGCTAGCTCGCATTCCATAGGTCTTATCGCCTTAAACTTTTTGTAGCGTTGTAAAACGCTAGCACCTCAACCCGACCTTTTGCCAACCTAATAAACCGAAAAATCACGTAAATTTCATTTGAAACCAGTTGATACTAAAGCAAAGATTCTTTTCTTCTGCAGTGTGTGAGTTGCAGTGTTGAAACTGCATCTGCCTTTGCTCCATCGGTGAAGTGCCAAAACAAGAGTGAGGAATCATTTTATGAAAGGGTGTTGTGGCTTGTTACAGTCAACATATTTAGGACATTTTTTCTTTCAAGGAATACACGAAAAATATCAGGAAATATGTCGATCTTGTGGTGTTGGATGAAATAAGAAACTTCATTCCCTTCCATCACTTGTGGAGATAACTTTCCCCTCGCCCCAATTACTCCACTGATTCCATCGTAGTCTTTTTCCCAAAACTAGCATATGTGAAAAGTAAATTGTGATCTTTGTGTATTTGCTTTGCAGGTTTGCTGCCACCGATTTTGAAACGTGGCTTCAGGTTTGAAAGATAAAGACAAGGTTCATGCAGCTGTAGACTTTCTGTATCCATGTCAAAAATGACAAAATGTTACTTTTGGAAATCTTCTTGAGCCAGCTCTCAATTACCAAATTATTTGGTGTTGCTAGTCTGTGCTTCCTTATTCACAGACTTTTTACAGGTACAAAAGAGAGCCTTCCTCCGTTAGTGCCATCACTTCCACTAGTAGGAAGTCTTCCTTTTATCGGAAAACACGCTGAAAGAACTTTCTCCAAGTGGGCGAAGCAATATGGGCCAATTTTTCGAGTGAGGCTGGGTGCAGAAGAGGCAGTGGTTCTGAACAGCTACGAATTCATTTACCAGGTGTTATAGAAATATGTTTTCACATTAAGTTGACCACTGGTGTGAACTGCTTGTCTAATTTCATTAACGATAATACTTCTAGCAAGTTTCGATCTTGTAAAGGACTGCGTTGCTGCTGTTGGTATATAAAGACAGAGAAGACGCAAGCAATGTTAATTAAAATATCGCATGACATTTTTATTAGCTGTGCAACAGTATTAACTGATTGGTCTTGTCTAGGCCTTTGTCAAACAAGCCTCTCAATTCAGTGGGAGACCTCGATCTTTTTTTTCGAACACGGTGAACAGAGGCGACTACGGTCTGATTTTGTTGAACAGTGAGGAAAAATGGAAAATACAACGACGTTTCGGATGCCGTGTGTTTAGCAAGTATGCATTTGTTTCAGTAGACCCATACTTTTATATATGCAATAGCCGTTTTACATCAACGAAGGCTGAAAAGATTTTTCTCTCGTCAGTGGTGCGACAGACTGAAAGAAGCGTTCAACGCTGAAATATTATGCGAAGTTATAACTACTGAGCTAAGCTAGATACTAAAAGGACTTTGCTATCTGTAAGCGAATAATTTTTCACACCTTGTAAATTAATGAAGAATCTTCTGTACATATATCGTTTGCTTTTACAACGCAATTTCTGTAATCAGTTGCTTTCTAGAAGCAAGGTTTTATATTGAAGTATATTAAATATTACACGGACTCAGTTGATGCTGTTATGTGGTCTCTTAGATTAACTCCAAAACCGCATTTATGTAGACGTATGTCTCTGTCTGGAAAACGGCTGTCGGTGATAATGCAGTTGACAGTAAGGTTTTTCTAAAAATTTACTTGTGATGGTAGAAAGTGTGATCTTAGGCTTCCATTTCGTGGATGATTTAACAAATAAGCATTATGTGATAGAATTTCAGTTTTTATACCTTTTTGCTGTGTGATGGCATTTATTTAGGTTGCTTTTGCAAACAAGAGATTTATTAAGATTGAGAACTTTTAAACTGACCCTTATTGCCAAAATATTAATATAGGCTTATTCAAAAGGAAGCATACAGCAACTACCAATAATTCAAAATAATGCATATTAGACGTTTCCAAAAATAACTGTTGTCATTGTCAGCAAAGATCGAAAACCGTGTTTTCTCATGATGACAAAAAGCTGTTTTTCGAAACGTTCAAAGGGTTTTAACAAATCGCTGGCTTTTGTATTATTTTTTATATTTTTTTATGCAAGAATTCCGAGTTTTACTGTGTTCAAGGCTTATTCAACTCCATTCATCTAGGTTTTAAACTTTATCTTCATAAGAAGTTTTCTTTTACTTTCCATAGTCGGTAGTTTTCTGAACAAACTGTGTGACATTTCAATATTCTTTCTTGACTTGGCAAGCGTAAAAGTGTCACTTGTTTCAAAATATTGTGGGGGAGATTCAGCCTTATTTCGAATAGAAGTGGAAGTGAGCGTCAATCAATCAACGAGATTTCCGAAAGAGAACTGTGGCGTTGACGTTTGGGTCTAGACCAGCATGAACTTGAAGCAGCTGCTAAGCATGTTCACTGAAGCGGAAACTTTTGCGGTCTGGTTGAAAACGAGCAAATACAACTTGCGTGGCAATACACAGGCACTCATCATTAAAATGTATTTCCATCTAACATATGGTTGAATTTCAAACGTACGGATATTTATAGAAAAAATCTGGCCGGAAGAGGCGTCGAGAGACGAGTTTTGGAAGAAGCAAACTTTTTGTGTGAAGTCATACGTTCGAAAGAAGGTCGACCGTTCGTTCTCGAAGTAAGGCGTGCTTTTTCATCACTTTGGTTAATATTGCCGCTTTGTGATCGCATTGGACATTTATGTAAAGCATAGACTCTTAAGTTTGGAGAAAAACACACGCAATCAGATTTAATGTTCATTGAGTGTGCTGGTGTGGACATTTTTTATATTTGCTTTTTGCACTCTGCTGAACAGCATTTGCACATTTGCACAACAGTCACATTTTTTTCGCAGCATTTCCTTTTTGGTTAAAAGTTTGGTTGTCCTGTGAATGCAAGGCCGCCTAGAAAACACAGGCCGTTCACGGTCTGGAAGACGTCACCGTGTTCTGTCCATGTTTTTCCAAACTCACTGGAATGGAAAATCTGACCGTCAACTGTTCGCATGAATTCTTGTCATCACGACGAGTTGTTGCAAGCAGTTTTAAAAACTGCTGTGTTAGCAAGGTCTGCTGGAAGAACTGGTGTGCGAGCAAACCCAAGCCAGCACCTTTTGGTTAGATAGAATGTGAACACCATTAAAAGCATTAAGGTTGTAAGCTGTCGAGACATCAGCCCAACGGGAATTAAATTCATATTTTTTGCGATGATTCAAAGTTGCACTAATGTCTATTCAAGTAACTACTACAGCATCTACACAAGTTAAGAGTTTGAATCAATCCGCCAAATTTTTTTAGAAATAGGTCAACAAGTTACACACGCATTGTTGTTGCTTTCCTCAGACGGTTTTTAAGTTTCTTTTTGGAATGGCTGTGCGCATGGGATGAAATTCCTGGTGATTATAGGAAATTAAGAAAAGAAACTTTCACTGCATTGTGGATCACGTGCTACGGGCTCCGTGAAGTTGCAGATTATTGTTTGTCAGAGCTTGGGTTACATTACGTGCTCTTGGAAAAGTTTCAGACAGATTCCCTCGAGGCACGTTTTGGTCAATACCGTCAACTTTCTGGTGGAAAATATAATATTTCCTTACGACAAGTTTATGAAATTGAGAAAAAACTCCGCTTACTTTCTACTCTGAAGCTGAAACTGAAAGATAAGGAAATAACTTTGGCAAATTTTGATTGGAATGACTTTGTTTGCATACCAAATGATTCAACTGAGCAGCTGGTGTTGCTATGCGACGACGATTTTTGGAAAGTTGAAGAGTCTTTACCAGTAATCACTTATATTGCTGGGTACTTTTGCTTTGCCATAAACAAAAGTTGAAGTGCATTTAATGTAAAAGTCTAATGACTTGCGATCGTGATGTTCCGAACATTAAGGCTTCTTTCACTAAAGGCATTTCACGTAGTGGTCTTTTATTACCATCACCAGACATGGTTCGCATTGCTTTGATAAGCTACTTGGTTATTACTAAGATTTGTGACAGTGACGAGTATCAGAAGTGTTCTTCCCAGCGGGATTTTGCTGTTAAACTATCGCAGTCGGTCTTGGAAGCCGAAGATTTTTCTTTTCTTTCGTGGGGCAAGTGTGAAGGAAACATGATTCGCGTACAATTGTAAATATGGCTTGCTGGATTTGTTCAAACATTCTTCTGAACAATTATTGTTTTAAAAGAAATGATCGACTTACCTGTGATAAGCTATCAAAAAAGAGAAAACTGCAGACTTTAACTTGATTTGAAAAGTGTAAGTACTCATTCCATGCTTAAAGTGCAGCCATTTCACGATGAATGTTGTGATTACATCGCTTGAGAGTATTGGGATTACATCGCTTGAGAGTAGAGTATGTATAATTATAGTAATGCGACATTGATATCAAGGAATTTGTGCAAATCTTTCCTGTGCCCGTGTACGTTGTCTGGTTCAAATAAAAATACCGCGGAAACGATTCCCGCAGCACGACTGAATGCTTAGCACACTCGAGCCAGACAGACGGATCGCTGTGACGTAGGCACGTTTTTTGACGAACGCTGAACGGCCCTGTCTATCTAAGAGACCCTGGTAAATGGGTCCGTTGTGAGGCAAAGCATTGCGCAAGCGATTTATCGTCGAAGCTGTGAACAAGAAATGGCGTAAAAGACCTTTAGAGCAACCCAAATTTCTGGAACAAAGCTGTAGCTGACAGTTTTCTCTAAATTATACTGTATTTTGAAGTAAATACCTTGTTGCAGAAAGAATTTCTGAAAATGGCTCGAGATATTCACATCCTACCAAAAGCCAATCTGGAACATGTTGTCAGGAAAAACATAGGTAAACTTTTCGTGAATTTTCGTTACGCAATCCGCGAAAAAACTCAATAACTTAGAACACCTTGTATCTTTTCCTGTCTACCCATTACTTCTCAAGCGATTTTCAACAGAAATCGCCAACTTTACACCAGAGTTAAAAATTTATGCCTGACCGAACAGTGTTGTCAGATAAAAATCCTCTTAGCTGAAAACTATGACAAAATCCACCATGCTTCTGAAAAAAGTAAGCAGATTTATGTAGAGAATCGGTTTCACGCTTTCCATCTTATTGTTGCAGTTTGATTTAGCGACTTCTATGGCGAATGTTATCCATGGAGTCACGATGAGCGAGAGCGCCATCAGCAAAGGGAATGAAAAACTCAAGGAAGATGTTACAAGACAACTTGAGGGGTAGATAACATTGTTCACATTGTTTCAAACGTCTTCTGGTTTTGTGTCTTGTGATCTCATATATTAGTTAAAGTTTAGGACAGCCATTCCTAATTGGAATTCCGAGGCTCTAAAGAAGGGGTTCTTAACCTTGGGTCCGTGAACTCCTTATTGGTCCATTAATGTGTTTTAGGGGGTCCGTAAACTAAAACTGTGAAACTAAAATCCCATCAAGAAAATCCGCTAGTTTTTGTCTGCCTATTTTGGCCATTTTTCAACTTAATACAACTGTGTCGCAAGCTTTCGACTGCAATGTCCGGAGCCGAAAAGGGTGACCAACCATTTGTTCACCTTTACTTGTGTAGTGAAAATTTGCGTATTTCTTCCCGCTGTTTGACTCAATTCGTGCTGTGCTCAAACCTAATTGTTAAATTTCTTGTCTTACTTGTGCGCAAAAATAGTTTGAGTTTTCAGAAAGATTCGGGTAATTTGATCAAACATAGCAGTTTTGCCATCGAACCATCAAATCTCATGTTAGAGCATCAACAAGGCAGTTCGCTCTTCGAGAAGGAAATCATTCCGTTATCTTCCGGTGAAGGTTGAATCGAGTTTGACTCGAATTTGTATAGCACAAACTCAGTCAGATGTATATTGACGTATAATTGAATGTAATAATTTTGCTAAGAGTAGATATTTTCGACAACGGACCCAAAAGCACTTAATTCTTTTACAAACAAATTTAACATGCAACCAAAGATTTCAGCTACTTGATAAACCTAAACTGCTCTGATTGGGTCAAGTCCGTGCTTATGTAGGATGATTTAAGGAAATTAACGATTCACATCAAAGTGTAAATGCCGTCCACCAGCTTTGAGTCAAAAATTGAAATAACGCGCTCAGTGAAGCAGTGGTATGTTAAAAAGGCCAGATGGCACCAACAAAATTCTCATTGAAATCAACATTGAAATGAATATATTTCTCGTTTTCCATCACAGCACATATATAAAGCACAATCTCTACGTTCGAAAAAATCAATTTAGGGCAAAATCTCAACGTTCCTTTTTTTTTCAGCTTTCGGAAAAACGGCTTTTTCTGGATTTTACTTTCCGTTGCCCCTTGGTGCCGTTTCCTGGCTCCTTTCCGAAAAAAGTACGCTGCATTACTAGAACACATCCGATTTGGGGAAGGTGAGATTCTTGCTTGTTTATGATTGCAACTACAAAACGAAATGTCCAGATAAAACAAAGATTTGATCCGGCAAGCAGCTTCTGGTGCGCCGTAACAACACTTCCTTCTATCGCCACGTTAGATCCTCAGCAATCGAGATATATATATGTGAGCTCTAACAACAATCGCAAAAAAGCGGGGACGCAATATTAGCAAGACCGGTGAGCAAAAGCGGCAGCTATCTATATAAATGATGAAACTGTCTAAGACCCGTTAACGACCAAAAAAACATAGGGGCTCGAGGGTTTTCAACCATAGCTCGCCGACCGATCACGCAAAAAAGCTAATTGAGGCATAAACAGAAGGAGAAAGTCTTGTAATTTTGATTGAAAAAAATTGGGCACTTTTCTATTTGGAATTTTGTGGGTCAGTGTAACGTCACGAGGTGGTTCCAGTAACGATTTTTGGGCCTGTGGAAAAAACACCAACAGCCGATTCACCAGTTCCTTTTCAAAGAAACTAGACGAAGAACCGCTTCTTATGACTCTCTAGTGCACTCGCTCGACGATTTATGGCCGAACTTCGGCCCAGAAGCCATTCAAGTGACTTTCGTGACCCTTAAATGGTCTAGGTCTGCTTTACCGAGTTCGCAAACCACTACTTGAATCAAATCGGTGATGGATCAGCAATTGCCTCACATGTATTGAAACCCATTCTTTGCAGATCTTGCAGCGCAGTTTTTAACAAGAACAGCATTTTCGCAACGAAGATACCACAGCGATATTAATCAGAAACTGTGACGACTTAAACTAGCAAAATCTATGCAGCCCAACCAATAAAAGCAAAAATAACAAATACAAAATTATTAACAAATGCATGTATATTCATTGTATTTTCCCCGAAAAGTTTGGCAAAATGCCAAGACCATTTTGAAAACAAAAGGATTTAGCTACACCATACTTGACTTTCTTTTTATCAGGAACATATATCATGAGCATAGACGTAAAAGGCTGGGAGAAAACGCTGAATTGCCATCCTGGGTATGAAAATATGTTAAAACTCGGTTACAAATTGCTCAAAAGCCTGGAACGACTATATTTAACTATGTAAATTATTCCAAAGGGGTTCTCAAGCGTCAAAGCAATACAAATTCCAAGTGGGCTGATGAACTTCTGTTGTTTGGATATTTCCACCTGCAAAAAGATGGGAAATTTGAATTTGACTCATCATAATCATCACTAAAACATTTTTACAGGCACGAAAAAAGATCTTTGACATTGTTGCAAAGTTAAATTTGTGTAACAACCCAAAACTACATCTCTCGACGAATGTAAAGATAAATGGTTTCATAAAATTAGCGCTAAACACCATTCGAAAGACGAATTGAGTTTTGCCCTAGTCCGTTATTCTTGATGCGTGTCCTTATCACTGTACGGCTTAAATTTGACGTTTACTTATCTATTTTCTGCAGGGTTGTGCATTGTTTTTCGATTATTTTGGCGACATTACCGTGCTTCACTTCATTGCTGGCGATAGTGTAGTTTTCCAGTACGGCTAGTTCAAGGTTGATATTTGAAGAGTTTTGCATGCTTGTCTTTTGAGCCTCAAGATGTGTAGTGTTTTTATTGATTCAGCTAGTTTACCCTCCGTACCGCTGACCATACTATTGCAGGAACCGACGATGCTTTTCTGAGCAAAAATATTCTTCCTTTCCAAGTAAAGTGTGAGCCGATTTTTGCATAAGCCTCCTGGATTGTTGCATTTGTGTTATTTCCTCATTTGGGTCACAAAAATGCATGAATAAACTATCACCATTACCAATTTCAATTGTGAGACGTTGTGTGCAATTACTGTTGTGGAGCAATTATACCTACGATTGAGTTCCACCAGTGGCTGATTCTAAAAAAACGCAACACAAAGCTAGGGTAAAAAGTATCAGTCGCCCCAAAGATAAAGTTTAACATATGCTAAATTATAAAAAAATGTAATGGAAAAACCGCTGGTGAGAAAATCAGCATAACACTTTCATCACCGCGCAGACCTTTACGGCAAGTTTATCAAAAAGCACGAAGAATCCTGTTCTGCTCAACCAACAGACTTCGTCGAGCTTTATTTGAAGGAAGCAAAGCGAGGATCTCCAACCTTTGAGGTATTTCGCTACTCAAGAGTTGAAAACGACGTGCAAAGATTTAAATCCGTTTTTGCGCATTTAAATCCGTTTTCAGTCAACCGTTGCCGAGATAAAATCACAAGCCTGTCGCAATACTTAGACAAAAGTGTCTGTAAGGTCGGTGAAGTACAAACAGCAAAAATCTGTCGATGGTAGGCGAATTTTTACGTACTTCGTTTAGTTTTACTGAAGCCGTTTACGTGCAACTTGACTATACCGCAATGTCTTAACTTCTTATTGACATTTAGAGAAGGCAGTTATTGAGATATTTGCAAGACTTGACTGGGGCAGGAACTGAAACGAGCACGAGCACCATACGATGGATTCTGCTGCACCTCATCAAGCAACCCAAGATACAGGAAAGAATTCACGATGAAATAGATCATATTTTAGGTGCTTCTGGTTTTGATCTATTTTTTAATATGGGGTTATTATTTACGTCCATTGGAGGTTTGAAATCGAAGTTTTCCTGTTAATGCACTGTTTGCCTCATCAAAACAATATCTGAAACAAGACGCTTGACCTTTACAAAAATGGTTGGGCAAAAACAAAATCAGTTGAAACACTGTTTCAACATGAGTGAAAACACTTTTTTTTTACAATTTCATTCTGGTAATGTGTTACTGTCAATCAAGCAAATCGACCTGTATTACCGCTATTTCCCAAATTGTTAGCTTGGTTTAACATGCGACAGACGACATTTCGTTTGTCTTGGAGACATTTGCAGTTTTTACAGTTTGTGTTTAGGTCGAGATGGGGTGATATCTTCTGATATGAATTTGCCTTACACTAAAGCTGTAATTCAAGAGGCATTCAGAATAGAGACAGCTGTACCGCTAAGCGTTCCAAGAAGAACGCGTCAAGATGTGAAGCTCATGAGTTATCTGATACCGAAAAACACTCAGGTAAGTCGTTACAGTGAAGCTTGCATTAGTTGCCAATTGCAGCAGAAAATATTAAAAACCATTTGCCGAATTTGTCGATACGTGTCGTACAGATAAGAAATTTTGTTTGTAACAAATGGCACAAAGCAATTGAATTTGTCGACCTGTAAACGCTTGGTGCACATCTAACGTCCAAAATGCTGCATTGCATTTTCAATATCGGGTGTCAGTTCTTTTGGCAGAGAAAAGCAATTAAATTATATTTCAACTGAAGAAACATTTTCTGTTTTCAGGTGATACCGAATCTGTGGCACGTTCACAACGACCCGGGTTTGTGGCCTGATCCCCGGCGTTTTGACCCAGAGAGACATTTGGACAAAGAGGGAAAATTCAAGATGTCAAATAAAGTGATTCCCTTTTCGGTCGGTCCAAGAAACTGCTTGGGTGAAAACCTGGCTAGGATGGAGATTTTTATCTTCGTGGTGTGCATTTTGCAGAAGTTTGAAGTGACTGCCAATCCAAACCAAACTGAACCGGCAATGGAAGGAACTTCTGGACCGGTGTACTCGGCGCCACACTATCCATTTGTATTTTTAGAAAGATAGACAACTGTCGTCAAATACCGTGTACATAAATGCAAAGGTGCTTCGTAAGTCTTTAGACCGAGCATCATGGCTGATAGTGAAAATCGTCGGTTGAAAGGAAATTAAAGTACATCATCGAAATCATTAGCCTTTGCCGAATGCAGCGATCTCTGTCGAAAACTTGGGTGCTGTCATGCGTGACGATGCCAGGCAGCTTCGTGATGTGATGCGAAAAACTTTGTTATTTGAAAGCCTGGTGTTGCAAAACTAGTCTGTCGCTTTAGACACAATAAAATGCGTTAAGTTTTGGAATCAGGAAATTTGAAAGTTCGCTACTGATAAAATGGCGATACTGCGCAGCTCCAGTCCAAGGAGAAAAAGTTGACAACCAGCGAGAAGCGAAATGAACCACCATGCAATGATAACATGTAGGCAATCCTATATAGCCAGCGAAATTGCTTATAGGTGGAGATCAAACAACGCCAGAATGAGGAGAGTCAAAGATTTGAAGTACAATATTTCTTCAAATTGTTGTTAAAACAGTGCGTTGACAATAAGCAGTACATAAACCTAAACAACCAAAAGTTTCACCAGCTCTAAACAGTGACCAATGACCAGAAGCAGGCAATCGCTGCTTCAGAATCAGCGGCGCTACCCCTATCGGTATTTATTAAATGCTATAGCGGATGTACCGCTATTGAATAAAAACAGTAGGAAGCTGTCGTTACCGCTCTTTTCGGTCCTTTTAAAAATATATTATGATGTTGTTTTACTGAGATAAAGTCTATTTTGAAAGAATTTATTCTTTGAATGAGGGTGTGTTTTTCGTATGTTGTAAACTTTGACAGAGGTTCTTTTTAAAAGAAAACATGACATGGAAATAATTAAAGTCATCGAGAAGACACGACATACTGTAGGAAATTTTTATTTTACAATAGTGTATGTGCATATAAATGAAGCGTAGACTGCAGCAGACACACCCATTAAGTGCATGTAGCTCTGTGAGTTGATCGCTGCAGGTTGACCAGTCGCTTTTGTCTTAATGCTTTCTTCTCGCTGGAATCGAATAAAGAACCCGAGAGAGTGGTCAGCAATAATAAGATCAAAATTGTTTTTCTCAAGGTTTTTATGCGCGAGTAAGCTGATTCAGGTCCGCAACTAGGAGTGGGGGAAAACCAAACAATTGCTTTCCAAAAATTTCCATGCATCATTTTAGATTTTCAAAGAAAGGTTATGTTGATATTTTTTTTCATATGTAACTACCCCGAATAGATCTATGTTTAGTATTTCTTTTTCAAGCTGAGCTCCTTGCTTCAGCTTGGTTCATTTTTTCTAGCAATATCAGCCTTTTGCAAAACATAATTTATATAGCTTGCGTGCTAAGAATGGTTATTTGGTTAACGGAGAGAGTTTTGACCAACCACCGTTATCTTAGCATTCCAGCTTGCAAATGTGCAGCCTAAGTGTTGAATGCTTTGGGTGCTCATCAAGCGCACCAGCTGCAAACTGTGCCCCTTCTATCATCAGACTTCTATTCCTTGATGAAAAATTTGTTGCCCTGGTAGCGTATTATATGTGTGTCTGTACTGCTTCGTAACATCTGAAAAAATTTTGCAAAAAATCCGCAAAAAGTACTATAAAACCACTTACAATTTATTGAACAACTGAGGTGACAAAATAGTGGCGCAGCTCGCGAAAATGCATTTCATAGCCTGCTGCTCGAGGGACAAAAGAAACTGCTTTAAATTGATGCTTACTGTATATGAAGGTAAACAAGGAACTCAAACCACACGCTCATTTCAACAATTTACATGCATTTTGAAACTCAAGAACACTTATGCATTGTTGGTTGTATCGTAACAAATAATGACAAGCAATGCATGAAATTTGTTTCTTCATCCTTTTTTGTTCATTTCTCACAATCATCTTCAATGTCGTAATGTTCCTTCTGGCACACGCAAATTTCATTACTCATAAAGTGAATTTCCTTTTATGTAGAGACCAAAATTGCAGCATTTGTCCTGAGCATATTTTTACCGGTCACTAAAATTCCGCCATTAACATTCACTGTCAAATCGCCCCTTTAAACATCCTAAGACCCAGTTGTGGGCCATGTACCCCATGTTGTGAATCACTACTATATTTTATTCGTTTATGCTGCCGTATCTGTAGGAGGTGCATTTTGAAAGCCGCTGCAAAGGTGTGTCTTGTTAAAGTGGTTTACGTGCGTCACGGCGTTTCACTGTTGGAAAAGCTAATGACGTCCAAATAAGTTATATTGTCAGGAAATAGACTTCGGCATCGGCAAGCATGACCACCAAATTGTCTCGTTTATTGAACTATAACTCAAAAATCTAGTGTCCTACGTGGCAGTTTTCCGAGTGGCTGTTGTCCTGGGTAGTGATTGTCCCGGATGGGAGTTATCGTGGGTGACAGTTGTCCAGGTGGTTGAAGTCTTGTTCCTTTTTGTCATTTCCTAGAATTTTTGATCACCTTTGATGATCGAATCAAAGACCAATACAACGCATACATCTTTCTGGCATTGGAAAGCTCCCTGCTTGTGACCATTGAAAATGCAGGTTCACGCATTGTTGTGAGCGCTTGTCCAGTCCTGGGATTAATTGTTGAGGCATAACTTAAGTCTGATGTAGCCTGTAGTCGAGACCACAACCTACAAGGCCGAGAAGTGAGTCAAATGTCGAGGCAGGGACATTGTTAAAAAAGCCAAGATCGAAACCCAAACGTTTTCATGCCGTAACTCGAGATCAGAAGGTTTGTCGGCTGGCAGCAGAAACGCGACGTGCTGCATACTGCTGCAGCAAGCTATCTGCATGCACCGACATAGTTTTGTTTACCTTCAGCTTTGACAGATTTTTGCCAACTTTTTTTATTTTGTCCTATCCTGGAATAGGTTTAACAGCGAGAAGGTAGAATTGTGAAGCCATATGATGCTTTTGAAAAAATTACGACGACTCTGTAACTTGAATTTGATCAGCATCGTAACTTAAGCATGCATGTACTGAGGCCTTGCTCCATGACGCCAGGCCTTGCCGATAGAAAACGTAGTTACCAAAATCTTGGTGACGGACCAAGCAAAGGTTGGTTTGTGTTGGATTTAAAGGTTGCAAATTCAATACACTAAATTCATGAAAATATCTTACTCAGATAGGGCGACAATATATTCATCACCCAAACACACTACTCCTGTCTACGGGAACCGCTCGTTGAACCAAATCTTTGTATAGTTGTGTTGATTGGTATCCATAGCGCCGTTCACAAATCTCAAAATGTCAAAACACATCCACAATAACCAGTCCACCAGGTGCTCTAATCAGAACAGTACCCTTGTACTTTGAACACAACCTGTCCCCGAACACAGGCTACTCAAAATCACGCTGAAAAAAGAAGCATAAACCGTAGATTGTATTGTTAAAAAACATACGTAAGGGCTCGGAATAAATTTTCTTATTCGTGAACAACTAGAGAATATGTTCTTCAAAGGGCGGATGTATGGTAGCTCTAAACCCTACTTTTTCTGTTTTTCTTTTATACAATATTTAACTTAGTTTGATTACGTAGTTATTACGGAGGTTAACGAACAGCATTTAAAATCGACTTATTGTTACGTTTATAAATTGACGAATGAACAAATCAAACCATTGACTCAACAAACTTTGGACTCAAATCGCTTTTCTAATAAATGGCAATGAGTAGAGATTTCTATTATTTGCAAGCACTGGGTTTGTACCTGCCTACAAATCATCACGGATTTCTAAAGTTATTGTAATACTTAAAAAATTTTACCGATCTTGGTGGTACAATGTACTGAGTAGTCATGGTAAGTGCTTAATGATATGTAGAGGCCATTGAAAACTCAAGGTTGACTCGACAGGTAACAGACTCAGGCTGAGTTCTACTTGCCAGTTCAATGCACTTACCCTCTTCTGCTGAAAACGTACACCTCTGCTCTTCTTTGTCAGCCATGAATTTCAACAGCAAGCTGATATCGAAGAAAAACTGAAGTTTTGATCATGCATTTGAAGTTACCTTAATTATCATTATCAAACCAAAATATCTTGTGACTTGCCTATGGTATGTAAATATGCCACACCAAATAAAAGCAACTCACAGAAGTTTACAACTGGTTCATGTTTTCGCTCAACCGTACCAAGTATTGCAATAGGCAAATTGAGGGAGCCAGATATAAGCACTTTTTAATATCAAAGTTATGCTCGTGTGATGTGTCTTCACAAATTCCGCTGAATACATCCTTTCATGTGTGAATTTGACGTGCAGAAGCCGCGCAATTAAGCGACAACGACAAACTACGCAGTGCTGTGATAAACACGGAAAGCCTTCGAGTAAATTGCATGTACAGCAGCATGTTTATTTCAACACTCCAAAGAGAAAGGGTGAAATAGAGAAATTGTTGTCAAGCGTATTGGCCCTTGTACGTACAATGTCAAACCAATGTCTGCTTGTACTTTTTAAACGAAATCGTGTGCATATTCGCTCTACCAAGTCTACCAGTGCACCCAACACCAAACGTAAGTGAACCACTTCTTCCTATTCTTCATGCTGATAGTTCTTGAGATAATTTCCACTTTCCAATGCCTAAAAGTGTTCATGCTCGAGACTTTTCTTCAAGTGGTACAACTTCAAGCAATTATTTTTCCATCAAGAGCATGGTAGACGATCCCAGTATAAATGCGTGATTACTGTGTTTAACAAAATTCGTAGATTTGAATCACTTCGTTTTCGAGATTTTTTTTCCGTAGTGCGTTATTTTGTGTTGAGCGTCCGTTATCGAATAGTGCTAAACTCTGACCATGACCAGTTCTATGAAATGAAAAGGTTTGCCGCGGGTTTCATTTACACATGACATCTTCATAAAGTTGCCTGTCTCGTCGCTAGCAGTCGCTATTGCTTCACTTCCTGTTTTGAACTTGGCGCGCTCACGTTAGGAACACGAACTGTGTCTGACAAATGTCTGTAGTCTTGCAGATATTTTTAAAAAGCTTAAGGAGCCAAAAAAACGAACCAAACGGTAAAATGAACAGATGATGTGCGCTGATACGTCCCAGGCACATCGTGAACGGGACAAGGGTAGAAAAAGTCGACAGCTTCTGCTAGTTGTGTTGTCTTACAGTATATTCAGCGACTGGTATCTTCAGAAAGAAATTCACTCCAAAGCAGCCAACGTCTTTATTCGACTCATAATCAATCCATAAGGTATGGAATCTACCGTACATTGTGCACAAAAGGAAACATACACAAAGCTTGCGTACCAAGGACGATTCTTTAGACGAGCATTAAAACATGATCAACATACATGCAGCAGAACAGAACACGAAAAAAATTTATGTGCAACGTCACCGCAGTATCTACTCTGTCATTTCCACGATCACAATCAGGAATGAGCTCATTTTTGCAGCGAAATGGTTGTAGATTGTTGTTTAGTTATTTTTAAACAAAGCTCCTTCTTTGGCTTAAATACGTCCGCCGTTTTTTTTTGTGCAGTTTACCAAGTTTGATGTTCTATGGTGAACAGAGCTCCTGTGCTAGCAGTAAGCTCTTGTATTATTACTCTTTCTTCTTTTCGGAGATGTTGTAAAGAGTGGTCTGCCGCAATTCAAAATCTCGTCCTCTCACTGTCAAGCATACGCCGAAAATTTTCTGTACAATTTTGCTACTGTAGTGTAGAGGAATTTATCTGCATCTTTAATCCCTGTCTGCGAAATGCCTTGTTTTAAACGGCGCGAAAAAGATTGCGGTGCAGCATTGGACGCCCAAGCGCTTACCCATGAAAACATCTGGGGGGCGAGAAATGTGAACCCTAATGGACGATTGGCTTTCCGCGTTAATGACAATTGTTGCTCAACAATGCAATAATAGCCGTCCATAATTTGGGGGAATCGACTTTTCCTTTCGCTTCGCTGGCGGTTTCCCTGCGCCCGACATTTTTGGAGGATTTAATCTCTGAAACTAAAATGACCTTCGCGTGACGAAGATGAAATCTTTTCAGCACTTCCAACTGCTTCGTATATATGCGAAAGCAATCACAGTGTGCACTGATATTACGCGTCACCTTTGCATAGTTTTATGTGAGTACTCGAGTTGGCAACCACTGGACTAATATCCTGTAGACTGTAGTGTAGACTATATCACGTTGCCTGGCATCTTTGGTCATAATCCAAACAAATCAATGTGCCCAAGTGACGTATATCGAAGTGAAGTGTTGACCGAGAACAATCCAGCTACCTTTACTTGCCTGATTGCAAACATTAAATTGGTGCACGGTCAATCATTTTGAAGTTGGCAGCGCAATTAGTGGAAGCACGTGGTCCTTGTACTGATATGGGCAGAAGATGTTTTTTTCTGTCACAGCTTGCAGTAAAATGAGGTTGCGCTGCTCTATCGGAAAAAATTAGTTGTTTTTATGATTTGCACAGATCGACGAAGCGACTTTGGTGGCCGAAATTGCTTTTAATTTTGTCAAAATGAGTGCAAAGCGAAACTATCTTGAATAGTTACCACAGAATGAACTTTGCTTTCGGTCAAATATAAGCTGATTTGTGTTATTATAAATTGGATAAGTTAGCTACAAAATTTAAACCTTTTGCATTAAGAGAAAAGCTTGCAAGCAAGCAATATCTCATTTTATTACAACCAACACGCTAGAACGTTTTAAAACTGCATGTTTTTTCCTGTCAACGCATTTTAGTTATATTTCAAAGGTTCCATAGGCTTCTTTGTTGTGCAGTATTTGTATGTAGTTAAGTTCCATAAATAAGTGTTCAAAGCAAACAGCTACATCAGTGTAAATGCCAGCATATGATCGAACATTCAGTTTATGACAGCTCATTAATTAAATATTCAATTGAAACAACTGCATCGGTATAAAATGATTTAGTTGGTAACAACTGGTCTTGGAATTTTTGTGAGCTTCTTGACAAGATAGTAAGATCTCTGAACAAAAATATCTGAATGTTCATGATAGATTTGTTGAGAGTGGAAAGGTAATGGGATGTGTGAGGTGCATACAAAACTTATAGCAACTAACTTGACTGCAATTTCAGTATTTATATATCATTGGTCTATCTCAGTCTTTCTGCATGTGCTATTAATTGGGACATATTTCAGAAAAACATACGTGCTTTTCAACTATTAACCAACCAAGAATTTATGAGTTTAGCTTTAGTTTCTCGTTGCTCTGACCAAACGTTTTCGATTTTTTTAATGTAGTTTAAATCAGTTCTTTTCTGCCTGTTTGATATGCTTTTGCCAACTAAAAAATGCAACTTGTAGATATTTTTACCTTTGCTTATGTAAATTGATTAAGCATTTATAAGTCTTTATAATTAAATCAGAAATGGGAGACGTTTCCTGTGTCCAGCAGACATTTTTCGATGCCTTGAAACTGATGGTTGTAACATGTAAAAACTTCATGAAAAGAGCCTTTTCAATCTGCCCTATGTCACATAAGTTTGCTCGACAAGATTATGGTCTAGTTGTTTCTGCGCTGTGTATTTGTTTCGACTTTGTGGAATTTGTATTTGGAAAAGCTATAAAAACTAACGAGACCACCAGAGAAAGCAATTTGAGTCAGTTTTTCTTCGATTGTTTTCCATCACAGCGTTGTGCTACCACGTGGAGAAAACATTAAAGAAAAACAGAATTCCCTACATAAGTTACATTACATTTCTGAACTTAGTGACGAATTATGATGTAGCAGGGCCACTAACCACAAAACAAGATCAATATGCAAAAACCAACACCTTCTGAACGCACCGGACTGCAAGGACATAACGCTTAAAAATGCTTGCCTGCCAGTAATGCGGCACGCAAAAACTGCGAGCTGAGCTTGTACCCGATGAATGATTTGGGCCTTTGAACACACACACCGATATCTGTCGAGCATCACATAGAGATATTCATTTACTAACACGGAATAAATGGCTGGTTTTTAATCCAACTTTACATCCGCTGGTTACATGACACAGCAAAAGGTGTGTCATGTAAGGTTTTGACAGCAAAAGATTTTAAGCAAATGTAAGAAAAGCACTCATTCTGCTTGGAAAAGTGGTTTAAAACGACCATATAAATATAATATCTTTGTTTAAACTTCATAAAGTATTGTGACAGGCCTCTAGTAAATTACATTAGATATACCGTAAAACCATTAAAAAACACATCGGTATAAAATTTAGACGATCGTAATCAAAACTAAAGTTTTTTAATAAAACAATCTTAGAGAGGTGTGAAAAGCTCATTCATTATTCGAGGAAGAAAATTAGACTTACTTGCCATCTTCTTCAGTTGCTTATTTTGAGCTTCAACAAAATTGAAACATCCATTGTGCTTGGTTTTGTAAAACGTGCAGTCGTCAATCATCAAGATTTCATCATGATAATCTATGGCAATCACGAGCAAGCTTCCTGGACAGACAGAAGAACAAAATAGAAAGTGGATTTGAAAAAACACGTGTCGACATCGTTAAATACCTTGCTTTTTAAATAGTCAGAAACAATCAAAGCACATCAGTCGTGGTTAAAACCGTGAAAGAGACAAACAAATGTTGATTTTCTCAAGTGTTCTTGTGTCAAGAAAAGCAGCTGGTCGCCACTACAAACGTAGTAACTCCTTGCTTCTTGGCAGCTTAGAAGTAAACGTTGTACAGCTTTAAACCTACCGTGCGTTTCCTTTGCTTGATGTTTTCCACTGAACATGGGTTGTTTACCTTTGCGAACTGCTGAAAACAGGTTTTGTCAAGTACTACGCTATGTACCAAAAGAAAATCATCGAATCTTTGTTGCTTAAACTTCCTCATGTCTTGGCAATCGTAGTGGGATGTTTAATTCTTTACCTTCTCTCTTGGTGCAAACGAAGCAGAAAAATGAAAGGACCTCCGTCCGTCTCCGTTTTGGCCAACATTCCTTCCTTGGAAGCGTATCCTGAAAAGATATTCGCTAAATGGGCGAAAACGTATGGAGCCGTCTACAGCATTAAAGTGGGGCGTCACTACACGATAGTGCTGAACGGCTACGAAGCCATACACCAGGTTTTGTGGCTTTACTCTGAACTGAATGTGCAAAAAACTGGTAAGTCAGTTAATTGTGATCAGCATTTGTTTGCGACAGGCATTCGTGAAACAAGGCTCGCAATTCACTGGACGCTATCAAACACTTCTTACTCGCATGTCTGCTTCTGGCAACAACGGGATACTTTTTTTGGATGATGAACAGAAATGGAAAATCCAACGACAGTTCGGATCGCGAGCACTGTCCGGGTATGTCTGTTTCACCCTCAAAATGTCAGAAAATCAAAGCGGTTGCATCGTATATAAATAGCCCTTCTCAATTTTCACAGCGCAGCTTTACAAGGAAAAAGTCTTGTAGAAAGGGTTTTAGATGAAGCCCAGCTGCTTTGCAAAGACATCCAATCAATACAAGGGCAACCCATCATTTTGGTGGTAAGTTTTCAACCTTTAGTGTTACTCTGCAAACGCCAGGCGATGTAACTGCTCGAAAAATTAAAGCTAACAGTGGAACAAATCCAGCTACCCTCACTACTGCCCCTTTTTTGTTCATCCCCCATACATCGCAAAGGTTTTCCCAAGCTGTGTTTGCAATTGATGCTTTATTTATCACATATTGCACATTTTTTCATTGTGGGAGAAGTGCTACATAGCTCTCAAAAATAAAACGTTCCAGTGGTTTCACACAGAATTCGAAATTGTGTGGCAGTCTTTATCACCTGGACTTCAACTTTTGTAATTTTTCCAGCCATTCTCTAAAGAGTTTGCAAGACATTCATGAGTCGAAATACCCTTTCCGATTTTTTCAGTTTTCAGAATTTAGGAATTTTTGAAAGCTCTGAAAAAACAAAATTAAGCATTATATAAGTTTTTATTGATCTGAAGGTGCGTTGAAATTATTTCGAGTTGAAAAAATAACTTTTATTTTAACTGAAACTTTGGCTGCCCAATTATAAATGTGCGGCTGGGCGACTCAAGCAAAGCACTGGGTGTTTAAGCAGGAAAAGGTGGTTGCTTCTTATGGTAGACAGCTGCAAGACAGTGGCTATTCGAACAGATATACCTCTCTATGCTTACCGTTTAAGGCAGGGTTTGTAATGATGAAGTAATGTTTTGTGGAGAAATGGACCAAAACAAGAAAAATCTTTGGGTTTATCAAAAAATAAACGACAAATAGGGAACACAATCCACTTCCTCATCACTTTAAATCTTTTCCTTTCCATCTAATGCGATTCGGAGGTTGCAACCTTAGAGTAGATGTCAGTTAAAAACCTTGCAAACTTGTTATGCATAAGAATCGTTTGTCGTAAAACCTTCCCAGAAAGATGAGGGCAAAAATGGAATAAACACGAAGTGAAAAAATTTTCATAACATTATATAATGTTTTTCATAATCATCTATCAAGATTACTTACTTTTCAGAGCTTACTAACTGAAAGTCTCTCCAACGTCATTGATCAAATGACAGTGAAACAGCGCTGTAACGAAGAAGGGGGCGAGGATTTAAGAAGCTATGTTCAACTAATAACACGATCGTAAGTTTGGTTGAACAACGTGAATTAGTTAATATGGTATTCAATCACAGTTTTGACAGTTTGACAGTTTTATTGACAATTTTATTGATTTCGGCCGCAAGGCCCACAAAACATGGCTAGCGCACAAAAGACACTTGCGAAACTTCAACACACTCGAGGCAATTAATCACAGCACATTCCTACACGGATATCCAGCGTATTTCACACAACTTTTCATAAACTCAGTCTCAAATTTTAAATCAAAACAAAAAACACCACAAAACGTTTAGGTGACGGGACAAAAAGTAAAGAATGAGTTACGCGAATACAAAGCAATATAAAGAATTCTGTAAGACATGCATTAAATTCTTGAGCAGACGTATTGTTTCAAAAACATCTGCTTCAATAGTAATTCACTAGGTGTCGTCCTACTTTTAACAGTTTATATACAGAATACTCCAATACAGGTTTTTTAAGGTTTGAATTTGGTAACCGCTGAAACATTTTAAGAGAACGCAACAAATTTATTATCGGTAACTTCCGGGATGGTCGTAAAGCATGTTTTTTGTGTATTTGGGTGGTGGTCGCAAAGCGAGGTTCTGTATTTTGAGAGACCGTTTCGGCCGCTCAAAGCACTTCGAAAGCAATACTTGCATGTTGATATAAGCGACCGTTAGAGCAGAGGTGCAGTTTGAGTGGTGGTCAGTAAAAAATAGTCTCAAGATAGGCTTTACAGAATTTGTGTTTCAAGGATTAAAACACAAAGGCAATAATCTAAAAAGCGTGTTATAGAAAGTGACATGAACTTTTCTGCGAAAAATACCTGAATTTCTTCCCGCGGAATCTTCCAATGGCCAAAATATAGTGAATTCGAGGTTAAACGAAATGAAAAGTAAACGTGAATCTGCAATAGGCTTTTATGTGCTGCTACACAAATGCACCGATATCCAGATGTATCTTGTATGGCGGTACCAGGTATGAGGTGATGTTATTGCCAGGCTCGTAGTCAGGTTTTAACGTTTGTGGGGGATAAATAAACTTTTAGAAGGTAAGAATTTTTGTTTTTAGTTTAGGTTTAATAAATATAATAAAAATTTTTCTAGGCACAACAAAATTTAGAGAAGAACAAAAAATTGGGGCACTGCTCTCGATCGAATGCCCCCCACCGTGGCTACGGGCTTGGTTATTGCCTGCAGGTGTAGGTAAATCAGGTCTTGCCAGCGATGCAGCTGGTTTTTTAAAATTTGATTACTTCGTATCCAGAATTTATACACTGAATTTGTTGTTGCAGTTCATGAGACTGAAAATTTACTTAAACTTTCAAATTGCACGAATCTTATTTTCTGATAGCTGTAAAATTGCAATACAAACGGTACCAATGACATTTTAAAGTAAACGCAACAACAACCACGCGTAAGTTTATTTGTACATCTATTCAGAGACATCAACCAGATAGATGTCTCTTTTGAAATTGTTTAACCTTGTTTTTCCGCACTGAAAATTGAGTTAATGCTCAGAATAAAAAAACTTTTACGACCTGTTTTTGGCATAGTTACGAGAATCGCTCCGAAATGAAGTCGCAAGGACTATAGTTTGTAATGCTAGAAGAAAGGAAATGAAGATGAATTGCCGCACATGGATTAGCTGCATCTAAAATTTCAACCGATGTCAACTTAGTGTCGATACAGCGGAGCGTGATAGTTTAAAACTGGCACTGTTTTGTATTTTTTACAGCTGTTGTCCACAATGTTTTGGAAAGGAACTGTTGACTTTGAATAGAAGGATATAGAAATAATGGAGGTGAAGTAGATATTTTGCTAAAGGAACTTAAAAATGCTGATTACCATCGCATTACATGCTACTGATGGAAGCACTAAAGTGTTTCATAAAATTTTTCTTTTATTCAGATCTCGCCAAGACACAATAATGTATTACTTGCTGACAATCGCCCCATGGCTTCGTTTCGTTCCTCCAATCTGGCAACGCTTTCAGAGAATGTTAGCTGGTGTCGAATTTGGAAACAGTGAGTGGTTACGCTTCAAAGAACAAGATCGATCCTTGACGTGAAAAGCACCGACTTTGTTTTATCGGCCATTGTAAAACATAAGGCCGATAAAACAGAAATTCATTGAATGTCATTTCCGATATTCGCGACACTTTTCAGTACTTTTTAGGTGCATACGTTTTTTGGGGGAAAGTTACTGGGACTGAGCCTAAACTGAATTTTCATTTATGTTTTCCAAAATCAAAGATACAATAGCCCGGCAGTATATCAGGAAGCAACGTTTTCAAATTAAATTTTTTTCTGACTTTCCTGGTTAGAAATCATTTTCAAACACAGCGACAAGCATGCAGAATTGTGGTCGCGGTACAATATTAGAATCAGTATCAAAGCCAAGTCACAAACTTGTAAGCGCCGAGCACGACGAAAAAACTCGATATTTGACATCATCAAGTAGCGTGGCCGTTTAACTTGTCCGGAGGGTGAGTTCGGATTGGAATCGCTCGTGGAATGCGGTCCAAACAGCGATGTTCGAAATATATGAAGATCTTATAAATGGTTCAAATCTTTCGAGTCCGGATCATTCTAGATATTTTTATTCCAGTTGCTGTTTCGATCGAATCGCGTAACAAAATTCTGAGTGCCAAATCGAGTCGGTAATGCTAAATGCTAATCCCGTCGATTTTGATTTCAGTTCGACTCGACTGTAATGCAAACTGCTGTACAAGTCGGTCATCAAAATTAAACCTTTGCAAAGATTAACTTTCAAGGAGTGGTGAATACAATAACCTGTTAAACAATTCATTTTAGGTGTTCCCTGCGTTTCCATTGCAAATTGAAAAAAAAAATTTGGTCTTCGCGCCAATCGAGCTAGCTCAACTCGAGTCAAAATCTTAAACCTGCGCATTAGTTCACTTAAGCCTATGTCTAAAAGCTGGCCTCCACAATATAACTCAGATTTGGATTCTGGAATCAAAACATTTTGACTTTTATATGCGTCAAATTGCTTAAAAATCAAACTAACACGAGTTGACTCAAGCATTGTGCAAAAATTATGACTTGAATCCATGTCAATGCATCATGTTTGAAATAGGTGGTTTGAGCCTATCTACGTAAAGAAAGGCTTGTTTCTAGTCTATTCAATGAATTTGTCCAAGCTGTCACTTCAAGCACTAAAGGCAGAGATCTCATGCAGGACAAAAAACATTTCCAATAACCTACAAAATTAGAAACGATTCTCGTAAAGTACCAATAACATTTTAACCAATGCCACCTTGGAAATTTTTAGAGGTTGGCTGACTCAAATTTTCCAAACGTGTACATGGAATCGAGAAAATTGGAAAATGCTTTGTCTAGCTGTTGTAGTTTAAAAAGTTAAATGTGTTGGCTGTTTTGTTATTCAAAGCAAAATTCTCATACACACAATTCATGCTTTCTCTTAACACTTTTTCTTATATTTCTAATACAGATCTCTTCAACAAGTTCATCGAACAACATGAAGCTAAACTGGACCCCAAGTATCCAACCGACTTCGTTGATCTTTACCTTGTGGAGAAACAGCGAGCAAGACCCTCATTTCAAGTTGGTGCTGTGCAGCGTTTTGAATAAATACTTTTTATGATCTTAAAGTTTAGGTGATGAAGATGTTGAAAAAGAAACGCTTTCCATTAGGGTGATTGCGCTAGTCTGGTAGCAGTTATAATCGCAAGGTTTGGTGGGCAGCTGGGCAAAGAGGAGACAGTTGCGTGCATTGTTTCTGTGAAAGCGCCTCCTCATCTGCTTGTTTTTTCCACTGCTACTTATTGTGCATATGCTTGAAGCATGTGCTGCTACTTATTGCGCATATGCTTGAAGCATGAAACTGAGCTGTATTACTAAGAAGTAATTATGGCATACGCAATAACCGGACCTTCTTCGATTTTGCAAAGCCAATTTGCTATTTTTCTGTTACAGACCCCCAGGGTCCTCCATAAGCATATCAAGCCCACCCTAAGAGCACGCCTAGGTGAGGACATGCTTTTCCTTATTTTTCTGTTAGCGACTCCACCAACTAACAAAATTTAGTGACGCATCTGACTTCCCGTTGACATGTAATCGATACCCTGTACACAAAACCCTGTGTAAGACCCTGTCCTACATATAACTAGAAAACGCGTGTCAGTTTAGAAATAGACATCTGTTGAATCAAAAAATATGTCGCATCGTTTGTTTCTTTAGAGTAAAGGTCTCCAAACTTTTTTGTCCGAGGGCCGCATAAGCTATTACACAATGTTTCGAGGGCCGGATATCTTACGTAATGTGATTGTTTTGTGCTATGTTACATTCTACCGTATCAAGAAATGTTTCATAAATATATTATTTTTCATTATTGACAAAACGGCTTCGCGGCTTGGATGGAATGACTTCGCGGGCCGGATTTGGTCCGCGGGCCGTAGCTTGGAGACCCCTGCTTTATAGCAATCTATTCCAACCTCAAGTCCATGGAAGAGTTGTAGGGAGTGTGTAAATCCTTTTGCTTCATGGCATTAAAAGTTATTAGAATTGACTGCTCAAGCAACAGTCATTTTGTACAAGCGTTTTTCAATTTATATATGCGTACTCATTTGCGTTTAGCGCCTTTGGCATGAAACATTTACCTTCACTATAAAAACCAACAAAATGTCGTGTCCACCAGTTTACTGTGCCCTTTATATAGGGCCCGGCGTAGAGTGAGGAAATCGGCGATCTTTCCCCTGCGTTGGTCAAAATCACCAGCAAATTCGACTAGAGTTTGAAAATATAGGGGTGGGAAGATATTTACGATGTGTGAAGATGAAAACTTTCAATTAGTCGTTTTCACAAATAGGAAATTTCTTTAATCATTCTTGTTGTGCTGCTCAAAAGTTCTACATCTTGTGGTTGTTGCAATTTCAAACTTTCGCGTTAAACAAAGCTGTCTCGAAATAGTTTAACTTTGTTAATGCGGAGCGTTTCGCCTCGTTGGAAGCTGTTTTGCAAAACACCATTTCCATATCGAATGTGAACGAAAGAAGGAAGCTATACTAACTGCTTGCTTTGCTTGGATGTCCGGCACACCTAATATAATGTGATTTCAAAGGTTTACCATTACAAGCGTATTTATCATCCTAGCATGTTTTAACCTTATTGATGGAGCGTCTGCTGAACAAATACGATGCTTTGAAAAGATTTCAAAAGTTAATATAACATGAACTAATGAACAATACGCTCTTGCACACTTGTAAGTTGTATCTAAAAACGTTGACTATGAAAAAAAACGAAGTTTTGTCACTCCATTTAAAATTTTATTTCTGACTCACGATCACTACCACAAGATCTAATAACAGAACACAAGAGCACAAAAACGTCTGATTATAATGCAGAGCGTGGTTATTGTGTTAATCAGCACGAGCGAGTAATAACGAAATAGGAACAAACACTGAAACAACGCATCAGCAGGTATTGCACTTGTTCATCATCGAACTATATGCTGTACTGATGTACTACTCCAAACCATAAAATCTTACATCATCGTAGAGAAATATCTATGCTCCGCTACGTTTGTAAATTAATTTTTGATGTGGTACTCTGCTCTTTTCCTGTGAGTTTCTTTATATCTTTCAGTAAATTTGTTTCCTGCTCTTTGCGCCACAATTTAGAAAGACGTTCAGATTTTACTTTGAAAAATCTCTGGCCTTTAACTTTTTCTCCGTAGAGCCTTTTTGTTGTGGAATTATTTCCCACTTGAAATTAAATCTTCTCCCAGCCACGCTATCTTCATGAATTGTTTAAAATCCTATTAGCATGTTGCTTACCCTCCATCTTTTGGGAAATAATCCTTGTATGACATCCGTACGTTTTATGCTTCGCCCACAGTGCATTGAACATCAATAAAAAACTTATCCTATCTGCGTTTGCAGTGATATTGAAACTGAGCTTCACCTTTTCTTTCACTCTAACTTTCATGATGTCGCATGCGCGATACTCTGTAACAAGGTCTGTAATATTACGATAACAAATTAGCCAAACACGTTGATTGTAACATTGAGTTGCTGCATCTATTCCTATTGGGTCTGTCTGATGTACCAGTTCAAACCTCGGTGACTGTCTTTTGCACCGTAGATGAGTTCCTCGAATCTTGCGGCAGATTTTGACTGGATCCTTGTAACATCATGCGTTATTTACGTGTGATTCATGTTTTCTTGTTGTATTTTGCTTATATTGGCTCGTCGTGACACGGCAACGCCTGTGGAAAAATTGTGGCTAAATAAATAAGTAAAGAAAAACATCAAATGCGATGAAATGAAATCGAACAAAATGAAATGTACTGAAACATTGGTTTAAATGTAACGACGGGCAAAGCTTGATGAAATGTACCAAAAATACAGTATTTTGCAACTAAAGTGAATTTTGGCAATAACGAAAGCACTGCATAAAATAGAATCAAAATTCCTTCAAAATCAAATTTAATTTACAACTAAAAGCCTGCAGAGCTCGGTTGTGATTATAAAAAAGAACAGCTTAAGGCCTTCCTCATTCAATATCATCTTCCAGAAAACGGTATCAAAATTTGTTTGCCGGATTTTGTATAATTTCTTTCGGGTCTTCCCAGAATGCTTGAATTTTTCAGTATGCAGCTATTTAGGCGGTTGAAAGGACCATATGCTTGTCATTTGAGGTAGCGTATGCGGGGCAACGTACTTTACCTATATTATATATTGTAAGCACTCGGATTTTTCGATAGGCAGTGTAGTTGCTACAGTAACATTGCTAGTTGTTTATCAAAACATGTGGTTCAGGTAAAACAACTTTGCGTCTATCTGAGAGACTTGGTCTTTGCTGGAACAGAAACAAGCAGTAGCGTATTGGGGTGGATTTTCCTTCATCTTATTCGACAACCAAAAATTCAAGAAAAAATACACGAAGAGATTGATCGTGTTATAGGTAAGAGTCTAGGACTTTGTATACACGGCTATGTCCTTTAAATAGGTTACATTAGTTGACAACCATTTCTTCGTTGATCTAAATTCCACGTCAAATTATCAATGCCATTCAGTCACAGGGCTAAAAGCTTTGCGGTAACCGAATTATCTCGTCCGTGTCTGGTTGAAGTTGATCTGATTGAAGGTATCTCTAAATAAACAGCTGTCAATCCTTCTATGTGGGTTTTTGAAGATACTGTAAAACTACAGTTAAGTCAAAAGGTTGCCGATGTAATTTCTATCTCACGGTACCACTAGCACGGTTGATAACGTTTCCAGTGATTAAAGAATCTTTTATGAAAACTTTTATACCAGATAATTTAATAACATAGTGATGAAACATCGTTACAACGTCAATGTGGCTCATGATTCTCTCTCTAGGAACTTATGATTCTCTCTCATTTTACAGCGTTACGTGCGAGTCTACTTTGAAAACGGTTTGAATTTCGGCGAGAAGCGAACAGAGCAAATCTTCCCTCAAAATCAAAAACATGACTTACTTTTTGCTTCAGTACAAGCCTTATTTTAAATATGGAAAGACACAAAATCTGACTTACGCATCTTCTAAGTTTAAATTCCGAAAGGTTTCGTTTTTGTGGAAGCAGGCACGTTAAATGTTCAAGGACAGAATAATACAAAAATAATTTGGTTGTGGCAGGTTAGCATGAAACGAGAATGATATAAAACGGCTTTGCGTGTAAGTGCTTCTTCAGAGTTTTATTCCATATGTTACACTCGGCCATGACTGCTGTCGTTTTCTGTCTTAGAAAGTTTCAGAAACGATTAGCTGAAGGCAAATAAATGTTCTTTTCTCACTTGCATGCAGGACGTGAAGGTGAAATTGGACTTCACGCTGACCTTCCGTACACGAAAGCAGTTATTCAAGAGGGTTTGAGAATAGAAACAGTTGTGCCGCTTGGAGTCCCTCGCAAAACGTGCCAAGACGTAACTTTGATGGGATACTTTATTCCAAAAAACACACAAGTAAGGACATGATTTCAATTTACATGGTTGAGTGTCGCGTACACGTTGGGTTTCGTTTCTCTTTTTTATTCTCCCTTGGCATGCTCTTTACAGTGCGACTATAGTTTTTATAAATCCACAGTATAGGATCAATCATTTTCAGCACTGTATTGCAAGACATGCTCGTGTACGTCCCATGTGCACTCGTGACGTCCAATGTTTCATGTGACATCTGCACTTGACCTGAAGAAAATACGATATACTTGGGCACGTCGCATTTGTTAAAAAATTACATCTTGGCAGCACTTTTCGCATTTGTGTTCATAACAAGCCCTAGCCTCTATTTATTTCCTCTGCAGATTCTTGCAAACATATGGAGTGTCCACAACGACCCAGAATTGTGGCCTGACCCTCGACGCTTCGATCCTGGGCGCCATTTGGATGAAGACGGCAAGTTCGTGAAGTCTGACAAAGTGATTCCGTTCTCTGTAGGACCAAGGAATTGCCTGGGGGAAAACCTTGCCAGAATTGAAATATTTTTGTTTCTGGTCTGCATTTTGCAAAAATTTCATATCTTACCCAATACTTTCAATTCGGTGCCTGAAGTTGTTGGACGGCCAGGGCCCGTGTATTCACCACCCACATATGCGTTTATCGTGAAAGAGAGGTAAAGGTAACTGCTAAACCGCTCTTTCAGTCTGATCAAAGTTTTATATTAAATGTTGATCAACAAATAGATGATTCGCTTTTTGTTGCCAAAAACCTGCCCAGTTCCGTATTGCATTGCAGCTGTTTTATGTCAAATGCAATCTTTACTGAAGTAGTCGTACGTAGGAAACCAAAAATGCCCTTTGCAACTCTGAACCACATGCTTTGTCACAAATGACAAAAATTTCGCAGAAGCATGTCTTTTCATTTCTTCCAAGCCCGAGTTGCGTTATGGTGTGTCGCATTGCGATTGTGCAAATCGTTTCTTTTTTGCTCATGGTTAGAAAGTCGCCGAAAACTGCAACAAATCAGGCGTTTAGATCAAGGATCAGCTAAGGTTATTGAGTTGAGTAAATTGGCGCAAATATACAGTTTCATGAAAAATAAAGTTAAGACGCTGGGTCACCGAAAAAAACAGTTAAATAGGTTGTCTCGTCGGGCACCCCTCGACAGTTTCATAAATTTTTATTATACAGTAGTTATGTCTGTTAACTGTAAAATGCCAACGCAAGTGGTGCATCTGTAACCATTTTTCTAGTTATATACTGTATTGAAACTCGAGCTCGAAAAGCGGTCTTGAATTTATGGGTGAAGTGAACTCTTTCCAAATAGCTCCAGGCATAAGTCACACTTTTCAAGGTTCAAAAAGTCATAGTTTGAACGGCAGCATCGCAATTAGGTGCAGCTGAGTTTTGCGAGCAGTAAAAGGCTGAGAATCTTTTGAAAGTCAACACATGCAGACTATCATGAAAAATGCGTCATTGCAACTTTGAACTCAACATATAAAACATCATTCCATTTGAGTTGAACTCCAGGAATTAATTTTGTCTTTCTCAAACAAGCAGTTTTTGTGCGCGTTGCCTGAGCTTCAGTGCGAAAAGAAGCAAATAAAACATCTGTTAGTGCAAAATCTGATATTTTTGTTACTCTCGTTTCTTAAAATAGAATATTGAAAAGTTTAAAAAAATTTTTTTTATACAATACAAGAATTTGCGCATCGTCAGTCTTCAAACCTTTCGGTTGCTAGTGTCGCCGAATGAAAGCCATCTTATAGGATGAAGCATTGGTTCATAAACCAAAATTTTGCCATTAAAAGCAAATGCTTTTGTTGACTGCAGAAAACAATCAAATTTTCTCCAATGCGCCAGAGTATTCCGCAAAAACTGGCAAAAAGCGTCATATTGAAAAATGGCTCTGTTCAGCTTTAATCAATCTACGACAATGAACCTTGGCAGGTTTTTAAGTGTTACTAACGATTCATGTCTCATTTTGTCTTTTGTTGGATAGCACTGCCTCTAGGGCAGTGGTTTTCAACCGGTGGGCCATGGCCCAGTTGTGGGCCATGGCCCAGTTGTGGGCCACGAAGCGTTTTCCAGTGGGCAGCAGAGCTTGGCATTAATCAAAATGAAAGCATTATCAGACTTGCATAATGATGTCATTATGAATAAATAAGGTAGACACATAACATGAAAATCGACCAAAATGATACGTTTGTTATTTAATTCGTACGCAGCAGTGCTAGCTGAAGCTGTATTTACCAAAATTTTCATAACACTGCAATTGTTATAGCACAGTAGCTAATGCTAAGCTACAGCTATGAAAGTGTTAAATCTATGAACATATAAGCTTTGGGCCATCATCAACATCTTTCCTAGTTGAATTGGCCATGAATAGAAAAAGGTGAAAGCGTCTTCTCTAGGGAGATGAAACTCTGGTGATGCATCTCAAGGCTATGCATTTTTCACAAAATGACGATGCTAGTTTCACTCACCAAAGTGTCGGATTTCCGGCGTTCACTTCAACTGTTTTGGTCACTAGATTGCTGCAATGCAAGGAAAGTATTATAAAACGTAAAATTTTACAACTGACCTTCAGTGTTTTCTTTTGAGACTGTGAGATGCGTACGCTTTTCATGTGCGTCATTAGCTGGATTAACTGTAGGTCGAGATGTTTGACCTTGGATTATCGCTCCTATTTGCTGACGGTAAACAAGACCTCTGAACCAGAACGTAATAAGGCAAGGTTTAAACTCCTATTCTTTGACCTTTACATCGGCAGCGACGCTCTCGTTGATAAATACCACGACGATTCAGTGGCGTAGCCAGCTCAAACTTTTGGGGGGGGAAATTTTTGCTTCAGGCGAAAAACAGTATTTTATTTTGTACACCACCTCTAAAAGCACAAAATGACTAGATATGCTAAAATTTTGGGGGTCATGACCCCCTGGACCCCCATGGCTGCGCCTATGCAATGATTTGTCGTACTTTTCAACTGAGCATCATATTAGCGTTGCAACCTTCCGCTGCTTTAGCTTTTCTAATATGGTGATAGTTTAGTCAATGCGCAACGCACTGGTTTTCTAAAAATTGCACATTACAAGGCAAAAACACAAACATAAACAGATTAGATAGTTGTGAAACAAGAAGGATTCTTTCAGTTTATCTAAACTCAAAAATCCAATCGGGCCTTCAGCGCGAAAGTCCTGTGGTCATTAAATATTTACAATAGTTTTTCTCCAAAGCCGGTGCAGATGCATGCAGTGTTGATATGGATGATTGATTAACACTTTCGTTGCTGCGTTTTTAGCCAAAGTAACGTTGGTTGCCAAGCAAGTTTGAGCTGATTCAGCGTGTTTTTCTTCCTTCCAAATAAACTAACGATATTTTTCAAACAAGTGGAATAACAATGTCAATTATTTTTGAAGACACACTAATCAAATACAAATAATAATTGTAACTGATAAATCAGAAGCATTTTGCTTCTCTGTTACCATTAGGGCGGTTTGAGGAAAATGTTTTTACTGTAGCCCACCAGAATGGCAAGGAAAAAAATATATATTGAATCGAACAAATATATATGGGCAGTAAGTAAAATGCATAAACAAATTGGCAATATGTTAGTGAAACTCTAAAGAGATTTTTGTGAGGTGGCATAAAAGTTACTGACAGATCGTTAAATTTTTCGGAAATAATTATTCACGTTTGTGAAGGCGTCTGTTCTCACTTAACAAAAGTTCTTTATCTTGAATTCCGGTAAGAATCATTTGAAGGTCGGAAAAAGCATTCGATGTTTACAAAGTTTTGCTTACGAGCTTTGAAAAAATGGCTCTTCAATCAAAAAATCTTACTATGTCACAGTTGAAAAAACGAGAAACTGTAAATAAAAGTTGTAGATATTGCTTGATGCTAGACCAGGGGTCTCAAACACGCGGCCCGCCATGGCGCTTTGTGCGGCCCGCGATGCTTTTTGGGAATTTTCAAGCAGTTATTATTTACGTTGCCATGTGCTTTTAAAAAAGGTGCAGCGAAACAACTGAATCAAAACTGAATGGCGGCCAGTGCGGTTTTCGTTCCGGCCGTAGCCCTACAGACCAAATTTTCACCCTTCAGAAAATTCTTGTGAAATCTTGGGAGTGTGGCAAAGACGTCTACGCATGCTTTGTCGACCTCCTCGAGAAAGCATGCAACCGGGTTCCTCGTGAAATGCTTTGGGGTCCCCAAAGCTTTCTAGGCTATAGGGTCAAGTCACTGCATTCCTGCTCAGACGTTTGTTTCCGTGTCGGGAGAGCTAAATCACGACCGTTCACAGTTGGTTTTGGACTCCTACAAGGGTGTGTGCTGTCGCCATTCCTTATCATAGTCGACGTGCATTGAATAGACAGTGACAGCCGAGTCGACGATGGTGTCACAGTTGGGAGATGCAAGATAAACCGTTTAATTTTTGCAGACGATTTCGTACTGCTAGCAGTAGCATCTTTTCAACAGGGCCTTCAACATACACTTGATCAATTTTTTTCTGCTTCCGACCGAGCAGGACTGAAAATCAGCACTAAAAATACCGGGGTGTGATGTCTCTCTACAAACCCAAGACAGTGTAAGCTGCAAGTGAGCAGCAATACACTGCAGCAGGTAAAGACGTTCAAGTATCTAGGGGTAGTATTTATGTCACCAGTGACAGAAGGTGGAGCGCGGGAATTGATACACGGATTGGTAAAGCAAAGGCAGTTCTGCGTGAGCTTTATCGCTCTGTGGTCACGGAACGGGGGCTTTCAAACACCGCAAAGCTGTCAGTTTTTGAATTGGTCTGTGTTCCGATCCTTACCTATGGTCATGAATCGCGGTTAATGACCGATAGAATATTATCTCTGGTGCAAGCGGAAGATTGGGATTTTTGTGAAGAGTGCGAAGTGACACAAGGGCGTGCCTAGGTTAGATGGCGCCCAGGGCGCAAAAGGAGTTTGGCGCCCTCATGTTCGAACCCAAGGTCTTTTGGGAGTAAATGTAGTGTATTGAAGAAAAAACATGGGACATTGTTGGGACTTTTCGGCGCCCCCAGTGATTCGACACCCGAGGTATTGTGCCCCCTTGCCCCGTCGTTACGCCACTGGTGTGACACTTCGCTGAAAAGTGCACAGCTGTGAAATTCCCAGAGCCCTGAATGCTGAACCACTTCTCCGAATTGACAGATCACAGCTACGTTGATTCGTTCATGTGTCCAGAATGTCCCACAAAAGACTGGCGAGGCAAGTTCTGCTGGCTAAACAAACGGGAAAGTGGCCCAGAGATAGTCCAAGGCCTAGTTGGAGTGACTATATCTCCGACCTTGCTTGGTCCAGTCTTGTTGTGGAGCCAGCAGAACTATTTCACATTGCTGTTGACTGTGAGGTATTCCAAGTCCTCCTAGGGCTGCTGCCCAGCGACCTCCTTAGAGGAAAAACGGGTATGAAAATGAATAACATTTTCCTTATTTAGTTTATTCATCGGTGTTTAAAAGTGCTCAGCTAGCGAGTGAACAAGTTTCTTAGACGGCTAGAAATGATTTGTCTGTAATTCATGATACTTTTCATAGGAAATGAGATGTAAAAGCTGTTTCTGGTAAGTTCAGGTACCGCCATTGTTGCGTCAGCGTCATAATGCTACCCACGAGTTACGTTATAAGTGCTCATGTGGCCCACGGAGCAATTTGAGTTTGAGACGCCTGTGCTAGACGAAGTTGCTCATAAATATTTGTTTTCAGTATAAGAAAACTTTGCGATGATTGAAGAACAGCCAAATCTTCTTGGAGTCGAGTCAAACATATTCTTTCTTTCAACATCGTATCAGTCACACGGCCGAATAGGCCATATACGAATTTTGAAGTTTTGAAAACAGATCCAGAGAGACGAACGACATGGGCGTCGGGAGGGGGGGCAGGGGAGGGCCTTTAAATTTTTAGAAAAAAAAAGTTTTTTTTCTTAGTTTTGAGTGAGAAAAAACAAATTTCAACACTTTTTCCCCCCCTGGAATAATTTTGGAAAAATCCCTGGGGGCCCCCCTGTAAAAAATCCTTCCGACGCCCATGACGAACGACTGAATAGATTCGGTTTAGTTTCGTTATACTCGTTTTTTAATGTAATCAAGAACAACTCTTTCACGTTTTTGAACTAACATAGCAATTCTAGATTTTCACTTGTCAGTTTTAACATGTCCATCCAAGCAGATAAGTTAGCTCTTCTGGCAATTTTTATTATTAGCCGACGTTTCGCCCACCTATTCAAGTGGGCTTCCTCAGGGCAATGTTTTTTAACCACGTTTAACATGCAACTTACTAATAACACGAAACATTGAGCAGTATGACGTACAAAGACGAAAAACCCAAAACTGACCATCACGTTATAGGAATGGCTGACAGCGTGCCACAGAAAAATCGTAGAAGTGTAAAATGAAAACCGCTGGGAGATGATGAAGTATAACAACACAATAAATAGCGTAAAACCTATATAAAAATGCACAAAGATGGTCAAAGATCGTGAAGATATGGGATAAAATAGAGAACAGTTAAAGTGTAAAACTAGCGTGGTGAGAGTTGGCAAATTTTCAGGCACAAAAGGCGCTCAAAAAAAAGAAAGGAAAGCAAACTCAAGGAGGTTCGGTAACGGATAAACTTCGTTCATGTTTCAAAACCTTGCAATATATGGCCAGGAAGTTTGCGCTTTTATGGTTCGCAGTGTTAGGTTTTAAGTTAAATCAAAATACAAAGATTCTGAAAGATGCGTATATGATAACTATTTGCAAGATGACAAAAACGCAAAACCGACCATTACGTTATGGAAGTGGTTGACAGCATGTCACAACAAAACGTAGAGGTGCATAAGGAAAACCGCTGGGAGATGATGAAGTACAACAACACAATAAATAGAGTAAAACCTATGTAGAACTGCACAAAAACGGTTATATAGCGTAAACGTATGGGGGAAAATAAGGTGTAAAACTTGCGTGGTGGGAATTGGCTAATTTACAGGCAAAAAAGGCGGTCAATAAGAATACAAACTCAAGGAAGTCCAGTAACTGATAGGCTTAGCTCATGTTTTAAAACATTGTAATAGATAGCTGGGAAGTTTGCGCTTTTATCATTCACAGTGTTAGTTTTTAAATTAATATAAAAAGATTCTAAAAAAATGCTTTTATGAAAACTATTTACGTGATGTAGAACATGAGCGCAATCTCAATTGAAAGCATGGCCACTTTGGGCTGCATGTTTTGTTAACGCTATTTTTTTCTGGGTTCTTAAGAATATTTCGAGGTAAGGTGTCCCTGTGGTTTTCTTTCAGTCGAGTACTAAGGCTGCGTTTCGTTTCTTCAATGTACTGTACCTGTGTTCACTAACAATAAAAATTGCTAGAAGAACTAACTCATCTGCTTTATTTGAAACCTGGTGGCAAATGCTACGAAATAACAACAAGAGTAGCAAAAAGAACAGCATGTCTATCCAAATTTAATTAGATTTAGCAGTAGCTACAGCTCATAGCAAAATATTGTTTTAAGCAAGAAAGAAACATACAGTGTAACCTCACTGACGACTGAATATGTTTGTCATGATTTATGTTTTGCTTTAATGACGTGACGTATTGTCAGGGGGCGAATTTTCATTTTCGGATCCCTGGGCTATTTTAAATTGGGGGCCCCTCTTGAAAGTTCGCGACGACTGATATCATACAAATCAGCACTACACGTGCTCGCTACATTCACTTAACAAGTTTTTCCAATTCATAAACATATTACTTTATTATGAATTCTCTCGATATCAGGAACCAGAGCCGTGTCAGCTTCCATCCATATCCGCAAGTGGGGGCCCCGCTATCACAGGGAACCCAAAAATAAGAGCTTAACCCCCCAAACAAAGTTTCAACCCCTAATATTAGATATGAAAAACCAGAAATCAGTGAAGTTTTTGTCAGTCCGTATCCTTTTCTGTCCTGTAATTTACAGACGGAGCATTACCTGCCGCTGTTACTTAGAATTACATCGCCTGACCAGTGCCGGCGCTACATTTAGGCAAACTAGGCGGCTGCCTAGGCGCTAGGCCAGAGGGGCGCCAAAAAGAGTCAAGAAATGTACAACTATTTAGTTCTGAAAGTGACGGACATCCACCAAGTGAAAGTGCATGAACATGGTGAAAGTGAATGGAACACACGTTCACGCAGTTTTTCAGGTTTGCTGCATAGGGTCAATACTATTGTTATTAAATTCAATTTCATACAGGCTATTATTCATCTAATCAAGTTTTCTAAAGTACAAAATTTTCCTTCTTATTTACGTAATGTACAATGTGACGATATGAAGAACAAGGATCTTTGTATAGGACGGGTGGGCGCTTGAATGGATCTTGCCTGGGGCAGAGTTGCCAAGTCTAAAAAGACCTTTCAAGCCAGAAAAATTGCAAAATACTGCTAGAATCCGCTTGAATAAGACCATTTGTATAGGCCTCTAGACCAATTATCCGCTATAATCGAGCAAATGTAGGCCGCCCGACCAGTTATTTAGCAGCTAGGCAGGATTAAAGTCCGCTAGATCTAGAGGAAAATCCGCTAAATTGGCAACCCTGGCCTAGGGTGCTTACAAGTCCATCAATAACGTGCTGTTGTCAGGGCCAGCAAGGCACCCCCTCCTTACTTTATCAACTTCACTTCAAAAATTTTAAGGTCACCATTTCTGTTATTTTCATTTCTTAATTTTCCTGGCCCTGCCGCTTTACCAGAGTACCTTCATGTCAAAGCCTCCACTAAATCATGCTTCGGCCATCCACTGTAGTTACGTTAGGAACGCTTTCGAAACGCGATCATTATTGGCGCTAGACTACAGTATTTCACCAATGAAATTTCGATTTTAGGACGCATGACCTTTTTCAACCAAATATATTCTAGTTGGCACTGAAGGCTTTCTGGCAACGGTTCTGTCGAACTTGTGTCTGCAAATGGCACTATAAAAATAGTGAAATAAAGAAAACAAACAAAATTTAGGACATTTTGTTTTGAAGGCCATTTGGCCTCAGGATGTGCCGTTATATCGAAATATTTTTTTAGAAATCACCATTGGGGGCCCCTGTAAGGATTTTTGGGGGGAAGATTTGGGCTGCTACTGCACTGTCAGGGACAAAAACAGTCAAAATGGAACTAACGAAAAAGGTAGCGGTGAATCTAACCACACTTCAGGGTAGTCGCCAGTGGGGGCCAGTGGTATCCAACCCCCATATCATTTTTGGCCCACGGTTGGTGCATACATCTAATATTGAATTTAAAAATGTGCTCCCTTCCATGTGGTTTTTGCCCCCCTTGCTGCGACATCCTGGCGACAAAAATACAAATATAATGCTTACAGAAATGCTGGAAATTGTCCTTACTCCCAAAATTTTGGGGCCCCCGAAATCGGGGGCCCTAGGTTTGACCCTTTTTAGCCTAATGATAAATCCGCGCCTGCATATTGTTGGCCAGTGCCTTATTTGAACCATCCATGCCCTTGCCCTGAAATTTCTTCCATTAAAACATAAAAGCAGTGTTCGTAGTATAGGCGTACTGTCAATTCGTCAAAAGCAGCAAATAGCAATAGATTTTCTCATTTTGTTTCAAAAATTTACTATGGTTTCAACAATTCGAAACATTAGTCCAGATGAAATTAATGTGAAACTGATAATGTGAATTGTTAAGAACGAAATTTCCGACTCAGAATGGGATCCAACTTCGTTTAAGCTAAACTGTGCTACTTCAATATACGCCACTGACGCAAATCGCCTAAACGCCACTGACGCAATTGCACACTTGCACTGCTATGTCGAATATTCGGTGCAAACCACGCAACTTCCACAGCACTACACATGTAAAACGAACTATTTCCCGTACACAACTGTGCCGGTGCCGGTCCCACATGAACGAATACAGCTGCTCGAAAGTGAAAACTGTTCACGTGAAAGCGAAATGATTCCAACCACGAATTCCATCCTGACACAGAGACAAGTATATTGCTGGTAGCCAACCAGTTTCGTCAAAATGTTCCTACTGCAAATCAGTTTTTTAATAAACCATCTGCCAAGAGATTGGTAACTACTGACTAATCCGTTTTTGTGGTAGCTTGCAGACACTTTGCGATTGTGATGTAACAATAAAACCATGTCATGCAACTACTATCACAAATGTAATAGTAATGTCCATCTGCAGCGTGGATAAGGTAAGGAATTTCAATGCACTATACATTTAACAACAGCGAGGTTTCGGCACCATGTGGACCACCGCTGGTCCACCTATCGACAGAGAGTTCCATAAATCTTTGATAAAATGTTCACTGACTAATGTGAAATACAGTTTCGACTAATTGTTCACGAGGTGTCAGCATTGCAAAGTGGCCCAACGGATATTTTTTTTTAAAGATGGTCCATGGGACAAAAACGTTGAGACCCACTGAGTTATTACTATATTGTCATAAGACAAACAGGCACTGCTTCAGATAAATCAAAAGAAATATTCAGACAAATAGACAATCAGCAATATGATTCTCACACAAACCCGTGCACCGTCTACGTTTGAATTTCATATTAACATCAACTCAATATAACTTAATTCTATCATGTCGACTGTCAAATTCGTCAACGAAGCCATCTAAACTATTTTTTCAGCTCGTACCCTTTCATTTGTGGGTAGAGCATTGCTGTTCAATCTTTTACTGGTTATGGAATTTCTGAGAAATAATTTCACTGATTTCATGTTTGAAAAACTTCTCTCGTATTAAGCGCTCATAGCGACAGGAAGAGTTACACCAATTAATAACAACTTGTATCAGCAATTGGACGCAGTTTTGTAAGCAGCTATAAATGAAATAAATTGTTCGAGCGGCGTATGCATCTGCGATTTTTTCCGAAGCCATAAGTATTTCATGATCTATGGAAAATCGTTTTCGCTAAACCAATATGCATTTGGGAATTCTTTCAAGTGTTCTTCTGATAGAAATGTTTGACATCAGTGGCAAAGCGCTGAAATGCCGGAAAGAATTGTTCCTGAAACGTTACAAAAAGTCATCACCAAGTTGTATGAGGTTGCAGGACATGTGTGGACAGATTTAAAACTGAAGTCACGAACCAGCTGCTTAAGATGCTTTGAAGTCACATTCACAAGGCAGCAGAACACACGCATGCAGTCAGGATAAATTCGAACTAAGTAGCTTACTCCAATTCTTAATGCTTTCACAAACATTTTGCTACTGGGACAAGCAACATTTTCCTGACTGTAATACAAACCAGTTCTTCCTCACACTGAAATGCATGGCAGATCAATCTTCCACTTTCTGCCACTGTTTCTTAGCTTCGAACTGAATCTTTCACCACCACGACTGCGGCCTGAATAAGTTTCACGCAGGATCCGAGCGAACAATGGTAAGTGTCATCAACACCTCCCATTTCTCGACGCTCAATAACCACAACTCAGCTTATCATGCGTTTCGGAAGTACTGAGTACAGGCTAGTAAGCTACTTAACATCGTATAAAATATTGCTGGCTGAAATTTATCTGCTGTACATGTCAATCAAACGAACTCGAACGTGAAATTAGGCACACCACTGGGAAGCCAAGCTGGGGGCCAGCCAAAAATCTGGGGGGGCATGACCCACCCAGGTCACCCCTTAGAATCGCCACTGAGATTTTAGGCTTCATTTTACTTTTGACTTTCCGGTGCGCCCTTTGAAATTGTCAAAATACCTGCTGGCACCTCTTCTATCAAATGTTACAAACGAATGTATACAGTATGTGACGGCCTCTTTCCGGACAATCTGAATATCGCTAAAGTAGTATCATTTTTAAGTCTGGAGGTAGCGCAATTCCCACTAATTACAGACCGATATCAGTGCTAAGATAC
>Ga0210059_1000048_pt1 | contig 87477 bp, 54 predicted proteins | sample Ectturendosymbi2_FD_188042 | JGI IMG/M metagenome (GOLD analysis project Ga0210059, IMG submission 188042) | Ecteinascidia turbinata endosymbiont from Florida, USA - Sample 2 (SPAdes) (version 2) | ecosystem: Host-associated > Tunicates > Ascidians > Unclassified | place: Key West, Florida...
CTGTTTAGTATCAACCAACGTTGCCACTGAGGTCAGTCTCGCTAACATCAGATTGCTGCCTTTTTCAACATAACATAACATCAAATTTTTACGCTACAGTTTCATATAAGCTAAATGCTTCTATTAATAAACCTAACAAAGCGCGATTACCCTCGTTGAATCCGAAACAGAGCGTAATATCGCCATTGAATGGTGAAGTCGTTTATGATTTACGTAAAATGTTAGTCTCAACGCAGCGAAGAGAGCTTCTTTAGTTTGAAACGATAATCAAACACACATTATGGTGAGAGATTGATGAAAGGAACTTAAAAATCATGAATCTAACTTATTTTCGTCCTAAAATGAGAGGAAATGTGAAAACAAAAACAACCCACTGAACTCAGTCAACATCAGATTTGTCGCCAAAACATCAGGCATCAGAAATTTATCTGTGAACATGACATCTGATGTCATGTTAAAATATCAGAAGTGGCAACACTGGTATCAGTGATCCCAATTTCTAGTGGTCTCGAGGTAGCCGCAGTCGAACTGCACCTTGATTGTTTCATCATAAAGGGTAACGTGTGGTGGAAACGCACTTTTCTTCAGATGGTTACTATCGTTGTGTGACATCATAAACATGTGAAGCTATTCAAGCCATTTACACCACATGTTACTGCGTGGTTCGTCAGAAAAGGTTTGAATCAGTCCGGTCGTAGAACGAAAGAGCAGCAAACGAGATTGCAGTGTTCAGCTTGAACGATGCCGAAATCTGTAATGCCATCAGGAGCTATGAAAAGCGCAAGGATCTAGCAGTGTTTGCTAAAACCCCGCGACTGAATCGCTTTTTGTAGCAAAACTTTCCAGCAGCAACTTTAAAGCAGTGGGGTTAACCAGAGCATCTGAAAATGAAGGTGAAAATCAACGCATTAGCTTGGAAACAATTTTGACACTCAGCCTGGCTGGCCATATTGACATGTTTTTTTTCCGGTGTTTTTATTTGTAATCTCTGGTTTCTCCTTTAATTTTCGGATGAATGTTGTTTCTTGCGGAGTCACTCTTCAGCTTGTGACATATTTTTTCTTATTAAAAAACACTCTAGTTATAGTATTAACATCATAAATTCTCTTCTCGCAGCTAACTGCATGTGCATTTGAGTAAGCACATTCTCGACTACTGGAAAAAAACAAAAGGGAACCTTGCGAATCAGCGAAAACGTTACTTTTACAAACGATGACGTCATAGGGGCCCTCCAGCAAAAATTGCCCCGGGCCCCCTGCCCTTTAATCCGGCTCTGACACCAACCCAAGTGGCATATCGCGGTTAAAAAATTCAGATCCAGTTCTTAACAGCTGCGAAAATGGTGCACTGTTCAACAGTTGATAAAAAACACCAATTGTTGGGCATAATTATTGAACAATCTTCAAATATTGCACTCGATTTTAGTATTTTTTAAAACAATGGCCTGCCTTGAACCTTGCAAGGTTTTTAGTGTTGATGAGACTTGCTCAAATGCTTACTCAAATGACACACTTTTCATTGAACCATGGCCGCAATACCATGTTTGAAATAAAGTATAGGTAGTCACAGAATCTTGCGCAGGTAATGACGAGAACGCTTATAAAGTAAGAAGATGTGTTCACAGGAACTCATTTGAAAAAACGTAAAGCTGTGCAAATTTTGCGAAAACGGAATTATTATTACTAATAATATTTCTGCTTTTCACTTTTCACCCTCATATTAATGATTTTTTGCTCTAAACTACGTAATTAGAAAAATCAATTCATTACTTATAAAAAAAATATCACTATCCAAACAAAAGTCAACGAAGGTTTTCTTCTTAGTAAGTAAACATTGACGAAAGGATGAAAAGAAAATGTAGGTCATATGCAAGGTATTTCAGGAAATTTTTTAGTACAACAAAACAAACGTTACCACTGATTCACCAAAATGCAGAAATTGCGAAATGTACCATAAAACAAACCAACTTACATCTTTTATAGCTCGGTACATGTTGTATGCGTTGGCGCTCATCCAAAACCAAGTAACTAATAGGAAGAAATGCAACAGAGCGGCGACCACGTAACATGTGAAGGATTGATTTTTCATTCCGAAACCCGAGACGAAAATGAGATTCACTGCTAATAAGTTGACGCAGATGTTGACTAAAAATTTTGTTGGCTGCCTCTGTCGCAATTCCCTTTGCAAAAAAGTAATGCATAGTCAATTAGCTTTAATTTATTTGCTTTTGACTATGCACATTTAGATGCAGTTTGTAACTTACTCCAGTCAGGATTTTGTTATTTACATTCGAAAATCAATTCAAACACGTTTCTGCAATTAATCTCCTCGTGCTTTCAATCATCGACATGTTACAGCATGCACGAAATTTAAAGTAATTGTTACAAGTGAGTGAAACAGCTAGTGAAGTAAAGTTATAGCCATGCAAATCTGGTCTTAAAAAACTTTTACGGCATTTTCTACGTTATTGAAAGGTACTCCTTTGTCACTGAATTAAATTGCACAGTTCTGAACGAGTGGTGATAAAATCAAGGCTGGATTGTGGTACCTTCAGCTTTTGGCCCTAGGGATATGTTGTTTTTGCAACTGACGTCAAATAGGGTTAGATCAAGCTTGTTTTCATTTTGATAAAAGCGGCAACACGTTGTGAAAAAATGGCCTTCTGTTGTCAAATTTTAACTTTTGAAAACCCATCATTAGGCCTCGTTCAACTGGCAACTCCTATAAAGCTTTAGACAAGGCGAGTGGTATGAAGTGTGTGAAACACACGCACCTTTCAAAGTCGGAGCGAAACGTTTAAAGCAGCAAAAGTACATGTCCATTTCAACAGAAACAAATAAGCAAAGTATTGCATTAACAGAATTTGAAATGCCACAAGAACACAACATTGTTTGATTGCCTTAAACCAGTGGTTCTCAAACGGGAGCCACTTGGCTCACTAAGGGAAGAATTTTTAATCCCTGGCAGGAACTTTGCTCCAGGGAGGAATTGGGGAAGAAAAGCTGTGGGAAAAAAACTAAAGTTTTCATTCGTATTGGTTTATTCAACACTTAAAAAAACTGCACAGTGAGGTTAGTTTAGATGGGGATGTCTACAGTATGCAAGCACAAGCTGCTTCATCATAATCCTCGTTTGAGCCAGTTCATTCAGTCCAATGCTTACCTGCACTAGATCTTTGGGCAGGTTTGGACAGACAATCGATTGTCTCATCATCCAGAATGGTCAGGGCGTGCAATCCATGGGGAGGTCGATGGATTGGACATGTTTGATCTTCTGCGCCACGCTCACAAGCCTTAGAAGCGGCCATACCCAATTTATGCAAACAAGAGCAGAAACGTTCGACACCGGTGTGGTGGCGGTTGAGCCTGACTCACGATGTTAGTGGCACAGCCAGGAATTTTGTTCAGGGTGGGTCAATCACTTGGTACGTCCGATTGTTCCTTCCGGTTATTTCCGAACAATTGAAAATTGGCATAAAGCACCAGTGAAGTGAAAATCTTATCAAGTTTGTTCCGGATGGGACCACGACCTCTTCGGCCACATTCTGGCTGTACTATACTGCACGCTGTTCTCGGCAGTGCCATTCCACGAGGGTGGGCCGGGGGTGAAAGTTCAGAGGAGTCTCTTAGTGCACTCCAACCTTTCCGCATTCCACCGCACTTCTGTTATTGTCGTCAGATGAACTCATGAGTTGTTGAGCGGCGGGTACAAAATGGGTGTCTCGATTTGAGATGTCGTGCATGCCCATTCGATAGACAGTAGAGCGCTGAGTGGAGAAGATGTCAAGAATCCATGGGATGGCGTGCTGGAAACAGTGTGGCTCCATTGCGACGAAGTTCAGCAGGTTGGATGCCTGCAAAGATGGAAACATTGTCCGCTGGTGTAGGACACAGGCATCTTGTCTCAGTTGGCAAGGCGTCGTTGATGGGAAGGTAAATGGGGCGGATGTGCGCACTGCGGTACCAGACAGGAGCACATTACTCTGCTGTTGAATGGACGACGTCTACGGTGGCTGTTCGCAACGTTGTTGCTCCAGCAATACGCCTCAAGAGCGCGACATGCAAGATGTCAACTTTTTGCGAAGTGACTCGAGGTGTAGGCGGTACGTGACTGTCCTGTCCAACATTCGTCCGAGGTATGTGGGCTCGGAGCAAAAGGGAATGTTTTCGTTGTTTTGGTTGATTTTCAGCTCACGTTTAACTTACTGTTTGTTGAGTTGGAAGACTGCCAGCACTGCCTTTGTAATGCTGAGCTTGACTTCCAGGTCTGGAGGATTCACCTACGGTTACCATGTCATTGCTTCACACCTTCCACTGTTTTATCCGCCTCCGTGAGCATGCATGAGTGCTAGGTCTTTGGCGCATGCATACTTTCTGGAAACGATGACTGGCAGGTCAGAGATATAGATGTTGAAGAGAAGTGGTGCCAGGACGGATACCTGTGGGACACTGTTTTTGAGGCGTCGTTACCTACTTCGTTTGGCGTTAGCGTTGGTAAGGGTAAAGCTGTGATTACCAACACCAGCTCCATGATCAAGCGGAGCATGCGCCTGCCAGGTATCAATCGAAGCAACTTCCAGGTACAATCTGCTTTAACTGCAGTGACTAGCATTATAAAAAGTATGTTTCTTTCGTAATCGTGTCTATTGCTTCTCCACCGTAGGTAGTGTGAGATTTTTGCAATTATCATTTGTGATCTTTGCTGGGGAGGAACTGACAGAGTTTGGGTTTATAAGGGAGGAATGTGAAAAAAACTTTGAGAACCACTGCCTTAAACTATTTCCTTACATACCAATTTAGCGATTTCCACATCTTTGAAATGAACTTGCACTTATTCATACATCTGAATATTACTGTTATCTGAGTTCTTGCATTTTTCAATATATAGCAGTTCATCCAAAAACCTTTGATCTCTACATTTGGCCTGAGCATTGCTTACAGGAAATGTGAAAAGAGGAAAAATTGCTTAGGGAAGAAAATACCTTATATTGGAAAAGAGTGGATGCCACCAGTCTTTTGTCAAGGCACTTAGAATTTGAAGTTAAAAGCCTCAAACATCAAAATATCAAAGCGTCGATAAACACAAAAATGTATCAGTTTGTTGCGTTTTTGCCACTGCGCTTAATGATCCATTCTATATGTTTTTCAACATTTTTTGTTATTTCTAGCGATTGCTTCATTAGCACGATTAACTAAAGATGCACGCAGCATTATATGGGTACACAGCCTCCTACGTTCATTTTGCTTCCAGTTCGCTGGCAGAGGTGAATGTCCTAGTCAGCAATCTAGCTGCTAGACTGGAGAATGTGTACCGTAGTATTAGGTAATCACTCATTCTGTACCTCAGTTCATCTCCGTGGCACCAAATGCATATTCAACGATTGATCAAATTGCCACCCAAGTTGAATGGCCTTATTCAAAAATCTAACAAAACCAAATTTTTAGCCTTGACTGGTTTATGTAAAATGTGCTACGACATGCCCCAACCTTTCTTTTTTCTAAAAATTTAAGAGCGAGTTTAACTGTTGCTTACCGAATTGCCAGGTAGATGATTAGTGTCATTATCAGACCAATAATAGAAAGATAGCAGCCAACGGAACTGAAGACCTTCAATTCAAACTGTGCCAAAATCACTTTTGTGCTCTGCCAAATAAATTTATTTAGTGAAAGTACTACATAAATATTCAAGAAAATTTTTCATGCAATAAAACCTGCCATAGAGCAACAGTAATTTATGAATCCCATTTATCTGCAGAAGAGTTAGTCATTAAGATCTTTAACTTTTCTTTGCGATAAATCTACTGTTGTTCATACAAGCAGTAGTGACAGGAATTCCTGAAAAATATAAGCAAGTGCGTAAGAAATTTCTTCGGTAGCTTTCATTTAAAATTTGTCATCCGAAGATGCAATGTCTTATTCGTAGAGACATTGAAAATTATCTAAACAAATGTTGGGAAAGAAAAAGTAAAATTACAGACAAAAACGTTCCCACGTACCCGAATACCCGAAATTTGCAGATTCATTTACTAACGTTAGATTATGATACCAAGGGCATACGCAAAGTTAGGGTTAAACCCCACCTAGGTTAGATATGTTGCAAAAACTTTGTTACCTGCACAAAAGAGATTGACTGTTTTCGCATACTTTTTGCTTGTTACTTTGTCGACTTAATGCAAATACCACGGAATGAATTTGCAAGCAAATTTCAGGAAACATTGTAAATGGGCCAAGAAGTGATAATTAGGTTTGGTGGGAATTTAGGTTATCGTCTGCATCCAGGAACCATCTCACCACTTTTTGCAGACCTTTCGTTCACTACGCATGTTTTACATTGTGTTCCGCGAAAATTCACGTTGTCCGAAACAATTATCTTTATTTTGTCTGCTATGGCTGATCAGCGCGTGCGCTGACCACATTGGTCACATTACCTATTTCTGTGGCATGGCAGAACTATTGCACAAGCTCAAAAACAACAATTGTTAACACAGAAGCATTCAGGCATTGATAATGTCTCAGCAGGAAAAAAGGAAAATTCAAAGTTTGCTGACTTCTATACATAACAGAAAAACAAGTTTTCGTGCATACTTTCTCAATTCTTGTGTAGTTTAGCAAGATTCTATCTTGCAAATACGGGTGTGCGCCAGCCAGTCCAACTGCGCATTTTCGATGCTCGACTGAGTGTATTTTCCTCCGATATCCTAACTTGAAGCACTTATGTTCAATGCAGTGACACGTAAAATAAGGAGAGCGCGTGTAGAAGAATATGCATATTGTGTCAAAATCTTCACCAAAACGTTGGTTTGGAAACGTGAATATGACGTAAAATTGTGACGTCACAAACAGCGCAAACCAAATGCAAATGACCCCCATATGCCACTGAATGAACCTCCCCCATGAAGATTTTCTGCGTACGCCACTCTGTGATGCATAACCACATGAAATTATTGCTAAACACTGATATTGGGTTGTTTGATTCTGAACGTTTAAATACTCACCGCTTTGTAAAACATTTGTCTACAGATAGAGAAGAAACATATTTATTTAGCAAGGTCGCGATTCGTTTTCAATATGCAGGGTGTTACAAAAACTTGTTATCATTTAATATGTATATTTGATTAATTACAGTACGCACCCAAAGCGTATGAAATCAACAAAGTTTAATGTTTAACAGAACAAAGTGTTTCTTAAATTAGCTTGAGAAATATAAACGTATATAAATTTCATAAAATATTCAAGACGTTTTCAAGATTTTTTCAAGAAAATTAGATAGGGCAAGTTGACCCTAAACGTAGTTTGTGAAAGATATTTCAAGATACTGATTGTCATTCTAATCTTTTGGCGCTATACAACAACCTTTCTGTTGAAACGTTTTGTTCCATTTTCAATTCTGTACGCCAGTTGGTGTTTGTCTATGGAATGCTTTTATAAATGTACGCTGAACAGTCTTGTTATATTAACATGTTCTTTCTATTGACTTGAATGCCATTTGTACATCCAAACAGATACCACATGAAAAGTACACAGTTTTAAGCTGTTTAGGGCTTTCTGCACATGCGCCTTGTATTTGAGATCAGTTGAAGAACATTGGTGAGTTTATTAGATTTTGTAATGACAATAATAAATTTGAAACAACCTTCCCTTCTATAAGGTCAGATTTGAAGCAAGATATTCACAGAATAACTGCCTGAAATGTTTTTGCGTAACCAAATAAACGTTTGCATGAAACTTTTATACCATTTGAAAACATTTCAGGAAAGACACGTTCCTCCAAAGAGCTTTAAAACTTATAACTCTTAGGGAGCACTTCAAAACAAAAACTGTCAAATATTTTACCACTATGACTGAAAAGCTTTGCAACCCTTGCAAATGCGGTGTTGTAATATGGAAAGAAGGCTTCTTAGCTTGACCAAAGCATGCACACGTTACTGGGGATCTGCTGATTTTCATCGTAGTACAACCTCTAGAATTCCATCCAATTTCGGCGTTTTGGTAAACACTGCACTTTCTCCACGATACCGTTTCCTGAAAATAATGCAAGTTGATCACGCTTCTCTAGTACATACTTCAAACATTGAAATAGTGGAAATCAATCACAGCCCAAATTATCTTTTTAGCAACAATAACTTTTTAGGTGATACACCCATCAAACATAGAGCTCTCATTTTGTCGGCAATCTGTCGCCAATTTGTTGATGTGGTGCGCTCAAGTAAGAACAAAAGTGATTTGTTTGAAAACAAGTAACTTTGTGTAAGAAACTGTGATAGAAAATACAAATTTTAACTTCTTACAAGGGTAGCCTACACAATTTTAAATCTTAGAATATGCTTTTGTCTAAATGAAAAAGTGCTTTAAAATATGACCTTAAACATGATTCTCGAGGTACTAGTTTTTGTCTTTATCAAGACATAAAATAATTGACAAAATCAAATGTCTATTTTACGTTTTTTCCAAATGGTAAACGCATTCTTCATAAGCAGGTTCTTACCTTTAATGAACCGTTTGTAAACGGAATTTTGCTCGGATACGCTGAAAAGTTGGTAAAATTTAATTGAAGTCCGACTCTGCTGGAACTCAGATCAAATCCAGGTATTTGCACTGATGTTACCTTAAAAACACCTCCATTTATTCTCGGCACTCAACCACAGACAACAAAGTAGTTTTTACCAGGGCCGATGCAGCAATCTGCAAGTTTCTGTAAACCAGGCGTTCCCAAACTGTGGTACGCGTACCACTATTGATACGCGAATGTCTTCCAGGTGGTACGCGAGTAATTTCCATTTTTTCACAAAAACCTAGATTGGCAGCTTTCTTGTTTACGTAACGGGCTTTGTTTCTACAGTAAATAAATACTTGTTCCTGTAGTCTGCTATTCCTATTGTTTCGTAACATTATAACATTCGATGCGCTGCAAGCAAATTTACGCCACATATCGACCAATTTGTGGAAGATAAACTAAAACAAAAATCTCAATAAATTTAGTTGTGGTCTTTTATTGATATTTAAATGTATATTATTCTTCTGAAGAAACTAAGATCGATCAAATTAGTGGTTATGGAAGAAGTGGTACGCGTTCACAATACGGGGTGCCCAAGTGGCATGAAATCGTAAAAAGGTTGGGAACCCTGCTGTAAACGGTAAGCATACGAAGTGGCATTAACACCGCGATGTTTACAACTTAAGCTTGCGAAAAAGATAGTAACGGCAACTGATTCAAATAGTTTCAGTTTTTACAGGAATGTTGTGGGTCTCTCACATCCCATTTTCTAGGTTTTTTTAAAGTCAAGAGACGCCACAAAATGTAACAGATCAAGCCAAATAAGCTAAACGATTTTGCGTCTAGGTTACATAAATAACGATTGTGGCAGGCAAACATTTCACAATGGAACAAGCAAAATTGTGTATATGAATGAGCTTTGAGTTTTAAGGTCAGTAAAATTTTTTCCGACTGATAAACGATCTTTATTGTGGAATTGCCGCAATTCAGCAAAATACCAAATCATCTTGGAAGTTAAGAATGCAGTTTTAGTTTGACTTTTTGCTTTATTTTCATATTCAATATTTTTTTTTATCATCAATATGGACAATAATTTATTTCAAATTACTTGAAGCAAAATTCCGACGAGTTTGAAAGTTTCATTGAAAGCTTATATCACCCGGAAATAGATATCGTAAACGCACATTATTACCCAAATTAACTGACCCACAGTAAAAGCATACCTTTGCAAAAATACGATTTGAAAGCACAAATACGATTGTATTTTCAAAAAATACAAAAATGCAATTTGTGTTTTTCAATATATTGCATTTTCGAGGCAGAAAAATATGTTTTTCTTTCTCACACATTTTTGTAAGTTTTGATAAATTCCTTCATTACGTCACCATTCGTCAGTAATTGCCTCAATAAGTTTGATTAAGATGATAAACAATTCTTTTATAGGAGTCGCGTTTTGATGATGCTCCACTACTTTTTAATGGGATTCAAATCGGGTGAGTTCCTGGATCCGGTTTGGGTCCAAGAATATCGAGCCAAGTGAAATAAAAGCGCCATCTCAGCCACTGTTTCTCTTCACCGTTAATTTCAACTCAGCGAATTGCAAAACATTCTATTTTTGGCAATATTGCTTGTAACAAAAATCCCTGACATTCTCTGCCTTCCCAGCAAGTATTGTCGTTCAATGCTTTGTAGTTCATGCATTTAGCTTCGCTGACGACCAGGCATTTATTTTCGAAACGTCCAGCATTCAGTGATTTAATTCAACTCATTGATCCTTGCATTGCCTTTTCTTTTTTCTAACACCATAGTTTGAAAACAGCAAACATATTCACATGTTTTGCAGAAAAAAAAGGATTTAAAATTGAGGAGCAATTTTTCGCGTATATTAAATCCTAATTAAGTAGATTTATTATTCTATTTACATGGTACTTCAGTACATGATTATTGCCGATTCACGCGATTTAAACCCTGGTTGTGACAAACATATGTAAGAAGCTCTGATGATAAGTCTCGAGCACTCTCCCGCAACAGCTTTCTTGGAACCAGACAAGAAACAAAGATACTTACGACCGGAGCTGCTTTTGCCGCTGGAAACAAAACAGATGTTTTGTGAAACATGACTGACACCCGCACGGGGGCGCTGTTGGACAAAGTGTTCTCACGGCGAGATTTCTCAACAACCTTGCTCGCCTCCTGCAGCAGCCCTCCAGGTACGAAAACAGAAATTGGAAGTTTCGTATTTTGTCCTGAAGAAACGTTAATCGGTGCGTAATTCCCATTCTTTGAAAATGAATCGCTGACCTTTAAAAAACAATTTTAAAGGAAACATGTTTCATACTCTGGGAACATATAAACAGTAAAAGGCAACTTCCAAATACACTATTCTTACAACTTTTTTCATCACGTCTACTGGCATAGTGACAGTGAATCCGAGCGTGAAAAAGTTTCTGACAAGTTTGCAATGCTTAGTACTTAAACTAAAGTTTTTTTTATTGGGAAAATCGATTTAAAAACATTTGTCAATTGTCTTTCTCTGAGGTTTTCAAAGTACAGTATATATGATCTTCACAGTATTCCTAAGTTGATGACACGAATATTATTTCATCTCGTTCAGGTATGACGCTGAGCACAAGTCCAGTGTCTAGCGGTCTGGTGAGAATCGAACTTGGTTACGTTTTCTTGCAAGCGTGGCCTCCGGAAAGTCTAGTGGAACAATTTGACTTTGCTGCGACAAATTTTGCTCATTTTCACATAAAAATCATTCGTGCGCAGTGGATCACACACTTGATAATTTGAATACAATGCTTCGCCATAAAGTGTATTTGAACCCTGATTACTGTACTTATTGCGCAGCCAGAGGTGTAAAATCTGCAAATACAGCATATTGAAAAACACTAGCTAGAAACGAGTAACACTTCAAGCAACCAGGGATCTACAGAGAGCTCGGGGGAAAACACATCTATAAAGTAGAAACCATAGTTTAAAATGTTCCTTGACCGAGTTACACATCAGATACCCTCGAGGCAGAACATAATCTTTTTTATGAGCTTACATGAACTTTTTTGAAAAAAAACTCAAACACCATTCGATTAGTTTCCGAAACTTAAATAAAAGTCAATACAGAACATATTTCTAACGTTTTCCTACGTACATGAAAGAGGGAAAACTAGGACTTTTGCATTCATGGCGTTTCATGTTCAAGGTTCAAAAGCATGTTGATGACAAACAACATCGTAACGCAACTTTAGTTACCATCGTCTCTGGCACAGAATGATATTCTCATTATAGCAACTCTTTATGCTGGAAAACCCCAAGTACATAGCTCATGTGGGAGGAGTAAAACGCTTTTTAAACTAACTAGGAAAACTTCAAGCTCGAGAGAGTTTAACTTTAGTCTCTTTTTCATGTAGTCTGGTTCGTCTAACAAACGTAGCATTGTATAATTTTTCTGTCACAGCAGTTCTTTTTTTCTGTTAAATTTTTCTGTCACAGTTCTGGCTCAAGGAATCGGAACTTTAACTTTTTCAAAATCTGCTGATTAAACATTTGGTACTGCTTGCACCATTTCTCGTTTTTGTTTATCACAATGCGTTTTTTTCCGGAACACTATAGCGTTTTAAATCTTCCTGTTTGCCATCCATTCCGCGTATCAGATTTTTATATCATAAAGGAATAAAAAACAATTTCTATTTCACTCACGCAAACGCCGCGATTTTGCTACGAATCTAAGCCTTTTCTCTTTTCTTCAATTTTATTTTTATTACAGATGCAAAAAATTGGACAAAAGAAGTGTAAGTTGTTCACTCAGCTGCAAGAAGCACTTAAATTTACAAGAACGCTTTCTGACAGCATCTCAAGTTTTTGTGATTATAAACTTGCTTTAACGCGACTAGGTCATGATTAAGCTCTGAAAATAACGCAACAAGGTAGACATTCAGGAAGGACTTTCAGTAACGTCCAATACCTTTCTCTATTGAAATGTTCAACAAATCAAGATATGAGTGCAATGTCTGCCACGCTTGTTTTGTGTGTGAACCATCCTTTGCACAAAACCATTATAGCGATGTGGGACATTGTAAAGCGTTACTGCTCGAAGCGTCTCGCTGATTTTATTCCACATGTCGCTTGTGTCAATTCATTTTGCGCGTGCCACTGGTGATGTGCCTTGCAACGCTCGTATTCTGGTTAATCGAGATATTTGACTCGGTCGTGCTTGTGGAACAGCGGCTAAGCAGGCGGTGCTTGCGTCCTAGTGACAAGCCCGTGGTCAGTGGCGGTTCGGAGGGATGGCCTGGGTGGGCCAGGGCCATGGCTCCCGCTGATTTTGGCTGGCCCACTGCTTGGCCCCCCATATTTTTGCTTAATTTCACGTTGAAGTTCGTTGGATTGACATATAAAGCAGATAACTTTCAGCCAGCAATATGTTAATCGATTTTACGATTTTCTGGCGACGAATATTCACAAGACAATGTTGGGTTTTCACTAGATTTAATTATAACAAATCAATCTTCATTACAACGGAAAATCACCACGCAGGAGAGACATTTATGTTGGTCCCTACTTTGTTCCTCGGCTCTCAGTGCCCTCCCCATTTCTTTCATTCTAGGATCGCCACTGCCCATGGTCTCGTGGCAAGTGCGTCCGCTGTGGTGCTGGTAGGTTTGGTGGCCGACTCTCGGCCGGGTCTTGCCAAGACCTTGTAAATTGGTACTGCATCCTTCTTACCAGGCGCACGGTGTGCAGAAGAGCTGCAGGTAACACAGAACACAAACACAAACTGAGTCAAATCAAACCAGACATTGTACAAACTCAGTCGTGGCGCTATAAGACCACTGTAGTTATAAAGCGCCATCAATATAAACACCATGTAAATATGAAAAATTGTGACCTTAGTGAGTCTGATGTTACTTATCAGTGCTTTTTTGTTTCAGTGCAGCAACGTTTTCAGTAGATTAATATTTACAAAAATCTATGCTCTGGTTGGTGGTATTACTGTAACCGTACTGTGGTCGAATACAGCGCTAATATCTATAGAACACGTATACCTCAGCTAGGGGATCTGTAACCTCGCTTGGACATCACCGGGATAGTATCATTTATTTCATTGCATTGTGTTGCAAGAAAAAACACCAATTCGCTCTCACTATTGCTCCACTTGGTGCATCGTAAGTCCGTAGGAGAATCAAAATTTACTGGCCAAGAAAACTTATTGATTCTTACACAGGAAACCTGGATGTTCGGACTGATAGCAATTGGCTGAAGTAAGTTAAGCGGCCAGACTTCGCTGCATGTCGCCCCTGTCTCAGAGCTAGAAAAAACATTGGGTTCCTACTCTTCTGCATCCAAATATTTTTTCATCATAATTAACAAAGCTAAAATTTTGCTGAAAAATGTTGTTCATACCTGTGTTTGTGAAAAGAAGTTACAAAACGTACACCTTGTATGAAAAAAATAGCGTCTAGAAATAAAGTTATGCATTGGGCGGTCAGCTGTTTTCAGTCAACAAAGCAGCAGTTCTTATAGTTTTGCAATACACTTTCAAACCAACTAAAAAAATCCAAAAATTGCCAACCTGAAGTATTACATTTGAAGCAACAATCAAGAAGTGACTTCTGCTTGAAGTAAGAACGACCTTGCTTGCTAGAACAGCAATAGCGTTTAGCAGAATCTCCTTTTGATTGCGATTCGTACTAAAAAAATGCAATAACTTGTTTATGCAATAACGGTTTGATCACACGTTGCTACGAGCAAGTGACTTTTGAATGGCACGGCAACATAGTGACAAGTCGATTCAGCCAATTAGCATTCTGTGACATAACGATTTAAAGGGAAACATTTCTGCAGAAGGTTCAAATATGAAGACTTTCTGGAGATTTTTACATAAGGCTATACAAAAGCAATGAAATACATATACCCATTGATGGGATTCGACCGGTTCGCAAGAATCTGTTCTTGGAATTTCTTTAAGCCCGAGAATCGGTCCTTGGCTTAAGTCAGGGGCTCTCAATTTTTCGACATAAAGACCTTTTAATTTTAACCAGGGACTGTACCAGTTGGCAACAAAAAGATCAACCTTTGCACTTAAATTGGGCCAACCAGCTTAGTTCGCCTCTGGAGACTGTGATCATGATAGAATATTTTGGAGCATAAAACTGGGATAGACTTAACAGTTTCATCAACACTAAGGCTTTTTGTTGATGATAGAATATGTTGTCAGTTATTAAGAATATGTTGTCAGTTAGTTTTTTGAAGGCTTTTTTAGTGTTGATGATAGAATATGTTGTCAGTTATTCCTGGAGTGAACATGTACTTTGAATGCCACCACTGCATATACCAAGAAACGAACTGCAGGCACTAAAAAGTATTTTCAGCAGAAATTTGCATACGAAAATTTTGGAGAAATGTAACCTTTTGCACAAATGTTTTCGACGCGCCATTTCGTATTTCATTGCATATGCTTCCTTGATAAATAGAAATACGATAAAAAGTACTGACATAGCCTTTACAGGGGGCTATTGAGTTTTTTTTCCAAGGAACGTCTGCAGCTTAAATGACCTATGGCTTAAATGACCTTTCGCAGCTTCCCACTCCATGCATTTTATAAATCGGTCTACTTGGAAGTCATCACAGCACTGTATTATAACAACCGTGATGGCGCTATCCATGCGTGTGATCTTAACTAGTATCACATTTCTACGCTTGTGTTTCATCAAAATAATTGTGCTGGCACCATCAAGCGCATGCTTTCCTATTACCTCCAAATATCTATCTTCGTCTTCATTCATATTTCTGTATGTTCCTTGTTGCTGCCATGTATGCTTAAGGAGGGTCTGATCCAGGGGGGGGGGCGATCGCCCCAATCTCTCCCCAAAATCCTACGAAAGTAACTTTTTTCCCCATTATTTTGAAGAATTCGGAAAACAGCATCCGCGGTATGGAGCCATTTTGTCGTCCATTATTTTGTCGCAGCAGTGTCGTGAAGTATACTTCTCTTCTACAGTACTGAACCCGTAATGAGACTTTACTGCCAAATATCACTGAAATCGCCTCCCCCTAAACTCATTGGCTGGAGCCGCCCTTGTGCCTAAGTCCATCGCATTGCGGGTGGGAGGAAGACGTTATACAATAACAATATTCAGAGGTACGCTTTACTAGGTAAAACGGAGCATTGCCTAGCGTGACAGTCATGGTTGGCCGCACAAGCAACGAAAGCTGCCCCAAATGCACCAATAATCACTTAAAATAACGACCAAGACGACCTGGTAAGCTCAAAGTTAACTCAGCGAGACATCTCTACTGCATTGAAAGCCTGGGACATCGACCATCACGGTGACTGCATCACTAATCAGATGAAACGTTCAAGTGGTCCAGAAAAAAGTGTTGCATATTTTGCTTTCATCCTGGCCATAACCACAATTGCTCTCGCGAGGTAATTTGGTAAAAAAAGACTCAAATCAGTAAAAAAAACTCAAATCAGTAAAAAAAACTCAAATCAGTAAAAAAAACTTAAATCAGTAAAATCTCAAATCAGTAAGGCCAAACACGAACCGTTGCCGACGTTTTAGACAAACCGATTAACGTTTCTCGTTAAATTGCATGCAATCACTGCAACAGTGGTAGCGAGGCATTTACTTTCACACAGCATAATAGATGTTTACTCTAACAAATAGTAGTTTAGATTTTAGCCACAACTTTAGATCGTCCACATTGATTTATTGGGAAACACTATTATAAGCCTTTGTTTCAAGCTGTTACAGTTTGAAAACAGTGTTTTCCAGATCCACAAATGCCTTACACCTCGAAGAATTGTTTCTTTTGCTCTCGCGATAACGTTGCATTTAAAACCTTCAAACACATCATGATCCCGTTATTCGTGCAGTCAATAACATTTACTTCGATTGCATTGACGAACTTTGTCTTTGGTAGGCTGAAACTATTTGGCTCAGTGTGATGACCGCGTCCTGAAGAATGCTTGTAGTAACCTGTGCAGCAAGTATTATTGGTTTGAATAATATGATGACGTTAGATGAGAGAAAATAGGCAGTTTTTGTTCTCAACGTATAGTTCTGCAGCACTTTGTGTTTAAAAGGGATTTTACTGCAAGAAGTACCAGTGTTAAAGTGATTTTTGACTTATTACTAAAGATTCCTTTTTCAAAATAAAACCACGCACACAACTTCTTTCTCATACGTTGTTTTTTCCAGTAATGAAACGCGAATGAAAATAAAAATCAAGTAGTGAAAAGAGCAATACACGCCTTACATTCGCTTGAGAGGAATTAATTTGACTTATGTTCCACAACACTGTGGTAGCAAGTTGTATATCGGAGGTCGTCAAGGAGCTGCTGTTTGTGGTCAAAAGCTTCAACGTAGCCACTGTTTCACCTACGAGCTTTGTTGTTGCGTTTGATAAACCATTCTGCAACTGAGAACATAATGTTTGTCAGCCTCGAACAGATTTTATCAAAGATACTTGTTAAAGTAGTTGTCTGTAACATGATGGCAAATATTTTGAACAGCATATTAGTAGAATCAAGAACCATCGTAAAGCAGCCAAAAGTTGATGTTTTTCTATTGTATTAGTGGCTGCTGTTTTGACATAGAATTGCACGTTCAGCATGTGAGACATTTGGTTATATTTTGGTAATACCTGAAAACACACCTGCTTTAGACAAACAACACTAGTTGGCAGACTGTAAGCCATAGGAATGAGCGTCCAAAGTCAGCTGTTTTTCAAGAGAAAAGCTGCCGATTACCAGTTCTGCAACAACCCTTGTTTCTATTTGCAGAATTATAAATGCAATTGAATAAGAGCTGAGACTGGTGTTACAGTTATTTGCGTCTTCTTCAACTACTGAGGTCAGCGCAAGAGAGAGGTGTTATTATGGGGCAATAAACTAACAGCAAATCAGCCAGGAACTATGGAGATCACTCACTTAGTTCACTCTACTCATGAGCTGCAGTTTTGATATATATGGATGAGGGATATTCGATCGTTCACTTGCGGTGCCTCTCACAGTAACTTGTTACTCATAAAGACCACCTACTGGTGACTATTTTATTTACATGTAACGCCAACTCCGACCGCCACAATAACCCAATAAACGATGTTTTTGCTCAGTTAAGCAACATATCTGACTTTTTCTAAATCTGACATTGGTGACAACAATTGGCGGCAGGCCAAAGCCTGAAAATTGCTTCATGCCGGGGCGGTTGAGGTGTACGCACTTGCTCAAGGAGCGCTACGGCAATTCACTCAATGGCCGTGGATTGAACACCCAACCTTCCAAATGAGAGATGGACCCTTTACTATCGCCGCCCATGGCTGATTGTGTCCTGCAACGGGTTCATTCTAAAGATGGTGTAATTTTTGGTATTAGATTAAAACAACAAGGTTGGTGGCCTTCTATGAAAAAACAAAGCAAAAAACATTGTTTTGCCTTAGAAAAAAAGTCGCCAAGAGTTAATGAGCAGTTGACAACATGAGGAAATCCGAAAGAAACGTAGGTTTGATTAGAACTTATGACACAGTCCACCGAAGCACTTGGGTTTCCTGAAAGCATCAAGACAGCTGTCATGAAGGACATTCATGTGAATATACAGTACAAAATATCACAAAAGATCACAAGTACCAGCTGTATGAATACTACTTAATTCAATTTAAACAACGTCAGCCAGCTATAAACACAGCAATGCAATTAAATTTTGCTCATTTGTATTTGAGCCAATGCAACTAGCAAGTTAAGCCGAAACAAACCATTGGAACACTTCTCCAAAGACTCAGTTGTTGCACCAGCTTTTGTTCGAACAAATGTGTACGAAACGTTTTTTCCACGTAAGGGGATTTTTGCTTCACTGCAGTAGTCTGAAAGAAAGAAAACAGAAAAAAGCTGCAGATATTAATTTTACAAGAACAAAATATTTCGTGTTTTTTTTGACGAAGCTGGTGTACGTAATGGCACAAAACGTTTTATAATTCTATAACGTGAAACATTAAGATAAGAATCACAATCATTTTCATTAATTTTGAAATTCCCGTAAAAGAATATTTAAGATTTTATTACTATATACGACTGACGTACATTACGAAGTACGTTTTGCAATGTATGACTCTTCGGTAACAATGCGAATCTGTCGATTGCATTTAGGCTTTTACCAACTCAGGTCGGGACTATGACAAAAACTTTTTCAACCTCGCCTTTGTCAGCTGCAGTGCAGAGCCACAAAATTGGTTATACAATGTTCCATTAAATAAATAGCGGCATAGTTTTTTCTGCAGTTAAAATCTGAACCTAGAATTTGGAATGTGTTTCTTCTCAGGAACTTGTTTATAAAAGTTTTGTCATTTTAAAGTTTGATATGTCAAGCTTTAAGCCACCAGACATGTTCGAAGTATTTAGCAGTAAAAACTGTTTTTAATCAATATAAATATGTAGCGGAATAAAAAAGAGTCCCATCAAAAACGTGAAGTGGCCTATGAGCAATGACTACTGAATCAGAGCATAAACTTCCGAAAAGGTAAAGGCATACAAAACAAACGGTGATTAATGAGTCACGACATAACCTGTTGAAAGGGGAACATATACAGCATAACAAGTTATTTTCCATAGGTCGAACCAGTCACGAGGTGTTTCATTGCAACCAAAAATATCAGTTTGATAATTTGCTTCTCCCGGGAAATACAGTACCATAGTAGGCTGACGGAAATGCTGCCGAAAAGTTTGTAGATCTTTTAGCTTAATTGCCGGGCAATTTAGGACAATGTATCCATTCAAAACGTCACTTAAAACATTATATATCGATAGGTTACGATATCTTTTAACCAAACTGCTTACAAACTGAAAGGAGATGCTACTTCGAAGTTTTAATTTTTTTTTGTGAAAATTAATACGGTGTAGATGAAACATATGAAATATCAGATAAAACTGACGCAGATAAAGAAATATTTGCCGCTATCTTAAAAGGTAGTTTCAAGGTCAAGCTTTCAAGTTTGCAACAGAACTTAACTTTTCTTATTGTTGAACTACTGAATGGGTTAACACTGAAGCAGTTCATTAATTGAATATTTACGCAATGTTTCGCAGTGCTATTTTTAAACTAAGAACTGCGTGCTTTTTATTTATTATAAATAATTATAACCCTCTCATTGGTGTGCAGCAGCACTTACTGTAGGAAAAGGTAAGTGTCATTGACGGGAATGGCTTTTAATAAAAAGCTTTCAATGGAATATCAAATTTACCAAACAGAATGGCTGTTTTTTCATCGTTAACGAAAGCCAAGGTTTAAAAGTAAGATCCAAAAGCAATTAATTCTTCGCCTCATGATATGAAATTGTATTCGGTTGGTCATGGCAAAGACGGCAGGCGCTGATGCGCCTGTAAAGATTGTAGCAAGTTATATTTTAACTAATAAAAATATCATATACCCTAACAGCTGTTCAATGTATAAAGATCAAAGTACGAGAAATAAAATTAAAGAAACTTACTGCAATAAAATATTTTGCAGGCTTGCCGTTCAACACTTATATTTTTAGTATAGCACCACGGTTCGGGTGAACCATCTGGATTTCTGCAATAGTTCATTATGAGGCCGGCACCAGGGTCAGTTTTCGGCGTTCTGTAGAAAACGTGGTCCCATTATATTTAATCACGTCAGACAATAACAGATCAACCTTTCAAGTCTCAAAATTTTGTACATGCAGTTTTAGTGTTTGGAAAAACGATAAACGTAAAAACTTCTCGCCTGTACACTTAGAAACTTTGCTGAGTCACGGGTACATATATGCTGCAATGCTATTGAACTTGCGTGGCCTCTCTGCATAAGCGCTAATTGTTGGCCACTCCAAAAGCTTTCGGTTACTTTTTTCACCAAATGATTTCTTTTCAGCCGCAGTTTTAAAACTTAATCTGCAAGCCAGCATCTTTTATGGTTACCATTATTGCGATGAAGCAGTGATGACCGGCGTTATTTCAAACTTTCCATGGATTCGTAATAACAGAATAAAGATTTTCTTCCAATTTAAACTAGTTTCATAAATTTTGGATGATTCACAAACATTCTCCAAACTTTTTCTAGAGGTAAGAACATAAATATGATTCTTTATCACAACCAAACCGACATAGTTTAAGTGATTATTGCAGACGTACACTCTAACATTACCAAAACACTTAATTAGCGGTACTCCGGATTGACAAACGGTAAACACCACTCCGTTGTTGAAACGGAGTCAAAAGGCTGTGCTTTCATATACAGTTGATTTAAGTATTCATATTTAGTTGGAAAGTTGATTTTTCATATACACTTCATTTTTCAAAAAAATTTAACAAACACAGAAAATATGAGATGCTTCAAGATAATAATCGCGGGAAAAGGACATGAAAAAACAATTATTTACTAATGACAATGTGCAGACATTGGCAATATAAACAAACTTTCAGATTTCACTTTTACTCTATATTTTACAACACAAAAAACATGTTCTTGCAACTTTAACTTGAAATATATCTCCTGAAACGCATGTGCTTGAAAAAATTAGACGTAACTTGAATAACAACAAGAGTTCATTCCTTTTATTAGTGATGACGCAGAGCCCCTGTTAATCAATCGTCCAGAAAGTGGTGCAATGTTGTTTTAAGTGGGAGAAGTTGCGAAATCGCTGGTTTGAATCATACGTTTCGAGCGATTGATATGAAGTTGAGATGTAGCTAGCGATGTCTTAAACTACGTCAGGTCATTGAAGTGAATTATTTGGCAAAAGTTTTACTCCAAATATCACCTGAAACAAGAACTCAGCCCAAACGTGCAGTTGAAAATGATACATTTATTTGCATTTGAAATGCGAACCAGTGATGCATGCAGCTTGACTAACAGAATTTTCTGATCTATTTAATGCGTTGTTTACACTGATGTTCTTTCGCTTTTGCAACCACCCAGGTTAAAGCAGATAGGTTGTTGTTACTTTGAAATTTTCCAACTTTCATTCGTGAGTAAATCAATGAACGTATTGAGAGCGCAAAGATCATTTGTGTCTATAACTTTTCATCAACAATATCCATGACATACACCGTAGGAATGTTTTCTCGACACCATTCGGGATTTTGCACAATGTGCCAAAAATTCATGCTTTCGTAATAGAAATTTTCGCTCACCACAATAAAAAAATCACGGAAATCAAGGTTTCAGAAAACACATCTCGCAAGTAATTAAAAAAGGTCACCATTTTTTATTTTTATAATCATTCAATGCTCAAGTAATTGAAAGACCCTGCCAGATGCAAGCTGAAGATTTTTTCATGGGCTGTAGAAGTACTCACATGTTGTTGTGCTTATGAGGTGTCTGGACATCCCATGCCTGACAGGCGATGCCATTCTTAGTAACGTTTTGCGTACCTCTGTAGTTCGCACCATTGTCTCCAACTGATGCCAAGCAGTCTTTATTAGACGAAAAAGAAATAAAGAAGTCTGTGATTTTACTTCAAGCACATATTTCTCACCAAAAAATCACGTTTTTTCTTGACATCGTTACAACAAAACTTTATTGTATCTTTGTTCAGGTCCTAACAGATGATAACTTCAGAATAAGTTTTACAATTCTTTTCAAAATTAACATCACCAAACCAGACAACCATGTTGAGAACGCTTAGTGTCTGTTGCGCAGTTAATATTTCATATAAATTATGTGTATAATACTTTGTTCTGTGTATATAATACTCTGTTCTGTGTATAATACTCTCATTAATGCATAGCTCCTCCGTACATTAGAAGAACTATGCCATCCCAACATGAAAAATTGAAGCAAGAAACCGATCCCGACAACCCTTCTTCAAACATATAATATCAAATAAAAAAAATTAAATCTAGGCACATCTTCCTCCATTATGTACATGCCCTCGACACCCAACCTCACAGCAACAGATTATATTGTCCATTTAGCGGGAACACCTCGCAAGAAAACCAAACAAGTTAGCCATCACCCCATAGGAATCACGTCTCCCTGGCTCTAGTGGTCTTTCTGGGCCTGCCTAAACAGCCTGAGAACTGCTATCTGCCTCTGCAAAGTCAATCTGGCGAAATGGGAATATGAAAACGATGGTGATATCAGCTGCCTCTGTGGAGAGGAACAAACAATGGCCCATTTTATTTCCTATCCCCTGCTACCAACACAATGCACAAACGTGGACCGTGTTGTTTTGCCGCCTGATGCAAGATTGTGCGTGGAACACTGGTTCGGACGCGTTTAGGCTTAATATGATACGAGAAGAAGAAGGCAAATAACACTTTTGTATCGATAGTTTCCCCATGGATTAAACATGTTTCAAAAATATCATTGTCACATTTTCATTCCCAAATAACATAAACAAGGCATTATGAAAATAACAGACAAAGAAAAATATGCAAACGACATTTTGTAGACGTTTCGGTTACTGCTGCTACCATCATCAGTACAAATTGAACTGCAGTGATCTTGCTGCAAGTTCTTTATAAGCAACGTATGATGCGACAGAGGAAAAACCAATGCCCAAATAAAGGAATTCACCTCGCCAGCAGTCGAAAACACATTAGAGCACCTGATTTCTCCTGAAACAATCATTTTCTAAACATTCTTTGAAAAGAGATCACAAATTTGAGCAGAAGAAAAAAATACACAAACGAACCTGATTTAGATGGGATTTTGCAAAATGTCATTACTTTGTTCTAACAATCGTTTGGGAGGGTTTAAAGCAATATCTATCAAAAGCAATTTCGTCATGTTCTTTACAAAACTTCGATCAAGATTTATTGTTATAACCTTATGTCACGTGACTTGAATAAAACAATAGAAATCAAACGAAATGCCCATTGCCTTTCATTGCTTTTTAATCTTGACTATCAGCGTCAACAATCATTTACCCTAGCAAATCGTAAAAATTCATATCTCATTTCTTGGTTACTGCACAACCTTGAAACAACCCCATGCAAAGCTTTCATTTGGTGCATTGGAAAAAAATTTTGAGAGTACAAAACACAATAAAAACACCTTGTACTGCGTTGTGAAAATTTAGTTTCAGAAACACAACACAATGTTATATTAGCACCGTCAATTATCTCAAAAGGAAATACATATGTAAGTTTGAGCCCTCTTAATTTTTAATGTGTTACAAAACAAGCAGGTCATTTAGAGAAATTATTTCCTGTGTCAAAATGCGACTTTAGTTTAGCAGGTTCTTATTTATTCCCTGTTAATATGAGTTTTGTTCAGACTTTTTCCTACTGTTCGGCTGCTATTTTGGCAATTAACACATCTGCAGAATTGAAAAGACATTGAAAATAAGATTCACTCTGTTGTTTACTTACCACGAGCAGTGCAAGAGTAATTGATGAACACATTTTGTGTTACATTTAGGCACACATCACCAAACACAGCATTCGTTGCCGTAATCGAACAAGTGTTTTTTCCTTCACACATCAAGTGGATCTTTTGCGAAGAACCAGATGCCTTGCAAGTTATTCTATGGTAAATGCCACACCTGAAAAGTCAAGATTGTCTTATTTGCGGCAAATATTAGTACTTTCCTTAACTTAAAATCTCAGAAAAGAACGCCATGCCTGCCCGTGATGTTGCCCTGCAGATGCTCACATTGTCAAGCTCAGGGCCTGAAAAATATAGCGATTTTCAGTCTTTGGAATTTCTGACCAGGCATCGCTCCTACTTCACCAAACTGAGAAGGTCATGCTGTGTGCACGATTACATTAGAAACTCTACCTGCACGATATTTTAACAAACCGTTGATGACTCGATTTTCCGGATGGAGAGCACGCATTCGGTGGCTGGTGCCCAATAAAGCATCGCCAACTTTAAAACGTGGTGAACCGTGAATAAAAAACGATGCTGTGGCCTCTCTGCTCAACCATTGTTAAGGCCACACTTCTGGAAACGTGCAAATGCAATAAGCACATGTGCACATAATGCTCAAGCGGGTTTATAAAATGGACTGTCGCGGCGGACACACATTCTTCCATTAAAAAGACCAGCAATACAAATGTACATTTTTTTCTGATGAAAAAAATTAAATTAAATCATGGTTCAAATAAACGAATGTGATAAATCTCACTAATTTATATATTTTTTGTTTCTGAAATCCTACTCCGCAGCTTGCAAAAGAGCAAAAGCACTTGTAATCGAATATTAGCGCGCAGAACATGGACCTTATAAAAAGTAATGGTGCGGATGCCCGCAAGACCACTTTAGTTCAACTTCGTTACAAACAAAAAACACGAATATGATTTGGAACTGTTTCTTGAAATAAGAAACGATGTTTACTTGTTTCCTTGACCTCCACCATAATAAGCTTCATGAACTAAAATGAACTTGCCAGTAGGACAAGTAAAAGTCCTGGTTTCGTTTTCACACACCACGGCAGCTGTATGTGAAAAATCTGTGAACAAAATGATTTACATTTCATTTAAACCAGCAGTGGTTGCGTTAGCGTTTGTTATCTATGAACAAAACGTTGAAAAGAAATTATTTTCAAAGTTTGCATGAAAACAAAACGCAATATTAACACAATCTGCAATACCAACGCAAATGCAAAACATAAACGAAAGCAAAATCAAATTTAAAAAATTTGCACAAACGCACATAAGTGAAGTGTACTGCGATTTAGTCTCATTCTCAGAAATATTAAAATTTTTAGATATATTTTTCAAAGTGTCAAGGACACTTTCAGCTGTCCTAACCATAGTAAAATATCACGACCCTGCAGATTTCCGACTAGATGAAATAATGATTATAAAATTATCGTGTTTACGATTAGGCTATATGTTATCGTTCCTATACACACGATATAATCATCGTATTTATGCAAAGTTGCAGATTCAGCTCCACACTTTTGTCATCTTTGGCTACATAAGTAAATGGGTAGCTCTTTTATGAAGCACTATAGTTAGCTCTTTTGAAACACTGTTCATCGACAGTTATTTGGCCAAGATGAGAAACTGGTGACATCATAAGTATTCCAGATGCGACAACCTTTGTTGCCAATTTGTCAGAACAACGAATGTGTTTGCTGATTCCTCAAGGTCTCAGACGATTATGTCATCGAATTATAATGTCACTGTCCCTTCACCTGGTTGAGCTGTCACAGCAACATGTTGAAACCAAGGTTGAGCTCACTATGATTGAAGAATCGCTTTTTACACGACCTTTAAGTCTCATCGTTCTTAATTTTGTTTAACGTGATTCCACACAGGTAGTGCACTGGAATTAAAAATAAGTCAGCATTTTTTACGGAAGACGCCAGTTTGAAACAAACAGTGTTGTTTAGTGCATGTTATTTTACATACAGTGATTTAATTATGTGATTTGAGTCAGTGACTCGAGTCTCGATTGTTTATTAAATGCCTCAATCAGAGTGTTGATATCAAGAATAATGTGATGAGTTAAATAGCAGTAATTTTTTTTGATAAATCAATTCGAGTTGGATTCAGTTGTTTCCAGCCAAAGCAAACCGAATCGTAATTTTTTACTTGTAAATTTATGGGGTGTAATGTTAAAACCAAGTGTTATACCAGCAGTGTTCTGCGTTTACCAGCAACACATACTTTTAGTTTTATGATTTATTTAATCTTTAATCTCTTTCACGAGTTGTATGCTTGCGTTCTTGCCGCCGTGTGCCACAATTACCGACTGTGTTTAGTTAGTGGTAAACTGTTGCTTGCTCGTGGTTTCCTATTTCAGCTGCGCATGAGACTAAAGCATCTTGCACATACATGGGCGATCCAGGGGGGGAGATTGAGGCGATCGCCTCCCCTAAAACCTACGAAAGTAATTTTATTCACGATGATTTTACACAATTCGGAAAACACCATTCATGATATAAGAACATTTTGCGGTCCATTGTTTTGGCACAGCAGTGTTTTAAAGTAAGCGTCATCTCCTTTACAGTAGTGAGCCCGTAATGAGACTTGGCTACGAAATATTACTGAAATCGACTCCCCCTAACCTTACTGGCTTGACCCGCCCCTGGGCACATAAACACTTATCCGTTACGTTCAGTGGTGTGCAATCATGAAGCACTGCCGGGCCAAATGCACATAACCAGATTTCTCCACGGGCCACAGCTGCATCCTGCATGTGTCAAGCTCTGTGGGTTAGACAACTCGTTATCCACCCACGAAGATTGGCAATACATTATAAACCCGTAATGCTTACTTTAAAATCTGAACATTTCCGTGGGCCACGAAACCAGCTCCCGGGCCTGCTCTTGCTTTAGTTTGAAAGCAACTCGTGCTTGAGTTGATTAGGGCTAGTTAATTTTAGAGGTGAATTTAGGGTGTGGCACATTATGCGTTTGGCTCACCCTTCCCCCACGTTTCTGGACATGTTTCCCTTTCTTCAGACCTTCCTAATACATGCAGGTTTTCGTCCCAGTCTGCTTAGCAAATATGCCCTAGATTTTTTAAGGTCTAAACGTACAGTATTATCACCAATGTACTACGTTTTTCAAAGCACAACTCTACAACACTTTTACAAGTATTGCAGATGTCATCTTTTTGCAAATATGCCCCATTTGAACAAAAATATTAGAGTGGAACACAAAAAAAAAATACGGAAGATTCAAGCAAAACTGATATAAGAAAGGGGATAACATGGAGAGATACCTTTAGGAGGAAGCATTAAAATGCAAAACCCAGATGTGAATGTTTTTTGCAGGGCATATTTATCATGAGTAGCAGTAGAAGTGAAGCTACAACATGATAAAAAACGCTCTTGTGTAAATAATTTTACTGTTAAAGCTTTTATTGCATAATTTGTCCTGTATTAAGATAAACTAGCAAGGTGGAAGGGGTACCCAAAAAAGACATGGCGATATAGGTAAATATCTCCAGACCTGCACTTGAAAGCTCAGCACTACAGAAACGGTGTCGGCAGTCTTTCATCTCAGCAACGACAAAGCTAAATGTTACCTGACAGTCAAACGACGAAGCCCTGCTTTCCTGCTCCGAAACCAAATACTTCGTAATAACCTTGTGTATATCGCCAATATCTTGAGTGACTTTGCAAAATGTTAAGACCACGCGTCGCACTCTTGAGGCGACCTGCTGGCTCGGGATGGGGTGCTGAGACAACAACGTTGCGAACAGCCACCTAAGCCCTAGTCCATTCAACAGCAGAGAACTGCACTCCTGTCTGCTAGTGCCGCCGTGTTCACTCCCGCCTCACTGACCCTGTTGTCAACGACGCCTTGCGAACTGTGACTGGATGCCTGCGTCTACACCAGCGGGCAATGATCCTATCCTCACGGGCGTTTAACGTGCTGACGTTTACCACAAAGGAGCAGGGTTGCCAGATTGGTTCTTTTGGAGCCAAAAAACAGAAATTTGGCTGTTTTGAGAAGCACTTGGCTCCAAAATTTTTATTTGTCTATTCGGCTACTTTTTGGCTCTTTTGCAACTTTTTCGTTCCAGAAATTTTTCTGGGAGAAGAATTGCAAGTGGCACGTGTAGCTTGTCTCTGCCACAATAAAACGAGAAGCAGGCCACTACACAGTTGCGCAACGCACTAATGAGCATCCGGGTATACCTAAAGAGGGATAGAGAAGATGTGCAAGTGGAGCGCGCAACTTGTCCCATGCAGTGCCCAGTGAATCTGTTCCTGCTGTGCACTGCGTTTTTAAACTTCATTGTGTGAAGCAGACACGAAGTCCATAGAGCGCAAGCACACACTGTCTCCACTGGGGTCTGCAAAGTCTTTTGTCTGTCAAGCCCTTGGTAAAACCTCACTGAACCCCAAACGAGCTGAACTTCTCAAATAACACCAACTATTGATATGAAATCCATTTAATTATAACATAAAGGCATTAAACAAGACTCAATACAATCACAAAAGGAAAATGGCAAACTTTTCATTGATATTTGAGACACCATCAACGAGAAGGGGGTTTCCTGTGAAAACTACAAGAGCATTTTTATCTGGCTGGAGATTGATAGGTGAATGTAGTTGCAAGTCACCACGCTATCCGAGTTCAGTCGGTTCCTCTGCTTCAGGAATGCATTTGCGTGACTAGCACCAGCTTCAAACATAAACGAAACTGGGAATGCAAGTAAAAACGGCTCAACAACTGCATAAAGTTTTGGGTAATTAGCAGCGGTATTAGTATTTACTTCGCACTGTCACGCAAGTATTTTCTGCTTGAATAGTGATTGAGCTTTGACCTCCACACACATATCAGTGAGTTCATCTTGCAACTGTGAATTAATGTCTGCGTTTTGCACATTAAAATCAAATTGCGTAACAATCCAATCCGGCATACCCATTCTCTGCATGTCCTCCAAGCACACTGTCAATAGTCTTCACTTAAATTTTAAAGTGCTTTGCAGTTAGTGTATATCTCCAATTCCCTGTCAAAAATGCTTCTACTTTTTCCAATTGAAGCAAGTTGGAGAAATATTCAAAATCTTTGCGTTGCAATCAGGGACCGATTTTGCCAAAAAGTTTTTGGGGGGACAAACCTTTTTGTTTGCGTTTCGATGACGTCACCATGTTCACTAAACCTTAGCACGACCTTATTGTAAAATTGGCAAAATAGGGAGCACCTTATGGATTTGATATATTTTGGTGACCATGCCCCCCCTGTCTACGCCCATCGTGGCGGTATAGCAACTAGTAGTGTATACAAGTATACAATGGTGCTATATATAGATATCTAGCACTCAGAACTGTATTTAATATGAAAATACATTATTTCTGAGAGTTGGGCTAAAAAAGACACAATCATGCTCAAAAATTGCGATAATCAATTCAAATCTGGTCAGTTCCGACAAAGAAAACGTGCTGCCACTAATAATCACCACATAGATCAAATCAAAAACAAATCAAGATCTTTTGGTAAATACTAGCAGTGCAACCAGGCACGTAGCCAGAAATTTTATTAAGGCTGGGGAAAACAACAACCGAGTTTCAACATTTATATATTTTTAATACTCCTTGTTTTTAAAGCATCATCCATGAAACGTGCATGCTTCTGGCGTTTTCTCCTGGAGATTTGTGTTCAGATTTATACCGACAAATTAAAAGTCTGCTTTCATTGAATTGACAAGTTTTAAAAGTTTTGATAGCGAGGTTTCAAGCTTCTACTTTGGATCAATGCCATCATTTGTTCATAAACCTTTCTTACAAAAGCGCTAGTAAACCTCTCAAATATTGCAGTTGAGAAAGAAGTCATTGCGGCTGCCATTACCATTGCGCTTATTATACTGCATTTACACGCTTCTGATGTACACCAACACAGCACGTTCAACCGAAGCCGAGCAGCGACTTTGCTCTGAGGCACTGACTTCCGAAGTAGGCCTTTCACAAAACTTTCGCGCATATAAGAACGGTTGTCATCCAATTTTTGAGCGATTAATGTACGTATGTAGTTGGTAAACGTAAACGCTAGAGTCTTTCAATGCGTTTGAAAAATGTTTCGATTTTTGATAATCCGTAAGATCATTTGGCTATGTTCAACCTATTCCGTAAAACCCTTGTAGTTCCTTTAAACTTACTTCGTTTAAATTGTTTGATGAGACTTTGCTTAATTTAATTGACTTCAGTGAAATATAAGATGGAGTTAAACTCTAAACGCAATCGTAACCCCAGTATTACAAAACTTATTGACCATGCTCAGCTGCACGTAAAGATAGCTTCGCACTGCACGTAATTAAATTTGTACAAATCACGGGCTTCTTGATAATACAATAACTTATCTGCGAAATTTGAGGCCCTAATGGGAACAATTCAAATGTAGTTTCATTTCAGTCATATGCGCTTTGCCAACAAGAGAGATTGCAAGCTCATGCGTGGATATAAAGGAACAATAACGAGGCAGTCACCTCGGTTCCCTCTTTTTCATAGATATTGTGGCCCCTTGAGAGCTTTGCACCATTGTTTAGTTGAAAAGTCATGTACCACTTCATAGTCACATTAAAGAAGCTCTGAAGCAAGTCATATGTTTTTCAAAATAAAGTAAAATGTATGGGAGAATGTGCCATAGGAGGCAGCTTTCAATTGTGTAGATGCAAAACTTTACCAATTTTTGTTCCTTTCGTATGTATCTTATGCTCTTGAATTTATTTCATAAATTGAAATGTGAAAGTTGTTTAATTCTTACATCAGCGTAATCCCACATCTACCTTAGGCAATGGCGATGCTTTGGGGCCTCATTCTGAGAGCTTGCCCCTAAATTTTAATATCCACCCCTGTGCAAGTTATCTCAGTATCTGTAAGTAATGGCAGTGTCAATTCCCTCAGCACTTGCAAAATAAAAAGCATCTTGCTACTTACATGGAATTGTGTTGTTGACTCTTCTCGTTGCAGTTAAATGCAGGGGTATAGTTGAGCGGGAACGCGTGGGAACGGCGTTCCCACACCTTTTTACGATTTACTTTAAAATGTTTTAAAGCTGTTTTAAAATGGCTACTTTTTGGTTTTTGGAACACACCTTTTTTGTTAGCACTACATCCCTGGCTAAATTTCAAATAATTATCGGATGAAAGTTGAAACACTGAGCTTATGAACAGCAGGTCGGAGTCTAATATCTTGAAAAGACTGATTTTTACTCGACGGCAAGGTAAAGGGAAATCATTGATAAAAATGTTAAGGCTCCACATAATTGTGATTGAACCGTCAAAATACATGTCATCGCAAATAAATATCTAAAATGATTGCTATTGTTGCTAAACAGTGACTAAGAAGAAGACTTTGAAACTGAATTGGTTCTTAGTTAAAGTTTGAGCTTGAAGACATATAAAATTTATCTCACCGCCATATTCACACATGTAGTTTCAAAACTGCGCAAAAACAGAATCTACGATATTGATTAAGGCTATGCTGACACTGGAAACAAGGATAGGTTATATTTGTAACACCCACGGTTATCAGAGAGGAATTTGCGATGGTCTTGAAATGAAGCTTACATAACCATTAGGTGGAATACAGGAAGCTGGTGCGCCAAAAACAGCTGCCAAAAACGTTACTCCAATTGATTTACCTTGGGTTATTGATTATAATCAATCATAATTATGATCACGAAAGGTCAGATACAAGTTTGTATTCGACTAAAAGATGAAGTAGGATGGGTTTCTTGAGGCAGTTTCGTTTGACGTTTATATTTCAAATATTTGATTAACCTGAAAACTTTCGAATTGGGGGTGGCTTTGCTCCGTTTCCCCCTTGGCTACGCGCCTGGTGGCAACCGTATTCTGATTGCGGACTACAGACCAGCGTAGAAATTCGTGATTAAGCGAAGTTCATGTTCACGCCGATTCGGTAATTTAAATTAACCAACACAATTTTCAACAACCATGACAATTCAGTTTACATAGGAAATCTGTGTATTGTGTCTACAGATAATCCAGTGGTAATGTTCGTTTTTCTCATTTATTCCCTGATTTTATACTTGGGAAACATTTCCAAAAGTAATGTAACCATGAAATTTTCACAACTACATTATTTTTATCACAAAATGTTGGGGGGACAAAATATATTATGCCCCCTCTGTCCAAAACGTGGGGGAATATGTCCCCCCCTTAAACTCGGTCCCTGGTTCCAGTGCAAATTTTAACCGTCCTAATTTGGTTTGAAACCCCACTAGGATTGTTCGATCTCGAATCACAGCCATTTCGTTCATGCAGCATTTGTATCAAGTCAAGATCGGTTTGCCATACTTATGTTTAATGGAACCAGGTGGGACACCTGGTTTAAAAAAATTGACATTATCGTAATTGACAAAATTAAGAAAAATTGACAATATCACCTATGCACGCAGTGTAGGCCTACACATTTACTTAAACTGCATTATGTGTTGTGTTATACTTCGACAAAGAAATGTCAAACAAATGTGAAATTGCTTATAGTAATACTAAATTTTGTGTACTTACTGAAGAAGCTAATCATTGTGTAAAACTGACATTATACTGTTGTGATCGGAAAGCCCGAGGGGCATGTGCGCAAAGCTTCACACTGTGGCAAAAAGCAACAGCAGTGATCACACGCCATAATCACTTAGTATTGCTTGTTCGCGCCACATATATATGGGTGTTATTCTTCGCGCTAATCCTGTTCGTGGTGAATCACACATTCAACGCAACGCCAACGGAGAGGTTGCAACAATACCATGGGCGTGGGCTATGGTCCAGGCCATTAGCAAGGATTTCGCAGCAGGGGGGATCAAAAACCACTAAAACCACAAGGGAGGGCCATATTTTTTAAATACAATATTGGATGCATGCAGCCGAAGGCCCTGCTATGGCCACCATATCTCATTTTCATACTTAGCTGCCGCTCGTTGTGCCAATTTTGCAAAAAGGTCATACTACGGTTAAGTGTACATGATGATGCAATCATTGCAGAGCAAAAAAACATAGTGTTCGGCTACCTATCTATCATTTTGGCTCTTTTCACAAAACTGTTTGGCTACTTCCGGTTAAAAAAATCTGGCAACCCTGCAAAGGAGCCACTTTGTCTCTATCTCTAGCACGCCGTGCCATGGAGCGTGGACATCTGCACGACTCAGCGCTCACCTATCTACCGGGTGGGTATGCACGGCATCTCAAATCGAGAGAACTCTCGATCACCGACGGATCACCGGTGGAAAGTGGAGTGGTTGAAGACCATTATGAGACACCGCACGTTCATTTTCGACGTCGACACCCACCCTCCTGGAATGGCCCTACCAACAACAGCGTAAATCTGGCTGTAACCGTCTCCGCGGTGTTGGACGTTTCCGCTCCTGTTTAAAAAATGTGGTATGGCCCCTTCTACAGTTGGTGAGTGTAGTGCAAAAGAACAAACCGTCGCCCATGTTGATCTTCACTGTCCAATCCATCGACCTCCCCATGGGGTACATCAGGGGCGCACGCAAGGAGGGGATGAAGGGGCTAGAGCCCCCCCTTTAACGGAAATCGCCTAAACACAAATTTGTTGCTGACATTTCTTAAAACACAAAACAATTCCGCACATGCATACATAGCTATATAAAGATTTTGATTATAAGTAGTGGTGTAGTGATATGTTACCTTGTTACGTTACGAGTGTTGCACTTCAATTGCAATAAGCAAATCGTGCTAAGACTATGGGAAACCCTCGCTGAATGTCGCTTTTCGATAAAGACGTTGCGATTCATGAGTCATGATGGCATTGAGAGAAACCGCTTCATACATGCTATGACGTACAAACTCTGCACGTGTTGCGCAATGCGTTACGATTGGAGTTGTTCCTTCCTCCTGTATTTCGAATTTCGGGTACCGTGATAGTCAGAAGAGTGTGAGGAAAAATGGATAAGTTTGTAGTTGTACAACGCAAGCGGAAAAGGAGTTCGTCAAGAGAAAGAGACTTTTGCAAAAGAGATAGAAATGACACTAGCTCGTGCTCAGAGTCTGCCAGTCAAGTATTCAGTAGTGAAAATGATATTGGTAACTTCGTTGGAGTTCCCCTGACTGATGCTGATCGACGAAAGGTATCGTTTAATTGCTGGTCCCCGCCTTCAGGTTTCTCGTTTCCATTTGTAACAGTTGGTGCTCAAAATCGAAGTTTCCAGAACCAATGTTTAAACGAATTTACATGGTTAGCGTACAGTAATATTTATAAAGGAGCTTTTTGCAAATGGTGCGTTGTGTTTGCTCCTCAGACTGTCAGTCGTGGCGCAAAACCTCCCGGCTCATTAGTTTTAGGACCACACTGCAATTATAAAAAGGCAAAGGAACATTACAACAATCACCAAAACTGCCACTATCATAAATTATGTGCAACCATGTTCGATAACTTTGTGCAGACAGATGCCGACAAATCCAGAGATGTACGAAATGCTTTAAACAGCAGTCGACAGAAGGCTGTCGAGGAAAATCGAAATCGTATTTCCCATATCATCAGAACTATTGAATTTTGCGGTCGCCAAGAAATACCATTGAGGGGTCACAGAGACGCTGGTGCATTTTCACTGAACGAAACTGATTGCAATGACGTAGTTTTTAAAGCTGCCTTAAGACTGCGAGTAGAGGCTGCTGACAAGCAAACATCTGACCTCTTTTCAAAGGCTCGCCGCAACGCTTCATATTTAAGCTGGAGAGTGCAAAATCAAATTATATCTTTGATGGGTGATGCCATACAAAAGCAAATACTTTCCGATATTTCCCAATGCAAATATTTTTTGTTATTAGCGGATGAAACGACTGATGTAAGTCAAACAGAACAACTTAGTTTATCCGTTCGGTTTATCAAAGATACCAAAGTGCACAAAGAATTTTTGTGCTTTGTTCCAGTTTCTTCAACAACAGGCAAAGATCTTGCATCTACGATTCTCACCCAACTGTCTCAACTTGGGCTTAATCTGGAACATATGCGCGACCAAGGTTATGATGGCGCAAGTAATATGAGCGGAAAATATCGTGGTGTCCAGGCTAGAGTAAAAGAATTGTACCCTTTGGCCACGTACACTCATTGCTGCAATCATGTTCTTAATTTGGTTAATTAGTACTTCATCGCAGTTGCCAGTTATTAGAAATGTGATGGCAACTATATCGGTCATATGCGTTTTTCTGTCACATTCTGCACAGCGCGTATCGATATTTCAAGACAATGTTGAAATAAAGTTGCTGGCTCGGCTTCTTCGCGACAGAAGCTGAAACCAATTTGTGCCAAACGCTGGGTAGAAAGACATGACTGGATCATCAATTTCGTGACACTATTGCCAGCAGTTGTTTCTTCATTTGAGGAATTGCTGCAGGAAAACAAGCAAGTGGAGGTTGCGACCAAAGCAGTAACTTTGCTCAATTTTGTATAGAAATGCACGTTTTTAATCGCGACTTTAGTTATGCAACACACTTCTGGTATAATCCTGCCTGTTTCAAAACTGCTGCAAATAAAAGAATTGGATATATTTGCAGTGATTGAGCTCATTGATAGTGTGCTGGATAATCTCCGACAAAACAGAAGCAATTGCGAAAGCGTTTTTCATAAACTATTTGACCAAGCTAAGAATGAATGTGAAAGATATGATGCTCCACTATTGATTCCCAGAAGATGCAAAAGTCAAATTTTCGGAGATAATTATCCTTCTGATGACCCTGAGCATTTTTTTCGGGAAGCCATCTTTGTACCGTAATTAGATCATTTAATAGTGGAAATGGAAAATAGATTCTTTGATCAGAAGCAGAAGTGCCGAAGTCTTTAGGTCGTGATACCTAAGTATTGTGATGCTTCGCCAGACACTGCTCAAGATTTAGAAAGGTTACTGGAAACATATCAGGAAGATATTGGTCACAAAGCAGCGGTTGTTCCTGAAGTGCAGCGTTGAGTAAATAAGTGGAAGAAGAAAGATGTTAGCACTGTTCCTTCGAGTTCTATCGAGGCACTCTGTGCTTGCCATGCTGACATTCATCCGAATGTCTACATATTGCTCACCATTTTAGGCACTCTTCCTGTATCAACTGCTGCAAGTGAGCCCAGTTTCAGCACCATGAGACGTCTTAAAGCCTATCTAAGATCGTCGATTGAAAATGAGCGAATGACAGGACTTGCACGGCTTTCCATACACAAAGACCGCCAGATCAACAGAGAAAAAATAATGAATGACTTTGTTGCCAGCAGTAATCGCAGATCTGATTTCGTGCTTTAGCATTATAAAATTTGTGAAAGGGATTATTTTACTAAAGCGAAAGATTTGAAATGAATATTGTACGACAAGCAACTACTTTGCTCATGGCCCTATAGGTAGGACCTACAGAAACTATACACAATAACTGTCCGCCGGTGTATTCGTGCTGTCTCTACGATTCCGTTTGCCGTGACGGTTTGCTTGTAAGAGAGAGTGAGAGATGTCACGTGCTTAATTGGCCAAATAAGCATGCATGGGTTGCTCCAAGAGCCTCCTGAAGAGCATCTGCCCTGTCCATTCTCTCATTTCAAAATTTCTACGGCGGCATCTGTCTGTACCTTGCGCAATCATCTGTAAAGTTAGTGATATGTCGGCTAAGCTTTGTTTGCTACCACTGCCTCCAATATGTTAGATGATACACTAGCAAATCGCAAACGTTTGTGCTGCCTTTTACGAGTATGTGTAGAAACTGTTGTTTCAATTCTGTTTTGGTGATTTAACAAAGGTAGTTTGCTTTTGATTTCGACCAAGAACCATGTAGCGTGGCTGTGAGATAATTCTACGATCTGTAGTGGTACTGCAGTGCATTTTGCTTGTCTGCGATGTTGATCATATTTCGTGACAAATTACAGCCGACTGAGACACCAGAATTTGCTGGACGTTGTATGAAGTAATGCTACTATGTAACATAAGAGTGCTTTCAAAAACAATATCTCGGGATACTGAGCATGTTACAAACTCCCATAAACAATGTCAAAATTTTGCAGAGAAGTGCCACACTACATCGCATCGTACTTTAACAGATTAACAAAATCACGGTAACGGGGAAAAACGGGCAAAGAAAAACAGACGTCGCGGCTGGAGCTGATCAAGAAAAGTGTTGATGTGTTAAAATTAAAATTGCATATATGACATAAATGTTATAGTAAATAAGGTAGCCTGTACTTTAGTGAGAGCAAAATATTTTTTTCAAAATTTCAGCCCCCCCTTAAAAAATTCCTGGGTGCGCCCCTGGGTACATGGTCTGACAATCCTGGATGACGAGACAATCGACTGACTGCTCAACCCCTACCCCACGATCTGGTGCGGCCTTGCAATGGAATAAACCAACTCGCTCAAACGATAAAGAAGAATCGCATTATCTAAGCCTTCAACAACCTAACTTTTTGTTTCTACGTATGTTTTGTGTGTGTGTGTGTTTTGTTTTGTTTTGTTTCTTTGTAAAATGCACACTGTAGGGAACTTGAATATTAGATTGCAAACAAAGAAAAACGTACCCACAGCACAATTCTAGTTCTGGTACGCAAATGGAACGTACACAGATTTGCTGTTGTTGAAACGACGCGCTATCATCATTTTTCTTTGGTTTGTATATTTCTTTCTCTGCAATTTTTTTCCACAACCCTGTTTAGTGGCATTGCTGAGACGGGAATTTTCAAAATAATTTTGGAATCGGCAATCGATATTGAGAAAATTTTGAGCTTCCAATATCCATATACACAGTAAACAAAAATTTCCACGTTTAATCGGACTCTGCAACACCATCTCGGAATTTTATCATTATTCTACTGTAAAAAGAACCATCACGTGCAAAAGCCAATACCAGTAACCTTAAGGCAAGCAATACTTACAGCTGTTTCACAAATGAGAAGCGTGTTTGTTATCCTTTTAAAAACTAGCGCACTAATAAATAAATCTGAAAATTCAGCACGCGTGAAAGGTAAAACTGTAACTAACAGGTGGCTTTAGTCTGGACAACTAAACTTAGTAGAACCGCGATTCTCTGACTTTAGCAAAAGCGTCAGCATTTTTTTCAAGTTTTTTCGTGCAAGCAGAGGGTTGAAGAATTTATGCATTTTTACAGCGGGTCGCTCAAATCAAAGCCTAACACGATCCTTTGTTGCTCACTAAAACTAACTTTTCGTTGTAGGATAGAATACTTCCAAACAAACAGCTTTAGTAGTAGCAAGTGCATTATTGTCACGTTTATTTCACATTTTCTTTTAATCTGCGTTGTGCAGACAGTGTGTGCTTGTACTATGGACTTCGTGTCTGCTTGCAAGCTAGATTCATTCATTCATTCATTCATTCATAATTGGTCAATGAACCAACACTTAAAGGAATGAGAACCACGAGTAATATGCCATGGTTTTCGAATGCTTTCGCCAGCTTTTATGGTGGTTTCAGTGACTTGCCGCCATTACGGAGAACTTTATTACAGAAAAACAATGTTCATATTTGCTTGCAACTTTGCACTTCTGGGAAATTCTAACAGCACCGTTATATAACAAATACTATTGTCAATCAAACGCCAATCTTGTTGATTTAACATGCATTTGCGTTTAGTTAGAAAAAAAGATAAAACTATGGAAAATATTTTCTTACCGCAAACAGGCAAATAACAAAACTCTTTTCTTATGTTTTTGTCCATGGTGTAACACCAAGCAGCTGCTTCGTTATTTGGGTTTCTGCAGTAATTTGCTTCCAAATTGACATTCGGGTAGTTTTCAGGTGTTCTGTTGAGCACAAAAATGTAGAATATAGCGGTTTTCCTTAGTTTGCACGATCAAAGTTACAGAAGCGTGTACAAACCTAGATTTAAAATGCAAAAACGTGGCGCGTTTCCGGCGAGCAATAACCGCATGTAGTCTGCATTCTGTTACTTAATTGCTTGCACGCCGTTCTGTACCGGGTGCAATTCAATTCATGCGGAATGATATGATTGCAGCAGCAAATGACAAGCACTGCTTTAGTTCTCGTGTTCAGCTGCTGGGATCGACGCAACGTTGGTGGATATAGGAGTGCATTTGATTTTTGGCGAAAATGCTGATGAAAATGTTGTCAGCCGTAATGTAAACAAGATCGTGAATTGCAAGATCGCGACTTGGTCAAAGAAAGCTGAAACTCAGACAATCGTCGACATGGAGATCGAAACCTTGTCAAAAAAATGAGAATACAGTCGAGACCTCAAATTGCAACGGCCAGAACAGTGTTTCTCAAACTTTTTTATTCCATCGCCCCCTTTTCACTCTCGACACGTCGTTTTCGCCCCCCAAGCCTGATAAAGCAAACAGAAGGTAGAAAATTTATATAATTTTATTTAAAGAAAGTATCAAATAGCTGAAACAAGCCATTAAAAAGCTGAGCTAAGCAATTGTATTACGTCGCTAATATTCCGTTCAGAATTCTTGTGAAAATAATCCAGGGCTACAGAGCCGAAATCCCGGGGCTGGGCATTTTGCCTGGAGCCGGAGCCGGAGCTCAAATTAAAAATCAGAAGGAGCCGGAGCTCAGTTTAAAATTTAGGACCGGGGCCGGAGCTATGGTCATTTGTGAGGTAGCTCCGGGTTCCGGGTCTCTTCCTAGATACTAACGGTTTTCTCAAATAGACTTACATGTGCTCTTTATTGCACGCTAAACGCGATTGTTACGAGTTACTACACCAGACTGCAACAATGGATCTGCAAGCCTTTGATGTTTCGTTGGTTCAGTAATCGCTAAGGCTGTGACATCCTAGCTGGCAGGCGTGCTGTTACTTGTTGAACAATGGTTGTCAAACACTGTTCTAAGAGCCGCATGCAGTTCCCAAGCATCCTTTGTGTGGCTTTCAGCAATCTTTCTGTAACAGGTTCTATTTGAAGAAGAACTGATGATGTCTACTTCGTAGGCGGAATATTTACTCTGTACGAGCTTAGTGTCTAATTCTTTGCTGGGAAAGGATTCCTTTCGATAGACAGTGTATTTCAGTAACACCTCTAATATTTTGCGTAACAGACTTCGTTAGTGCAATAAAACAAAACGTGTCAATTGACTTGTGGTAAAATTTTCGTGCGGCTCTCTAACAAAATTGTAGGTCTGGATTTGGCTACCTTCAGGGAATTGGTTGAGAATCATTGTGGTAGAGGAAATTAACTGCCACAACATCTTACTTCCTAGTAAGAATGATCAAACTAGGTCGGTGGTAGTGTAGCGATCTAAAAAGAACTGAGCTACAATGAGTAGTTATATAATATAATATCCATAGCTGTTGTAGCTGTGTAGTCATGCTGTTAACAGGGAGTATGATTAAGATATGATACCATTGCTGATTTAAGCGTGAAATGCACGGTACGCCATTGCAAAGTAGGATTTTTTATTAGAAACCATTAGGCTTACTAGCAAGGTTTACTAGATTATTCGCAAAGTTCATTAGGAAACATTACATTTACAAACAGTAGCATAACATGAATGCTATAAATAATTAATTGGTAGCGACCTAGCATTGCTGTAGATAACAGTACATTATCAGAAGGGTGTAAAATCAATGTAAACAAATGTCGACTTTTCTTGAAGTTTTCATCTATGGAAAAAATATATATTTTCAGCACAGCAACCAGTCTTATTTTCTCCTAAGCTTTGCATGTTAAATTGTGTTTTACTTTGCGTTTCATCACTGCTCATTATGAGTGCAAAAGATAAGAAATCAGAAGTTTTCAGCTATTTGAAAAAAGTCAAACGTGGATTTCTTGCTAGAAGTCATACTATTTCTTTGAACAAAGGGCTTTTAAACACATCTTCGCATTTGTGTTAATGTAAATGTGTGCGTATTTGAAAGAACACATGAGAATCGACACTTTCGCGATCTTTACATGGTTTGCCCGGGCAGCGCTGTTAGCTGAAATCGTAAAGACTGCAACAGGCAAAGCATGCAACGAGTGCAAAACACTTGGTCAATTGGGACTAGTCTGTGTTCAAATGCTCGGACACAAATGTAGTTTTCCCAACACACATTTTCTTGATTCTGGTGGTAAGAAATAACAAAAGGTCCTCAGGCATTGATGGCAAAACCAGTGACTGCCTTTCCAGAAATTGTTTATATTACCGTAATCTTGAGTTACGTTTCTGGTAGTAACTATTCTCTGAATCGTCTGAACCTGTACTAGTTGTTTTTCCGCTGATTCCCTCATGGTAAGAGCGCTGCTTGTAAGAAACTAGCACATTATATACCTCAAAAAGGTTTGCTATATTCTCTTAGTTTTGTGTACATGATTTAATTCATTTACCATTCAATTTGAAGCACACCAAGACAATTAAAATATTAATGTGTGAAAACGAACTGAAACCGGAGCTGGATCCGGTGCCACGCTCATGAAACCCAAGAGTTCCGGATCTGGAGCCATGTTCATGAAAAGAACAGGTCCGGTGTCGGAGCTGTGTCATTTTTACTACGAATCCGCAGCCCTGAAATAACCCACACTGTAGCCGGTCACATAAACGATTCAGAGTAAAAATTCAACAGATAAATTGCTTTAGCAACAACCTCCAACGATTATCATAGTATTTAAAATTTGCAAAAATCTAACAAGTCATAATAGTAGGCTACTGAAGTAACTCAATGATCGATTAGTGGTTGAGCATTTTCTCCCCCTTCGTGTTTTTTCGCCCCCCTATCACCCCTTTGTTTTTTTCGCCCCTTTGCCCATCAAAATCGCCATTTGGGGACGATTCCGCCCACTTCGAGAAACACTAAGCAAGAAACTGATAGCGATTGCGTGAATTAAGTTAATGACTGGACTGGAATTGATATTTAGTAATTTCAATCGATCTAAGTCACGTTCTTCTGAACCCAATGCGATGATTTTGATCAAAATTCAATTTTTGCGAATATTTTCGACCCGACGTGGGTCACATTTTTGTACCGAGTCAGATATTAACAAAACATTGTTTTTCGATTTAAAATATTGGTTTTTCGACCTGATCTTGCTGTAAAATAGTTCAATATTTTGGATCTACTAAGATTTTGAGATGGACGCTAACGAATATATATTATTGTGTCCTTAGCTGTGCACATCCAAAATTTGTCTCCTTGCTTTTTATGTCAGCATCAGGTAGGCGTCTATTGATGATATTGCACAACAACAAAATCTTTGTTTTGCATCTGTTCACCTTGAGATTGCAAAAAACAGTCTCTTGGCTACACAGCAATGAAAATATTGAGAGGGCGAAATTTCCCGGCCAAATTTGTTTTTCACCACTTTTTAACAACATACTTGTATGCTTAAACATTCACCCATAAAAGTCAAAGGTTATGTGAAGTTTAGTTTCATATGACTTTATTACCAATCGAAATTAAATTGACAAATAAATGGTTCGTTGTAGCCCGTTGCAAAATTTAGCAAATGTGTTGAGGTGTGCTTGAATGTGTTGAGGTGTGCTTGATTGAACAACGCAGCTTACGAGTATTTCAGTTGTCATGGCAATATTTTCACAACAATGTAAATCAGAAATAATTATTGTTTGCAACTACAACAGGCCTCCAAGAAAAGTTTTAAAAGCACAAATTTTAACAATCCCCATTGTTTTTATAAAGCTGCAAAATTGTTCAAACACTTGAAATAAAGTGATGTCAACCAAAATTTTAGAAACAAAAGATGAAAATATTCAGTCACCAAAGCTTCATAATGTCTTGTTTGATTCAGTGATAAAATTAATAAAACCAACATTTAGCCGTTCGTTCCCACAACAATGTTTTGTTCATTGCTCCTCTATAACAATGCAAATGGAACCTTAATCTTTACAAGTGTTCAAATTTTGAGAAACAATTGGAAATTATAAATTATGCGCACGCTGTTGTACATGCAACTTACGTTTCGTGGTTGTGTGGAGTTTGCGACGACCAAAATTGACATGTTTTTCCTGTCACTGTCACAGATAAATTTCCAATATAACTCCGACCTCTGCCATTGACACTGCCACGACAGATTCCTGCAATAAATGAAAAATGCATTGTTCGCCTTTTATGGAAACTTCATTGAAAACGAGGACTAGAAAACACTTACTTGGAGTGAAGACTGCATGTAGTGATAAAGATTGGGGAAAGCATGATTGATTTTATAAAATTTGAATTAAACATAATAACCTATGAACTGATCTTCGTTGAACCAAAACTGCTAAATTATATCTAAGATTTGTGGTGCACACGATTACGAAGACTTTTGTAGCATCCCGTCAACCCAACTGCTTTGTGAGCCACAGGCAGGACCGGTACTAGGTGTTTTTCCCCCCGAGCCTGGACTCCGGGGACCCCGATATGTAATATATTCAACACAATCTTTTCATAAACAAAAGACCAATTAATTTTAACAAATGTTTATAAAAGCTATTTTCTACAGCGTCAACATACCTATAAAGCAGACTTACAGCAAGCAGACTCTAGGTTTCAGTATTTGTTACGTTTCGAGCAAGGAAAACGACTTCATCTTTTTAGAACAGGCTTTTTGTCAGGTTCTGTGGGAATAACGTTTCTAGGTACAATGTATAACGATTACGTTATTTCAGAAGTACCAACAAAAATATTGCGTGTTCACCACTAGGTATTCGTCTATCAAATTTTTGTCTCGTCTGGTCTGAATTTATTAAGAAAACACGCTATTGTTTCGACCTATCATACGACAATTGGTTTCAAAGGCAAAACAAGAACGGATGCGAATTAGAGATAAACAACATTAATAGAAAAAATTACTCATAAATGAAAAAAAGGCGTTTTTGAAAAACAGCGACCGGAACACAGAGTTCAACATTTATAATAATACTTTCAACCAAATTTTTAGAGGAAGTCACTTGAAAAACAGCCAAAACAGATAAAATCCACCAGAGCGTAAACTTAATTTGAAATGAATAATCCAATAAAATTTCATTGAGCAAGTATTGTATTGTATTTTGTAACGTCTTCACTCCCACACGCAAGGCGCTAGACTTTAGACATGCATCGCAGCAACAAGGAATACACAAACTTTCCGGGCAAGCCCGGAATGTGATCAGTAACTATATTATTTAAAAGGACTTCTAAACTTTATCATTCAAGGACAACATTTTCATTAAAAGTTAGGCTGTTTTGCTAAATTCACACCAGAAAAACAAAATGTCTGATTAATTTACCGAACAGTTGGTTTACGATTTTCCTTACTAGCAAAATAGCAGTGAAACGTCCATTACAAAACGATAACAAAAAAATACCATGCAAATAATAAAATACCTTACTATATTAATAACCCGAATATAACTAGAAAGTATCACCTATCTATGGAATTTCTTTGAAAAACAGGAAAACACACAATAGCAATTTTCAAAATGCGAATAAATTTAGCGCCATCTTGTGACAAAAGTTTCTAAACCCTACTGCAAAACGAGTGCTCATGCGCTGAAATAGCTGTACTATCATGAAAAAGTGGTGTAAAGTGGTGAATTTTCATTAGACAACTCTGATGGAAGATACACTAATTATTATAAGGAAGGACTACGAACACGATTTCAGTTCATTGTGCAACGTGGAAACCAAATATTCCATTTTTGTACAGAGAAAGGACACAACACAGGTCTACACCATAATTCTCCTATATAATTTCTTACTAGTCTATACTAAAAATACTTACAATCAACGCGGTTCAAAGCAACGTTGTCTACACAACTACCAGCTTACTAAGGCAAACGCTTACAACAAGACTACCCACAATGCACTTCGCAATGAGCAATTACTAGCTTAGATAACAGGAAGCTATGGATCGTGTGAAGGTAAAATAAAATGAATTAACGTTCACACACCCTAGTTTTTCTACAAACGCGTGGAAATTGCAAAAACAGTTCAATTTTGCAATGTCTTCATTTTCAAAATTAATGCTTGTGTTTCTATGCTGACAGCACAAGAGAAAACTCTCAGTCATACTGTTCAACTTTCATAGCTTACTGCTCATTAAAAACAAACCTAGCGATTTTTTGTTGCTGCCTCCTCTGAAATTATGCGCTCATGCCTTGGCACATAACTACTCAGAGCCACGAACAAATCGTTCGAGGGGTTCAAATGGTTCCGATACTTCTTTTTACAATGACGTGGAGACGATAATCCAGATTTTCAAAAAACAATGTTATTGCAAATGGCACTAGAATAGGCAGGGCTTTTGTACTCAGTTGACAAATTTGCATGATTGAACACCAGAAACTTTCGAGTTCTGTAACATCAAACAGCAATCTCGCCATAAGCATTTAGACGTCACAATGCGCTTACAATCCCATCACCGGCCATATCAGCCTGGAAACCATAGTGTTAGCAGAAATAGCAATGCACATATTTAGCAATATTGTTAAATTAATGACATGAGCTGGTATACTTGGGCTGGATAATGTTTTTTTTAGTAATAGCACTTGCACGCTTCCATAAATCTCGGCTCGTTTGAAAAAAGTACAGCCCAGAAAACACAAACTCTCACCCTCGAAAATCGCATTCCGCATCCCCAAAAATCTTGCTTCGGACCCCCAGGGGTGCGGGAATCCCCGGTTGGGAACTGTCGTATTAGATAAACATGGATGTTGAAGGGGGAAATTTATGAAATCAATTCTTGAGTCATTTTGGGGGCCCTTTGCATTAGGGCGGTCAGGAGTACGGGTGGGCCTTACTCCGGCCCTGACACGTAATATTTTTGCGGAGTGTCACAGAGCAGCAATCAGTCCCGTAACCAGGAGGGGCGCAGGGGGTGCGAAACCCCCTTTACAAAATTTTTCTCCCCCCTGAAAAATGTGTTGGACATGGTTTAAAACTACTGGATATAGTTTAAAAAATGTGGGCCCCTCTCAGAAAACTCTTCGCCCCGTCTGGTGTCCCAAGCTGGTTACGAGCCTGGTAGCAATGACTACTTGCTTCACGATGAGACAGTTTTGATGTCTCACTGCAATTTTCAGGGCAGCATAAGCCGTGGAAACTTCAGTGGATATTTGCAAGTCAAGATAGATCTCCTTGCAATTTACAATTTCTTGGCACATTGAGTCCAATCGCAAACTGCCTGTTGCAAGTAGTTTATCAGGTATTTCCACGAAATGGAAGCAAATATTTGCGTATGTTGCTTTACTTTGTTAACAATTTCTCTTTTGCTGTAATTGTCTAGATTGTGTAAGAAACAACACCTGTGTTCCTTGCTATAACACACAAATAAATACACGAGCTCAGTAACAAACCAAATGTCTTTTTTATTCTACTGCGATAGCAATTAATACTTACTTAGACACTGGGGGCCTTGTGCTCTGTTGCGACAAATATCGGTGTTTCGTGGACATTGATGTTGTGCGCATAAGTTTAATGAGCGTTCTGCAATGAAAATATAGAAACCTGACTAAAAAACGGGCAAGAAACATTCACTGTAAATTTTGGACAACTATTGCATTGAAAAACCTGTTATAGAGCTATAGTAAAACCCTTCATATTTCAGCAGTTTTCCTAACGTGGCCATCAGCCACTTCAATAACTGCACACATCCCCTAGTCGCATTGTAAGTGGCATAACTAAACTAAATAGGTCGACTAGGCAAGCTGGTACAACCTCCGTAAAAACAAATTCTCTGCAGCTGAGTGACAGAACTTCAATTAAAGAGGATAATCACTTTGAGAGGAATTATGATAATCAAGGTCCAGGCGAACCTAAACGAAGGAACAGGCCTACACGTCAGACGATTTTGGGAATATGTTTCTCAGGGGACAAGATTTTGAGCTGCTGCAGTTCGGCGGTCTTCTACAACATCTCTGAAATGAAGAAAGAGTCAGCCAATTTTTGGAATACCTGAGCTCTACTGACAATACATAATGTTTTTTCGTATAATACACTCAGAAAGACAGGGTGCCTGAAAAACCAGCGCAAGTGCCTTGTTTTGGGATTGCTAAAAAATAGCTGCAAACCGTGTGCAACAAGATGGCGCCATTTCTGATCGTGATCGTCTAAGTGACCCTGAAAATACTGCAAACATATTGAGTTTTCTCTCTTGTTAAATGCATGTCAGGCACGTTTCGGTTTAAAAAAGAAGATAACTTAAACATGTACGCTCTGTGAATGTTGCCATTTTTGCGCAATATTGGATGTGTATTGTGCTATGCTCTGGAACTGAGTGAACTGTCCTTTCCGATTTAGGATTGATTTACTTTCTCAAGAGAATAGTCGTTGGACATAAAAGCATTTGTGTATCAAGACCTTTCAACTGTTTCGAACCCAGCCCCCATCACGATGATATCTGCGTAGGACGGATGTTTTATGAGACCGGTTTGGTTGTATGAAACAGAGACAGCATCCTCTGCAAACAGCAGGTTATGTACCATATTAAGTTAATTTTATGACTTGGGAACAGTATCTTACAAGGTTCATTGATCTGCTTTCCGTGCGGGTTAATAAAAAAGACTTTCCCAATGATGCCATTATCATAGAATGCATGAGGAGGTAGCAGAAAAGAAGGTTTCAAGCAAAGTTGAGCTGGAACACAGCCATGTTTATCTTACTGATCAACACAATGGAAGACGACAGAGAATTTTGAAATAAAATGCTTGCTTTCGTGTTGTCATGCAATGACCTGGCAAGGCTGAGAGCTCCAAGCGGACAGCCTGTGTTTATCAAAAATGTTTGCTGACAAAATCAAAAGCTTCAGTGTAGACGTCGCGCAGCACTTCCACAATTGGTGCAATGAGAAGATCGTGTCCGCAGCAGATCCATTTGTGCGGAAACCATGCTGCGATTCAGATGAAGCCTCTCCGCGAGAGTTAGGATAGATTCCTGTGTTGTTGCTGCAACCTCCTTTGTTTTCACTTTTGTTTTTGTAGAGAGTGATAAATTTCGAAAAAAGTGTTCTTTCGTTTTTGGCTTTTCTTTTTCGTGGTGTTATGTTCTTCGGAAGCAAAATTTGAACGATTCTACAGCCTGTTAAAATCAAGCATCCAATATGACAGATAAAATCACATTTAAATAATAAAATTGCATGTTCCACAGGAGATATCACGACTTTGAAAAATAATTATGTGAGGCATCTAATTTTAACAAAATCAAAGATTTCAAAGAGCAATTGACATGGTGCTAAACTCCTTCAGTTTTTAAACCATTGCTCATGGTAAAGAAAAACTAACTACACACTTAATAAATATTGCATGTCTTTTTCCGAAAATATATCAACAGAAAGAGCCACGTAATTTATTGAATGAATATAGCCAGTCAAACCGTTAAGCGCTTATAAATAGTTTCCAGAAGTTAATAATATTTTGAATTTTTTTATTTGAAACGTCACTTGAGTAACTCATAGGATTAAACAAATCGAAGCATTACAAACGGCATTGCGCCCAAAAATGTAAGAAGTTTTTCAATGGCACAGAAATATTATGAATTGTTTACTAAAACACGACAGGTGAAGGTTTTATTTATTGTTGCCCTGATACTTCCATAGTAAAAGTCCTTCTAGGCTTGATCATTTCAACTCATAGTAATTTTCAATTTTTAACAGTTGCAAAAACCTGAATGCAAGATTAGGAAACTTACTGCAAGAATGTATGTAGCAGTCTTGCCTCTCAACGCTTTTAACTTTGGTATAACACCACGGTATGCTTGAACCATCTGGATTTCTGCAATAGTTCTTTATGAGGCCTGCACCAGGGTGCGTTTTGGAGGTTCTGAAGACAAAATATTAATATTGTTTTGAATATATTACGCTATAAAAGAGTACAGTTTCCGCGAATTTGAAATATTTGTTCACGTAATGGCACTCCCCTTAGATACCATTTAATGGTTTTAGTAACGCTTGTAAGCAATAAACGCAAACCTGTTGCTTGCGCCCTTGCACATTCAAAATTTTACGGACTCACTCGAGCATCTATAATTTGTAATTTTATTCCGTTCCTTAGGCAAAGAAAATGTATTTGCGGATCTCGCGATTAGGCTTGTTAGTTTCTGTTTCCGATCTTGCCACTTTGTTTGTATCAGAAAAACAGAACTCTAAATTTACAACATGGCTCTAGGATAAAAAATAAGATATTCCATTTTGTTCATATTCTGTTTATTCGTTTTTTTCCTAATACTTTACAAATTCACTACTTTCATAACGTCACCCACTACATTCTGTTCGTAAATGTCACTAGCTCATTTTTGACAGTATGTCTTTACCTTTATTCCATGATGAGTTCAAACAACGCCTCAAGTTCCTGTTCCTTACATGTTTGCGTTGTTAAAAATCATGTTAAAAATGGGTTTTCCTTCAATTATTTTATTCGTTGAATACAGGAACTTAATTGGACAAAATGCAAACAAATACATGAAAAATATCCTTGGGGTCCTGGGGTTAATATGGCCAGGCAGTGTGCAAATATATATAAAGCAAAGCCTTATTATAATCTTCCTAACCGAAATTGGGAGTATTGACTGAAACCGTGTGGGAGTGAATGGAGATTTACCGTTTAAGTTTTTTTTTAGTCCAAATTCATGGAAAATTTGCTTTCAACAGGATGCAGCTGTGCTCAGTCAGTTTCGAACCCCTACCACCCTTTCCCTTCCCAGCGCAGCACAGAGCGCTGTTTAGCTAAGCATACTGTAAGCACAGCAGCTCCATTTGTTTCCTTGAAACTTCCTCACGTTTCAGCAGAGCTTCGCTCTCCGCTGAAGTTTATGGTATAGCATCTGACAGAACTTCGTTCTCTGTCTTAAACTGGCTTTTCAATCCGACAGAGCTTCACCGTCTGTCTTCAATCACGGTTCGGTTCGACAGAGCTTTCGTCGGTCGAAAATCGCCCTTCGGTTTGATAGAACTTTATTGTTTGTCAATTTCCACTCACAATTTCGTCAGAACTTCGCCCACCATAAAAAGTTTGCATCAAAGCCGGTCTGCCAGGCTTTCCTCCGGCAAATCTCAACTGTGACCGACAGAGGTGCGACACCGCATAAACTGTACACCTGCTTTACTGCGCAATAATCCGAGGGTATGTCCATAATACTTCGATGGCTCCACTCAGGTATACAAATTCGTTTGATCATTGCATAATAAGAAGCATCTTGCGTATAAGTACATCACTTTCAAGTGCTTTGATTACAAATTGGCCAGAGTTTTGACGATTTACTGTTATTTGTTTTTACACACGTTTCATGTAGAGGGCAGTCTTTAACAGGTGTAATCTTCATCGAAAACAAACAGAATGACCAATTGATTAGGCGTGCTTGAAATCGATAAAATTTTTCAAATCTTGTCACCAACCTGTATGTACTTTCTTTCGTAATAGAAACTTCTATGACAACAGAAAGTCTCTGTGAAAACCTTTCTGGGAGTATCTACATTTTGACTAAACTTAACTACCACTTAAGGTTTTCACAGCTACTCAATGATATTTTTTCATATTGCTGTCAGCCAAACAAAAGATGTTATGCATGTTGTAGATTTGTGGAAGTACTTACATGTTGTTGTGCTTATGAGGCGTCTGCACATCCCATGCCTGGCAAGCGATGCCACTCTTGGTAACATTTTGCGTCCCTCTGTAATTTGCTCCGTCCTCCCTTGGTATCAAGCAATCTACAATACATTATAAGCAAAGTAATACAAAAGAAGACAAAAACAGCCTGAAAGATCGTGATCTTCAGAAGTATAGTTTAGCAAGCAAAGTTTTTTCTTTGCAACATATTTGATATGAATTAATGCTTCTTTTTTGCTACATGAGAAATCAAAACTATCAAAACTATTTTGAAGAAATATTTTAATTCCAAAATATTCCAAGATTGTGTTTTAATATTCGTCTCAGCGTTTGTTATATGATGATGCATCTTGATATTCTCAATAACTACGCAAGTTCATGTAAAACGGTATTTTTTCATTTTCTTACCGAAAAAAATGCAGCTGTTTTAAACAAAGAAATACCGTTACCTTGGTATAATAATTTGTCATTTTCAACAGTCAAAAACTCATAGAAGCATTATGTTTTAGTTGTTAGCCTCAGTTGATATAGTTAAAGTATCAGAATTTTTACAATGTCCAGTAGTAAGGAAGAATTAGAGTCGATAAAAATGAGGTTTCGTGAAATCTGATACATTCAGCGGCAATCTTTCAACCGTTAAAAATGCAAAAACTGTAAAAAAATTGGCAGCCTTCATAAATTGATTTTAAATTCTGTATTTTTTAAACCTTTTATCCGGTGAATTTTCCATACCAGTTGAGACTGACGTATCCTTGTATCGTCATTTCAATGAAAAATGATGAAATACTATATTCCTATATCATTTTTTCCATCATTCACATCAAGCACATCACAAACGCTTAAGTCTACTTGAGGCTTCCTGGCTTCTTTACAAGCAAATTAACAAAACTATTGCATGTAGGACCGGGGAATTTCAAACATTTTCTTTTCAGGGCGTTTGAATATTAAAAACATGCACTGTTAGTTCATGCCACAAACAAATTTTTGTGTGAACACTCTGCAATGTCGACTATACACACTGAGAAAATCGGCAAAATTGAAAAGATGCATTTTCAAATTTCATTTCTGTAATATGTCATTAGTATGAATTGAGTCTGTATTGATTTCAATAAATTTCGATTTGTAACTTCAGTTGCTAATGTAGCTGGCAATGGAAGATTTATCAGCATTGTTAAATCATTAAAACAAAGTTCAATTTGTTGTTTCCTTACCTTGAGTAGAACGCAAGCATTGACGACCAAGTGCTTCTTTACATTTGGGCACGGATCTGACTTTATAATTACTTTTCATTTACTGCACTGCCTATTGTTATAATCGTACATATTTTCGCTACTCTATTATTAGTTTATCATTTGTGATATTTTTTTGCAGCAGTGTTGATCAATGCTGATTTCAACAACATGTAAGCTTCTATTTTGGCAATTAACACATTTGCTGAATTGGCAAAACATCAAAATTAAAACTCACTGCCTTGAGTACTTACCACGAGCAGTGCAAGAATAATTGATGAACACATATTTTGTTACATTTAGACACACATCACCAAATACAGCGTTCGTTGCTGTAATCGAACAATTACTTCTTCCTTCACACGCCATCTGTATTTTTTGCAAAGCACCAGCTGCCCTGCAATTTATTTTCTGCAAAATGCTGCAACTGAAAACAAACAACATTTTATATTTCACACAAAGTCTTTCAACTTTTGCTACAGCAATACTTGTTGTTGAGAAATATCTCAGTTGGAAAGATTTAAATGTTTCGAAAAGAAAGAACAATAGTTTTAGTTAAACTTTTTACCTCATTCAGGAGGTGCCACAAGTGGTTTCAGAGCAACATTCTTTCTTCACGGAGTGAAGTTTTTCTTTGTGCCGAGAGTGAGATTTGAATGGCACCAAGTACGGTTTGTCAAGGTTTCGGTGTGATCAGACTGGTCATCTAACCTTGCCTACTAACTGTGGAAGAGCGTGTTCTACCGTTTGTTCATACGTCAATTAATTAATATTGATTTGCTGTTTCTTTTGCTTCTTAAAAGTTATTCCGGTCAAACAAACTGTCATTTTTTACAAAGAAACTTAAGCGCGCAGTAGTCAGGTCCAAGCAGAAACAATTCCCTAAACTAAATGAAGTACTTACCACCTTAAAAGGATTGTAGTTCCAAACTGTGTACTAGAGACGAAAGTTATTTACGACAAATGTCTCTAAACTAGGAAATGATTATTTACTTGTTCCCTTGGTTTCCTCCATAGAAAGCGTCATGAACCAAAATTAGGTTTCCAGCAGTGCACGTCAAAGTACGGTTTTCATTTTCACAGATGATACTTGTCGTTGCTTGAAAGCCTGAGAGAAAGCGTTGACGACAAAATACTTTTTCAAATTGATATTTCAGCATACGTGTTGATGCACATATGCATTTCAAAGAAGTTAATTACTTAAAAGAACTTCCAAGAGCATTTTCCTGAATGCTTTGTGCTATTGTATCGATGTTAAAAATGCAGCAACGTTGATTTCACACGAGCAAAGTAATCTCTGTTACACGGAAACTGAGAATGTTAAGTATAGCTTCTTGGTGAAAATATCAGTCAAGGCCACGGGCGTTAAAGGCATGATTCAGAAATTTCGGTAATTTTCACCGATGAGTCTTAGAATTAGGACCACAAAATATTAAAATTTCAGAAATGGTGAAATGTTTTCGATTATTCTTTTCGGTGAAATTAATTACTGGCAGGTATCGCATATCTGGTCATTCCTATTGAGATATATTTTTGTGTCTCCAATATGATGTATAAACGCAGTCACCACTAAATAAAACAAACAGAAAAGGTACAATCTTCTCAAAAAGAGCTGAAAGCACAAGCGACCACGATGTTGTTTCTCTTTATTATCGAGAAGCACCTAGACAACGACATACACCTCTTCGCCAATTTCAAACTCACAGTTGTTCAAATTGTGATCATGAAACACAAATCGAAGTCAATACAAGTCACGACATCATCTGTTAATGCATTACTGTTAAGAGATACAGCAGAAGATGTCACTCTGCACATAGAAAATTACCACGTCAGCTACGCGTTACACTAAGCACTAAGGCATCCAGCGCATGGGCATTCACGGCTCGAAATCAAGATATATTTGCTTATCCTACTCACACCTGCAAGGGAAGACTAACAAATTGTCGAGATCTTCTCGGCTGGAACACCTTGAAATTTTATGATGTCCCAGCATTGTGCACCTTTTACAACAGCGCTGGCCACTACAGTGGCCGGCGAACCTTCAATCGACCATATCTCTTGAGCGGATTGGGCTAGAGAGCCAGTGAAAATGCAAGAGACACCATATAATCAAATGGGTCCAACAAAAATATACCTTTGCATTTGAAATTTTTCATAAAAATCCTTCTTTGTGCATTTTCTGTAGTGATTTTTTGGCAATTTTCAAAGAAAATCCAAAAACTCGTTCCCCGCATCCCGTTTAGCCTTTCCGATCTGGTTTTTGCGCTTCGCCGACGTCTGACAAACGCTAAAACACCATGTGCTCAGAAAAAGTTGGTTCGGGCTATTTTGGGGGATAATTAGGAGGTAAAGAAATGTTGGTTGGGCCGATTGAGCTCCAGATCACATTTTTGGGTCCTGAGAACAAAGTCCAGGGGTTAGTGACTTGGTTGGTGTCTTAAAATGTTCTAGGAGCTATTTTAAAGCTTCATATACCTTGATTAGCCTGAAGAAGCGGCTTGCCTGCGCACTTACGCACTAAGCTAAAGGAAGCTCCCTGTAGCTTTCGTGCTACTAGGGATGTTATGATTAGCGCGTCGCATGTAGCAGCCACCGCGCTGCTACATCACACCCCCTTCTCTCTTTAAGCGGGAGCCGCGCTCCGAGTGCTCTCACAGGCGAAGCCTCGTACGAGGACCGTAAGCTTTTGCGCACGACGCAGTTTCGAACTTCCTACCACGCCGTGCCCCGCATCTCCATCATTGAAGAAGCGGCTTGTCTGCGCACTTACGCACTAAGCTAAAGGAAGCTCCCTGTAGCTTTCGTGATACTAGGGATGTTATGCTTAGCGCGTCGCCTGAAGCAGCCACCGCGCTGCTACAAGCCTGCTAGGCTAAGAGGTTGTGGAGTTATGGCCAAAAATAAACCAAAAAATTGGCTTAGCAAACGAGCGGATTTTTTAATTTTCTTCATTAATACAATATTCCTGTCAATATGTTGATTTGAAATCTGGTGGGATGTTGTCAAACATCCAAATACACCTTTTCTGCGAGTTTGGTGGGGTTCGTGAGTACCGACTGGCGGAAAAGCGGCTTGAACCTCGAAAAAAACGAAATCCGTGGTTTTGCCCCTTTTCACCACCCGCCAGGAAATATTTCAACTTTGGTGATGATCTTTACCAACATTTACCAACATTTTTCTTGGGTAAGATTTTTACCAACATTTTTTATGCAGAAAGTTTCTTTCCAACGTGTTTGGTTTGAGTTCTATGGCTGTTTGAATGAACGCATCTGGTTTTCCTAGACTACGCGAAACACGGTTTTTCCCCTAAAACGACGTCACAATGACGTCATAGGTGTGCGCCACCTACTTCAACAAATGAGGTGCTATCTCCCGGATTCAATGATGCTTTCACTGACTCTCTATCTTAGTGGATCTCAAACCTGTTTGAGCCGTTACCCAAATCAAGGTAGCGATTAGGTCTTAATTATACCCTCAATATTTCACAGTGATGGCTCATAATCTAGAACAGCGTGGTCCAAACACTGGCACGCGGGCCGCATGCGGCCTGTGGACAGTTTTTGTGCGGCTCGCGAACGCTTTCTGTATGCCGTATGTTACATAAAGTCACGCATACACTGTATTAGCAACACGGCTCTTGCAAGTCACACATCATCGAAGTGCAGGTCAATACATAACTATTAGGGGGTCACAACTGTGTGACTACAAAGCATGCATTTGTTTTTATCTTTTTGCAAGCTTAGATTCTGCAATCAATTTTTTTGGTTAGATTAGAAAATGTGCATTGTGAATGTAATGAAGTGATATTTAGTCAAGTATGGCAATTTAACAAAAAATGAATGTCAAAAGAGAAGTGCCAAAGAAAAACAGAAAGTTCACTTCTAACTTGGACGAAACGTATTTCTTCACCAATAGCAATGGCAAACTAAACACGAGAAAACATATGGGAAATACCACGGAAATTCTAGGGAAGCAATTTTGAAATAATTGGAGGGCAACCAGGCGGAACCAGGCAATTGCACTCTTAAGTCCCCGCTCAAGAGACTTTGCATTAAAGATGTGCTGCATGTTCGTAATTTGCGAAATGTGCGTGCTTTCTCAATTATGATGCGATTGAAAAGCGACACACGAAATAGAATGGCTGATGAAACCTGCATGCCTGCTTGCGTCCTTTCTATTACGGAAATTAATGCGGACATTGGCATTACAACCAAAACCAAAAAACAACAAATTGTTTTGTTATTTTGTTGGCGTGTTGTGCATCTTTTTTCTAGAAGAAAATCTTTTTTCTAGGAGAAGATATTTTGTCTAGGAGAAAATTTTGAATCGCCAACAAAGAGAACTTAAAAATTACCCTAGAATAAAAAATTGCGTTACACGTAGGGTTGCGGATTCGGAAGTAAAATATCCGAATTCCAACTCCGACCGACCTTTCAAAGTTCCGACTCCCGACTCCTACTCCTTAACATTAAAGGGAATGAAATTTGGCTTTTAAAATCAATGGAAATCGTGGTGCACAGCATAAAACCTGTTTCAACAAAAGTTTCAGAAGAAATTGTACCATTTCAACAGGAATTCCCAACTTAAGAATGTGATGTAAACAATGATCCAATTAGACATCCAGAGTCGGAGTAGGAAAAAAAATCCGACTCCGACTCCTGGTGTTGTTAGGAATCCGACTTATCTTCAACTCCGACTCCATCCGAAAACATCCGACTCATTACGACTCCGGCTCCGCAACCCTGGTTTGGCATGCAGCAAAAATTAGATCAATTAGAACAGCAAATAAGTCTTTTAATTGCAGTGGAGTTCCTCTCTTTGCGGCTTGCAAAATTTTCCTCAAACCGTAATGTGGCCCTTCATGCTCGCAGTCTTGGACCACCCTGATCTAGAACAACATTGCGATTTTGGTTCCGCATTACCCCCCAAAGGATCGCATATTACCCCTGGAGTTAATTTACCCCCAGTTTGGGAACGACTGCTCTGGCTCAGCCCGTTCAGACGTTATGGCCGTTCAATGGTTTTCCGGCCGCTACATAGTAGCCGGCGCGGGCGTTAAAGGATTGATCAAAGAAGGCGAATAGATTATACCAACTTATACATAAAATACAAAGTTGATAGCCTGCAGGTAGATACAAATATTATTTTAGGATATTTGCCAGACGGCTTGCTCTCCAAGCAACAAGGCAGAAAAAGATTTTGGCTTCCGCTCAACATTTTTAACCAATCCACGTCTTGCTGGTAAACATTTAACTAAACACAATCCTGTCAATGCGCCTATGGCGGTCCCAGACGGCCAATTGGGGGCGATGCTCATCGAAAACATTTTAAAACGCAAGTTATTTAGCAATTTTATAATTCCTTGAGAAACAAACTTTATTGTAGAAATCGAATTTCTTCGAAATAAAACTGATTAACTCGATTGAAATGCTTGACACCGAAATGCTTAAAGCAAAAATTTTATGCCAATAACGCTTGTTTGTGATCACACGCGTTGCGTGCAAAGCGACAAGCCAATGCAAACTTGATGCCGTGACTCTTTCCAAGTAGAAACAATTTGATTGTTTACCAGACATTCTCATGGTTACAAGAAACGAATAAGCTCATCAGCTGAAAGCCATGCCACACGTTGTTTCCGATGTTCTTCTACGTCGGGTACCTTTAATCAAGCCCCCACACTTTCAACCAGGACTGCGAAGCCCGGATCCGGAGCTAGGCATTTTGCCTGGAGCCGGATCCGGAGCTCAAATTAAAAATCAACCGGATCTGGAGCCGGAGCTCAGTTTAGAATTCAAAACCGGAGCTGGAGCTATAGCCATTTGAGAGGTAGTTACTTATGAGTTACGAAACAAGACTGCAACAATGGATCTGCAAACCTTTGATGTTTCCTTGGTTTAATCATCGCAAGGCTGTGACATCGCAGCCGGCAGAGTTGGTGTTACTTGTGGAACAATGGTTCTCAAACACTGTTCTAAGAGCCGCATGCAGCTCCCAAGCATCCTTTGAGCGGCTCTTACCAGTCTTTCAGCAACACCTCTAATATTTTGTGCAACAGACTTTGTTAGTGCAATAAAACAAAACGTGCCAATTGACTTGTGTTAAAACTTTTAGTACGGCTCTCTAACAAAATTGTTGGTCTGGATTTGCCTCCCTTCAGCGAAATGGTTGAGAACCGCTGTCGCGGAAGTAAAAAAAACGATAACTGCCACAACATCTTACTTTCTAGTCAGAATGATCAAACCAGATCTGTAATAATGTAGCGATCTAAAAAGAACTACCCCAAGCTATAATGAATATTTATATAATATAATATCCATAGCTTTTGTGGCTGTGTAATCATGCTGTTAGCAGGGAGTAAGATTAAGATGTAAAACCATTGCAGATTTAAGCGTGAAATGCGCGGCACGTCATTGTAAAGTAGGAAATTTTTATTAGAAACCATTAGGCTAACTAGCTTGTTTACTATAGATTACTGGCAAAATTCACTGGGAAACATTACGTTTACTAACGACAGTATGACATAAAAGTTATAACTACTACGTAGCGAACTAGCATTGCCTTGCGTAGCAGTACAATTTCCGGCAGGAGCGGATCCAGGGGGGCGATTGGAGCGATCTCCCCCCTTAAAACCTATAAAAGTAATTTTATTCACCATGATTTTGTACAATTCGGAAGAAAACATACGCGATATTAGGTCATTTTGTCGTCCATTGTTTTGTCATAGCAGTGTGGTGAAGTATACTTCATCTCTCTTACAGTATTGAATTCGTAATTAGACTTGACTGCCAAATATTACTGAAATCGCCCCCGCTAACCTTACTGGCTGTATCCGCCCCTGTTATCAGGAGTGTTTAAAAATCAGTGTAAACAAATGTGAACTTTTCCTGAAGTTTTCATCTGTGGAAACAAATTTTATGTTTTCAGCACGGTAACCAGTCTTATTTCTCCTATGCTTCACACGTTAAATTCTACATTACTTTGTGATTCATCACTGCTTAATATGAGTGCAAAAAATAAGAATTCAGAATTTTTCAGCTATTTTCAAAAAGTCAAAGTGAATTTTGTGCTGGAAGTCATACTATTTCTTTGAACAAAGGGCTTTTAAACACATCTTGGCATATGTGTTAATGCAAATGTGCGCATGTAAGAAAGAACACATGAGAGAGATAATCAACTATGTGTTTTGCGCTCTTTGCATGGTTTGCCCTGGCAGCGCTGTTAGCTGGAATCGCCAAGACTGCAACAGGCAAAGCACGCAACGAGTGCAAAACACTTGATCAGTTGGGACTGGTCTGTGTCTAAATGCTATCTGACACACAGGCCCGCAACCAGAGGGGGGCAATTACCTTATTGCCCCCCCCCGAAATTTTAAGAATGTATGTATTTGTTAGGTAAACCAACAAGTTGTATCATTTCCCCCCACCCCGAAAAGATCAGTTGGTTGCAGCCCTGCTGACACACATGTAGTTTTCCAAACAGCCATTTTCTTGATTTTAGTCGTAAGAAATAAGAAAAGGTCCTCAGGCATTGACGGCAAAACCAACGACTGCTTTTCTAGAATTTGTTTATATTACCGTTATCTTGAGTTACGTTTCTTCTACTGCTAGTAACTGTTCTCTGAATCGTCTGAACCTGTGATTGTTGTTTTTCGCTGATTTCGCATGGTAAGAGCGCTGCTTGTAAAAAACTACCCGTACTCAAAAAAGTTTGGTAGGCTATATTCTCTTAGTTTTGTGTACTTGATATAATTCATTTTCCAGTCAACTTGCGGCACACCAAGACAATTGAAAATATTAATTTGTGAAAACGAATAGAAAACGGAGCTGGAGACGGAGCCGAAGCCATAAAAAATGGGAGATCCGGAGCCGAAGCCACACTCATGTAAACCAAAAGCTCCGGAACTGGAGCCTTTTTTCATGAAAAGAAGATCTCCGGAGCCGGACCTGTGTGATTTTACGACGGCTCCGCAGCTCTGCTTTCAACCATAACTCGCCAGCCGATTGAGCTAGAAAGCTGTGGAAAGCCTTAAAAGATCTGGTTAAGCTACTACCTTCAATTTGAAAAAATTACGTTTTGGATTTGAGGTTGTTTGGGGGGTGACATATTATTTTAGGCTTGTTTGACTAAGGTTACCTGACCCTGGGCTCCAACTCCTAACGGGAAATTTTATGTTTCGTTTCTTCAAATGAAACTAGGCGAAATTCCGCATCTTTAGAGCCCTTTATTAGCCTTCTAACGTTTGTGGTTATGAAGTTATGGCCTTAAAACAACAAACAAAGAAAATTAATCCCCTAGGGAATTTAATTAATTAATTAAAGATTTTTTGTCATAACTTGCCAACCACAAACGCTAAAAAGCCAATCAAGGGCTCACAAGATGCATATTTTAGCTTACAGTAGTTTCATTTTTGAAAAAAAAAACAGAGAATTACTCCTAGGGCTTTGGAGCACAGGGCCAAGTAACCTTTGCCAAGTAAACCTAAACCTATAACCCCACTTATTACGCCAACCCCCAAATCCAAAACTAACCAATTTTTTAAATCGAAAGTACAAGTCTAACCGGATCTTTTGAGATTTTCAGCAGCTCTCTTGGTCGATCGGCTGGCGATTTAGGATTGAAAGGGTTGGGGAAAAATCCCTGCGCTAAAATTTTGGCACGTTCGGGACGTAAAGGCTAAACGGCCTGAGAGTCAAAAAACCAAAAGTTTTTCGTATGATCATTTGTTTAGATAAAGAAAAATAAAATTAACAAAACAATTGCTTTTTCTGAAAGCACCTCATTCTGCTCCACGCTTCTTCAAGAAACTTAAGCAGTGTGCTTGATCAATAGCTTACATCATCTTACCTTGGAAGTTTGAAAAAAACATAGAAACTGCCATCATAAAAATAGCGTTTGCTTTCAAGTTTGCCGAAAGCATGTTGGGAAAGAATGTGGTTGATCAACACAGTATGTGAATATTTCCACCTTACTTATCAAAAACCTGATTAAAAAATTGGTTTTGTTAACGTCAATGCAGCATTTTGAACAATAACAGTGAAGATTAAAAATCAACGAATTCACTTTTTACTCGTTCAAAATTTACTTTTAATAAGATACAATCTTGTTTCTTTCACAAAGTTCGACAGAATACCTCAATGCATGAAATATTTTCTTTAATTTTAATCTAAGTTATCCTTGTGAAAGTCTGATGCGCAAATATTAGAATCATCATTAGTTTATACCCAGACTTTTGTGGTTTGGAAGTGCACATCACAAAGAATATTTTCAAGAAGGCAATGCATATCTGTTGTTACTGTTGCGATCGGAAATCCCGAGCGGCATGTGCGCAAAGCTTCGCACCGTGGCAGAAAGCAACAATAGAGATCATGCGTCGCAATCTCTCTTACCGTTGCTTGCTCGCGCCACGCATATACATTTTTGTTATTCGCGCACGTCCCGTTCGTGGTGTATCACACAATCAACGCAAGGCCACCGGAGAGGTTGCAACAACATCCCCTCCTTTTTATTACGAACCACACCGATCGCACGTTCTTTGTGTGAAGGCTGAACTCGGCACGACCTCCACATCCTGGTCACAGCACCACTTTGTTGACGTGTCTCTCTCTGAAAACATGTAAGCTCAATCGGTGAATCTGATTCACTCTGTCCTTTGAAATGACTAAGGTGTTACACAGGCTCGCGGCTGCTTGAGACACGAAGCAGGCAGGGGATTTGAGAGGTGACACTGTACAATTTATTGCCCTCGACTCTTGCGTCGCATTTAATAACGCTTAACGGCAATGTTTACCGACCATTAGCGCAAACGGCGACTTGTCGTTACCACCATGAAGAGACAAAGAACGCAGAAAACGGTCGATCGGTCAGTCCGACAACAACTCGCTCGCGACACTACTCGGAAAGAAGGTCCATGCAAAACTCCGCGAGGTCGTAAATACACGCCCAGAAATGCAAGCAGAAAAACGCAGCCAGCACAAGACGTGACTGTTAAGTCACGTGATACATACAAACGCGGTGTGAACATGTGAACGGTTTGTGCCCAGTAGGATGGCTCAATGAGCAGTCTATTACAATGCGTTGATTCCAGAGCATACGCAATTGTCCATACAGTTGGGCCACTGGCCGCAACATTACTGTTCTCAGACTTTGGAGAGAACAAGTCTTCTTTCATTTGCAGGTGATCGCGCAATGGCATGGTTTACAATTGTACACTGGGCAATCAAGTGAACATCTGAGACCTTGCCACTTAAAAATGAAACTCCCTTTTTTGCATTAGAAAGTTTTAAAACTTTAATTAGCTTACCTCTAGCGTACAGCGATTGAACATGGTAATTTGTTACAAATATGTGTAGCGCCAGTGAGCACCGGCTAAAGGTGACAGCAGGGAAAGTGATATAAGTCTACGTATTTTCAAATTGGATATACGGCATGTCAGCAAATCTTTGAGAGTACGTCAATATGTGTTTCTGGTTCTCAACAAAAAAGTGCAGTTTGTTTACCGTGTTGGAAATCTTAACCAATATTCTGGCGAAAGCATCTGAATGCATTTTTCACATTGAAAATGTTACCCAAAACTTTTTTATTGTAATAACATAACGTAGGACTTTGTCGGCACACTGTTTAAGTGTCGCAACGCTTGCTCTCTTCAAAATGTAAACAAGTTCAAATGTACAACCACGATTGCTCTACCCATCGATTGCATCTGCTGACGAATAAACTTTAAACATGTTGACGAAGTTTGACTGCAGTCAAAATCCTGACGTCAGATTTCTAAGTGGAATGTTTTCTTTTCAAAAAGAGCAACTGAGACTCTTTGTTTTTTCTGTTTTCATCTCATAGCTTATAGTTGAATGGCGGGCCCTGCAGCACCGGAGCTGTTGAAGTCAAACTGAACAAATGACGAAACAGGGATGATTTTCTTCTCTCAGTAAAGCTCATTTATATATAATCGCACATGATCTCTCGTTTTATGTCTTTCTACAAGCTATTGCTGAGCTTGTTGAGTTAAATAATCATGAAACGGCCCATACATAGTTTAAACTAACTCTTTTACATGTGATTGCATGTACACAGTGAAATATGCTTTGCAGCACCTGCAACCCTGACGGTTCTGACTAAAGATTTTTAATTCACTGTGTAAACAGTTCCTCAAACCGCAAGAATACCAAAAATGACATGTATCCTACTTCTCTAGTAAACCTCCTGCAACTATACCGGACTTCTTAAATTACGTATAACGTTTCGGCAATCCCTTGTTTGCAAAAACTCCAAGAAAAACTGTTACACAACATTTTAGAGAGGCATCGCTCAGGAAACTTCCCATTTATCGTTGTGTGTTTGACATGCATGTCGATCGAAAATATGTTTTATTAAAGACGTGTTGTGTGTTATATGTTACATAGGCCTTGTTGTAAATAACTTTCAAGAATCTCACGATAATGTTATTCAAACTTCAAACTTTCTCCAAAACTAGCTTAAAACATTTTCTTTGCAACCCCTAAAATAACCCAATGCAAACTATTTGCACGGCGAAAACGACTTTCGTTAATTAGTATTGAACATGACTTTAAACCCATTGGTAAACTGACATGTTCGGCAGAGTCAGGTTCGTAATTGCCTTTATTTCGTAGAATCACGTGCCATCCTCAAAAACATTCTCGTTTACTGCGTAAAAAACGCTCGTATTTGAGTGAGTATTTGAGTGCGAAATGTTTCTTCATTAGCGTAATGGTAGTCTGCAGGCAAGAGCAAAGCAACGTTCTCTGATCTCAGGGCGCATGAAACAAAACTCATGTCCGGGTTGATTCGAAGAACGCGGTTGAGTCCTTTGTGCTTAGCAGCAGAGTTTCCTAAACCTTGTTAGAAAAAAGATCGCTATGTAAGGTGCGACCAGTGGTGTGTTTAAGGGGAGGCGAGCGAGGCACTTGCCTCGGGCCCCTCCTTTTTGGGGGCTCCCTTTGAGGTGTTACGCGCGTCGATTTACATTATTTTTTGTGGAAAACTTATTATCTGCTCATACAATGTACTACAAAGCAGATCATAAGTACGCACTCTGCTTTGAAAGGGCCCCCCTGCAGAAATTGTAATTTGCAGGTACTTCGCTTTAAAAGGGGCCCCCAACAGCAACTGCAATTTGAAGGTAATCTCCTTTCAAAGGGGCCCCCAACAGCCACTGAAATATGTAAGTACTCTGCTTTTAAACTTCACTGAAGGAGCCTCTGAAAGAAACTGTAATGTGTAAGTACTCTGCGTTCAAAGGGGACCCCAACAGCAACTGTAATTTGTAAGTACCTTGCTTTCATAAGGTCACAACAGCAGCTGTCATGTAAAATTCCTTGCTTTCAAAGAGGCCCCCAACAGCAATTGTAATATGTAAGTACTTTGCTTTCAAAGGCCCCACAACAGCAACTTTTTTGCGCAAGTACCTTGCTTTCAAAGGGGCCACTAACTTTTATGCGCAAGTACTATGCTTTCAAAGGGGGCTCAAACCAGTGATTACTGTAAATTGGGTGGCCAACTCCATTGTCTTCATTGTTACGGTCACGCATCAGTAAGCCTTTACTCCGCGAATTTGCAGGGCAAAGCATTGCAAAAATGTACAACATCGCGTAATTATCAGCTATTGCGCTCTTTGCAAACCCGATGATGGCATATTTTTCCAATTTTTTGATTTTTGTAGGTTTACTGCAGGGTTTGAAAGCAGCATGCTTTTGCTATGTGCCAAAAATGTTTTTTCCTAGCCAGAATACTGCCGACACATCTTCAACTTCTCAGGACAGCTATTCTATTGCACTACCGAAAGAAAAATCGCTGCTGAAGGTAAACACCTAGCGTACTGCTGAAGCTAAAGAAATTTCCGATGTAAATGTGGGTAGATATACTTTACGTGAAACAGAAATCTTTGCAGCCTTAGTTTACGCAGGCAGCTAAAAGTCGATAAGTAAGCTATCCCAATAACGGTTGTTCTTGTTCAGATCCAATAATTCCGAGGTTAATCGTCCAGCAATGCAGCCTACATCCTGTTGGGTGCAAACGGCAGAATGTATAAAGTCAAAATTTTTTTGATTGAAGCTAACTTCCCCACCTGGACATATTTACAAAAACGCATTAAAAATTTCATATCGTCAACAGAGTAACCACAGTTTAAAGTTCCTTTATTCCATGTTGTCTCACCAGGAGTGTTGCGAGAGACTTACTGTCCATTGTTATGTCTGCACTATGAATCGTCTCAAAGTGGCCACCAGAACCGGATAATGGTTTGTGGGTCATGTTGCTTGGGCTCAATTTTATCAAAGGCGTGGGGAAACGGCAGCTCACTGGCCACCTTAGGCATGCTTAGCTGACTAACAGAATACAACTTTACCAGTAAAGAGTTGTGGAAACCTTGATCTTCGTAGCGTTGTTTATTGCTTACGTACGACATTTCATGAAGAAACGTATTTATTTCTTTTCAATATGTTGGTCTTTCAGTGAGGTTATTTATTTTTCTTCTTGGGGAAAGGATCACTGCAAACAGATGTCCACGCCAATAGCACAGTTTGTTCGGGAAAGGCTAGCCAGTGACGTTGTCAGTTACCGACGTCGTCTTGAGTCCGACTGTTTTATTCTGCTTATTTTTTAACAGTTAAAATTTATATAAAACACCACGTTGCATGTTTGCATTAACCTTACATAGGTGCGTCGTAACAAAACTTTTAAAAATTTATACCGAGCACAAAGCAAAATATCTTTTGACGTTCCTAGAGCAAACTATTTCTTCTAAGACATTGCACAAGTTTTGAACTCAGGATATCTTTGGCTGTATTGACTCTCATCTTTCTAAAATTTATTGCAGAAAACCTGCTCAAAGATTATTATTGTGGATAGTAGACACATACGCTATTCTGTTAATCTTACTTTGCTGTATTGTGTCAAGTCAAGCAATTTTAAGCTTCGATTAAGCGTGTTCTACTTAACATAACGGAACACTGTTCTACCTTGTGCAGTTCCAAAACATGGGTCCTAAAACATCCCAAGGACGCATGACTGAGGCAGTTTCCATGACTGAGGCAGTTTCCCGCCTGACTGAGGCAGTTTCCCGCCCTTTCAAAAAAATGGTCAGGAGGCGAAGGTGCCTTTTTATTTTATCAACGGTGATTTCATAGTTAATCAAGATCAACTTGAAACACATTTATTGCAGCTCTTTGCGCATCCATATATCGCAGAATGGTTTTATTTTATTTATGTTATTTTTTATGTTAACATTGCTGTTGAACAGAAACACGCATAATTGGTAACATTTTTTTGTTTTTTGTTAAGTTTTCATTGCATTCAACTAATTTACAACCGCCGTCTGCAAAGCCGCTGTTCCGGCGTCCCTGAAACATCTTCTTCATGCATATTGATGTACCGTGAACAATCATGTTTTGAAGCACAAAATGAATTTCTGGTAGTGCGTTGCAATTATTAAAAGCCTAACTTAGAACTGCACAAAGTGAGCTGCAGCGTCGCCGGTCAATTCTGGAATGATTATTTCATCTATCCTAAGTCAACAAAAACAAGCTTTTTCAGTACTTCTTTTGGGGATTTGTACTTAAACCCCACAGATATACTGTGTAATCTGTAAACAAGGATAAGCGATCCTGAAGAGTGCGAAAACTAGAGCATAGGGTTGATTAACCATTGCAGGCAGAGGCCTATAACAACACGCATAAAACAGATTTGTAGCACATCTATAAATAAACCAATTTAAAGAACTATTCTGACAGACTAAACGCCTATCAGCAACTAGCGCTAAGTAGTATTTTTTGCAGACGTTCCACAGAACTGCGCAGAAATGCCTGCTATACACCGTAGTATGCACACAAGCCAATGATTTTGCCTGCTTTGTTGTATTAATACACACGGAGAAGATGTTTCAGGGGTTGAACAGGTACAAGCATAAAGTGGTAATATTTTTTGTTTTTTGTAAGTTTTCCTTGCCCTCAACTCATTTACTGCTGCCGTCTGCAAAGCCGCTGTTCCGGCGTCCCTGAAACATCTTCTTCATGCATATTGATGTACCGTGAACAATCATGTTTCGAAGCACAAAATGAATTTCTGGCAGTGCGTTGCAATTATTAAAAGCCTAACTTAAAACTGCTCTGGAATTTTTTGCACTAAGTGGGCTGCAGCGTCGCTGGCCAATTCTGGCGTAATTTTATCTGGGGCAAGACTAAGACACTATCTGACTGCATTTCATCTACCCTAAGTCAACAAAAACAAGTTTTTTCAGTACTTCTTTTGGGAAAGCAGACAAATCATCAGACGTGAAAGGCATACTATTACTATCTGCTTTCACATTTATACTTAAATCCCACAGAAAAACTGTGTAAACAGTGTTACAGGCAAGTTTGCCTGAAACAACTCATCTTTGTATAGAAAACAAACTGGCTGAAAGACCCTCAAACCGGAGGCAGCCAGAACAAAGATAAAATATTACAACCAATCAAAACTGACTATTAGTCAGCTGACCTAACTGAAAACTGCTATCCTAGGACACTAACCTCAAGTCACCCTATGAAAACGTCACCAAACGTCAACAGAAGTTATGAGACAATTAGCTAAAATTAGCTAAGGCCAAACACGACCACGGAAATGCTGACGGCAGGAAGCACATGAAATGAGCACGAACTGATGACGAGAAGGTGAAAACCCGAGCACCTACGAGCACCCGAAGGTACCAGAAGCTTGTGAAATCAACCAATCACCAGAGGATTCAACAAGAAGCAACCAATAGGAACACACAGGATAAAGAGGAGTTGACAAACTCTGGAGCAACCGTCAAGTATAAATACAGCCACATTTGGGCCAAAAGTCAATCTTTTTCAAGACTCACTCCGCCGATAACCAGTGGTTACGGTTAAGCCGTTGTGGGAGCCTAAGCGCCAGCAATGGTCAGGAAAAACTGGCTTGTCATGGTTAATCCCTGTCAGACCAGACTGTAAAAACTGGCCTTGTCCGGGTAAATCCCTGTCAGTTTAAACTACAGAAAGTGGCTTGTCCGAACGAAGTTCTGTCAGACTATTTTGTGAAAGTCAGATTATGAGAATGAAGTTTTGTCAGATTACCTTACTAAAGCCAGTTTGTGAAAGTGAAGTTCTGTCAGTTGATTTATGAATGCCGTACTGTACTAACGTAGTTTTGTCAGGCAAGTTGTTCAGGATGAAACCTTATTCATGGCTAAATTCTATCTCCTTCAATTTGCTGTATAAGTCCAAGTCCAGTCAATTGGTTTACTCTCTTCGCCGTTGAAGGTTTTACCTTCTTCCGCTTCCACTCCGGGATCCCGTATAAAAGGTGAGCAATGCTCCTTTTTGTACCGCCGTGGCCGAGCCACACTTGAGTGCGGTTCATCTTATCGTCGCATCACGCACGAATACTTTAGTGTTCGTCCGTGTCCTACTTGGCATGTCGGTTACATCTCTTTGTAACCCACTTGGGTTGAACCCAGCTCGGCAGCGGTCACTGAATTACTTTGATTCTCCTTCGAATCAGTCCCTCTTGACTGAACTTACTTTCGACTAAAAACAGCAACATTCGAAATTCTGATTAATGATAAACTTCCGCCTGAACCAACATTCCTTGCCTCACAGAACGAAACGCAATTCGCTAGCAATGAAACGTGAGCATGACGATATCAGTTCAGTGTCAGCAGATTAAACGTATACGCACCCACTGAGTACAGTTATTCTAATGCATTATGCCCCTTGAGTGAAATATTTTATAACACGTATATTTAATGCAATTGAGTAGTTTACCAATTTAAGATTATCGATACATAGAAAATTGAGTCTTATTTGTAAAACGAACAGAATTAAGATATGAAACTTATGTGAGCGTTGTAACATGTCGAGAAGTGCTTGAATATTACAATGTACCATACTTTGGTGAGTACCATTTTGTTTTATTGGAACATATGTCGTCATGAATAAAAGCTACAAGATTGAGAATCATGTGTTTCTTTGGTGTGTGTATTTTCTAGTGTGAACCGTGGAGAAATGAGTAGTAAACGGGCAATTAATAGGGTCTGTTAACCAGACATAGCTTCTGCGAGAAAGGTGCCAGATTCAGTAATGAGGACTCACGCATAAATGATATCTACTGGATCTAAAGCATAACGATGCCACTATATAGGGGTCGCATCTTGTGTTACACCAGTAAACAAGGATAAAAGCGATCCTGAAGAGTTCAAAAACGAGAGCATAGGGTTGATTAGCCATTGCAGGCAGAGCCCTATGACAACGCCTACAAAACCGACTTGTAGCACATCTAATAATTAAACTATATGAAAGAACTATTCTTATAGACTAAACGCCTATCAGCAGCTAGCGCTAAGTTGTATTTTTTGCAGAAGTTTTACAGAACTGCGCAAAAATGCCTGTCATACAACGTAGTATGCACACAAGACAATGCTTTTGCCTGCATGTTGCGAGGTTCGAGTAAAGGTTCAGTCACGCGTGACGAAGACAATGAGTTGGCCATCCATTCTTATAGTAATCACTGCTCAAACAGCAATTGTGATGTGTAAGTACCTTGCTTTCAAAGGATCCCCAAAGCAACTTTAATGTGTAAGGACCTTGCTTTCAAAGGGGCCGCCAACAGCAACTGTAACGTGTAAGTACTATGCTTTTATAGTGGACACATTAGTGCTTATGTTTTGTGCATTCTTACTGCATAATTCCCAGTAATATTCCATTCGTGATTCAACGCGATGTACTTGTTAGCGAACAGTCCGACCGTCGACACGATAGCCTGCAAACCTACATAACCGCAGTCAGTCGCTGTTATCTGTGACGCATTCGAACGCCCAACACTTTTGTTCGTCGTCATTCTCATTCTAGTTCTGATTCTACATCGAAACGTTTTAACGTTACATGTTTTTCACTTCACGCTCAAGTGTATCGGAGTTTTTTGTTGTATATCTGAATATAATCGAAAGAAGCTGTCAACTTAGAGTACTACTGGAGAGTTATTAGCGGAAAAAGTGGTGAGAGCCTTTTATTTCGCCTTGCTTCCGCTTCAGGACGACAGGTTGCTTATTTAGGAGACCGACCTGCGCTCCTGCAACAACTTAGGTTGACCTCTCAAGTAGTAGGGATCTCTGCGACAACCTACGACCTCAGTCCCTACACTTTCTAAACCTACGACCTCAGTCCCTACACTTTCTAAACAGCAACTTTAATGTGTAAGTACCTTCCTTTCAATTGGACCCCTAACAGCAACTGTAATGTGTAAGTGCTTTACTTTCAAAGGAGACCACCACCATCTCCAATGAGAAAATGAAGAAAAGCTGCAAAACAACTTCTATACCTAAAAAAATTATAGGTTAAAATTTCTTTTAAAAAGTTCTGAAAAGAACCTATCAAATAAGAGCAAATATTTATACCTATGATAGCTTTTTGTACCAAAGGACAATATTTTATACCAAATAATGATTTTTAGAGATTGAAGAATTTGTTTTATTGATAATTTCTACAAAGAGACTTTCTACTCTCCTGCAGAGGAGAGTGCAGCTTCAAGCACCCAAGCTGAGAATAGTAGCTATGCATGTCTATTGCATAAGCAGATGTGCCATACACGAAAACTCAACTTTTGTAAAAATGAAGTGGATAAATACATGCTTTAGTTAGAACATTCATATTTTCATCCAAATATTTTTTATGTCTCTGAGTTGAAAAGGTTAGACAAATTTCTTATTTCTTGTGATGTTGTACCTTAGCGAACATTTCCATCAGAAAAAAAAGACAACATGCAATTGTTATAGCAGGGACCGCACTATATCTTTTAATTTATAGGACATTTTCGTCTTAGTTTACAAAGTAATTTTGTATTATTGCTGTTGTGCTGCGAAGTCTGTTAATAAGCAAGGCTGCATTCATATATCTTATCATGTAGCAGAAATAGCATTTTTTGAGTGTTATGGGTAGCCTACTCATTTTTTCTGCAGATACTTCAGGTATTTTAGGTGGTTTTAATTCAGCCTATGCTTGAAGTTACAGGTTATTTGAAGCTGACTATGGTATGGTTTAATCATGCATTTTTGTGACTCAAGTCACGAAATAACACGAAGCAGCAAGAGGAAATACAATTACATCAAAGATCACTAGTTGATTATATAGTGATGAAAAAATATAAACAATAAAAATTTCACGTTTTCCAGCTTAGTAATCGTGTTCTAACATGTTGAATCACAAAGGGTTGGCGAAAGACCACCTGGGTCAAGTTCTCAGCCAGCCCTGCTGGTAACACAAACCAAATTTTAATCGAAGACGTTTTACAAGCAGTAATAAAAGTAATAAAAAGCGCCAAATCAACGTCAGGTGAAACAAGCATAAAAACAACAACAAAAAGCAGTGGGGAAAAGCATGCCTATGTACAGGGGGTGGGGTGAGTAACTATAGAGGTAGATAGGAGGGAAAATAGTGGCATCAGCGCAATATTACAGAATGGGACAAGAATATAAAACGAAGATCAAACAGAATGTGACAAGCATATAAAACGAAGATCAACATGAAGTCTAGCAAGATAGCAGGACTTTTTTTTATATTTTTTGCCAATTGAATAAGGCGAAGATGATTTCAATTTTTCCGGAATGTTAGACCAAATTTTCGGACCGATATACTTTAGAGAAAGCTGACCCAGAGATGTTTTCATTCTGGGTCAATAATATTGTTGCAGAGAAGCAAGTCTTGTTTGATATTTGTGGACTGATGCAATCTCGGCAAAGTAGTTATCAAAGTGATTAGGTAATCCACCATTATAAGAGGAGCACATGAATTTGGCAACTGACAATTGAAATAAATCAGGTATTTCTGAAATTTTGTGCTTGGAATAGAGTATAGTTGTTTTATTTTGTTATATTCAAGTGTTCTCACAGCTTCATTTTGCAATCTAATTGAAGGGAGTAAAGTCATCTTGTTGGCCCTTCCCCAGTTAAGTATTGAGTAAGTTAAATAGGAATGGTAAAGAGCGAAGTAAACAGATTTGAGCACTGAAATGTTGGTGTGGGGTGTTTTAATTTGAACAACATTCCACATGATTTGGAGAGCTGTGTTACCAACTTTTCAATTTGAGGCTTCCAATTAAGTTTATCATCAAGTATAACGCCAAGATATTTTAAGCTGCTTTGTTTTGATATTGGGTGATGATTAGGGCAAGTTTTTGTTGCAGTAACAAAGCGAGAAAGTTGCATTTATTTTCAGCGAAAGTTGCATTTATGCGCTGTAAGTTGCATTTATGCGCCCATTTGACTGTGAAAGACTTGAAACAACCTATTTTGCATGCAAAAATCGAAAAAGTTGCGAAAAATAACATGCAAAAATCGAAAAAGTTGCAAAAGTTGCATGCAAAAATCGAAAAAGTTGCAAAAAGTTGCAATATAAAATTCCTGGAAACAGCTCAAAACATTGAATTATATATGTCTTGAGTATTTAGGAAGGTGTTGGAAGCTGTAAAAAAAAGTTGCAAAAGTTGCAAAAACTTGCCCTAGTGATGATTAATTGACACTGAAAAATTTATAATTTTATGGCTGTTCATGAGCATGAAATTGCTTTTGGAATAATTGATACATAATTTGTTAGCACGAACCCAGTGATCGATTTTTTTGAGCTCACGGTTAACTGTTTTTTCTAAGATTTCGTGGTTTTTCCCCGAAATATGGAGATTGATATCATCAGCATATAAAACAGTATTAATGTTGGAGGCTTTCACAATGTCATTTATATATATAAGGAATAGTAAAGGCCCAACAACAGATCCCTGGGGCACGCCACATGTTACATTCAAAAAAGAAGATTTAGTATCTCCTATTTTAGTGCACTGAAACATGTTGCCCAAGTAAGAAGCAAGTAGTTTTAGGAGTGTTCCTTTTACTCCATAGTAAAACAATTTTTAAGTAATATTTTATGCTCAACACAGTCAAAGGCTTTGCTTAGGTCTAGAAACAGAGTGCAGGTTATTAATTTGTTATCTTTATTACAAATCATGTCATCATAGATGGCAGCAATTGCTAATTCAGTAGAGTGATTGGTACGGAAGCCATGTTGTTGTGGGCTCAGTATACAATTACTGGTGACAAAAGAGTACAATCTAGTAAATGGTTGGTTTAAGGTAGACTTGGTAGGTGATGTTAAAGTGTTTTGGCCAGCTCTTAGCCAGTATAACTTGAACCCTTTTTTTAGTATCACAGATTTAATCAATTGTGTAGGCTACTTGCTGCAGTAGAAGTGTTTGCGATAAGGTATACGATGAATTATTTCCTACTTTTGCACATTTTCAAACTAGTGTCAATGCAAGATGAGGGCAGCGTTGAAACATCCAGGCTCAAAGTTTTCCAAAAAAGTCTCATGTTGGATGCTTTTGTATTCTATGTTCTTGTTGTTAAAAGGATGAACTTTGAAACAAATTTAGTGTTTTAAATATTCTTGGTTGTTATTTATAGTTTCACGGATTCCCATGGAGACATGAATATGCACAAATTCAGGATACCAACTACAAAGCATCTTTTCAAAGGGTGAAAGTGTGAAACTTTCAAAGGGGTAAACTTTGTGGCTTATTGTCAGCGAATGCAGAGAAACGGGGCGCGAAAATAAATACGTGTGGGCGATGCCAACTTGCTATTGCCTAACTTTTGTATGTTGCCAGCCTTGTCTTCCCAACTTTCTGTGTTTTCAAAGTTGTGTATGATATTCATGAACACTCTTTTGCGTTTTCTCCTGCTGTGTCAGTCATGCCATAGGCTCAGGAATGTATCCTTGGGTGACCGTATCTTAGGCTTGATCAAAAGAGCTTATCGTGGTTGGCTGAGTATGATGACGTCATCAGAGGTCCCCTTTTTAGTCTTGACTCGGCTCCCCCATCCCCAAACCCACCACTGAGTGCGACCGTGAACAGTTAAAAAAATATTTGTGTCAGGCTCTAACGAATGAAAACTGGAACAAATCGTACTCACAATAAACAAAAAAGTTGAAATGCATCTGCACGCTTGAAGGGATGCCTCCCACTGTACTGGCTCAGCTCACTGCGATGGTCAGTGCCGACAGCAACATTTTTGTCTGGCTTAGCTAGTGTATCAACCATTTCTCTACAAGGCGGGAATAGCTCCTACATGAAAAAGGTTTGTACAGTTTAGCTTGTGGCAAAGTATTAGCAAAAAATTCAAAGCCATGTCAACACACAGGCATAGTCCTAATTTAGCTAGCTGCCATCTAACACTCAGAAGAAGCGACACAGTCAAACCGAATTCGGCATAAGAATCCCCAAACAGGGAAAAGAACCAAGACGTCTGACGCAGTAGGCTAATCTGAACAGCGACCCAAAGGTTCACTTCCTTCTTTTTACTTAGACCTGTTCACATTAACCTTCCTGTTGTGTCAAGGATCAATTTGCATTTTACACACATTTAATGCCTGATGTACTTCGTACATGCGCGAAAACTGGATAGCAGCCCAAAGTGAGGTCAGGTCAAACGGATTTTACTTGGGGCTGTGTGAACCATGTCATACACATATTCAACAAATATGTGTAAAAAACAAAAACGATATTTGCTTTTTAGGAGACAGTTACTAAGCAACAAGTCTGTTTTCCGGCAGTTATCATCAAAAGCATGTGGCCATCTTATCGTACAAATTATTTTTCGGGCGGAACTTGACCGACTATATGTTAAATTCCTTTTCCAACTGGCAGGGTGAAATAGTTCAGACCGAAGAGTTTAAGAGTTTGCTATTATCCAATAGCTTTGCCTTTCTTATAACATAACTATCTAGAAACACTTTTAGAAGTCCACGCTTACAGCAAGATAGTTTACTTTTGATATAAACTAGAGTTAATAATCAAAATTCCGTAAAAGCTGTAGTCAGTCTCCTTATGAATTAAGTATAACCTTGTTCAATGCTTGCTAGGTTGGACGCAGAAAATCGCACGTTTTAGTAGGCCTGTGTATCGGTTGTAATGTGACAATAAGCGAAAATCTGCAGGTTGCAAGCGGGTTCAAAATCTTTTACAGTTAAGTGTCAAAAGGTCACTTATTTTATAATTCAGTGGTTCCCAACCTTTGCTTACCATTTGCAGCTACTGCTTTTTTGATCTGCAAGTGGTAAGCGGTACAAAAATTTGCACTTTTATTTGAAACAATTCTAAAAAACATGCGCCCTTAAAACGAATGTCAAGGAAGCAATAACGAATGCAGTGTAACTGTAAGCCATGAGTTTCTAACGGAATACTAAAATCATTGAAAACAAAAAATAAACTCTTTTCTAAAACTCAAATTTAGATAAACCTGTTAGCAATAAATAGAGCAGCTTCAAAAATATAAAAACAAGTTGAACCGCATAATGCAAAATGCTGAGGTATTTGCGTCAAAAATCATTCAGCGAAATACGGGTACTAACTCGAGAAAATTATGGTCTACTATCAACGAAATACTCAACAACAAAAAAGAAACAAACTAACGTCATAGACAAGGTGCAAAAGAAATTAGGATCAGCAGCTATACTACTGACGTTGATATTGCTAACACATTGAGCAAACCTTTTTCATCCACTGTGGAAAAATTAGCTAACAAGATAAAAAAACCTCTTTTCAGTCAACAAAACTTCAGACATTCTTTTTCTTATCTCCCACTTGCCCACAAAAAATGAAAAAAGTAATTAGTAATTTGGACGCAAAAAAGCAGTACCTATAATTGCATATGACAATCCCATAAAATTCCTTAAACTTGTCAGTTCACCTATTTCCAATTTCTTATCACATTTTTGTAATACATGTATCCTTGGAAGCGAGTACGCAGATGATTTAAAGGTTACACAAATTATTCCTCTTCACGAATCAAGATCAAAAGAATGCTGCTCAAATTCTTATCGACCAACATCTCTACTACCGGCAGTCAACAAAGTGTTTGAAAAACCTTTTTATTCTGTATTCTTATATTGAGACAAATAAGGCAGGGTTTTTTTAAGATGTTTTAGGGATCCGATTCTGGTCCCTAGAATTGAAAATCGCGTCCCAGGAATCAGAGAAAATCATCAACGGGTCCCGAGAATCAGGGCCGGCTCTAGCAGTTGCCCGGGCCCAATGCAAGACCCAGGCGCGGGGCCCCTGCTGTTACGTCATCGTGCTCAGTCAACCGTGCTATGACCTTTTTGAGGAAGATATTTTAGTAAAATAATTATATGAACATCAAAAAGACGGTAAATTATTGAAGTCGTGCTGTATGTAGGCTACATGATAACACAATAGTTTCTTTTATGGGAAGTGGGCATAGCTCATGTGTCCCCCAGCTACAGTCATGTTTATGACTAATAGCATGCTGCTGTGGTGGACATTAAACAGTGTACCGCTACCACTCGTAATCAAGCCGAAAGTTGTGAAGGAAATTCTGCAGTGGAGCGACGAGCGCAAGTGCAAAGTTACATCAATCAAACCGAACTGACAAGCGAATTGAACTTACAATGCAGTTACTTTATTCTTGTTGAACGGCGCGTTTATTCGATGAACAACTGACTCGGAGAAAACTGCCAACATGAACTGATTACCTTTCTCGCTTGTGGTAACTACACGCACAGACGCGTTCTGGCATAAAGGTTAAGTCTGGGCGCATGATCAACTATCCGCTTTATGACGCAATGCACGAGAAAAGTAGACTTCACAAGAGAGCAACCCATACATCCGCCCAAAGTTCCCCCAAAGCCCAAGTTTACAACAGAATTTATCCATTATGCTTCATTATGCGTGGACTTGGAATGCAAACTGTTTTTTATGAATTAAAAATGTAATGTACAAAGATTTTCAACTACCACGTCACAGGTGTAGAACGATTTATCAAATGCAATATATAATGCGCATGGTTGATTGATGAAAACAGAAGCATATGGCCGCCCAATATATTGATAAACTGGAACAAGTATGCTGGATGACATTCACAATTTTTGCCTTGCCTGCTTAAGCTGCAGGACAGCTTAAGTGTTCCTTGCGTTTATGAACCTGCATGGACTTTGCAATGTTGGTGTTTCTACCTAGTACCTATACTGACGCTCGCAAATAGGCAAATCACAATAAAAGTTTGATGGGGCGGTAAATGATGAAAGTACTTGCACGACCGACAAATAATGCCGAACAATTTTGTGGACAAAGAAAAGGAGGCAAAGTTAAGTGTTAACACTTCACAAAATTTTCCCTGGTTTGCAGGCCCGTAACCAACTTGTTGAAACACAAGGGCGGGTGAAGAGTTTTCTGAGAGTGGCCACAATTTTTAAACTATGTCCAGTACATTTTTCTAGGGAGGGCGAAAAATTTTGTCCCCTTGGTTACGGGGACCTTGGTTGGTTACCTGCTGCTTTGCATGAAATTTTTGGCTTCCACAGGATCAACAACCTCTCATCTTTTGTAGTTTGTTTCAGTGTAGTACAATTAATTTTATTTTGACAAAATAATAAAGTATTTAGAATTTAGACTGTGTCAAAATCTTCCACGAAGCAAAACTGCAAGCCTTTGTCAAAATGCAGATTACCCGCAATCAACCAAAAACTTTCCAAAACAGAAGAATCTTTCGAGAACTGAACAACGCCACGTTAGCAGAACTGCCATCAAAGTTAATAGGACAGACGCTTTTCCTGTTCATTGCGAGTTGAATCACTACACACCTTGTTTGTTTGCAGTATCTGTAGGTCTACTTCAGTCTCAACTGGCACTACTAACAAACAAATTCTATCCATGAAGAGTGGGACGTGGCGAAACCATTCCGTCGCCGCGGGGGTGTTTGGTAATCTAAGCCCCACAAAACAATGCTCCAAGCCCCCAAATTGAAATATGAAACACTACAAGTCAGTTGAGATTTGTCAATTTTTACAGTTTCAAGTCCCCCTGCACAAACGTAAAGTTCCTTGTTGAAGACTTCCTGGCGACGGTTCTGGGTGGAGAGCAGCAATACCGCTCAGCATAAGAAATGAACACGTTTGACAATCCTCGAATAATTAGAGGAAATCGTTCATTCAAACGAGATAATTATTTGCCAAGAATGAGATTTATAAAACTTTTAACAATTCTCGTGGTCGAAGAGTATCTGGCAAAAATGAACAACCTGCCCAAAGCCATAGCGCGGGGCCCCCTGGGGCGCGGGGCCCAATGCAACCGCATCGGTTGCATCGGTTTAAGGCCGGCCTGCCTAGAATCAAAGAAAATCGAGTCCCTTCAGGTTCATATCGGATACCTAACATTTTCGTTAAAAAAATCCTGGATAAGGTATTATCTCCAAGCCAGAATGGATTTCGAGAAAGGACATCCACTGAATTATCGTTTAACGCAATATACAACAACTGTCTCGATAATTTATATCAGGAGTAAGTAACTTGTTCAATATTTCCAGATCTCTCCTAAGCATAGGACACTGTGAACCATCAAAATCTTTTAGGGAAGTTAGAATTTCAATACTGTACTCTGGATTGCAAGCGCACAAACAAAGGAAGGAACGGGCGAAAGAACAATCTTAATGAAAAGTTACGCAGTTCAACCTTTATTGCAACCTAGTGTACGTCATGCTTCGCATATTTTTGAAGATTTGCAGCTCATCAATATGTTTTATATACAGCGGCGATTCTCGAATGAAAAAACTGGGGGGAGGCACTGCGGGGCCAAGGAAAAAAGTTGGGGGAAAAACATAAATGTCTCTCTTGCATGGTGATTTGCCATTGTAATGAAGATTGATTTGGTATGATTAACCTTATCAAAACCCAACATAGGTTTTTAAATATCTTCAGAACTGTCACCAGTAAGTCTTCAAATCGTTTAAAATTTTGCTGGCTGCAAGTTATCTGCTGTATATATCAGTCAAACGAACTTGAATGTGAGATTAAGCACAAAACTGGGAGTCCAAGCAGGGGCCAGCCAAAAATCTTGGGGGGGAAGGGTCCACCCAGCCCCCTTTAGACCCGCCACTGTTTATATATGTTTTCATTGAACAATTAGCGCTGACATCATTCTTTTTACCATCCATGGCTTCGGCTATACTGCTAAATCATGAACACTATTTGATTTAGGTGAACCCTGCGCCAAATCTACGTCATATGTCTTATTGCGAAACGTTACTGAAGAACCGTCGACTCTAGATCTAGAACAGTGTGGTTCAACTACAGGCCCGCGGGCCGCATGTGGCTCACCACAGCGCTTTCCTGGGCCCGCGGAAAGATTCAGGAAAAATCTCCAATTCTGAAATTTGTTGAAAAACATCAAGACATCACAAGGGTTACGCCGCCGAATCTGACGACAATTTGCTTTGCTAGGAAATCGATTTCGCGTTAGCAACGAATCTTCAGTCCAGCGAATTTGTAAGCAAAAGCTTACATGTGAAATGACGAAAAAGACCAAAGTTTAAGTTACATTTGTCTCGTTGAATTGCTTGCACTGGATAAAGTGCATTTGCACAAGAACAATGAATAGTACCTTTTCTGTGTACTATTATGGTTTTTGTTTTATTTATTTATTTTAATATCAGATTAGAAAGTACGGCCTTCCCTAACCTTGTCCTGGGGCACCTGTGGAGATAACATCCTTGTTTTTTCGGTGCCCCGGAGTTCGTTGTCTTGAATAGTATATCTGGCGCAATGAACTCAGTACCGCCAAATAAATCCGTCTATCTATCCGCTAACCGCGGCCTTTTCAAAGTGTCCTCCCAGCCAAATTAATTGCCCATTCCTGCAAACTGCAAATAACTTCTGGAAGTTAGTCAACAAAGATATATTTCCCAAACGGAAAGATTTTGCGCTAAAAATGCCCTCAATGTTTGGAAGCACACGTGTGTGTGAGAACACGTTTTCTATACTACCAAGCAATTAAAATCTAACATCGAATTGCAGACAATACACTGGACGGTAGTCTCCAACTGCTGCCACTAACACTGGTATTATTAAAGGAATGATATGTCAGAGAAGTCTCGACCACAAGCATCTCACTAATATAGATTTATAAGAAATTGCCATTTGCTATTATGTAACAATTTCAATGACGCACTCACTTGTCTTCCCTTTTTGGTTTCAAATCTTGTGAACATGTTTTATACTCGTACATCATTTTATTGGAAGTGGCCCTCAAATTGTCACGTTTTTGTAAAATGGCCCCGTAGGTTAAAAGAAGTTGGACCACGCTGATCTAGAACAAAGAACTGCACAACTTTCTCATGTGATTTAACCACGTGAGGATTATTCACGCAGATTAGAACTCAAATCACAAAGTGATGCAAATGTATTTTTAAAAAAGACCAAAGGGCAGAGACGTTAATTGTATGTTAATCAAAAATAAAGATGAAATCAACAACAGAGGATTTAAGAATTCTGCAAATTGGTGTAAACTACATTTTTGAGACACAAAGGGTTGGCAAACATGTTTATGGATCAACTACTCGGCATGCCCTATCATTGGCGTAAATCAACAAAGAGGAAACATGATGTGACAAGATGCAATAATTTGAACATCAGGCAGAATTTCGTAATAAAGCATAAAACACAAAAAGCGAAAACACAGAGGGTTAATATCTTGTTTGTGTACAAGGAGGGTGTGGTGAGCAATAGGATGTGTGAAGCGTACTTCAGATAAAATAAGCACTGAATACAAACTTACTAAAAAAACATAACAAACATACGAATGAAGAATCAACTGGCATGTTGGCAACAAAACAAGGCATTTTGTACTATTTTCCAAATGAAATAGCTGAAAGAGACTTCAATTAATCTTTCAAGAGATTCAGATTAACGTTTGAGACCAACTTAAGAAAGCTGACCAAGAGATGTTTCAGTTGTAAGCAAATGGTAAGTTTGTGAAGAAGGAAGTCTTTGTCAACCGAAATTGGCAAGTGTATTTGCGATTTCTTTCTATTTCGTGTCGTATAAGTGAAGAATGTTACCTTGTGTACTGAAACCTTGACGAATACATGCAAACGACAAGCAAAATGCTTTCTGTAATAGTAAAACTACGTTGGTAGTTTTACTGAAGAGCGCATTTCAAAAGTAATACAAAAATAATCAAACATCTCGACCTTAATAACTGTCAGAAGGGGTAATTTCATAAACTGAGCTAAACGAGAAAAATGCGCGTAGAGACTACCTGGTCACAAGCAGTATAATTAACCATGATAACAATCTAGAGTCAGGGGTGAACAATCTTTTGTTATTTCCGGCTGCATTGCTTTTATTTATATGAAGTACAGCCGCCAATGAGTTCGAGTTATATTTGTGAGATACGAACCCTTTAACGACCGCGCGCGCCAATAGATTGGCGCGTGCTTTTTTGGTTGTAACTCCCCAGCCGCTATAGCTAGAGAGTTGTTCAAACCCTCTACGGATGCAGCAAGTCGTCTTGATTCGATTAAAAAAAATTTTTTGATTTGGGTAAGGGGTTCGCCTGGGAGGGTCTCGGAAAGTGGGGGTGTTTTTGTTTTTTTTGACCAACTTTGACAGGCCCTGGACGCCAATCCAATGGGGAAAATTTTGGATCAAACTTTTTCGGGAAACTACATAATCTCCCGCGTCGATAGAGCTCTTGCTTGACCTTCTAGCATGTCTGGAACCAAAGTTATGGCCCAAACAAAACATTTTACCCTCAAAATCAGAAAATGCATGAGTCTCCCACTGACGGCTAGTGTAGTTCGCGATAACCCGCAATAACTATCCGCTAGAATATGCTAACGAGCTATACGAGCCCTCGAAAGACTCTTGAAGTCTTCTAGTTTGCACTGAAAAAAAAACATTTTAGATTTGGGGATGGGGTTTTCGGTTGGTGGGTTAGGTTTGGCTTTTTTTTGGTTTTTTCATAATGACGTCATCACCTCCACAAAGGGCCAAAATTTTGGCTCAAAATTTGGTTGTATTCTAGGCTGGAATATGAAGCTTTAGAGGCCTAGATCGACTTCCTAGAGTTTCTGGTGCCGAAGTTAGGCCCAAAAAAACCCAAATCGTTGAAGACATGGCTGAGTAAATTCAGGGTATCTCCCTAATTAAACCCGGAAGTTTGGCCATAACTTTTGAACCAGAAATGCTAGAAAGTCCATCAAACCCTCTAAAAACTCGTGTTTAAGCCTAGAATCCAAAAAAACTTCGAGTCACCAAATCTGATGGATGGTTCGACTCCCCGGAAGTGACGTCATTATCCAAATACTTAGAAATATGCATAAACAACGTCTGAATATGCAAACATTAACAAAAAAACCCTGATCTCAAACTGAAAATGTTTTTTCCGAGTCTAAACTACTAGTCTTCACGAATCGTTAGAGGGTTTGAACAGCTCTCTAGCCTATTCTAACGGCGAGTTATGGCCATCCCCAAAAGGGGTGTTATTCCACCCTGGCTGCCTTTTTAGGGGTAGGATTTTTGACTGTTTTTTGGTTTTTGTGGCATACTTTTTCATCCAGATATGTTAGAAAGCCAATCAAGGGCTCTAAAAACTCGTAAGATAGCCTAGGTCCGTAAAAGTATTTGGGACAAAATGTGGGCCCGTTCGATGGGCGTCCAGGGCCGGGTAAAGTAGGTAATAAAAACGCGAAAACAACCCCACTTGTGACGCCCCACCAAGAGAACCCCAAACCCAAAACTGAAAATTTTTTTTGACTCGAAACTACTAGACTTGCTAAATTCGTAGAGGGTTTGAACACCTCTCTAGCTGCAGCAGCTGGCGAGTTATAACCAAAAACGTACGCGCCAATCTATTGGCTTTTGCGGTCGTTAAAGAGTCAGCGGTTCCGAACCTTTTTACCATCTCGTACCACTTGGGCAACCCGTATTGTCAACGCGTACCACTTCTTCGAGAATAATTAATTTGATCAAATCTTAGTTTATTCAGAAGAATATCATGTTATTTAAAATAACAACAAAAAAGACCACAACTAAATTTAATGAGATTTTTGTTTTTGTTTACTTTGCACCAATTGGTTGATGCGTGGCGTAAATTTGCTAACAGCACATCGAAAGTTATCATGTTGCGATACAATAGGTATAGCGAGTACAAGAACATTTATCTATTTAGAAACAAAGCCCGTTACGTAAACTAGAAAGCTGTGAATCCAGGTTTGTGTGAAAATATGGAAGTTACTCGCGTACCACCTTGAAGACTTTCGCATACCACTAGTGGTACGCGTACCACTGGTTGGGAGCGCCTAGTTTAATTAAAAAATGCGTTTTATCCGGTACATGTCAAATTGCGTATTCATTCTATAACTCTTTTTAACATCACCATCCAGATTGTTACGCATCGTGTAGACTGATTTTCTTGCCTTGCGTTTGTTTTGCTTCAATGTACGCCATCACGGCCGCCAAATCTTATATTTTAAATTACATGTGGACGGCCGCAGGTTGTGCACTGCTCCTCTAGATCAGTGTTTTTTTTATTCCATCGCCCGCTTTTCACTCTCGACGCGTCGTTTTCGCCCCCCACAGCCTCATAAAACAAACACAAGGTGGAAAATTTAAAGAATTTTATTAATGGAAAGTGTTAAATAGCGGAACCAAGCTATTAAAATCTGAACTAAGTAATTGTATTACGACGCTAATATTGCGTTCAGAACTCTTGTGAAAATAATCTAGGTCTGCGAAACCGGAGCGCCGGAGCTGGTTATTTTGCCTGGAGCCGGAGCTCAAATAAAAAATCAGGAGCTGGAAGCGAAGCTCTGTTTAAACTCTAGGACCGGAGCCGGGGCTATGGCCATTTGAGAGCTATGGCCTCCGGCTCCATGTCCCTTCTTAGATACTAAGGATTTGCCAAATAGACTTACTTGTTCTTTTAATAGCACAGTAAACGCGATCATTACGAGTTTCAACAGCAGAATGGAACAATGGATCTGCAAGCCGTTGATGTTTCTTTGGTTTAATAGTCGCTAAGGCTTTATATATGTTCTGTAAGAACTTACTGTGAAAAGATTCCTTTCGATAGGCAATGTCTTTCAGTAACACCTCTAATATTTTGTGTAACAGACTTCGTTACGCAATAAAACAAAATGTGTCAATTGACTTGTGGTAAACTTTTTGTGCGGCTCTCTAACAAAATTGTAGGTCTGGATTTGCCTCCCTTCAGCGAAATGGTTGAGAACCGCTGTTGTATAAGTAAGAAAAACCTTAACTACCACAATATCTTACTTTCTAGTCAAAATGATCAAACCAGGTCTGTAGTAGTGTAGCGATCCAAAAAGAGCTGAGTTGTAATGAGTAGGTACATAATAAAATATCCATAGCGTTTGTAGCTGTATGTCAGGGGTGAGGAACCTATTTACTATCAGGGGTAGCATACATTGTGCATTATCGCTGGCGCACCGCAAATAACAATTGATTTTATCCTAAAATTCTAACTTTATCTTGCTACGAGGGACAGAGGCTTCTTATGACATACTATCTTGAGGGATAAAGGCTTCTGGCTTACTGTCTAAGTGCCTGCTTTTCACGGAACTTCGTTATGACACAATCTTTTACTCTAAATTGAGTAACGAAAATTCTGATGAGGGCCATATCAAACGTTCACGCGGGCCGCATTTGGCCCTCGCGCCACAAGTCCCCCACCCCTGCTGTATGTGGTCATGCTGTTAGCAGAGAGCATGTTTAAGATATGACGTCATTGCAGATTTAAGCGCGAAATGTACGGCACGCCACTGCAAAGTAGGAATGTTTACTAGAAAACATTACGTTTACAAGAAGTGGCATAACATGTAAGTTATAAATAATTGGCAGCGAACTAGCATTGCTTTGCATAGCAGTACATTATCAGTAGGGTAAAAAATCAATGTAAATAAATGTGGACTTTTCTTGAAGTTTTCATCTGTGGAAAAAAGTCTGTGATTTCAGCACTGTAACCAGTTCCCACGCTAAATTGTGCTTTACTTTGCGACTCATAACTGTTTATTGTGAGTGCAAAAGATAAGAAATCAGACGTTTTCAGCTATTTTTAAAAAGTCAAAAAGGCTTTTAAACACGTCTTCGCATTCGTGTTAATGCAAATGTGTGCGTGTTTGAAAGAACACATGACAGTCCACTATGTGTTTTGCGCTCTTTGCATAGTTTACCCGGGCAGCGCTGTTAGCTGGAATCGCCAAGACTGCAACAAAGCATGCAACGAGTGGAAAACATTTGGTCAATTGGGACTGGTCTGTGTTTAAATGCTCGGACACGAATGTAGTTTTCCAAATACACATTTTCTTGATTCTGGTCGTAAGAAATAACAAAAGGTCCTCAGGCATTGACGGTAAAACCAGCGACTGCCCTTCCAGAAATTGTTTATATTACCCTTATCTTGAGATTCATTTCTGCAAGTAGCAGTTCTCTTAATCGTCTGAACCAGTGATTGTTGTTTTTTCGCTGATTTCCTCATGGTAAGAGCGCTGCTTGTAAAAAAATGGCAGATTAAATTACTCAAAAAGGTTTGGCGTATTCTCTTAGTTTTGTGCACTTGATTTAATTCATTTTCCACCGAACTTGAGGAACACCAAGACATTTAAAATGTTAATGTGTGAAAACGAACAGAAGCCGGAGCCAAGCTAATTAAAAGCAGAAGCTCCGGAGCTGGAGCCATGTTCATGAAAAGAACTCCGGAATCGGAGCTGCGTCATTTTTAAGACGGCTTCGCAGCCCTGAAAAAAATACACACTGTAGCCGGGCACGTAGACGATCCAGAATAATATTTACTAGATAAATTCCTTTAGTAACAACCTCAAACGATTATCATAGTAAATTAACATCTGCAAGAAACTGACAAGTCGTATAAGTAGGCTACTGAAGTAAACTCAATGATCGATTAGTGATCGTGCATTTTCGCCCCCTGTGTTGTTTCACCACCCTATCGCCCCCCTTGTTTTTTTCGCCCCTTGCTCATCAAAATCGTCCCCAAGGGGGCGATTCCGCCCACTTTGAGAACCACTGATCTGGATAGTCGGTGCAGATGTGCCCTTATCATCACATGAACTCTTTAAATTTCTACCGGATTTAAATGACTAAAGTCGATAAAACCACCACACTGCACAGTCGCCACGTATCACCAAGTGGCAGAAAAACTAAATCGGTCTCATTTGCGATCTACCTATAAAGCAACCAACAAGTGATTCATGTGCGGAGATCTTTTCTGTAATGTTGGTCTACAAAACTGATTAAAACTTGGTTCATATACGGTAGTATGTGATCATAGCTGTGGTTATCGACAAAGTTTGTACTTTGTCGATAACCACAGCTATGATTAGTACAAACTTTGTCGATAACCACGGCTATGATCAAGCAGAAATGTTAAAACTTTAAGAAGAGAGAAGTTCAAATTTGCAATTATTTTTTCCTGCAGTGCTTGGCTCTTCATGTGCGTGACATAAAATGCTGGCGCAGTTTTTGACTGAAATGTAAAAAATTGAGCGCAATTTCCTTCGCAGTTGTTTACGTTGTAATGAAAATATTGAAAGAAAAAGATAGGACACGAGATGCTCAACGACTTCAAGAGCCAGTTTAATCGTCCTCAATACCGTCAATTCGCGACAGCGAGACCAAACCTGTTGCAGCAGAAGGATTTGTAGGCTAGGTCTAGGCATTGGATCTTAAACTTTGCAATATGGTTACCCCTGAGAAGAACCTGACGTATTTCATTTACCCCATTTTCAAAAAATAACAGATTACAGCTTGCAATACAATAATAAAACAACACAAAAATGACGCCATAATTTGCGTTCAAATGTCAATTAAAACTATAAGCAAAAGGAAAGCTGCTGCTGTTTTTGCTGTCAAGTGGTCAAACCTACACATTAACACTTGTAAAACCAAACTCAAGAAAGCTTCTTTGTAGATGCGTTTCTCAGGAAGCATCTAACAGTGTTTTGCTTACACTAGAGCCTACACTTCTAGCGACTGGAAAATATTTCAGTCCAGCGTAAGCAAAAAACGATAATCTATTTCCCAAAATACGTTAAATTACTCCTTTGGGGTTAACTATCCACAGGTTAAGAACCACTGGTATAGAGGTTCAAAACCTACATCTTCCACAAACAGTTAGACGTTGAATACCTGTCATAAAATGTTTGAGATTTGATAAGAATTTTCTGATTATCAAGACCATTCTCAAGACTGTACATTCAGTGCACTCCCTTTACCCTGGCCAAAGGTTGTGGCTGGCATTAGGTCTGGATGGAAGTTTACATTGCTCAAGCCAAACTTCCCTAGATGTCGTCGGTACTTTCTTTCATTGTTTAGGGGATCTATTAGTGCTTTTGTTTTGTGCATTCTTGCTGCGTGATTTCACTCAACATCCCATTCGTGTGATCCAACGCAGTGTACTTGTATGCGAACAGTCTAACGGTTGATACGAGTTGCAAACATATATTGCCGCAGCTGGTCGCTAGTTCCGGTTGCCATAGGCGTACGGGGAGGCATTTCACTGGAGGGGCGGAAAAAATTTGCCCTGAAAATAACAATTTGCCCAGATATTAACTTTTTTAATTTAATCCGAATTGGGCCTGAAACCTCTTGTAAATGTACTCTATATAGTTGAATTCGTTTATAACGGCTTCGTATGTAACGTCAATTCGCCTAGGACGTTGCATTTTTTTCGGTTCCGACGGCATCTTCTGCATGCATTTCAATTCGCTTATAACTTCAATTCGGAAATAACGTTCTTAATACAATCCCCTAGAGGTTCCGTTATGGGCAAATGTTGTAGTTACCTTGCTTGTTAATTCAAGGGGGTGAAGTTCCTTGCGTGCTGTATTCTCCCAGACAAGAAACTTTACCGTAATTGCCTTTACTGGCTGAATATACTGTACTGAAAATTTTTTCAGCTTGCCCTGAAAAATAGAGTTTGCCGTGAAATTTTCCGCTGTATTGAATATATTTTTTATCATTCAGGATTTTTGAGCAACTTGCGCTTGCCCTGAAATTTTATCAAGACAGGGGGGCGGCCGCCCCCCCCCCCC
>Ga0210059_1000049_pt1 | contig 87222 bp, 54 predicted proteins | sample Ectturendosymbi2_FD_188042 | JGI IMG/M metagenome (GOLD analysis project Ga0210059, IMG submission 188042) | Ecteinascidia turbinata endosymbiont from Florida, USA - Sample 2 (SPAdes) (version 2) | ecosystem: Host-associated > Tunicates > Ascidians > Unclassified | place: Key West, Florida...
AGCCTCAGCAGTTAGCACTAACATCTACAATGAGAAGTTGGAGGAAATTTTAGATTTGAAGATTTTCCTGAGTGTTTCTGGGGGCCACTGAAAATGTTGTGGCGGGCCACATCTGGCCCGCGGGCCGCTATTTGCCCACCCCTGCTTTAGATAATAACTTTTGAACCCAAAACCCCCGCAGGTCATCCAAAGTATCAAAAGACTCGGATTGTAGCCTAGTTTCCAATTAAAATTTCAGCGAAATACTAATATCTAACAGTTTGAGGCCAGGGCCAAGGGAAGTGGGGCAAGGTGGCCTGAAAGTCCTCCACTTATGACATCACTCACAAAAAATCCACAACCCCAACCAAAAAATTTTTCTTTTGATTGCAGAATAGAAGACTTGCCATGTCTTTTGAGCCTTTGAAGAGCTCTCTACCGCTTTCGGCGCCCGAGTTAACCTTGCACAAAGCCACGTGCGATCCGGTTGTTCTGGAGTGAAAATCCCCAAAAGCGGCGTGATGTGAAAGTGTGAAATAATTTTGATCATTGCTATGTTTTGGTTGCCCACAGTTTTTTAAGCATGGCCATGGATCTTCAGAAATTAATGAGAATGTCAATGTCCTAAAGTTGGTAATCAAAATTGTTGCTAAAGTGACCTTAATGGCATAGGTTGTGTCAGCAATATTGGAACTACACACCCAACATATGTATAGCTACAGTGCTTCTAAAGCCTTCAGCTTTGTAATACATTGATGGGCAGATCATGGCCTTCAGTCATATGCTGAATATGACTCGCTTAGTCAATAGCATTAACCTTTGTGGATAACTTTAGGCAAAAAACAAATTAAACTGTGAATGTAGAATCAGTTTGTAATAACTTATAAACATAAGTTTTTGCATTAGATCATTGCCAGTTTCCACCTCTGCTTGTACAAATGGAGTATGGCCTCCTCTGTGGCCGGTGAGTGTGGCGCAGAAGAACAAACCGTCAACCATGTTGTCTCCAATGTCTGACCAATCAACCTCCCCATGGACTGCATGGCCTGACGGTTCTGGACGATGAAACAATCGAATGGCTGCTCAACACGTGCCTCGAGATCTAGTAGTGTGGCCAAGCAGTGGTGTAAACAACTAGTTCAAACGAAGAAGAATTGCTAGCATCTCATATTTTATTAGAAGCTCTTATTCAAATAGAAATGTTTTGAAAGCAATGGGAAAGCCCTGAGTCAGCCCAGAAAAAACAAACAAAAATGCTTAGAATATGGGTAATTTTGTTGAAAATAAAGCGAAGGTTTGTTTACAAACAAATAAAGATTGTAATAATGTTCTTGGGCTAATAAGAGTAACAGTAATGTGTCAAAGTGCCTGTGGGCCATAATATGACTCATAGGACAGTGAACTTGCTCCATCACTATCCTATTTCATTTATCCTGAGGATGTCTTGTTCATTGCATTAATGTTTTCAATTGCTCCACTTTTTATACAGTGGTCTTGCTCCAACCAGTTATTGTTGATGTAAGAATTCACATATTTTTCTTGTTGCAGAACTAACTCTACGACTCCATAGAATTCAGTGTTACCATTCTTTGAGATTTTTATTATTTGGTTGTAAAAGATAATGGCTGACTACATCTTATCTGGTTTTTGTGTTGTAAGACTAATTTTGTTTCAGTCAACGAAGACCTTTGATGTGCAGTCCTAAAAAAATAGCAAATAAGCTAAAGCAGCTCCTATTATTTTGTGTGCTTTTGTCATTGCATTGGCTGTGTTACAGTTTCTTTTATTCTAATTTTCATGGTGACAAGTATAACTTTGAATATTCTTAAAAATATTTTGTTTTTATTTTGCAAGTACATTAGAATTTGGCAGAAATATCCACCTTGGGCCAGCCAATTTTGAATGTAATAAGCAGTGGTTGTAATCAGGGTTTTTTTTCAGTCATAAAATGAAAGGTTTTTGAAATGACTGAAAAAATGAAGTCATTTCAGTCAGAATGTTTGAAAATATAAGGCAAGTTTTAATATAATTGCGAGACAAATGACCGAAATGTTTCAGTGACCAAAATATCTCAGCTAAAAATGACCGAAATGTTTCAGCAAAAAAAAACAGGTTGTAATAAGCACTGTACTAACCACTTTTCCTAAAACTGCAACTAAACAACCAGTATGAGATAAAAATGTAATCAATGTGTAGTAGAGCTCTGCTTCAGCTGCAATGATAAACTGATTTAACTGCAATGACTGCTGTTCTGAAACAGTCTGTTTGTACAGTACAATACTGATACCGTGGTCAGCTATTGTTTCTTCATGGTGGGTTGTTATATTGACTTTGGTTGAACATAGACTAGAAAAACTCAATGCCCTTTACCACACCAGTACTGTCATAATTGGCAATTATCTGTCCACCAAAGAAAACAATTTGTCTGCATACGGCATTGAAAGGGGATGTATTAAACAGTGGCTGAAAGTATTCGCTGGTGTTTTCATTACAGAATGAATAGCAAAATTTCATTCCAATCAAACTGGTTGTAATAAGCGGTTGATTGTAATAACCAAGGGTGTATTAAGCGAATTCTACTATAATTACAAATTTCAAATAGGTACTCTTCAATATCAATCATTCTCCATCTTAAAATTATATGTAAATAACTTGATATTTTACAACCTGCTTTCTATCATAATGCTTTTATTGATGTGCTGTTGGTTTTTCAAAATATGTATGTTCTTGTGTTCTTTTGAGGTGAATAAGAATAGAAACATTCTGGTGATACACATTTATGTACTGTTTTTTGTTAGGTTACATATAGAATAGTGCAGTTAAAATGGAATGTCAGTGATGCTTCTTACTTTTTGTGAATAATCAGCTATCCTTATGAACAACTTCTATGTGAAGATTTCTTATGGAGTATGAATTCTTATTTTCTTAATGATATTCTTGAATGTTCTGTGTGTTTAAAACCTCTCGATGAGCAGAATAAGGTTAGTATCAAATAGTATGATTGTTACTTGTGCATTGAACAACTTAATTGTAAACTGTTGTTTCTGTCAGATAAAGATTTTTTGTCAGCCAGTGTTTTGTTCAATAGTGAAATCATCAGATGCTACTTCCTTTTTCTCAAAGCATGTCTTGGTTGAACTTGAAAGTGTCATTTAAACACTTTTAATTATATACTCCATGAACACATTTTGAATGAAACCTTGGTTGCACAAAAAAGCATTTTGCTTTGTTAACAAACATGTCTGAATGTAGGTTTTATTAATTTTGCTTTGTTAATTTTTAGGTTCTGCCATGCCAACACACATTTTGCAAGTCATGTCTTTTGTCAATCGTTCGATCACAGAAAGAGCTTCGTTGTCCAGAATGCAGAGTAGTGGTTCGACAACGAGTAGATGATTTGCCTTCAAATATTTTACTGATTAGGTTACTGGATGGAATAAAACTGCAGCAAAACCAATTGTTAGCTCATACCGAAAAGCACAGTAGAAGACATTCAGGTACATTATCAAATGCCATGATGGTTTTCATCATGACTTTTAAAATAGTTGTTAAGATCCCGTATACTGTAAAAAGGTGCTGCAAAATTGTTATTAAATTATTATCTTAAGATGAAATTAGACAAAGCTTTGATGCTTGTTAAATTAGCTTCGCCATACATTGTATGATAACTCATTTCCTGTTCAGCTAATTTCAGCTGAAGAAATATGTGTAGTGTGGTCTAGGTTTTGAAGCCAGTACTTGAAAAGGTATCTAGTACAAAGCCCTTTAGTTGTTTCAAGTTCATAACACTTTCAGTACTGGGTGGTTTGAGAAGAACAATTGCTGATGGAAGACTCATCTTGCATTAATCTAAGTGACCCTAGCATCATGAGTCAATGGTAATCATGGTCAGATCATTAGCACTTTGGCACCCGGGTGGTTTCGGGGATTTTCGAAAAAAAAATGCCTAAACGCACGTGGCTTTGCACGGGACTTTCTCCGGTCCGGTATGCTCTACAGACCTGGTAAAAGTCTCAAAAGATGCGGCAAGTCTTTTAGTCTGCACTCGAAAAAAAATTTTTTGCTTGGGGTTTGCGGGTTTTTTGTGAGTGACGTCATAAGTGGAGGACTTTTAGGCCACCTTGGCCCACTTTGCCTGGCCCTGGGTGCCAACCGTTAGGTGGTAGTATTTCGCTGAAGTTTTTACTGGAAACTAGGCTACAATCCAAGTATTTTGATACTTTGGATGACCTGCTAAGGTTTCGGGTTGAAAAGTTATGATGTAAGTTAGTAAAAATATTTGACTAATTAGCTAATTAATTAATTTGTTTATTTTAGATCATAACTTTTGAACCAGAAACGCTAGAAAGTCGATCAAAGGCTCAAAAAACTCAGACTTGAGCCTAGTTTCCAATGAAAACTTCAGCAAAACACCTTGGCCTAGCGGTTGGGCCCTAGGCCAGGCAACATGAGCTAAAATTGCCTAAAACTACTTCACTTATGACGTCAGTCACAAAAAATGCACACCCCCCAACCAAAAAATTTTTTTCGAGCGCAATCTACTAGACTGGCCAATCCGTTTGAGCCCTTGAACAGCTCTCTAGCGTAATCGGCGGAGGAGCTAGGGCGTTGGTAAGGCAACCGAAAACTGCTGTTTTTAGGCAGAAATCCAAGTACGAATATATTGTAGGCCGGCTCTCAAAGTGTTAAAAGGTTTAGTCCAGTACCGTATATTTGATTACATTCAACAAGTTGAGTCCAGACATTTACTCAGTATTGAAAGTGTTAAGAATATGTAGTTACCTGTCCTAAATCTCCTAAGTAAGCATGTGGCTCAGTTTGTCATAATGATTTTTGATGTGATATGGAGAGCTGTACTATTTTAAAAACTATATGTGTTTTTCATAATGATTCCCTATGTTAATTTTTGTTTTATTCAATATATCATAAGAGGTAAGACCGTATAGTAATACCCCTCTAAAAGTGTATAGCACGTAGATTGGAAGTTTGTTTTTGGCTCATAAGTTACAAAATCTGTATGAAGTGCATATCCTTCAGTCTGATGCTTATCAGCCACTCAACTCTGATAATTTGGAACATTTTCTTGCCTTATTTTAAAACTTTAGAATATTGGATGTACCACCAAAAATGCTTTGTAGCAACAGTCATTCATGTAAGATAAGCGTTTAAACAATAAAGGGAATCTAAAGCCATTTAAGGATAGGTCCCTTAAATGTTAGTGGTTCTAGTCAAATGTGCTCAACAAGGGACAAAATTGGGCTGACTAAATGGCAAAAATCAGTCAAATTATTTCTGTAAATATATAAAATGTCAACTGGTCTGGTAGACAAACATAAAACCAGTCATTGTAATTCTTTCTTCTTCAATGCAATAAAATTAAGTTTGAGTAACATAACCATCAGCAAACTATATGAAAATTTTGAAAATGTACTTTTTACAACAGCAACAAAGACCAGCACTCATATGAAAACTTCTTTTAACTGAAAATAACTGGTGATGAACATACACATGATCGTCCTCATACTTTCAAAAGAGACTTGAATGCTTCTATATTTTAAAACCAATGTGGTTGCTGTTGAACTCGAATGCTTTAAGAATGTTCCAAAACTGTTTGTGGTATATTGTTATTGAACTATTCTAGAGTAATAATTTTGCAAGCATCCAGATTTGTTACAAGAGTCGTCTTCTGTCAGAATCAGCACTTACAAGTTTGTTTTTATTGTGGAAGTATTGGAATATGTGGACACATGTTTGTTAAATAGTTTGTATTTTCCAATCTTGCTAAAACCTCAGAATTGTAATAAATTTCCTGTAAACCAAGCCATGTGTACGCAATAAAATGCTGTCACTGTCCCTGTTGAAATACTGCTGAAGTTTGTAGTGCTTTGAACCAAATCTTAAAAAAGAAATCGTGCAGTTACAGCTTGAATGCCTCATACTGCAAGGATCAAGAGCCTGATTGCTAAGGATAAAGATAGGCAAAAAATTACTCACTTGACATTCTTAAACTCAATAAACATTGATCATATAGAAGATAGTCTTATAAAATTGCACCAATTGCATCTTTGAGTAGCATTATGTTAATTCTGTGGAACCAGTTGTTTCCAGCTTCTTTGAATGATACTGTCTAGTAAATTGACATGAACCTCCAAATCAGGCGGTGGTAAAACAGCAAGCAGCTTGATAAAAGTCTCATTGACTGATTGTGGTGACCCTTTGTTTGTCTCTAATAGCAAGAGAAATATATAGTACTTGTCTACACTTGTTGGTTTGGCTTTCCTACATAAATTGATGTGTTTTCCTTAAAGGGACTTTTATATGTTTGCTCCTTCTACACCAGACTGATCCAAATGCACAAGTTTGACAAATCAGAAATATCCATACATTATTTAAAAATCAATTGATGTTTATTGAATACAGATGATGTTTGCATGTACCACATCAGACAATCTTTGTAGGCACATTATACTTATAGAAAAGTCTCACTTAAAGTCCCCTGGAAAAACAGAAGTACTAAGTCTAATTTTTTTTATTAAGCCAAACCATCCCACCTTTTCTATATAAAGTTTTCTTATTTATGATGAACGAACCCTTCCACTCATAATTGTAACAATAACATGCAAAGTGTGTTGTAACTTATTAAAAATTAATTCCAATTGCCTTTGCTAGCAATCCTCCGTATAAACAACAAACATGTAGTGGCTAACATCAAGATTTATGCCAATATTGACAAATATGATCAAAAAGGAGAACAGCATTAAGCTATGCATATATTGAATCACTACTGATCTTGACCTGATTCTCAAGTTACTGCAGAGTAAATATTTTAGTTGCCAGAGAGAACCCTTTTCAATCCGGTCTATCCACTACATTCTGTATTTGTTGTGTGGTTTGTGAAACTAAGTTGCTATTAACATGTTTGCTGCTGGTGTACACTATAATGTATTCATGCTTTGAGCTCCTGCATTAGCCGCTATTTTCGCGCCACTTTGCAACTCCATAACTTGCCAGGCGATTGAGCTAGACCTGTTCAAACCCTCAAAAGATGTGACAAGTCTTCTTGTTTGCAATGAAAAAAAATATTAGGTGTTGGGTTTTGTTTTTTTGTGGATGACGTCATAAGTGGGGGAAGTTTTAGACCATTTTGGTTCAGGTTACCTCGCCCTGGGCTCCAACTGCTAGATGGAGTTCTTTGACCCAAGTTTTTATTGGAAACTAGGCTAGAATCCAAGTCTGTTGAGCCTTTGATTGGCTATCCAGTGATTCTCGTTCAAAAGTTATGGCTTAAAAACAACAAATTAACTAATTACCTGATTAGGGGATTAATTAATTATTTTCATAATTTGGGTAAAAAACAAAAAGATTTTTTACCAAAATTTGGGTTTTTTGGCCATACCTTTTGAACCAGAAACACTAGATGGCCAATAGCCTAGTTTTCAATAAAAACTTCAGTCAAAAAATGGGCTCTTTGCATTGGTGCCCAGGGCCTGGTGATCTCAGCCAAAAATGCATAAACCTACCCCCCATTATTACATCACCCACAAATAGCCCAAAATCCAAAACTTTGCAACTTTTAAAAAATCTGAACTAGAAGACTTTCCGTATTTTTAGAGGGTTTGAACAGCTCCCTAGCTCAATCGGCTGGTGAGTTAAGGTGGTTCAAAGCGACGCAAGAAAGTGGCTCAAATAGGAAGTACAAATATATCATACACTGGTGCTGAATGTGTTACATTCCTAATCATTTAAAGAAGTAACGTTGATAAATAATTTTTGATGGTGTCGCCTTGCATATATTGTGGTCATATATGATGTTATCAATTAGTATGTTACATAGAATATTTCATGTTTTCACTTCATAGTAGATGGTTAAGTTGTGCAGTGTACAAAACATTTTGTTTCTTTCTGTGCAGCTTGTTTGTTGCTGATCTCACCCATAATATCACATTATTTGTCTGAAGCATCTGGTCAGCAAACATGGCATTTCAGTTTTTCCCAAAACTTTAGTAGGTGTGCATACTGCATAATAGGTTATTTGCTTAGTTTCTGTCCAATTCCTGTGGTTATACCTAATTTCCATGAGGTTATAGACCAGAGGTGGCCAAACTTTGGCTCGAGCCGCATGTGGCTCTTCGAACCTTTGCATGCAGCTCTTCGGAAAAGTTTTGTAATTGTTCTTTATTTTTTATTTCTATTTCAAAGTGTGGAAAGATTGTAAAATGGTACTGTGGTAGCTAGTGTGCTGTATAGTATTACTTTTGCAAGTCATTCCAAAAAGAATTATGATGTCACAGAAGGGTAGATTGCAAATAAACTCGTGCTTTCAGATTTTTATGTTGCAGCTCTTTGTAACTTGGGTTTTGCGATATGTGGCTCATAGATAGAGCAGGATTGGCCACCCCTGTTGTAGACTGCTAAATCCAGAGAAAAGTCCTATGCCAAACTTGGTAGATTCCCAGATTTAAGACAGGTACATTTTTTATTATAACAACAGAGTTGAAGATGGTGGTACTGACGTCCTACAGTATTGTTCGGTGAAAAGAGTGAAATTTTGTTTACAGTGGAGGGTGTTCTTGGGGATGCTCACCAGGTTACTGAAAGTGTTCCAGATGGTGGTAAACTATTTGGCAGAACTGTTCAGCAAGATCAACCAGCACATGCAAACCATGCTAGACCAACTAGTGCCCCACATGTTTCTGATACAGGGGTAAGTTATGTGGTTCAGTAAATCGTTTGATATAGAAGTTACCAGTGCTGAGCAAACGTTCAGTGTGATTAAAGCTCAAACACTGGGCAGGTAGCACTTGGAGAGAACATAATGAATATCATGCCAGTGACACACATTGCCAAAACAGAGAAACCTTGACACATACTTGTTGAGGTTGATACAATGGTGGCCCTGTTTCAACTTTTCACAATTCTCCCCATTAAATTATTTCAGGGCAAATAATGGCCACGGTGCCCAGGCTTCACAGAGAAGTACTTCCACCATTTAAATGAATGTGGAAACTTCCTTCCTGAAGTCAGACCATATTGTCTCTAATGCTAAGTCTGAACTTGATCTAGAACAAACTAGCGGCCATGATGAAACTTCATCCAAAATCGTTCCAAAACTTTCAAAATGCTAATGAGGTGCACTTTGGGATTCTGAATGGTGTTTGTTAGATTCACATGGCCTATCCCAGGGGCTCCCAACCTGTGATACATGTACCCCTGGGGGTACATGTGCTTGTCTGAAGGGGTACATTTAAGATTAGCAATAGAAGGGATAAATATATTTATACGCCATATATTTCTAAAATATTTATGCATATATCAGTTAATACTATTTAAAAAAATCATTTATGCTTATTGTTAAATATATCCATAATTTTCGGGTACATGCTCATCTGTCGAAATGCTGAAGGGGTGCATGGTCAGAGAAAGGTTGGGAACCCTGACCTATCCCATTGAATATAGTAAACCTCGGTTAATCTGGATCTTCGCCAACACCAGATAAAACTGGTGGTACAAATGATTTCTAACGTTTTTCTTTATAATAATCTTTGGTTTATCTGGACCTTGCAATCTGGATCTTCGCCAATACCGGATAAAATCTGCTCTTTTTCACATCTCGTAATCTGGAATTTCTGCACTTCCATGTTTTTGTATTCTTAAAAGTGCACTGACTAGTCTCTAGAAAGTTTTGGCAGCTTTCAGATGCAACACGAAAGTGCGTGCGATCAACAACAAACGTTTAAAATTATGATAACAACGGCCGCAACTGCGCGCAACATCTGACTAATCGTAGAGACGATTATTACGTCTCAAACGGGCATAGCATATCACGGTGAACATAACGCTCATGGCATGCCACCACACTACGGTTTCCGTCTGTTGATCATTATTGAGTTTGTGTGTATAGAGCGTTACCCTGGGTGTATTGTACTTGGTAAAATATCTGCTTACGGACCAGTCGCAGAAATCTCTGCGTCAGTCCAAAATCCAAGATTTCTTCCAAGCTAAGTAATCTAAAATTATTAACTTAAGATTGATCATAACTGCCTAGATATGGCGGTTACTAATCTGATGTGCCATTGTAAATACATCAATAAATTTGTTTTGCTTCAACCAAAGTCTGCTGTTGGGTCGTAAATATGTTTAACCTAAGTGACTCACTGATATCTCAGAACGTAGATGATGTCAGGCTAGAAACAGCCGTCATCGGTTAATCCGGATCTTCACCTAAACTGGATAAAATCTTCAGTCAAATTGAATCCGGATTAACCGAGGTGTACTGTGTGTCCATATGAACAATACATGTCCTTCCATGATGGTGTTTTGATGGCAAGGCAGGCTAAGATGACTGGACTTCATAGAGGGTAGTAACTCTTATGTCCAAACAGACTTGGGGGTCTTTCCCACAGATTTCTTTACACCATTCCTGGATTCACCTACCCCTTAAATTCACACAAATTTTGTACCCTTTCCATAAATGTTCACATAATAACTGCTTTGCGTTCAGTTTTTGGTTTGTGCAATTTTTTTAGTTTTGATATAAACCTGACAAGCCCTCTACTACTGGTTCCAACCCATCTATATCTCATTGATAACATGCTAGGAACTCTAGCACTTTTGTTTCGGTGAGTTGTAATAGGGTGACAGACAAAATGTGAAAAATTTTAACAATGCACATTTGCTTCTATGCAAGGTTCTTGGATTGAGTTTTTGGTGCTTTTTATTTTCAATTTGTGCACATGGTGCCCTGTTCTCTAGGTCCATGTGGAAGTTTTGGTATTATTAGAAAACAAGAGTCTCTGCCACACATGAACTACTTCACTGCATGTTATAAAAAGTTGAAGTTTATTGGGATATATTAAAAAGTTGTTTTGTTGAAATCAAGTTGAAGGGTGATATCACTTGTGGTAAGGCACCTCTACGGCTATCAAAACATTTCAGCAGTTAGGTTATTAACATTGGCTCCATTGTAGCAGTGCCTTGCACTCCATACTATTTTCAGGTGAAGAGAGCATTCATGCAATTTGTATTTAGTCACTTTTTTATCATCATAGTATTGCGTTTGTTTTCTGTCTATGAATTGCTTTTTTTAGTCCAATTTGGTTTGCTCAAACCTTACAATCCATAAGTTTCCTCACAAAACAGACAGGTTGGACTTCAGGGAAGTCGCTGATGAATGTGACGATGTTTGAAAAGTGGTTAGACATTTTTAAGCTGTCTCTATAAAATGTGATAAAGTTGTAACTATTTGCCATCTGAAAAAGATTTTGCCAGTGGGCTTCGTCTGGCAAAGTAAAACTTTAGTGCTGAGTAACTTCTTTTAGAGTGGTTGTTAAATTAAATTTGGTAGGTTTTGTTCCTCTCACTTGTTGAACATCATTCATGAATTACTCTGCTTATGAATTACTGACTTTCTAGCTACCACAGGAAATCGATTGATTTAACATCTGTCGATTGAAACGAACTTTTGAAAAATATTTGAAAAGGGTAAATCTCATGATGTTGTTGGGAAAAATTTTACGTCATTTCATTCACAATGTGCAAACCGTGGCATGCCTGCAGGTTTGAAACCAGTTTTCTTGGTGAAATGCACAGTGGTGTCTTAAAACGTTTTTTTTCACTAATATTATTTTCCTCAAGTGTTAGAACAGCATAGACATGGGGCAGACTTGGTTGGTGTATTTTGCAGGGTTCACCGCGACCTTATAGCACAGCAGTGTATCCGTATAAATCAGATCATCCAAGGTAGGTCTCTGTACAGATATTTGTTACTGTTGTTTATCAAATAAGAAACTTGGTTCAGTGGCCTTTCAAAGTATGTTAACCATAACAGCCACAATTTTCAAAAATAGCAGAATGCTAATTTTAGCTAAAGTTCTGTTTATACCTTACACTGGATGTCTCTTGTGTGAAATAAGTGAATTGCATTCTTCAAATTCTTGAACGATGGTGATCATAGAGTTTCACACCATTATGATTGTGCTCCTACGTGACTCGTACTTTGTTCATTTGTCAGCGATTTGTCATTCGTGAAAGGTGATACCGTGTACCTGCTCAAAAAGATCGATGACAGTTGGATGAGCGGAGAATGCAATGGCCGAACTGGATTATTTCCCACCAACTACGTGAAAGTATTGCTGAAACTATTTGAATATGTCGCGTTGATGTATACTCTAGTACTCAGGGATTTTTTGCTGGTTGCAAAGTTGCGACTTTACATCAGTCAAATATTTTCAACACCATCTTGGTAGTTATGCGAAATTTGCCATTTTGCATCGGTGTGGATATAGAAAACCAAACCAACCCTTCGTAATTTCATCAAACAGCACTGAAAGATTTACGGTTTAGGGCCCATGCTTGCAAAAGCCAAAAATCTTTAACAGCGAAGATTGCAGAGCTGGTATGGATTAATAAGTCATGTACAGCCTAAGACGTTTGTTGCTTCGCATGCAAATATCTTCGCATTACGTATTTCCTCCATCCATAATTTATAAATAAAAAATCACGAAATTGCAGCAAAATTATTTCAAGTCTGTCTTGACGACTTTTGCGCTCACTCCTTGAGCTGAATTGCCCAGCTCTACATTTTCTTTTTTGCTTCTCTGTTTTGCTGTTAAGCTGCTTGGTATACGCTCCGGTGCATAATTTACGTCGTTGAGAGCAAGTTCACAAGACGCTTATACTGACCGAAGTGGAAATTTTTGGTTGATGCCAAAGTTCAGTGTATCGTTCAGTAAATTATATCCCAAACATGATAACACAGCTTTCCCCATCCCTAAGTCTCTAGCATATCGTATTTCATGTTGAAAGGCAAGTAATGCGTGTACAGCTTTGAACGGAAAACTTTGAGCCACTCGAACGTGAACATCAGTAGTTTGTCAGACCACTTTGAGTCAGTCAAATATCTTCATGACAAGAGCTGAATCGTTATTTCGAATCGACCAGGAGCAGGTTTTTTTAAGGAAAATGTTAGGTACCCGGTATGGATCTGTAGAGACCCGATTTCTCTGATTCTTGGGACCGGATTTTCTCTGATTTTAGGGACTCGAATCGGGTCCCTAAAACGCCTTAAAGAAACCCTGGTGCAGCACTTATTTGGTATGAGGCGAATCGGTTTTGGACGTTAATTGAAGCAACAATTCAACTCAGCTGAAACTTTTCGTGGTTGTCCAGATTTAATGTGGAAGTATCAATTTTATGGGTCCGCACAGGAAATTTATGGGTCCATTTTAAACTCATAAAACGCCTTAAAAAAAACCCTGACCAGGAGTATCTACTTCTGTTGGTAAAGTTTACTGTCCAAGTATGAAAAGTTTAAAATAGTTTTCTTGGCTTTTTAGTAAGTCATCTGAAGATTGTCTGAGGCATAGGATTATGTGGGCGTCGATCTTTCTTAGGTGAACAGCACTGATGGAGTCAGTAGTGTAGTATTTTTGTAACCTTTGAATTAACATCACGTGTTAAATTATTAAAATTGGTTGCATGCAGTCACAATAACTTCAGGAACAGCAGTGTTTCTTACTTGCCACTTGCAACCCAGATTCCATTGCTCCATTTTTGTCGGCCACTTCACGCTTTGAAAATAACTGTCGGCTCAAGGAGGTTTATTCAAAACTAGACTCCATTTTGAACTGTCCGTAATTACATCTCTTAAGCCCGCAACATTTCGAAGAAGTGTTGCAAGATTAAAACAACAGCTGTAGTTTGACAGAATTCAACTGCATATGTGATGACCTGTGGTTTTATTACATCGACTTTAACTACAATTGCATAGCCCACGAAAAATATCATCTAAACTGCAAACAATTTAACAGCATTGATTGTAGAAGTTTTTGTTCGTTCAGATTATCCAACCTTTGCCTGCTCCACGTCCTTACTGCACTGCCTTGTATGATTTCGAATCTAAGGAAGAGGACCAGGACCGGGACTGTTTGCTCTTTTCCAAGGTGCTTGCTGCATTGACTCCATTCTTCTTCATTGAAGTTTGGATTTGGCTGTAAACTGTGGTCTGATGTTGCGTTTTCGACAAAAAAGAGTTCTCCTTGTAGAGTATGACTTTTTTGCTCCGTCATACACATAACTTTGTTCAGGGCATACGGAGCTAGCGAACAAGATGCTCGAATGATTATAGTCATGTTGTGATTTTTCATATTTTCCATCACATAGTTGCTGTAAAGAGTTTCTGTTCTTACCTACCGAGTTACATGTGTTTTTGATATCATATTACTGATTTGTTTTCTGCCAGAATGAAAAAATTTTGGTAATCAGAAGAGTGGATGAAAACTGGGCTGAAGGAATTCTCAGAGACAAAATTGGAATTTTCCCACTTTCATTTGTTAAGGTATTTGCATTTCTTCAGTTATAGGACAATAAAATCTTTTTATCGATTCTCCGAAATTTCCAAAACACCGACACGTGCCGATTGCATTGCTGTGATGCTTAAATTACTGCTCTCATTACTTTGATATTTTAAAATATATACATATAACATGGTTAAGGATGTAAAACTGCTAGTAGAATGACAAACCAGTTTATAGTTTTGAGTCGAATTAGTTCAGTTTTGAGCCCCACAAAAATAGTTCGGCTACAACATCATCAAAACAAGTTAGCTGCAGTAATATTGTAGCAAGTTCTGAAGTCTTGGAGCTGTTTCATCATACCAGTTCTCCATAAACAATTAGCTGTTGACCAGCAAGAGCAATGAACGATATTGACGCTTTGCAATCGCTTCGTGCTTTACATATCAGAGCGTTTTACTGGTATCGTACATCACTGATTAACACAATACTTTCTACGAAGTTAAACGATGAAGCGAAAAAAATTCTGGATGTCGCCACCCATTCACCAACCGCCCATATCGAATCTTCTGGTGACAATAGCGAGCGATCGTTCGGGATCAAGGGAGTTTTGGGGATGGGTGCCGCGGCTAGAAGGATCGTTAACAACAAGCAAGGTGGGAAGAATCAGAAGAAACGTCATTCTTTTCCTACTTTTTCGTCAGGTATGCAGCGTACGATGTAGCACCTTGCTCAATTTTTTCCGAACTGAAAAAATTGCGAGCGAGCATTTGCTTGTTTATTGCAACAGATTGAAAAGGAGCTTGAGTTTCGGATGCCTTCTACAGGTTTGTTAACGTGTGTTGAAATATCACAGTCGTTACTGAAAATCGCACGGTATGAATTCCCGGATGTGTTGCAAGTGGCGGAAAAAATTCCAAGCCTGGTTCTTTCCTAAGTTGCACGCGACACATAATAAATACTACGGCCAAAGCAAACGATACAACTGACATCTTGCAAACGTTTCGATAACAACTGTTATCATCTTCAGTGCATAGCAATAGAACTGCAGTGATCTTGCTGCAGGTTCTTATTGGTTAATCAGCGACACTATTCTGAAAATCAGTAAGAGCCGTAAGTGTGCTTATAGCGAAAACTTTTTTGCTGTAAAATTTGCGTTAAATGATAACGCTGCCAACCAGCTTTGAACGCCGTTGACTTTTCGTAAGTGTTTGTTGTACAATGTGTCATGGATATCTTTTTCCCATAGACGGGTTGACTTAAAAGTCTGTCGATTCTTGTAAGATGTCCACTGGAGTTGTTTGCTTAATGTTCGTCCACCGCAAGGTGTTTCGTTCGCGAAAGCACAGTCAGTTATTTGAGACGTCATTTGAGTTAAATGCTACGTTTCCTGCGCTTCAGGAAAAACCAAGGAAGATGGCGCAAGTACTTCCACCCATCGACACTCGATGGAAATACTCGAGGGCAATCCTCGCGATCTCGAGCCGACAGCAACCAGTGAACCGTCACCTGGCCCCGCAACCGACCCCGGCGCAACTCAAGAGAATTCCGCTCGGTTGCGCCAGAAGCGTCCAATGGAGATAACAGTTCCACCGACCGTGGAAAGCATGTCTTCGTCGACCGGCAGCTCATCTTCACGAAATTCTGCTGCAAAACATCTTGCCAGCAGCGGAGTAAGTTGAAAGTTACATGGCCGTCATTTTTGTCGATGAACATGTTAATCGTCAACAAATACGAAGCACTATCTTGGATTCCGACGCAGTTTTACGTACGCATTAGGGGGGATTTACCGTTTTGATGTTTGGCGTGGCGAGACAGCTTGGTTGCCATTGTTATTGTTCGTTGAAACTTTTTCAGGTTTTGAAAGATCGCATTGATCGGTCGAAATCAGCAGATCAAACAACCCCGCGGCAAACACCCACTGCGTCTAAGCTGCAATTTTTGAGCGGACTGTAAGTAGCGGTTGGTGATTGGCAAACATCTGTGCTCCTCAAAAACACAGCTTACATTGCTTTTTGTATCAGTGTTGTGTTCAGCAGCAACGCACGCTGAAATATTTCATTGCGGGCTTACTTCTTTGAAACATTTATTTTAGTTATTTTATAAACTTCTTTGACTGCTTTCTGTTGCTTCAGCTTGTGTACATGGTTTTTAAAATGCGCACACAAATGTATTTGACGTATCATAAGCCAAATGCAGCCTGTATTTTTTACCAAAAATTGATTTTACATGGGCAATGAAAAGAGAAAAATGTCGACCATTTACTACTAAACATTTATTTTAGTTATTTTATTTTTTAGCTGTTATACATTTTGCAGCAGGAATTATCAACGCTGTGTAGGTTGTACTAATGTAAAAGCACTTGTCGTGCGTAATGGAGGAGGGTGCTAAAACTATATTTAATCATAAAAACGTGGTAGATTAGGAAAAAAATTGACTGAATATTCGAATTTTGTATTTGTTAACGACGAGGAATTGAACAAGGCTAAGAGTTAATATTTTTTGTGAGTTCTCTTCTCAGCCTGATTTTTATGAAGTGTTTTTGAATCATTTGCCCAATGAACAACATTGAAGTTCTCAACTGTTAGTCGAAAAAGTATATGAAGTTAGTTACATTAACAAAAAAACAACAGAAATGTCTCAAAGCCGAGGAAGTCTAAGCAAAGCCCCTGGCATTATCAGACACAGCCTTGACTCCCTCACCTGCAAAATAGTCGAGTACTCAAGAGAAAACCCGATTACAGGATTTCGTGGAAACAATTCTCTGTGAGTTGTTTTTGCGGAGGAAACAATTCAAACGAGAATTGCGGAGGAAACAATTCAATTCTCTGTGAATTGTTTCCTCCGCAATTCTCGTTTGTATTACAAGACTCGTAACCACGGCCGCGCTGTTATTCTGATCTAATAGATTAATGTACTGTATGGCATGTGCGCTGGCTGCGGGTTTGCTGGGTAGTTCAGTTTTTGACTTCACAAACTTTACAGCGGCTAGGAATCACTCGTGAGTCATTTCCTAGTCTGCACTTCTTTTAAGGCGGTGTGCGTTACAAACTATGTGAGTGATACAGGTTTGTCAGTTAAAGTGGTACAGCATGTGGATGACTTTAAGTTGTTTGAAGATAACTTGGCTATTATCTGATTGAAGCCATTTCCCGCAAAAACAAAACTTTTATAGATAAATTTTTGTTGCATTATTATGCTTAGCGTCCTGAAGTTGTTTCAGTTACGCTACGCTGCTTGCACGCGGTGTCAGTTAGCTAAAGGCAAGATTCTATTTCTACTGGGTAAACAGTTTAGAAATAGCCAGTTTATGGCTCGAAAAGTAACAACTATTGCAACTTTCATTAAAGCTTAGTTAGGTCACAGAATTGGTGTAAAGCAAGTGCACTCTTTTACATGTATGAAAGAAACTATGTCGCTTTAGAAAATGCCGAAAAGAGTCGAGTGTGATGTGTATTTAATATCTGCCGTCGCACGTCTTTCTGATGGAACACCACGTGCCAATTCTGCTTTTAAGCACGTCGGCCGAGTGCAGCGCCTGGCCATTAATGGCAGATGACAAAAGGTAGCGGTCGTCTCTTCTTGATCAATCGATTGTCTGAAGCATTAAGCCTAAGCGTCTCGTTGACGTTCTTCGTAAGTGGGTCCTGACGAAAGCAACGTTGGGGAGTGCTGACGTGCAATCATGTTGCCTCACGCAGCAAACACTGTCTTAAATGAACGCAAAAAGGGGAGAGAAACAAAAATCTAAGAAACAATAGCGTTCCCGCATTTCCCTCCTCGGTGGAATCGAGATGACATGATTAGAAAAGTTTTGACCAAAACTTTTTAATTTACATTGTCTGAAGAATGCTAAACATGTGACTGAAAACATCAGCTTATCATATAATAAAAAAAAGATCGACCTGTGTAGTGTAAGTTAGGGACTCGTTGGTCGGGTGTGTAACGACTTATCCGTTGGTTTTTAGTGTTACTGCTTCCTACTCCTATCACGCTTCGAAGCCGGACGAACTGCAATTGATAAAAGGCGACTCGTATAGGGTTACGGAAGTTTGTAAAGACGGTTGGTGCCGCGGAAGTCACGTTAAATCCGGTAAAGAGGGTGTTTTTCCAGGGAACTACGTCGCTCCCGCCCTCCCCGCATCCTCAAGCAGGTAGGTGGACTTTGTGCCAGAAATGCAGGTGTGTTCTTTCGATTCAGGATGTTGTCGTTGCAGTCAACAACGGGGGCATATTCTGAGATAAGCTTGCGTTATATTCGTATCCTCCTTCGTTGATCAGTTACAGTGAGTTGTTGGTAGAGTCGTAGTGCAATGATTTCCTTTTTTCTGTTATTACTTTTTCCTGTTATTTTGTAAACTTCTATTGCAGATCTCCCGGGCTGACTTCGCGTTCTGCATCGGGATCTTCGTCGTCTATGTCATCGTCATCTTCCAGTTCTCCTGTGCAAGTGCCAAAGTCGAACGTACTTCACCTTTCGCAACTATTAGTTACCGTTGAAAACATACGTGTGTTTGGTAGATGGCATTTGCTTCGTAACGCAATTCGTATTTCGCCTATTATTGGCTTTGTGTACGCGGTGCAACGAACCGCTACAGAACCATTCGCAAAACTTCGTCTTGTTTCAGAAAACGCGAGAACCTTTCACACGCAACCTTAAGCCTCACGCGCGACAACAGAACAATCACCTCAAGCCGACTTCAGGCGACCGAATCCCTCCCCCTCGACCGGCAGCTCCAGTCGTGACTCGTCCGTCCACCTCGGGTAAGATGCAGGCCGAAGTTCGCAAATGTTTGCGCTTGCGCAGTTGTGCTGTTCGAGTGCTGCTTATTTTTGAGGTTCGTCTCAGTGGAGTCTGTTTGAAACATCCCGTAAGATATTCTCGGCCAATTCATCACTAGCATATTTAAATGGTTGCTTATTGTAAATGGACAACGTTTTTCTTAAATTTTTGGTTGCAAGACTGACCGGGATATGTTTTGCAGATACCTCTTTGTCTTCACCATCTGGAAATGCTACGTCATCAGCAAACCATTCCAGTGCCAGCAGCTCGAAGGCAGCTCCCTCGAAGTCGGGTTCATCCAGAACTTCCGAAAAGGTATGTTTAAGTTTGTCACTGCGTAGCTGCGGTTATTTTTTCGGTCATCGACCGAATTCATTTTTAACTGACCGAAAAAAAATTAAGTCAATTCGGTCACAATGTCAGAAAAGCTCGGTGAATGCTGTTGCGACAAGTTTTATACTATCACGGGACAAATGACCGAAATGTCTCAGCGAAAGAAAACCAGCTGCGTGGTGTTTGAGCGCTGCACGCATGATGGTTGGTCTTGCCTACTTGGCTGTACGCCCTATTTTTGAGGCCACTATGGAAGAAATGTGCAGAAAGTCTTTATGGCCCAATCAGCGCGTTTTGGTTGACTTCACATTTTTGCAGATTCTTTGGCTGTCCTTACTGCAATACTATATACCTCCACTTTAGTACTTAATGGTGTGTCGCAGATCACGTGACATAATTAAGGTGTACCTTTTGAAAAAAATGCGTGTCTTGGCTTCATTTTCATTTGTTGTTTTTTTTGTGCAGCCAGACAAGCGCAAAGACAGAAGCCAGCTGCTTTTAAAGATGATATCTGTTGGTTCAAAGAAAGTGAAGACAACATCCTCGCCGACGAGGTGTGTGGCAACAATAGATTCACCAATGTTATTTTGAAAGCGTATCAAATTTGTCATATGGTTGGGATTATTTATTCCGGAGGTTTATTGAGGCGTTGCACTGATGGATGTTTTTCAGGAGTGGCCACAAACTACGGTGATGTTATTTTCGAAACGTGAAGCTTTTCCGTTTTTTTAAGTCAGGGTCGACTTAGTTATGGTTCCTAGTAGAAAGAGAACACTAAGTGAGAAAAATAACAAGCTTTTTGGAAGCTTTTTTCTCGCTATTTTCGCGCTCACTCAGCATCAAGAAACAAACTGTTTGCGATACGTGTTGCTTCGTGCATGTATGACAGCCACATCCTAATTTGTAGACGTGATGGACAAGTTGGTTTTGCAACTGCTCCTTCGCTTGTCGGCAATGTTTTTCTTTTTCGTTACAATAAGCTGTATTTTTGCTAAAGAAGCTGTGAATGTTACACTTTTGATGTTCTTGACTCTGATGCTTTGTTTTTTGTTGGTTTTGACAACAACAAAAAAACAAACGAACGGAGAAAACTTGTTTTTCTTTCAGTCCTGTTCCAAAACAACTTGTTCCCCATCGTGAAAATCAAACATCGACATCGCAGTCTAAGCCCGATGTAAAGCCACTTATGCGCGACAAGTAGGTTTCTTTCTTGTTAGAACATGAACTTGTGATTTTATGAGAAAACTGTTTTTAAGTGGAATTGATTTGAGGTCGACATCTGCTTATGCTTGACAGTTACATACCGTTATGGCCAAAAGACGTCATTACCTGGATGGCGGTGTTTCGACGTGTGTTATGGTTAGCGATAGCACATTACTGAAATTTTGAGCTTGTCTGTTATCAGCGCATTCTGATGATTATTATTTCAACAATGCACTTCTCAGTTGCGCGAAACCTTCAATGAAAGATCTATTGGCTCCCAACTTCAGGAGCTGTGACATGTGTTTGACTGACATATTTCTCAATGTCGTTTATCTTAAAACAGTAACGGGAAAACTAACACAGATTTAGAGCAGACGTTGATAGTGCCAATTTTTATAGTTTTGTAACTCCTATTTTCCCGTCATAAAGTTAAATCTGTGTTATTTTGTTAACCATGATTTAATGACGTTAATGCGTGTTAACTTTCTGAATAAATTGTTGTTTGTTGAGAATTTTAATTATATGTGAAATAACTCCTTGTAGTTTGGTCGAAACTGGAAAGGCAAATACTGGATTGTAATTGGTCGGCATCAGTAGAGCGCAAATAAACGCAGTAAGACTTCTTCACTAGTTGCACAATCCTGCGGCCTTCTTTTCTGAATTTTTTTCCATCATTTAATGTGAAAATTCGACAAAGAAACGTGTTCGTCCTGTGGAAAGATAGGGCGTGCAAATCTTGATATACCGAAAAAGTTAAATATTGATGTCACCCTCTTCACACAATTTTCTTGATTTGTCTTCACTTATCTATACATAGTGTAGATTACTTCTCTAACTGATGTCGCTCTGTGTGGACACGACCATGCTGGGATTCTCAAATCGCTTCCCATGATGCACTTTTCTATATTGCTGGCCTCTGAACTAAAAGACTTATCAGAAAATGTCACATTTTCCATGTTTAGGTACCGCGCTGTCATGAATTATCCTGCAAACGAACCCGATGAGCTGGATATAAAGGAGGGCGACATAATCGTGGTGCATCGTCGCAGAGACGACGGCTGGTTTCACGGCACGCAGGTGAAGAACGGCAGAACCGGACTGTTTCCGAGCACTTTTGTGAAACGGGTCTCTTATGAGTATAGTTGACGTTTCAAAAGTGAAGATGTGACAGAAAGCAACGAAATTTGAGAAGATATGCTCTATCAACGTGTATGATGTCGGGTGGCATTTCAGTTTTTTTTTTTTTATAAATGTGCCATTCTACAATGTTGCTTTTGTTTTGAGCGCGTTGTTTATGCAACGGCACTGACTGCGCGTTAGATGTATTCCTACACTGCAATTTAAGAATGGTGCTTTTTGTTGTTGGCATTTTTTACGTTTGAAGTAAGATGACTGCCGAGGCCCACGTGAGTTTTTTCTATTGCTTGTAATACACTATCCTAGGTTTTGTTGTGTGGGTATGGTTGCGTTGTGTGGGTATGGCTGCGTGCCATACATCGTGTTATCAAAAAGACAGAAGATATTCCGTTGATTTCTCGCGCGTCGTTCTTAAAGTTACAAACTGTTTTTTTCTGCGGCGTTCGTTTAGTTTTTTTTAAGATATTGGTTGTGTGGCAGTATTTGATATCATCGGTCGCTGCCTTCGAGATGCGCTTCTCGGGCAACGTCACAGTATTGGTTCGGTTGAGCGTCATTAAAACTTTTCCGATGCCATCGTTAACCTCCAGTGCTTTTGAATTTCCAACATTGTTTGAATGAAACGGTTTCCGGGATAACGATTTATTTCGGAGATGCTTCCATTCGCCAATCAAAGTCAAGCAAACTCTTCTATGATTTTCTCGCTTTTCCGACTGACTGCTTCTGTCTCCGAGTCGCATGTATTGCTGCAAGCTGGTTTGCTGCGCTCAAGTATATCTTCGTGCTGTTGCTGGTCACGGCACTGTGGCTACGGTCTTGGGTTCCTGGACGCCTCTTCAGTCTTTCGGTGCTTTGCATTGATATGTACGCGATGCGCATAAGATCTACTGAAGCTGCTACAAATTTCGGAAACCAACATAGCCTGATATTGGGTTCAAATAAAACTTAGGAGTTTGCTGTTCACTGTACTTCCAAACTGCGTTACCTGAACTGTTAAATAGTGGAGCACGTTCTATTGCTGTTTTTCAGTGCGAATAGGTTTGTATGTTTTCTTTATGGAAGGATCGTACCTAGAATCTTGTTTTCACACAGTTGATCAGAGTATGTTCTTAAACGGCATTTATTTTCACTGAGAATGAACTGACCTTAGCCACAGTCGGTGATAAATCTGACGGAAAAGCTGAAAACAACTCGCGTGTTGTGTGTCGTGTCTATCCTTTAACAAAGTTTCGCACTATGTCTTAAATTTAATCGTTATCAAGTGAATGATTAACTAGAAGTAGGTCGTTTAATGAAACCTTGTCCTGACGTCGACAGCAGTTAGTCATGCCGTGCTGGATATCATGCCAGTCTTGCGATGAAGTCAAACGAAAAGAACTTGCTAGCGTCTTGATAAAAGAATGAATCATGGTATCTCAGGTTCTAGCGCTGAAATTACGTGGAATGAGTATTTGAAGGTCCCGGTATTTGTTGGAAGGATGGTCGTTCAGTTGTTAGGCTTGATCGTTTAAAACACTGGTAATTACATTGCCGCGTCTGATTGCGTTGTTTCTCCAAGAATCACTTCCCTGGGCTTTTACTGAGGATCATCTTTTTCGTCTATTTGTATGAAAAATGTATGAATCTCTCAGCAAGTGGCATCGGTATTGTTCCGACAAACTTTTTAACGTTTAACTGTTTATAAAACTAAGTTCATTGCAAGTGAACCCAGCAACGCATCGCTTTTATGTACGAAATGTTGCGCTCGAACGTGAAGTGGTTTAACAATACTCCGCAAATTTTGAGCGAGGATATCGTAAAAACAGGTGGACATTTTCTGGTTTGATTCCACGAGATGATATGATTTCGTAAAAATTGCTTCACGTTTCGGTTCGTTTCATACTCCATTCTACCAATCCTGTCGACGTTTCACGAATGTCCCGCAAGCAAACCTGGACTCCGAGTCTTGACGAAAAAAAGTTTGTGCATATCCTTGAACTTAAAGCCCCTACTCAACGCTTATATGCTGGATATGCTGCAAATGCACGCAGCCGAATTTATTTCACCTTCAAAATGAGACCGCGACGACTTCGCTGTTGAGAGCATCGTTTCAGGGATGTAGTTTTGCATGAGTTTTGTGTCTTGAAAATGTTTCTATTGGCATGCGCGCAATGCAGTCGTTCTATCCTCTGTCTTTTCCCTCAGCGGTCGTGCAAATACGCACACGCCGGTTGCTTAGCCGCATACAGCGCAGCGCGCACCTGTAACCGACAATCTTCAGTCGATCGTAAGGTTTTTGTGTCGATCGGCTGCGACCTCATTGGTATGAACTATGCGAACTAAGCTCTCGTATATGAAATCGTGCGTAGTTCGACCTTTTGCCACCCAGTATTACTCGTGGCCGCCGCGGTGCTCAGATATTCATTAGCCTTTGTTACGTGCAACAAACCCTTCGGTATATTTTGCTAGCGCCATCTTTCCTCTCGTTCGAGCTGTTGGCAAACGACCTTTTCTCGACCGGCAAGTTGCGATCTCCAAATCGCTGCAGGTGAACGTGAAACGAAAGTAGATTTGATGGCAAACAACGCTCGATTGCCAACCAGTTTATTTTTCTATTGCATCGCGATTTGTACTCCTCGGCATTTCGTAGCAAGAAACTGCTTGTGTCTACGGGCCTGACCTAGCTTGGTGAAGTTTAACATTTTTTCGAAGGGAAACATTCCGCTGTCTTGTCGCTGTACGCTGTTGCAGCGCAGCGAATTACCGTTCTATGTACTGTACCTTAAACCCTTTAACGAATTTTTAGTGTACACGCTTGTTTTCGTTCATTTTTTGTATTACGTTCGTCTTCCCGACCTGTTTCTTCATTACTTGATCTTGTTTTGCACTCCGCCCTACCGTAGCTGGCGACCACGTTGTTTTCCTGTCTCGTGAATCGGTGATTCTGCCGACTTGTCACGACCCGTGATTATGAGCTGTTGCTTTCTGGTAAAATCTTTCAATTTTGATTCCTTGGCTGCACTTGCAAGTTTTTCCAAGCTGGACTCGAGAATCTTTACGCGTATATTGACTGCTTTAGGACGTGGGCCAGCAAAGGGAGAAGCTTCACCCCCACCATTGCGAAACAAACTGCGCAAGTATACAAATCACCGCTCTTGGAAAAATGCGGGTTGTTAACTGAGCAGCCTTTTGAAACTTCCCTCTCTGCGATTTTATTTTTTCTGTGATGAAGATGGTTTAAGGAAGATTTCCTGTCGTTTAGATTAGTGAATACATCTATCAATGTCATATCGCTGTGATGCCGCCTCTTATTGTCTTGTCAACCGTGTAAAATACATGCGAACTAGTACCGATGCGTCTGGTGGCTTCAAATCTTTTGATGTACCGTATTTACTCGCTTGTAAGACGGGGATTTTTCCTCGAGATTTCGGGCTCAAATTGGAGGGCCCGTCTTATAGGTGAGGTCTACAGAGATAGAAAATAGTTCACGCAGAACTGTGCAGATATTTCACAGTTTCTGGCAAAAATAAACAACAGAGACACCTACCGGTACGCGGTAATCAAATTAACTGTCATGCTATGAATTAAATAAATCTTTTAGCCTATTGTGAGTCAGCGCCTCGTTCGTTGAAGGGCGCGCGGGACTTCGTTTTTCCCTAAAACGTCATGCCGGTAAGCACAATGCATCAGTGCAGTTTGCGTAAACTGTTTTAATACTTAGGAGAAATGTGTTTTAAAAGTTAGAATAAACGTACTTTGATACTGAAATGTGTTTCTCTCGTTACCTGTCTTCCTTCGTCTTATAAACGAGAATATCGACAATCTCCCAGGTGATGATGGGACCCGTCTTATAAGCGAATCGTCTCATAAGCGAATAAATATAAGCGCCTGGCTTATTGCGATAGGTCATGATGTAATCAATCAGCATCCGGACCGGCCCACATCAACGCTGGGGCCTAGGGGCCCGTGCTGCTCTGTGTATGTTAAACCTGTTCACTTCTGTCTAACATTCATATTCTTTTTTATGGTCATTTGTCATTAGGCCCAGCAGGGCCGTAACCAGCCGATATTGTCGGGGAGGGAAAAATGATGCAAACATATTTTTTTGAAAATTTCGGGGGGCAATGACCCAGTTTCTCCCCTCTGCTTGCGGGCCAAATTTAAATTATTCTATAAAGACTTGTCTCTTCGCGCTTTATGTTACTCAATTCGAAATACTGAACATTTGCTGAGACATCCGCAACTGCGCTGCAGTGTGTTGTACTTCTGAACAGGATGCATTAAAAGCAGAGGTGTCGTGTCGCCGCAGTGGTTCCCAACCATTTCCATTTGCGGCCTCTGAGTAACTTATTTGTTTTCACTCAAACTCCCCACCTCATGACATTTTAGTTCAGAGATGCAATCTCTTTAAAACATAACGCGGTGGGTGGGTTTCGATTTTTTATTCGGAGTCAGTGAACTGAAATCATCGTAGTAGAGCAATTGCTACTTTAAGCGATGCAAAAATGTTAACATGCAAAAGGAGGCTGTAACTCGCGGACTCTTCACCTTCGCAGTTCCCAGATGGGGAACACTGAGCTTGCAGAAGTTGGAAAGTCTTGCTTCGGTATATTTTTCGATATGAAGAGCAAAGAAAAGGTCATCGAATTTCGCGCACTCCATTTGACAAAAATTGTTCGCCACACTATTTTTTATGATTGTTGGCACTGAAAAACACGAGACTCCTTTGTGAGATTTATTTTTCTAAAATTTGATGGTAATGGTTCATACATGCGATTTTGTGACTCAAATCACGAAATAACACAAACGCAACAAGAGGAAAAACAGCAACATCACAAAGCAGAAATTAATTTTATGTTGATGAGAATACAAAAATATCAAAAATTTCAGGTAAGTAGCAACATGCATCGAATCAACGTCAGAAAAAAGTAAGTAAACAAAGCAGCAACAAAAACGGGGAAAAGCACGCCTAATTACATGGGGTCGGGTGAGCAACTGTATTGAGGTAAAAGATATAAGGGAGAAGAGGGGCACCAAAAACAGTATTACAGAAAAGTGACAAGCATCTGAAACGAAAATCACAAGAATTTTGGCAAATCCTTGCTACAGTTTACAAATTTCTAAAAATATTTAGCAATGTATGCTTGAACAATACCTATTATGTTTCAAATTTTGTTGTTCTATACCCCCTCTATTGTGTTAGTGCTCTAATCGACGTAAACATGATGTGAGATAATTAAAAATTTTGGACCATATTTTAGCACCTGTTCTTAGTTGCTTTTGGGTCTTTTTGCATTCCGTTTTGGAAGAAAGAAGTTTATTTTTGGTGCAATCTTCCCAAATATGAATGTGACTTATCCAATAAAATTTAAATTTTTATGAAAGACACGTGGAAGTTTTTTTCGATAATTAATAATTATGCTATGGGCAGCGGTGTGGACCGGGATGCTGACCATCATATTTGCAACTGGTGTACCTGCTTTACACATCAGATGACGTTTTTTACCTCGCTGATAGTGCTCCCATGTTTTGTTGGTCCCATCAACGGAAACCTGGCCACACGCCTGTTGGTGCACACACTTTCTCATTTCTAATTAAAAAGTACTTGTCAATGCAAGTATTTGGGGTTTTACAGCTGGAGTTTGGTCGAATTTTGTTTCTAAACAATGTTGGGTGATGCGATGTACTTGATGTAATAGTTGCAATGCAGTTGTGTTTTCATTACTCCAAACATGAATGTAATAGGTACGGTAAGTTGCAAATACACGAGACAATAATAAACGCAATCTAATTGACAAAAAACAATACGGTTTTAGAGAAAACCACTGAACAGAACTAGCCATTACAACTATTTATTATAAACCGCTCAGAAACATTGATAATAAATTAATAACATGTTCCTTATTTCTACACCTATCAAAAGCATTTGACTGCTGTGACCATGAAATTTTGTGACAGACAACAATCTTATTGACAAAAGACCAGTGTTTTTTTAAGTTTTTTAAAAGGGCGTCGTGATGGAGCTTTAAGGTGTCAATACCGTTTTCCCTTCTATGTCTGATACTTTTAAATCATATTCACAAAAACGCAAGTTTCCGTCCAAATATACTTAATTATTTGAATACGAAGTTCACTTTTGGCAAACAAATTAAAAACGATTTCATAAATAGAAAGGTTCAATGTAGGTCTACATATTAATTGATTCACTCATTTTCGTGCCCGGTTTTCCTTTGGGTACGGTCGCGGGGGCAGCAGCCCCAAGCAGACCCTCAATACCTCACGATCAATAGCAATCTAAAAATAGTTATGCTGGCTCCACACCAAGACGGAACAAGAAAGCTTGGAGATGCAGTCACGCCACCTGGCCCTTGGACAAACTTTGGGCCGCTTTCCCGTGGGTGTAGAATGTAGCCCGAAGGACTGAGTTCGCCATTCTTACCTGAGGGTTCTGGACACACGGCCGAACTAACATAGCTGGGATCTCTATTCGGAGAAGTGGCTTGACATCCTAGGCTTTACGGACTTCATACCTGTGCTTTTTATCACGAAGTGTCACACCGATGACTCTTCGCAAATATTCCATCTCTGCCGTTTGTTCTTTCGACAGTATTCTTTCAGTCGTCACCTAAGATTCATGACCACAGGTGAGGATCGGAATACAGACCGATTTACAAACTGAAAGCTTTGCTTTCTTTGAAAGTTCCCGTTTCGTCACCACGGAGCAATAAAGCTCATGTAGATTTGCGTTTGCTTTAACAATCCGTGTATCAATCCCTTTGTTCCAGACTTCCGTCACTCGTGAATGGCACCCCAAGGTACTTTAACGTCTCCACCTGCTGCAGTGTATTTCGGTTCACTTGCAGAATACACTGCCTTGGGCATCTTGCGAGACATAATACCTCAATCTTTTTTGTGCTGATTTTCGTTCCTGCTTGGTCGCACGCAGCAGAAAACCGATCAAATGCGTTCTGAAGACCCTGTTGACAAGATCCAAGCATGCAGTAACAATTCGCCTGCAAAATCCAAACGGTTCATCCTGCGGTTCCCAAAAGTGACACCCTCGTCAACGCGTCTGTGACTGTCTATCCAATTCATATAGACCAAGGTTCTCCAAATTTTTTGGGACAGGATCACATAAGCTATTGCACTACAGTTCGAGGGCCTGACAAGTCGTAGCCAGCCCAAAAATTTGGAAGTTCCCTACAAATATTTGGGGCGCCACAATATTTGATTTTAGGCGAATAACATTATTGTGTTTGGATAAACGCCTCTCAAAGCACAAAATGACTATATTTTCTAAAAAATTTGGGGGAGGCATGGCCCCTTTGGCCCCCTTGGCTACGCCTATGGCCTAACATCTCGCGTAACGTGATTTTTGCGGGATATGTTACATTCTACCAAATCAACGCATTTTTCGTAAATATATTATTTTTTCATTATTGGAAAACTGTGTTTTGCAGCCGGCTGAGATGGTTTCGCAGGTAGGATTTGGCCTAATGGCCGTAGTGTGGACAACCCTGATAAAGACTATGAAGAGGTGTGGTGACTGCACACACAGGGGTGTAACGAAGGGAGGCAAAAGGGGCACAATTCCCCAGGCGCTGAATCACGGCAGGGGCTGCCGAATTACTGCGGAAGCCGCAGAAAAGTCCCAACAATGCCACAAAAACTTGCTTCAGTACAGTGCACTTGCTTCAGACAGACCTCAGGTTCGAACATGGGGACGCCAAACTTGCTTCTTGCCCAGGGCGCTATCTAAACTCGTTACGCCCGTGAATGCACGCCATTGTCCAACACCAACGCTAAACGGTTGTGATTTAACGCCGTCGACAGGAACACAATCTTCTGAGCAGGAAAACAGTTACTTGACGCCCAGCAAGCGGCACACGTCTACATCGTCCTCCCACAACACCACCCAAAGTTTTTCACGAGGAACCCGGCCATATACTTTCCCGACGTCGACAAAACAGGTGCATACACGTCTTGGGCATGCTCCCAGGATATCTTGAAAATTGATGAAGAGTGGAAATTTGTTCTCTGTGCTGTAGTTGGCGACGAAAACCGCACCGGGTATCATCCAGATTATAGGTGTAGCAGCAGGCAAATTTTTGGGGGTGCGAACGATTTTTGCCCGAACTATCCGAAAAATATTTTTGGGCTACTTTTTGTGCGAATACGCGAATATTTTTTCATGACGACCATTTTTGGGATGACCTGGGCGCCGTTTTTTTCAAATCAAAGTACTTCGGGCGTCATTTTGGCCCGTATTTTCAAGGAGTTTGTCCAGATTTTCAGGGATTTTGCGAAGGGTTGCCAAGATTTTCACCAAATCAAAAATTTTGGGAGTGCGCTTGCATCCCCATCTCCTACACTACTGATCCAGCTTTGGTTCAATTAATTATTTTCGCGGCATCTTGGCATACACTCTTCCTGGGAGGCTAACCAAAGAGATGCCGCTGTAGTTGGTTCATTCACTCTTTAAGTAGCATTAAGCTCGGATTTAGCAGCGTAATCAGAGAGCTTATTGATGCACAGTTATACAGAAGCTTTCACGTGCGCAAAGTCAACACATCCCGCCTGAAAAACTTTACTCAGTTCTGTCAGGTGAAGTAGTCAATGTTGAAAAAAGGAAAGCACCATATTGAAATTTTTGTTTTTGGAAGTCGCAGTAAAACAACCCACCTTACATCATTTTTATTCTCTGACAGCTGGTTCAGTGCGGCCAAATACTCAAAATCTCACTCCACAGTTCTCACTGTTGCCTCACTCGACAACCACTTTGTTTTGCATGCGCGTTGCAACTGCCGACCTCTTGTCTTCATTGTAGTTTGATGCCAGGCCCGCCGCCAGGTTTAGCAGCAGGGGGGGGGCAAAAACCAGAAGGAGGGGCCTAAAATCAGAAGGGGGGGCACATTTTTAAAATACTGTTTTGGATGTATGCAGCAACCAGGAGGCCAACCGTGAAATGGGGGGGAACAGATTTCAATTGGGAAGGCCGGGCGCCACTAGCCCCCCCGCTGGCGACGGCCCTGAGTCTGATGCATTGCCAGGCAAGCCGATCGCAACGGTGAAACAGTAAAACACTTCCATAATTGCATTTAAATGCTTTCGCAGTTTCGTACACCATACTGTACAAATCTGCGGCAGTATAGTAAGAGGCTGAAGCGAGGCTGAGCACATGACAATCCACAGGTACCATTTTCACAATTTTCGCTTCCAACTTCAGCACCAGAAAATTATGTCGGACTATAACATTGCAGCCGTCTGTTGCAATAGCCGCGTGCAGGAAAAAATGCTTTCCTCAAATTGTTTTACTTCAATACAAGGCAAAACCATATCTAGGTTTCAGAATTTAGGGTGTTATGGCAAAATTTTAGGGTGTCATTTTGACACCCAAAAACGGCTTAAAAATCACTGCAAAAGACAAATCGGTTTTAGAGAAAACCACTCAACAGAACTAGCCATTACAACTATTTGTGATGAACTGCTCAGAAACAGTGATAATAAATTAATAGCATGTTCCTTATTTCTAGACCTATCAAAAGCATTTGTCTGCTGTGACCATGAAAGTTTAGTTAATAAACTTTATCACTATGGTATAAGAGGTTTTTCTCATAAACTTTTCTCAATTTTTTTGCGCAATAGAATGCGATGCACGAAAATAGGGGCATTTAAATCTTCATACAAAAGGATACCTTGCGGAGTCCCTCAGGGTAGTGTTATTTCGCCTTTGCTTTTCCTTATGTACATTAACGATATCACAAAAGCTTCCTCTTTTCATACTACTTCATTTGCAGATGATATTAATCTTCATATGTCAAACTCCTCTTTTAATGTTCTTCAGACAGCTGTTAACCTTGAACTATGTAAAATTGACCACTGGCTGAGAGCCAACAAGCTTTCTCCTAACTACAATAAGACTAATTTTGTGCTATTAAATTCTCAAAAACACTATCCTACTTCATTTAAAGTTATTATAAATAACCATAGCATTTCCCCCAAAGATAACCTAAAATACCTAGGTGTCCTTATTTACAATAAGTTAAGCTGGAAACCTCATGTACAAAAGTGAAAAACCAACTATCAAGAGCTTGTGGAATTCTATCCAAACTTGAACATCATACAACACAATCTGTACTGAAAGTTGTCTGTAACTCATTAATCCACCCCTACCTTAATTACTCAATCCTCATTTGGGGACGTGCTTCAAATGCAATTGTTCAGCCTCTCATTAAGCTCCAAATTAAAAATAATAAATCCAACCAACACGGGATCTCTAGAAGAACATTTCTAGCACTTGAACGTCTTATGCCTTTCCAAACATTATGCTTTGTCAGTAGGCAAATTCATGCGCTCTTATTACCACAAACTGCTTCCAAATCATATTGATGAATATTTTATTCCAATCAGCTCAATTCATTGTTACTCCACTAGTCTAGCAACCTCTAACAACCTGTTTTTACCTGAAGCAACTCCTCCTCAGGACAATATTCCCTTGCGTTTATTGGCCCAAAAGTATGGTCTTCAGTACCAGACGATATAAAATCTTCATCCACTTTTACCTTCAAATGGAAACTTAAGAAACACCTCTTACATGATAAAGATACACATGTATGAACTTTGGCAGCATTTCACTTGTCCGGAAAAAAATACTGTGAATTACAGTATTTTGTAATTATGTTTATTTTCTATGTATATTTATTTTTTCGTATTTTTCTTCCCTGTGCACATTCTATGCTTTTCAGCATGAAAGTACATTCCTTAGTTTTTTTCTGTTTTGCTTTGTCTTTTTTTCGTACCTCATTGATTAGTTTTTGTTACTTGTTCACGTTTTTTAAATTTTAAATTTTTTTAATTTTCGTATATTGCCAAAAGTTTCTAACCACACCAAATTCCTTCACTTAAATTCGATCCACTCATCTGTGTACATAGGCATGCGCTTTCACCTGTACATTCTCTTCATGTTCTGCGTTTTCGTTCGTTTTTTTTCATTATGCCTATTTGATCTCCAACTGTTGTTTTTCAACACTTCAAAAAGTGATAAACGGGTTTGGTTGACTATATGACCGCCATGGTCCTTCACCAATCCTATGTGACACAGCGCCCATCTTTGTTTACACTGATCAGCTATTGTGCCATTGTATTTTCATTTGCTCTAATGTTCGCTGGTGGTTGGTTTACTTAATGCGATGGCTTTTTATAGAGCTTCTGCTTGTTGACTGAGCCATATGAAACCATAAACCATTACCATTACCCATCAATAACATATTTGGCGGTAGATATTGGTGCAATGTTCGAATTAATCTTGCATACCGAGGAAGTATTCACATAAATATTGAAAAGTGAAATCCAGAAAAGTTTATCATCAATATGACCCCAAGATAGTTCATGCAATTAGCTTGAAATCCTTGATCTGTATTAATCTTAAATGCAATTTGAAATTTCCATTATTTTTTCTCCATAAGAAAATTTAGGACTTAGACCTATTTGCGTTTGTTTCGTATGAAAACCGCTTGTTTTTGAACAAAAAAAATTTAATTTGAAACTTACAGCCTCATTTGACAAAGCTAAATTTGGTCCTAACAAAAATAAAACACTCTCATCAGAAGATAACCTTGTAACAAAGTTAGTTTCCCTGGATAGGTTATCTATACATATTAAAAACAACAGTGGCCCAAGAACGGATCTTCGTGGAACCTCTGTTTTCACTGCGTACGGCCTTGATGCTATCTTATGACTAACTGCATGCTGAATTTGATCAGTCCCAGTAGCAGCATTGTAGTAAATTTGAAACTGTGTTTCCAAACCTTTTTTATTCCAGAATTCATTTTGCTTTCCAAAAAATTGTTGGACCACCATTTTACTACACTATCAAATTATCAAGGTGTTTGAAAAGGAAAGAAAAGGCAAAGAAGGTCATTCATTTTTCTCTCTCCTCAGTTGCCGTCGATCGTGACTCCTTGGCCCGAAGGCTGAGACGCAAACACGGCCACAAACTACTGTATACACGGATCTCTGCCGCCTTGTGGGTGGGTTGCGCTGTTGGTGTCTGCGCGCACACTTTGCTTCTACAACCTGCCACATCAATATGTTGCTGGTCAAATGTTGCCAAATGTCGCAAACTACATGCCATTCATCTCGGTCCCTGGTCCCTGGCCAATTCCTCAAGTCTGGCAGTATAGCGACAATTGCGCAATAATGCTACACAAAAGGCTTTAAAATTCGTTCTTCGCTAACTTTTTATTCAAGTGAAACGCCGCTGCCAATCAAACTGTTTGTGATGACATTTAATATATTTGTGTATTTGCACTGAGCATTCCTGCTAAAATTATAATTGCAAAGCTGTGACAGTGATCACGTGTTGCTTCATCAAATATTAACCCTATGGCCAACCAAAATAGTCACGCCCCACCTTTTAAAGCACTGATGAAAGGTGTTGCCACGCAGGACCATTGCCACATTTGTCAAATTTTTCTATAAGAATGTTGTGAATTTCAGTTTCAAACGTTTTTTGAGACAAGAAAGATGACGCAGATGTGGCACTTTTTATCAAGATTTTGTAGAATGTAGGTATGTTTTTCTGCAACATCCAACGTTCCTGAGTATCCTTTTCTAAAACCAAATTAATTCTGGCAGAAAATGTCGATTCTAGAAAAATAGCAATAAATTTTTACTTACTCTTACGTACGCTGAGCCAATTTGGCCAAAAGCAATTTTTAACTTAATTTCGAAATACTTACAATTCACATATAAGACTGGTTCTTTCACTGAGGTGCACCAGTACTGCGCAAACTTTAACTTTCGTGTTCGGAATTGTCGTAAGTCATTTGGCCATGCCCATGATAGGCTACCTTATATGTATGAAAATTGCAAAAACATTTTTGAAAATAACATATCAGCATGTCTCAACCTAATTTACTTCTACTGCATGTAGAACCGCAAGCTTTGAGCAGAATACGAGTTCGGTCTTCAACGGACCGCCAATACGGAATACTGGCGGATTTTCTGCATTTATGGTGTCTTTAGTACGCGTACCTCGCACGTTTTCCTTTAGGAAATTGTGTTTGCTTTTGACAAAATAAATTTTTTTCAAAATACAAGTTCGTTTTTTCGTGTCAGATGAGCTCGAGAATAATTTCTGAGTTGTTTAATAACCAGCCTGTGTGCCTGAATCGTTTCAGTAAGCCTGGATGTTATAGGGAAATTGTTTATTTGGCCACGTTGACCAAAAGAACCAACGGTGCAAGTTTTTTACTGCACCTGAGCAGGGATTAAAGGTTTCTTAAAGATTTTTTCAAATGGAGAAACAGAAATAGTTTGTAACTGGTTGTCACAGTTGGAGTCCAATTTGAATAAAGGGTTTGTTTGGAAGTTTTAAGTACATTTGGCGAAGTTCCTCTTAGTGTGCGATTGTTGAAAATGTCACGTAGACACGGAGCTACCACGTTTTCTGTTAGTTTTATATATTTATTGGGTTTACTGCCAATACCTGATGCTTATTTTACATCGAGCAAGTTGTCATGTAAAATCTAATATGGTATGATTGTAAAAAGGGCTATTTCACTGCCTGGCTTGCTGATTGTTTTGGCAGAGAAGGCTAATGTTTTCACCGTTGGTAGAAAGTTTTCATGTTGGTAGAAAATTCATTTACGTTCTTTGCAACTGACTGTGGGCTAATCGTCTCCATCAACTTTGACAGGTTGTCTTTGCAATACTTTGCTGTAACGTGTTTTCCCCAAAATGAGCATATTATGTTTGTTTTTCAGTATTTCTTATTTCACTCATAGTTTCTAATTGTGTGTGGATGCTTGCTCCTATAACACAATCTCAACAACCTATTTAGAAGTGGCCAATGAAACTTAAACATTTTTGCAATGCAAATGATGAGAATTCCACACTTCCATTATGAAGTGCAGAACAAAGGTTTTAACAAATTTCTACAAAATCCAAACGACAAAGCTAGTTGTGCAAAAACAGTTTATTTCTAATCTTATAACCGCCAAATGCTGAAAACGTAAGGTTGACGCTTGATGCTAGAAGCAAACTTAAATACTGCTAAGCAGTCGCTACTACGCTGACTTCATGCAATTACGACCACAAATCCTCCCATCTGCGAGCCGGTCGGAGATGCAACAGAGCAACGGCAAAAATGGCGAAAGGGCGGTAACAACGTAATAATAATAATAATAATAATAATAATAAAGTTACTTGCTATATGCTGTATGCTTGGTGGATCGTGAAAAATAACGTAGATGAGCACGAAACATTGCTCGAAAAAGTTTTGGACAGAACAAATGTTTTCTGACGGACGAAGTATGCAAGCTGCCACTTCGCTCGACCACGTCTCATTTTTGCTGAAGAACTGTTTCGTTTGGCAAACAGGTCGAAAGCGAAACCTAGCTTCCGGGGTGAGATTTGGTTCAACTCTTCGGCAAAGGCAAGCGCAACAACGCAGCAAACAATCGGCCACGAGGAGATACGGAGTCACAAACCCATGTTAGTGCTAAAAGCGCGCTTTGCTCAGTTAAATAAAGCAGCGAGATCTACGCAAATCAAAAAGCACAGATTGCTGACGGCAACAAAAACTGGCTTCATCGTTTGTCAGCTACAAACTTTCAGCAGATAATAAGTTTCAACACACGTCCTGCCGAAAAGTTACTACGAAGGATCAAGTTCTGACAACACAAGTGCTAACAGTTTGTCTTCGTAAATCTAGTCCAACAATTGACGCAGTTTCGAACACAACCCTTCATGGGAAGGTACAGGGTCTAAATGCCTCTACACACAACACAAAAACAAGCAACGCCGTCTTGGCACACTTGAAACAGGTAAAAGCAGGCCGAATACTATAAACGAAGATCAGTTTTAAAGAGCAGTCAGTCACAGCGTTGGAACAGTGCCGCATTTGTTGAGAAACAAGCACAGCATAGTACAACAGGCCGCACCTCGCCACACAGGTTGGAGAGACAGCGGAAGTATTTCATGTAGGTTAGCATTGGTCTCATGTTTGCTTCAGTATTTCAAGAGGCACCAGCGCAAAATTTTGTAACGTCCTGGTATCGTTACGTCATCTTGAAGGTATTTTCGAAGCATGTCACTTTGCAGCGTGCTTACAAATACGTAATGCTAGGTAAACTTTTTCCTAAAGCGAGCTTGACCTGCAACCGGAAATAAAATAAGATCATGTCTCAAAAACACGAGCGAGATATGCTGATTGATGTTAGAAGAAAATGTGATGCACGTTTTGGCAAATAGTTAAAAAAAAACCTGTACATTTACGGCGCGACATATGGCGCCACGTCGTTACACTGCCTAAAAGGCATCGTGTGCTGATGCACGCGACAGTTCAGCAACCAAATCAAACTAGGAATCCTAATAACAAAGCAACCTAAGTAGTTTTTCAGAGGAAATTTTCCGACGGTCAAGAACTATTGAATGAGAGAGTAAATAACCTCTACTTGCTTCACTTGCAATCGCCTCAGTAAGTCACGTGTTCTGCAAATGGCAGGGGAGTAGTAGAGCTTTAGACAAAGAAAGCAGTTACGAATTTGTGCTTAGAGTTAGCGTAGAGCAGCAACACAGAAACAGCAAGAAGCTCAGGCAAAGTCCTTGTGTAAAAAATAGGCATGCGCTGGTTTTGAACTCACCAGTAATAAGTACTAATATAGACCAATCAATGTCACTTTGCAGCGTGCTTACAAATTCGGTCTTTGCAAGTACAAATAAGGCAAAACAGCATGGTTGATTGGGTGAATGCAAGTGGGTAAGTGAATGCTATGGCTCGGATCAATAGTGGAATCAGTCCGAAAAAGACCCAGTCACGTCACAATTTCCCATGCAATTGCAAAAAGTGGCCCAAAGTGTAAATTGTAACTAACCTTTAGCCTATTGCATAAAAAGTAGCCCGACAACAGAGATCTAAATCAATACTCATGGTTATGACTCACACTTCTGACCCATCCGAGCTGCTGTATCCACTACTGTTGGCACGCTCGGCTTGAACAGTTCTGGCTTTAGAGCCTCTTTTGCGGGTGACTATGTGCTTGCCGCCAGTGTAACGTCCCTTGGTTGCAGCGGCAGCCGCAGGCTGTGCCCGGCCACGTCGCTTATAGACCACAAACGCAATGACAACTATAAGGACAATCAAAATGCAAGCACCGGCAATTACAAACGCGATCACCGGCACCGACCCTTCTTTCACGCCTTGGTCTGTATAAACATTTCCGCCGGGTACAGCAACTGGTTCAGCATTCCGCCTATTTCGAGCATCAAGCTTGACGTGCATCATCTGGGTTCCACGCTGGTGGTCAGCACCAATCGTGTCGGCGACATCTGCCGCCCTTTTGACACGGCGATCCCGCTCTGACGAACGCAACATCGAGTGGTACGACAAAATTGTTGAACGACGTTTTCGCTGGTCGGTTGCCTTTACTGTGTAAATGGTGTGCATGTACCACTCCCGGCCCACGTGAACCTGTCAAAACGTGAAAAGTTTGTCTTATATTCTCCCTCAAATCTTTTAACTGCTGTAATAAGTAGATTTAACCAAACAATTTCAAGAGCAACATCAAAACAAGAAGATACAATTTCTGAACTAATATCTGAGAGTCTGCTGTTTACAGTAAGCATAATACGAAAGGCAACCTTACCGTGCGAAATCTGCGGATTTCGAAAATTGATTACCACCTTTGGCCAGCGCCAAGAAAAAAATACCACCAATGACCATCACTTCACATCAATCAAGTACAAGCGTATCAAGTTAAGTCTGTTGGCTCATTTAACATCGCTTCTCAAAATAACGCAAAGCCCTTTTAAATCTTGACAATGCGCAATAGATGGACCAGAAAATTCTTGATTGAAAGATAATAGGCTCTGTGTTTGCTGTTCACACATGCGGCTTTAGAGATTTTTGCTTGTTGATATGTTTCATTCTAAGAGACCACTGCGCAATCCGATATGCTTGAACAGATTGGCATTTGAAACGCACTCTACAGCACGGCGGGTCTTATTAAGCAATAAGAGCCTGAAAAATATTTTTGAATAAAGACATGACTTTGCGCTGACTCTCACTAGAGATAAAAGTCCGAGCAGTTTAATTTAAAACTAGTGTAATCACACAAAAGTAAGCAAGCTTACAGTGAAAAGTGGAGCAGAGTCCATACGGAAACCATCAGTTCCAGGTTGCTTTACGATGGGCTGTGATTCAAGATCGTCTATGGCTAATTTGGCATTAAACTGGACGTTGTTAGCTTCCGTATCTTGGGTATCAGGCTGTTCTTTATCCTGCATGAAGAATGGTTGATACGTTAAACTCAGCCACATCAACATAAGGTAAACTTCATCAGCTGCTTTGGGACCAGTTCATTCCTATAGGGTCTCACAGATCTTTCTCAGAAAAATAAAGACAAAATTGGGAATAACGGTGAAAGGTCAACGCATCAATCTTGCAACAAATTGGTTCGGAAAAAGTTGATTCGTTTAAACAGATATAATGATAACCATGCTTGAATATGATCCACAGCTTGGCTTGTATCTCAGCACAATTTTTTGTTAAAAACGCAAGTGATTTGCTAACCTGGTTTGTGAGCAAATGAAAACAAAACACAAGAGGCACCAGTCGTTGAAATACGTTTTGAAAAGAAACTTATTTTTGAAAAGAAAAATGCGCTACTTGCATGAAACGCATTTTTGTGCGATGACTTCATAATTGTGACACAAAATTGAAAAGATGCAAATGCAAAGTTAGTGACGAAGCGTGCTAACTGCGCTTGTTGGTAATTACCGAAAAAAAGTGTGCTGATGCTAACTCACCAAAACTTTGAACCGCTGCCGTAGTGTTGGACTGTCAGCCAAGCATCCGAATTCCCCATTGGCTGGATTGTATTTTGGAACGTAGCCGTCACTTCCGCTGCAAATGTAGACTTTTTCTATGCTGGTGTCAAAGGAACTGCCCAGTTGCTGCACGGGATCGACCAAGACCCGACCGAAAATTTCGGCTCCTGCGCAAAACGTTTATTGATGGCTTGCAAGCTCTTTGAAATGCTTGTCGCGAAAAGAAGCCGAAAATAAATAAGTCACGTAAAAGCTTTACAGGGTTTCTTGTTGCTACCACGAATATCTAAACACGAAGTACATAGTTGTATATGTTCACGTGGCACCAAAGCTGCCATGAAGTGTGATAAGCACAAGTGCAGATTATTTTTGCAGAACATGCAGAGCAAAACCTGAAGAAATGTTGTTCGATTTCACATAAATTCTTCGATAAACACAAAGCAAAACGACATGCTGAATTTGCAGAATTAGGCTACCTTCAGGGAAAGCCACATCACTGTCTTCAGCGAAACCCATCGAGCCGTCGCTTAAATACAAGGCTTTCTTGCTGAGCAGGAAGAAGTTCGTGTTCAAGCTAAACTCAGCCGCAACTGGGTCGCTTACCTGAACAAACAACAACGGGTGTGTTAATCACTTACAATCTGATAAAGACAAAATGATATAGTTGTTGTGATGTTTAATAAAATTAGCTCAACAGGCACTCCAATAACTGTGGCACCTTCAGAACGTGACGCTGCACAGTAAAAAATCTACGATTTTCGAAATGTTAGAGCGAAACGTTATGCGGAACTGGTTGCCGTGAATTCCATAACCTGATGTAACGTAACACTCGTTGTTTCTGACACACTTATCCCAGGATCCAAGATATATATGTGGACATAAATTTCACGAAAGTTTGTTTGGTTTGTTACCTTGACCGACTAAAATATTACAAGTGGAATGAGCTTCGAGTAAAGCCACGCGCGTGCAGGCATCGACGCAGGGGCGGATCCAGAGGGGGGCGAATGGGGCAATCTCCCCCCTGAAACCTACGAAAGTAACTTTATTCACCATAATTTGGTACAATACTGAAAACAACTTTCGCGATAGTATGAGACTTGACTACCAAATATACTAAAATCGCCCCCCCTAACTTTACTGTCTGGATCCGCCCCTGCTTTGACGTAAGAATGGATTTTTAGACTGCCTCTACATTGCAACGACCAATGGTTACTCAACGTTGCAATGAGTGGATGGATGCAAATAGGAATTTGATATTGCAAGAGCAAGCCTACAAATCAACGAAACAATGCAAAGAACGACAATGGGAGTTCTGCTCAAAAAAGCACCCTTTGCTAATATTTTCCCCAGAACTTACAGCAACGAACTTTTTGAAATTATAATCCGGTGGCAAGGATTGAGCATCGTTAATTTGAACGTAAAGTGAAAACTTCGATTCAAGAATTCACACAAGCGAATACCTGTTGAAACCGTATATCCATGTCGAAAGATAGAGGCTCCCGTGGATTGCATACGATAGGATTAGAATAAGCTTGACCAGCAGGAGTTGTACATGGAATGAGCTTTATGGTGTAGGTGCCCGAATAATCTCTTATCTGCAGCATGCAAAATTCATATCAAACACACGACGAAACTCAATTTTATATGGCTTTGTTTTCAATGAAGCACTTTTGTCAAATATCATAGTAATTATAATTCTTCTTCGAAAGTGAAAAGAATGGCCAGCGTTTCGAAATGTTCTTGATGCTGTTTTTAGCAATTTTTAGCAAGCAATCAGCGAGGTTTCTACAATAATCGCATCGGTTGATTTTTTTTGTGAAATTCCTTTAAAATCGCTGATTTTTACATGCCGCATAAAAGTAAAAAATGACAAAAGACAGTGGTCTTTCAGTGACCGAGGCAGAAACCCTTGGTTGCTACGTTAAGTTAGACTCAGCTTCGCAGTTGCACTTACAGCATAGTCTGACACAAAGGACCACTTTTGCTCAGGGTTGTTGTACGTTGCCTCGCTGCGAATCAAGTTGAGTGACAACTGGAGTTCAGGGTGAGCAGCGCTCATAACCATGGCCCGATTGTCTGTGCTCGAATGTTCGGAGACGAACTGTCCTCGAAATCGTGCCTCCGTTCGGAAATTTACTACGAGTCGACCATCGTCTCGTATGCGCATGCTGGTTGGATAAAGATAGCCTGAGCAAAACGGAAATAATGAGGTTAATATTAATCGATTACTGGAGCAAAAGCGTTGACCTACGGCATTCTTCTAGCATTCAGAAAAGTCTGAAAACTGCATTTTACTGGGGTTGCTAGTGCTTAAGGTATAAATCATGGTACTCGACTTTAAGTAATTCTTGCCTACATTGTAATGTTCAATTTACCTTGCAATTCCGCTTCAGGTGGTGTACCAATTCCTCTATCCCACAAAATGGCAGTGTCGTAGACAAAAGTCAAACGTAATTCGGTTTGTTGATCGAAATGTTGCCAGCCTGTTGCTACTGGTGAATGGAAAATGTATGAGACGTAGAGAGGAACTCTCAAAGATACGTAAGACTGTACAAGGTCCAGTACCTATAAACAGAAGTGAATTTTGCGTCATTATTACCTTGTCACCAATCGTGGTAATAAAGAGCCGCATGTTAATAATCAGCTTGAGCAAATGCTAACAAGCAATACCAATGAACGAAAACATTGGTGTTTTCCACCTTTACTGTCACCAGTCACTATAGTTTACAAACAAGATTCTCGCCTTGATGACGAAAATTGTGATACTGTACACACTTAGTCATGCTTACTGAAGATATCATGGATTAACATATTCATTTGTTCTGCAGCAAACAAAAATCGCAAAACGTGAATGACTGTACGCGCACCTTGGAAAAGAATTACACGCATTTACGGATGTTAGCCACATTGCTGAAGAAAGCCAGGCATTGTGGTAAACATTTCACGACTACTTGTTCAATCGGTTTTCCCTGACCAAGGCAGATTAATTTATTTCTTGTAGTGGCGTTTAAGAAACACTGTTTACGTTTGAGAAATGCCATAGCACAGCTGAATGCTACTAGTCTGTTCCACTGCCGTGAGACAATACTACAGTGGTCATACTTGAAAAAATGTCTGCAACAGGTGCATTGGTGCAATGGCTCGATAAAACCACATCACTATAAAGATTTAAATGCGCTCGCTTAAGAATCCGCGCTGCCGAATAGGTTCAGATAGCAGACCTTCATCTGAGTCGAGTTTGATTGCTACCAACCAAAGCATTGCCGCTAAATGAAATAGTGGCATTTGCGAAGGAATCAAATCTAACAAATTAAAGATTCTGTTTGAAATTCATTCCTAAAAATGAACATCAGCATAAGCTAATCAAGACGTCAAAAGTATTTAATAGATTTAAAAATATTCCTTTTTGGCTGCATTTTTCGGATACAAGATCGTAATAAACATTATACCTGTCCGTCTGTTCCAACATTTCCACCACATTCAGTGAGAAGTTCAGACATATCGTAATAACTGGTGAATTCCCAAAGACATGCGTCTAAGTTCAGATTTCTAAAAAATACGACAATCGGAGTTAGACGTCCAAGAAAGCAAAACAAACTGTCTTTACCAAACGCGAGATGGTTTGTAAAATTGTCATATCATTATAGGTACTCCCACAAACAAGCCTCTAGTTTTTAATTACGATTACAACAGTTATGCTGAATGCCTGAAAAAGTAAAGGACAGAAGGACAGTCTTGACAAGATGCCACTGTGGAATATGTTACCTGTAAAATCTCAAAGTGTTGTTTCCTCTCAGCTCAGGACTATAGCGATACGGGTAGGTCTCTCCAATGATGTGAGGGTTACGAGTAGATTCGGTGAGGAAACCGTACTGTGTTGACAACTCATCGTGGTTTATGATGTTTGAACATCTGTCAAAAGAAAATCGTACCTGCTGTGTCCGTCAGCTTGCCAAAGATTTGCAGAAAAACATTTTTCTGTGGGCAAATTGTTGGAGAAAATGTACCTAAACGCGTCCTTGGATAATTTTCACATGGAGCTTCAAAACCTTTTTGTCCCGTTCGTACAGCAAAGGTATAGCTTCAAGAAAATCATAGCCTTCTTATTAAGGATGAAAAATAACTAATGACGTTAGAAAGACAGCAAAAATACAACTGATTAAAAGTAACCTCGTCAATTAGACTACTTTGAAAAGTGTCAGAAGGAGCAAAGTTGCTTTGACAAAACAGAATGCCTAGTGTTGTAAAAACAGTCTGTGGGTACCTGTCATCTTAGCAAACAAGTTAGACACGCATTATTACCCGCATTAACTTTTTTGCCTTTGACTTCCTACGCGTTATGATTGCACGAAAAAGACTTTCTTTGCCGTTTCTTATTTAAAGTACTGCAACAGCATTTTATTAGATCACTCATTAGAAACCTACCTGTGGTTCCCCACTCTCAATCCGTCTTTGCTTAAAGTGATTTCAAAGTTGCTCATTTGGCGAGTGCTAATGGCAGGAAGCATTCCGTCTATGTGCGGCATCGAGACTGTTATTTTGATGAGGTTGGGGCGTTCGGGGTCGGCGGGGCCGGTGTACCGTATTTTCGCTGAGAACGGTTCGGCTCCAACTGAACCAGCCACGCGCGGAGGACATATGTCGCTCTTTTTGCTCACTGCAACGGATTGTAAAAAAAAATGATTTACTTCATCTGAGCGTAAAATCTGATTGCAGTTATATGCTCTCAGTTATAAATGTTACGTTTGCAAGAAGACAATTTTTGTCTCGGCGCACAGCAATCAAAAACTTTTCGAACTTCTCGTTTTGACACAATTGTAGCTGCTGCCCATAATTAACGCTCAGAGGACCATGTAAACACCTCATTTATTAATGACAAAAAATACTGCTTTGGCTTCTGATTTACCTGTAACCGGCTCGGACAAGGTTTCCAATCCTTCATCACCGTCGAGTGTCACGGCGCGAGCAGCACACACTATCCTGCTTCCTGGTCGGAAGTAAATGCTGTCTAATGTTATTCGGTCAGTGTCTGTGAAGAATGTGTTCTGGGCAACCTCCCGCATTGGGTTTGTGACAAGATCTTCGCCACTTGGTGCCGCAACAAGCCACCTGAAAAACATTTGTTTTTTCGAAAATAAGTCGTCTGGTTCGACACAATTAACTTCTTGTGTGTTCAGTGCTTGCAATGCACCATGATTGTTGCAAGCCAGAATCGTGAGTAGGAGCACTTTAACCTCAGGTCACATATTCACTGCAAGATTGCGTTTATAGTCGCTTGTAATTGCAAGTTTGGTGATTTTACTTTTAAGGCGTCTCATTAGTTTGAGATTATTTTTCTGCGTTTTTAGCTCATATAGGCGTAATTTACCTATGCAAGCGAAATTACACACACACTCACACAAACAGATATTCCACACGTCCACCAAACTTATATAGGTTTGCACATATTATTAATTCAAGCAGCTGCCTCTATTACCAAGCACGTGTTTGAAAGGAAGTCGAATTTGTGCTCAACAACACAAAATCCGTTTCGAGAAACGTTTAACACAAAATCGTTTCTCAAGTAAACACCTACACGCGCTGACAGTTTCGGCAACGTTATCTAAAATTGAGACAGATGCTGAAGGGTAGACGTGGGCAGGGTCGAGTCCAGGGATGTAGTGCTAACAAAAAAGGTGTGGAAACGCACCCAAAAATGCCATTTTAAAACAGCTTCATACTCATTTTAAAGCAATACGTGAAAGGTGTGAGAAGGCCGTTTCCACGCATTCCCGCCCCACTACACCGCTGGTCGAGTCATAGAAAGATGATTATCGAATGAAAAAAAACTTTTGATTGATGTTTCAAAAGCTCCCATTATTTCCTTAACTTTGAACAAACATTTTTAATTCATTGTGGAAGATTTCCGTCTGTTGCCACAAGGTTTGCTAACCTTTTAATTTCAGCCAAAATGTGGGGCGCAGTTGAAATTCTGCTTTTCCAAAGGTGGTTTCATACAGTGTTACTGATAATACCAAGCAATCACACCTTGAACTATGACCGAAACGAAGTGCTCTTTTGAAATCCCGAGGTTTGCTACAGTTGAAGAAATTTCATAAAAATATCATTAATATTAGTTGTTATAATGTTGAATTCAGTCATTGCTCTTCAAAATTTTCATCAAACAACCGAGATTTTCCCTCTTATCAAGATTTTAAATGTTGAAATACATCTCAAAAAATCACACAATACTGTTATTATCACAACAAAAAGTTGAAAGCAAGAATTTACGTGTATCTACTCTTCATTTAAAATTTTACAGCTGCAGCGCGGATAAACTAGACAGCAAAGGCATCTCGTGGGTGGCCGAGCCGCTCCAAAATGAGTTTGAAGTAAGACTTTCAGTTGCTTTCAGTGTTGTTTGAATCACGTTGAAATAACGAACTCAAAATCTAATATAAATTTCAACAAACCTGAAACGTGTGGCACTGTCGTCAAGCCGTTCGCTTTCACAGATCGACGATACGTCGTTGTACTCGCTGTGTTTTGGATTGCACGGCTGTTGATGAAAATCGCATTTTATCATGCAACAAGACGTAAAAAACCCACACCTTAAATCGCAAAACTCTAATGCTATAAAGATAGACATTCTCAATGTCGGCTTAGTTTTGTCGAAAGATATGCGTACATGTCTTACATATTGGCAGAATCCAACTCACCGAAACGCATATGACAGGGTAGCCAGGTGATGGCTGCTCAGAAGCTTCTCCCATGTCGTCATAATGCAAGAGGGATATAACTGTTGGTTTTGACGGAAATGTAACGTCCGCCAAAACATCTTTCTGACTAATATAAATGATGGCTCGTTTTTCCTGAAAAATTGTGATTGAACTTGTAGCAATTTTAAAAGACACGCAAGCAACAAGAAGCTTCTGAATTTTCTAGAAATATGAAACAGCAAATCAGTAGTGTTACATTTTCAGAAACACTTTCCAGAAAACACTGTTAAACAAAAATTAAAGCAAGTTCAAGCACAGAGTACGGAACTGTGGATAAAGGTCTAATATAAGTTTTTTATGCACAACTATTCCAAAAGAGTGAACAGAAGGCAATAGTAATACCTAACGCAGAGCCTCAAAGCCTTAGAACGAAATGAAAGGCTGCTCTGGTGTTATATTCAGGACATTTAGTAAGTCACGTGTGGCACTTTTACGACCACACAGACTTTGCGAGCAGCGCAGCTCATCTGCGCGCTCGCGATGCTCCGGGAAATCGCAATTGTCAGGAGCATTACGCAGCAGTAAGTTCGCGAGGTCACTCGTGGGTAACTTGATAGTAACCGCACAAATGTCTGCATTTTTCTTCGTATTTGGCGACGGGATTAGCGTAAGAGTTACTTTTCCTATGCGCTGCGAATTTTGAAAGAGTAAATGGAATTGTTTCTTCGCCACGGCAGCGAGTAAGCCAAGCGTAAAAACCACCGCAGTGCTGGTCAACTTAGAATGAATGATGTGCAAAGAATTGCCATATAAAAGCTTCAAAGGGAAAATAGCTTTAAAAATTGCAGTTGTCTCTTTTATCGTTCGCATGTTAACCTCAATAATCTTCACGTAACTCCAAGCTTCAACTAGAAATACATACCCCAAGCTCCGCCACCATGTTTGTGTCTGGCTCCAGACGTACAGTAAACGATTCCCTCATTTCTTTCTCGTCATCGTAAAGCACTTCAACTTCCATAAGAATCTCCTCGATACCCTCGTCAAATTGCAGTTCTGTCGAGATGAAAAGTTTTGAATATAGAAAGTTTTTTAAGAAACTCTCTGAAGTCACCTGACACTATTTTCTCAGTGCAAAGCCGTCAAAGGCAGAAAAATAAGACCAGTCGATTTTGATCACCTGCTTGCCAAGAATGCTTTCTCGTTACTATCTTCTTTAAAATTTCTCATCGTGTAGTAAAGATGAATAAAATACAGAAACAAGCAACACCCCACTCACCTTTGCTTACAGGTGTGTAGTCTCGTCCAGAGCGTGCATTTCCATCCTTCGTATATGCGCGAACAACGGAAGCTTGGGAAAGGTCTCCTTTTCTGACAACAGGGATACGGACTATGGTCTCGTCATCTTCGTTCTCTGGCTCAACGACTTCGTACGTTGTTTGTGCGAATCCAATTATCGGTTCTGCAAAATGAGTTGCTCATTTGTTATAGCTTACATGATTGATTTGAGCCATAAGCACACGCACATGAGAAGATGCAACACAGTGACTCATGCACGCACTGTCATATGGAGAATTAATTGATGTTGCTTTGTGGATAAAACCGAGATTCGTTGTCCCAAAGCAAAGGAAGTTTTCAACGCAGAGATTTTGATGAAGCTGTTTGTCACGGATAGCGCACAATTGCTCCAGTTCGCCAGTGTGAAGACGCAACTTCAAATATGTGTTACCATGCAGAACAAAGGTTTATTTGCAAGTTTGACGCCAAAACCAGATAAAAAGGGCACGAAGCCCCAAAGCCAATTTTCTACGGCGTGCACTATGCATTGGCAAATGATCCGAGAACCACTGACATACGGAATTAGAAAAGACTGCACGCTGAGACAGCATCATTCAAACCGAGCTTCCTTCACATTGTTTCGCAGCAGAAGAACGGTGATTGCCTACTGCCACGTGTGGTTCTTGGTATTTCACACGGGCCACTTGTTTATGTCAACGTAAATCTTAACACCAGTGCACCGCCCGTCTTATTCATCGACGACTTTGAGCTAGTCAGAAAGCCACCAGATGCTCTTTCTATAGTGCGTGTTCGTGGCAACAGGATAAAAAAAGACTTAGTCTTACTTACAAGGGCAGCTACCAGGCGCGGATTTACCATTAGGCTATAAAGGCTTAAGCCTAGGGCCCCCGATTTTGGGGGGCCCCAAAATTTCGGGAGTAAGGACGATTTCCAGCATTTTTGTAAGCAATTGTATTTGTATTTTTGTTTTGGTTCAACGCACGGTTTTTTACAATACCACTAACAAAAGATCTGTATATAGAAGAATGAGCGCAAAGGATTGAAGTGAATGACGATGAGCATTCTCTTTTGATGGCGTTAAGACTTGGTTGTTGTAACGTATAATGTGTGGAACAAAAGGCCTGAATGCCTTTTTAGATTATACGAGGCCAGTGAGGTACTTTCATTCAGCCCGGGTCTATCTCTTGTTGCTTTTTATGGGTAAGATACGAGGCAAAGGCAAAAAATTGTACATCTTAGAAAAAAATCAAAACAATATATTGCAACTACAAACGACAATTTCTTTTGAAAACAAACACATTTAATTTGAATTGTACAATAAATTATTTAATGCAAGTCATGTATGACTTGCGTTCGAAAAACACAATTCCATCGAAACATTAATACCTCCACCCTTTTCAAGTTAATTTATACAAAAATGCTCTTTTCCTCACCAAAGCTAGATCGCACAATCTGCCCTGACTTACTATTAGTCACTGAGGCACGGAAGTATGAAAGGACCATTCTCAGTTTACCTTTCAAGCACCTCCAAGAATTTTGTTCGGGAGGGGGCAGTCAATGACGTTGTCAGTTACTGACGTCGTTTTGAGTCCGACTGTTCCTTCCGTTTACTTTCCAACAGTTAAAATTAATATACAATTCTTAGCAGGTTTGTTTCTAGGGGGAACACGTTTTAGCTAGAAAGATAAAGTATGACAAAATTTACAGGGATTTTGCAGACAAAAGTCCCGTCGATCGCCGACTATGTACAGTAACAGGCTGTTAAGTGTCGTAAAAAGTACAGGTGCTTTATTCAGAGCGAACTCTTGACACTTGCAAACCATGCAATTGCACAAGGAACTCAATAAATATGTAATGGGAGTGTTTTCAGATAACTTGGCAGTTGCTTTTTTCGTTAGCTTCATTATGACTGTTTCTGTTCCTGATATTGAGGGAATTCAGAATAGAGTAATATGGTTATGAATTGGAACGACTTGTTCAGTGAATGCAGCGAGCATGTCTAGTCCTAATTTGTATGGCATCAGTCGTTGCGAACCTTCGAGAAGGGCCCACAATTTAAAATAGCCCAGGGCCCCGAAAATGAAAATTCGCATTTGGCAGCTACAGCAAATGATGACTGAAGAGGTCGAGATTTAGCAAATTTAGGCAGCTTTTGCAGGGTGGCCGTGAGAGGTGAGCAGTTTAAATTTTGCTCAAAACTTTACAGAAACAAGAGAACGTCCCACATATGTTATATTTGGAGAACAAATGCTCATTTACGGAAGTACGAATCATAAAGCGAAACCCAAATTAAGGCAGTTTTAGATATGACTTCTCTATGAAGGGAACAGTATATGAAGGTCACATAGTTTTATTCAGATAACGACTGAACCTCGAGAAAGAGTTGCAAAATCTTCAAAGCTGGTGTTGAACGAAGTAATTTTGCAGCTTACTGTCAGCATCATCTTTAATTGTGACCAGGATTTCTTTCTGTTCTCCCAGTCTTGCATCTCCAGCGCTTTTGCTGACAGGTGAGCCAAGCACGAGGCGGAACTGCTCGTCTTTCTCATGGAGCTTGTCGTCTTCAATGACCACACTGCATCGTGCTTCCGACTGACCTGCAAAACGTGTGCAACACTTCAGTCAGTAACCAGGATCAACATATTGTGCGTAAGGTATAGAAGGATAAATATAAGGGAAGATAAATACAAAAAATGATCACGAGTAGGCTATGCCAAACTAAACCTAAATTTTTTAGAGGACTGCTTGTAAGTCCAAGCCAGGTAAATCTTAAGCGAAGAGCACTTCTGTCGAAAAGCTCGTAGATGTCGGCATGTTGCAAATCCAGCAAAACAAGATTTCACTGCTGTTCTTCACACCACCACGTAATATCGCAGTAACAGAGAAAGTATGACTGATTTATTTGTGGCATTGATCTTACATGGACTTTTGCCGCTCAGGCGATGAGGGAAGCTGGTAATTCTCACATGTCTGAATAATTTTGAGTGATGTATAACAGATTTACGTAAGCCAGGGGCTGGTCCGACAAGTGCTGTCTAATCAAAAAGCGCGATCCCTAGAAAAGTCCTGTGACCATTTATCCGTCAAGATGTGGCGAGTTGTGGACAAGACAAAGCCGACGGCGTGGGAACACAAACGATGAGCGAAAAGTGGCAGGACTGCACGTTGCTACACCAACTACATCGGCGCGGGTTCTCTAGACTAGACGTGATGATCTGTTTAAGAGTAAGCAAACGCTTGAAACATAAAGGGCAGGGTACAGATTCCTGAAACAGACACCGTGAAAGCATTCAGCAACAGAACTCGAGACGCTGGAGAGCCAAATTTGATTATATAAACAAAGCTGTCGAGCGCTTTTTGCCGCTACCGCAGCTATCTGACACATTACGGAAAGCTTTGTCAGGCTTTGTTGCAGGCAGCGAAAGCATGATACCGATGGCCGGCATTGATGGCGAAGGACAAGGCGAGCACTCAGCACGACAAGAATAAACACAGTTCTCGACGGAATGACAGTGTTTGACTGAGCGTGGAGTAATTAATTTAACTGGTCACAATCAGACAAGAGTGAAACGAAGATAGCCCTTACCAGGTTGCACGAGTCGCCACCGAGTTGTAATTCATTTTTTACCCAATTTTCTCACGGTTTATGCAGTATTCACACTGAAGTAGCGACAAAGAATTTGAGCTTTGTTAAGGCAACTGTTCTTGTTTAACTGCATGCTGCATTTGAATCAGTCATAACGGGGAGACCATAGGAAAACTTAGAATTGTATTTGTAAGTTTAACCCATCATAATTTTTCCAAGCTGATGACGCATTTTGTATTTTAGTGATAGCGCTAACACCCTTGCATATGAAAATTTCACGCAGCATTTATAACCAGGGCATGTACAAACAACATCAAGGGTATATTCAAGATGTTGAAACATGGGCGCATTGGTTGATGACTCCATTAAGCATAGTTCGCTACTATTTATTTTAAAATATTTGTTGCTCGTGCTTAGTTATACCAGCTCACTTCAGATGTACTGTGACAGTACATGTAGAGAACAAACAGGAAAATATCTTCCGTTAAGTTTGCACACGAATACATTTTCAAATTTGTTTTTGGTACGCATGTTAGCAAGTTACGTCTTCAAGCAAGCAAAAAGAAGTTTGGCAACGATGACAAGGGAGTTAACCTTTGCTTTTAAAACAGACCTTCAAGCAAATACGCAAATGCGGCCTAACACGAATGAATTGTTTGACTTTCGCTTCTACAAGATGTTACACTTTAACGTAGGAAGGCACACTGCAAAGAAAGACTTGAAACAGAGCCATGACAAAAAAACTGAACAAAGTTTTAAGATAACAGAAAGTTGAAGCCCAAATCCTTTGGCAATTTAGTCAGACATCTTGAAAGTTGCTAAAATCATTTGACGTGAAATTTCCGCCATTCACTCAAAAAGCTGAAACAAATCACTTTTCAGAAGACTTCCAACTTTCACCAGCAGTATATCTCGCAAAACCGGGAATAAAATGTACTTTCCGTCCCAAAATGATAAAGCAGGGTGAAGCGTGGGAAGCAGTGCACTTTATCTTTGATTTTCAATTTAACTGATAAAGAATGTAGCTCATAAAAATGATTGCGCAAGAGGTCTTTATACATGGCAAAGTAGTCTTACTCAGAGAAATAATGCCGCAACGTCATTGACAGGACAAATAATATGTCAATCTCTGAAGCACTGCCCTGATGAAAACTTTGCATTTGATAACAAATGACCCGATCAATTTGCGCGATGGATGTTTCCCTCGAGAACGCCTCTCCGAACGATTGAAAGGACGGGTTGTCAATGGAAATGATTGAAAACTCGTTCAGCAGGGAATAATTAGATAACTCTCACAGCCAAAAAACACAATTTCAGTATCAGATATTAACAAGCAGAATTCCCACTAATTTCGTACAGATGGACTTTCCCCCATAGGCGTAGCCAGGGGGCCAAAGCGGTCATGTCCCCTCCAAGTTTCTAGGGCATCTTGTAGTTTTGTGCTTCGAGAGGCGGTGTCCCAAACCAAATGCTGTTGTTCGTTTGAAGTCAAATTATTTGGCCTCTCCCAAAATATTGGGCTGGCTACGCTACTGCTTCCCCACTGAGCGCCGAGTCTTGGAAATAAGACAAAAATATTTTGATGGTCCCAAAACAAACGAAAACACTGTTGTTGTACGAAATCGTTTTTTACTCAAGTCTCAAAAGAACCAAACAATGCAGCGCCAAATGTGTCAAACCAGCAAGAAAGATTGGGAAATGATCAATCCTTAGTTCGGATGGCAAGATTGTAAAAGGCGGTTGTTTTTTGACAAGAAATCCTCAAACAGTCTGAGCATATGCTAAACAGGACAAACATTTTCTTGCGTAAATTATGGCAAGTTGAAAAGCTTTGGTTGCGCATATAAAAAGGTTTTCATCAGAAGCTTTTAATGTTTCATCATGGTTAACCAACTGATACGAAGGTGCCAATGCCAAACCTGGACAAAAATCTTACGGGGTTGCTACACAAAACCTGGAACTGGTCAAGAATATAATAAGTAGAAAATTTTGGAAAAGTCAAAACTTTGGTCTCAGTTGACAGAGCCACTTCAGATAGATTGACTGTTTACGTAGTATAATGACTTTCTCAGACGTTTTGCCAAAAATATTTTCTCACTTTCTCAGACGTTTACTTAGCAATAACACTGGTTTGCTGAGGTAAACACAGACTTCAGTGGGGAAAGCTTACCAGGCTCGAAATGAACCAGGGAAGAGTCGGTGTTCGGTCGCTCGGCGTAATCCATCATGACTTCTGCTGACGCCTGGCGGGTGTAGCAGCGAACAGCCGCCGTCTGGGAGAGGTCGCCACTTCTCACGATCAGTGCTGCTAAGGTACCGTCAGCCTCGTTCACGTGAACCTCCGCCTTCGCAAATTCCATGAGCGGCACTAAAAATGATGAAATGGCAGTCAGTTTTATTCACACTAAAGGCTGATGTGAATGTGAACCATAGAAAGTTTTCCTGAAGTGCTTGCAGGTGTTATAACAACTAAGTGAACCATCGAGGATTGAAGACAGTTGTGCTTAATCGAGGCCAGACCCACAATGACAAATACTGCCTGTGAAAAATATTAAATCAACTATTATGAGAATTTCTGAAAGTTTTAGCATCATCTTCTTACAGTCTGACTGCGAATCGTTAATGACGACTCGAACGATGTTTGGATCTCCAAGGATGGCTCCCATTGGCATGCTCAAAGCGAGATTGAAAGTTTCCGGCCCTTCCAGATTTGGATTACCGAGATCGTCGAGAATCGTTACTCTGAGGTTTTGCATTGTGATCCCTGGAGCGAATTCCAACGACTTGCTGATGCCGACGTAGTCGTCGTTTACTGTGGCCAACAAAACATTAAAAATTCTTACCTAATTGTGCAACACAAATCAAGCAGCGAAGATTTTCAAGAGAAAGTTAAAGTTGTTGACAATTGCAGTGCTTTATCAACATCCAGCTAAAAATCTTGTTTAAATCATACACAGTTTAGAGACTCCCATACTACATGTATTAACGACGTAGAACCTAATGGTAAGCTACGAAGATTTGCCGCAAAACCTCTTCAGTGCCACATCGTTTCACTTCTAGCAAACAGAAAATGTCTTACAGGAGCAACGCGCATTAATTGCATACCAAGCAAGATGTAGGAAAATGAACACACTTTTTCAGGGGGGCAAATTTAATCAAGAACCGCTTGCTCCCCTGGTATTGTATGCTAATAAAAAATCAAGATATCCTTGACGTGTTTTTAAGTGATATGCCAGTAAGTCACAGATAACTATTCGCACAAACTAGGCTATTTATTACTGTAAAAACTCTGTCACAAAGGTTGATTTTATACACAGCTGTCCTGCTGGCGTTTCCCGACGAACCACGGCATAAAGTATACGCTAAAAATTTTATGAATTTCTAGTCCAGCTGAGACATAACTGCAATACCATGCTTAGCATAAGATTACAGTCCGCAAGATATCCAGTTTAAACTCGTTTTTTGCTTTGCACCACGTTTTGCAATTTACGTAATATCGTACCTAATCCGATTACATTAGCTATAAGGCGAAACTGACGATGACATACAGTGACTACTCAATCGGGATCTTATGAAAAGTACTGTAGTTTTTCTCAATGACTTATATTTGCAGTTGCGTGCAAATGTCTTGAAATCGGGTGTAGGACCCAGGGGAGCTCACCATTTTTTCGATTTTTCGAAGTATTCCATGCGCATAACAAACTTTCTGCCCAGCCGTAGAAAATGAGTCTGTCCGTAATTGTGAGTAAAGATCACATCAACGTAACATTGACTTGTTCATCTTGGTAGTGCTCAAGTCGCTCTTGTTAGCAAAGAACGTTTTCAAGGCAAGTTTAGAAAAGCTTATAGTCATCGCAAATGCACTGGGATTGGAATACACGGAAATTAAGTTCACCCGAGAAACGGAAATCCTGGCAAATCAAAGCAGCATCTGGTTTTATAGTCAAAATCTGGGAATCGCCACGACAATTACGAGCTCAAATTTTCTTCTTTTCTGTGCTATGAGACAACCAAACAATTCGGCAAAAGCAGCTACGCAGTAACTTAAAACGGATTGCAGTGGGAAGGTTTGTGAAAAGACGACAAGTTTTAATGGAGGGAGCGGCTGACCACGATATGCTGTGCGGTACATTCCAGTGAACAAGCTTAACTAGGTACAACCACGAGATTACCGTGAAAGCGCACAGGTGCAGTACACTTCGACACATTCCCTTGTTTACGTTCGCAGTTCGCAGCAATATCCATAAGCAAAAATATCTTCGAAAGCTTTGGGCAATAACAATAAAAATAATGCCTGAAATACGCCTGTAATTAGCAGACGTGGACCTAATTTGTGAAACTTTTTTTACTTGTTACGACAGAATCGATCAACACGTTTTCGTGTAATGGGAAGTTTTGTAAAGAGACTGAAAGCACGAACCCAGTATAGCCACCAAAGATAAGCTCTTTACTCAGTTTGCCTTGCTAAGCTGACAATAGAATTATGAATTATACAATCCCTGTGCATGATAATTAAAAGCTCTAAGTTTGCTGCAAGCGTTTGAGAAATCAGCCTGCTGGACTCCGCTTTCATAACTTTGCGATGTTTCGGACTCGCACATCTCTATATTCAATCTAGTCTCCGTATAGGAGATGCAGTCGAATCAATCAGCAAAATTTTTAATAGGAAATTGATTTTACATAAGTGTACACAACGTTAATTTTGAAATCTTATTCAATTGTGCATGAGTTGCATTTATCTCTTAGGGACAACTGTGCTGCTTGGTGGTAAAGAGCATCACGCTGCGAATAGTAATTAGCCGTAGTTCAGCTGCAACAGCGAGCTCAGCAGCATAGTGTATGTAAACTGAGTTTTGAGCAGCAACGTGATGCTTGATCATTAATATGGCATGTGCTTGCTCGATAGAATGCTTTTGTTCGTGACATTATGTTTACTTTTGGCTACACGGCGATAACAAAAATCATTTTTCTAACAATATTTCACACACCAATGGTACATGATCAATAAGTAAGAAAATGTAAATGATCTTGTGCTGTAACATGAAGTCGGTTTCTCCGAATCGCTTATAACGTTAAACTTGACGGCGGTAGACGAACTCACCTCAACGAAAAGTGGGCATGAAATGAAAGTTTAGATACACAAAGCCAATTTTTTTTCTATTTCCAACAGTCAGCGGGCAGTCCACGTGCTGCGCCACAACGACAAACAAGCTACGCACTGAAAACTTTTTATATTGCAACCCACTTCACGAAGACCAACAGAGAACCATATCAACAAATAACGGTAAAATTACTTTATCGGGGATTAGCCAGTCTTAAACATACACTATTCTCTATATTTATCAGACTATGTATACCTTATAAATGACATTGCTTATAACGACACAGAGAACAAAACCAGTTATTTCAGTCACGTCGCATGAAAACACCCAACATGTTATGAACAAAAGTTCTCCAATTCAAGCCCACTTCAGGTGTTATATCACAACAGTTGTGTTACCGAGATTAGCATGGTTGGTAGTGTTCCCGAAAAGAAACAAAATCAACCTCAATAATACGGTGCATTAGTAAGCTGCCATTTTTGAAAAGTCCTTCTAGCACGCTATTTTGACGCCTGGAAATTTAAACACGACGCCTGAAATCCGTTGGTTTTCGGCGTAACTTTTATTTCGATGCATGGGCGTCGGAAGAGGGGCAGGGGGCTTTCCCCATTGATTTTGAATTTGACATTTTCCTATTAAATCTTTAGCAGACAAGGTTGTTTTCTTAGTTTCGAGTGCGTAAAACGAATTTTACCATTTTTGGCCCCACCTGGAAAAATCCTTGGCCACTTATGTTTCGATGTTGGCCAACATTGTTTAAAAATTACCAGCAACTAAAATTTTCTCACTTCAACTCTTTAAAAAATACTAGACAATAAGCCACACTGTTTTGTTTACATAAAAACCACTATAGCCTACTATACATAAAATGCAGACGTTTACTCAGCCACTTTCCAACTAAGTGAAATGGGGATAGGTTATGTATGCAAAACTTCTCATGCTACAGTATCGCTTGCAACAAAGAACGAGCAAAAGTTTAAACGAAGTGAAAAGCAGTCGGCTGGGTCTTTTAAACTTGTTTTGTAAGCGCTCGTGTTACCCATCACAGTGGGTGTGAGAAATTCTCACGCAGTTATTTTTGCAACCAGGTGACGTTTGCAGCGGAGCAACTAATTTTTGTTTATTGAAGTCGGCGCCAAGACAGAGTCGAGCAGCTAATGGAGCGGAACCTGCGGTTTGTTTGAGGCTTAAAGCGACAGCTTTCTCTCGCTTGAGCATTTTTCGCCATAGAAAAGCAATGCGACAGCTGTACATGTTCGCACAAAGATTGACCGAAAGAAGCACTGGAGCTTCGTGGTGGAACTTAACTAAAACTCCCCACAGCTGCAAATTGGTCAGCGCGTCCCTCAACACAGGTTGCTTTTGCTTAAAAACGTTGCAAATATTGTTGGTAACGTCCAACATCATTTGATGAACAACTGCCGCCAAATAAATCATTTTTTATACAAAATCTACTTATTATTTTGATTTTTGATTATATATCCTTAAAAGCGCCAGTGCATTTCAGTAAATTGGTCACTGTAGGGTATATTCATATCAGTTTTGAAAATGAGAAAGTTGCGTGATATACCAAGTTTTAATCGGCATGTTCTACATAAACGTCATCTGATAAAAAGGTCGGAAAAATATTGGTTGTTCTTAATTGCATCACTGTCATTGAGAGATAGCATAATATCAATAAGCACTAGATACCATAATATCAATAAGCACTGCTGATAAGTGCTATTATGCGGAAATAGAACGTATAGAAACTTCTTAACCGAGTTTTCATTTCATTTCTGCGTGCCTGCAATGGACGAATGAACGTCACGCTGGAAACGTCCTGGAAAGACTATGCGCTTCTGTAATGAAATAAACAATTTATTTCATTACAGAAAAGCGAGTATTCCGTACGAGACGAATAAACTATGGTATAAGCACAATTAGCTGGCCACGAGCAGCTTTCAGACAGCAGATGTAGCACAGTCTGCATCGGTGATTTGTGCATTGGGTCTTTTCTGTAATGAAATAAATTGTTTTGGCACAGCCATAAGGTTGATGCGCTTATACATCATTTTTTAAATTGTGGAATCTGCATAAATCTCCCCGTTCCATGAAGCTCGGTACTGTATGAATAAAAACTTCATTGACGTCCGAATTAGCAGTGATCAAGGCAAACAACTTTCTTCTAGATCTGTTTCATATTTAAATCTGCAAAGTGGGAGTTGAAACACAAAAAATAAACTCTGCATTAATTTTATTCATTAGCCTCAAAGGCAGTGTAGAACCCTTCATCCCACATGGACTGCGGAGAGTAATCTGTATCGTCGATGATGAACTTACCTCGAGCTGACTCGGGCGTACTCTTTCGCGACTGTACAGTGACGGAAGCTGTTTGGGAAAGGTCGGTTCCGGTCCGCCACACACGCACTTCAACGTACCCAGCACTTTCATCAACCTCGTAAGAGTCTTGGTCGAAGTAGAACAGCGGTTCTGTAAATATTACAGGAAAATCAGCCAGCCAGGGTTTCATGCGTATCAAAACGGTGAAGTAAAATAAGCAAAGCTGCAATCGTTTCGGTATTGCTATACCATAATTTTCCGTACTTTATCCTCCGTGGACCTTCGAGCGTTTTAGTGGGGTAACGCATTCTTGATAACGTGCATGTGCCACGTGCCTGCCTTCTCCAAAACCAGACATGAAAATGGTTTGGGCCAGACATGAAAAAAGCTGGTGGTGTTTGGGATTATGTTTCAAAACCTTTTGTGGAAAAGCAAACTTTTATACAATTTAGATGGCATTTCAGTGAGGCAAATAGGCAAACCGCTAGCAACTGGGCCGAAAAAATGTAATGACTAGATAAACAAAACTACTGAACTTCGAAAGTATAGCACGCTTTACAGTTTCTTGAATGACAAGATGGCGGATCCGTTCGCTACGAATACTACACTGCACTATTGTCAGTGGCGGCAAGCTGGCGTCTGAGCGTACGTCACAAGGGAGTGGGGTGCCATTGTCTGACCCAAATACTGCAATTTAGGAAGAGGTGTACTTGACTCAAGTACCGCGATAAAAGGTATCAAAGAACAGAAATCGAAAAACGCTTATACTGCAGCGATCAATCCATGTCTAATAAACGTGGTGGCGCCCCGGCGACTACGCCCGCACAAAAGACAACCCACGACGTCCGAAACGACGAGAAATATAACCTCAATATTAAGAATGGACAGACAGCAGAAACTGCACCAGGGAAACAGCAGGACACCCACAAGGGAGTAATTCCGTGATTCTCGTTTTTTAGCTCGCAAAAGCTCCGCCATAGGCAAGCGCGTTATATAGGCGGCCAATAGAGCAACCCCTGTTCGACGCTGGAATTCCACTTAAAGTATTCCGACAAACAGTAAGAAATGGTATGTCACGAAAAGGTCACAGTGTTCCTGGCGACTACATCATTTTAAATCTACGTCTGGACAAAAGAATCACAGTCGTTCGATCGCCAGTTTCTCGACGTTACCAACAGTTTTTTTGAAAATTCAAAGCGACAGGTTGGGTCAGGCCACACGTGATTTCTCGTCGACATCCGGTTAGTTTCCACGCGTTTCTCTGCCACATGCGGCTATCGTTCACTCACTCCGAAAGAAACAGCAGCCGGTGATAAGCGCAATTCGCGAAACGACTTTTCTTCTCATTTTTCACTGGTGAAACTGCACTACAGCGCAGAATTGTCAATCTTCCCTAAGCGCTTCGTTCAGAAGAAATGGATTCCTTTGTAGTTTTGACCAGGGCTGTCGCCAGCGGGGGGGCTAGTGGTGCCCGGCTCCCCCATTTAAAATCGGTGCGCCCCATTTCACGTTTGGCCCCCGGTTGCTACATATATCCAATACTGTATTTTGAAAATGTGGTCCCCCCTTCTGGTTTTTGGCCCCTCCTTCTGCTTTTTGGCCCCCCTGCTGCTAAATCCTAGCGACGGGCCTGGTTTTGACCCCTATCAGGCGCAGGCTTTTTCTTTGCTTCAAGTACTAAACTATTTTATTTTAGAGAGAAAGACTGCAAAAAGCAAAAGTGCTTTTTGGAGTATAAGTAAAACCTAGCTAAAATGACTAAATTGTTTCCAAACGAAAGCACCCAAAACTGCGAAATGCCACAAGAGTTCCCTAGATCTCACGGAGCATGATGGATATCAAAAAGAAAACTAAGCTCATATACAATCAGAATTTCAATGAAGCTAATACCCTTGAAGAAACATTTAATTCAAGAATGGTCAAGTTCTGTACAAAAACGATTTATTTCACGTCAAAGTACGAAGTTAGCCACTAACCATCATCTTCGTCTTTTACAATATTAACTTCCGCGGTCGAAAATTCGCCGAGTCTTCCTCCCATAGGTGTGGATAACTTGACGTAGAATTTTTCGTCTTGCTCGTACAAAGAATCGTCGATGATCACAACTCGACAGAACTTCTCTGATTCGCCGCGCCCGAACCTGGAATACTCCATGCATTAGCCACAAAATAAACTCTTTATGTTTGCGTAGTCAACGTTTGAATAACACTCAGTCACTTCCGGTTTGCATCATTATTTGATGTTCACAAACTGTTCATGTTTCGTGGTTATAACCTTATGTTGTGCATCCAACAGCACCAGGCAAATATGGAGAAAATCCCAACGGCTCACACAATCATTCGAGGGATTTCAAGCAACACAGCACCTTTTGAAAACAGGGGTTAACTCACGTAATAAGACTGTTGTGGTCCTCTGGCCGGCTGATAAAATCAGAATACGAGAGGACTGTCGTAGGTGTGGTACCTGCAGCTTCACCTGTAATCACAACCAAGCAGTGATTTTAAACCTATCCACAAAAGACATTTTGCAACACAAAAATGTGCCCTGCATAGTAGAAATCGCAGCTACAATCACTTGCTGAGCGTTCATATCCTATATTCTTGCTCCAGTTGACACTCTGAAGATATCATCCTCGAAGTGGCCACAACGGCTTGGACACCTTGCGGTTTCACAAGATGGCGCGATTTGACAACTTCATGAATACGTGGTTTCCTGATGTCACAACAGTGAAAGATATACCGAAAAGATGTCGGGTAGTAGCGCGCCGTATCTCAATATCTAGCGACGGCGGCTTTTGCACTTTAACTGTTAATAATGGTTTCAAAAGAGGGCGAACTTCTTTTTAATAGAACGGGATAGTTTTTCTCTGAGAAGTTTATCTCATGGCCAAGTTGTAAAGGAAGTGAAATGAACATACCGGTTGGGGAGTGCTTTGCCAGTTATATGTAAAACTAGCTCGAAAGTAAAGGTCATCAGGACGTAAAAGAAGAAACTTCTATAAAGTCTTACGTTGATTCGCTGACGTACTGTGATTTCATATTCCACTACATATGAAAACCGACACTTAAATATATGGAGGAGCGCTTTCTCACCGTTCATAACTACAAAATCTGTCTTCTGTGATAAAATGCGAAATGCCGTCGGTAGGGAACTTAAGATACTTCACGCGAACAACAATTTTCGGCATTATTACGCGGTAAAGTAGCGCTAAAGCCGACGTGCAGGGGACAGTAGACACTCGGTCGAGAGCAATTTGTCGACAATGCGCATTTAGCTTCCGGAGTTGTGGAATCGATTGCACGCAAGTGCGAGATATCGTCGCTTGGACGTGATTCGGGGCTTGACCAACAGCGGTCCTCAGCTGCATCTCTCTAAAAGAGCTAGCGTCGGAAACCTGCGTCGTTTTACGGTAAACGTCCACGCGAAAGGATGGTTTCAGGTAAAAAAATTGTCTGGATTGAACGCGGCCCCGACCACGCGGATTAACACTCATAAATATGAAAAATCGGCCACACTGCCCGGTTGCAATTAGTCACACGTTAGACGTGCAGCTTTGTTTTGGCTCTAACAGCATTGTCGGGAATAATAACAAATCAAGCCTGATTTATTGAACTGCAGGTCGGTTCGCTAGCAAAAAGCGAATCACGGCAAACCTTGAGAATTCTTCTCGATGTTGAGTCATGATTCGTGACTCACGACACGATCGTAGAACCAGCGTACGTGCCAAAATCACTGCTTTTTCGCTTTTAGGTGACGAAAATCTTGCTGCATGCAAGTCATAGCACTACTCGTGCTTCTCATCTACTCAAACGCGTTGGATTTTTTTCGATGAATGATGGTTTCAGCATAACGCTTATCAGCGTCTCATCCGCAAGTCAACTTTTAGCACAATCTTCTTGCAGATATCTGTGTAATAATAACCTCAGGCAGTTTGAATCTCGTATCACAATCACTGACGTGGCACGACTTGCGACTGCTTTTCTTTTTCTAAAATGGACAACCCGGTGCATTTACACGTACTGTACCTGGTTCTGTGAAACATATCACCATGAGCTCATTGGAAAGGTCTCCTGATCGTTTAACGGGAATCATAAGTTCGCCCACGTCTTCCTCAACTTCGTATTCTGCTTCTGGGATGAAAACTGTCGATTCTGTAAAAAAAGTGAGTTGCGCCTAATTGTACAATACGTCCATACGCGTAAGAACGAGACAAAGAAATTTACAAAACGGAATAGTTTTTGTTACAAGACAATTCAGTCATTTCTTAACAGTGTCATCTCCGCTTTCAAAAGGTTGTTTCGCGTGCAAGTCAGTTCATCTCAAACATATGTCTCCATGCAATTTTTTTTGCAGGACAAGGACCACATTATACCTTTTATTGCAGAAAATCGTTATTCAAGTGCTCTCTGCTACGCTAGGTATCGCGAGTGCTATGCAGGCGCCCGTTTCCGTTACTAGGATTTAGAAAAAATAAAATAAAGCGCAGAGGCGCTTCTGTTTCAAACTCACCATCCTCTTGGTCGCTGATCGTAACAGTAGTGTTGCGTGGTTCCTCGAGAATGGCCATGACGGGCTCTGATAAGTCGATAAAGAAATTTTCCGACTCTTCGTATTTTTGGTCCTAGAAAAGGATTGCGTGTTATTCAAACTCATTGCCTCAGTTGATAATGTTTCTCCCCACACAAACTACAGTGATGCTCAAACACTTCAACCCATGAGCAGATTGCCCGTGCAACTGAACTGAGCATACCGGCAAAAGCTTGACTTTCCATGTGGCTGTTGTCTGACCGGGATTGAATTGGACTTGACTAGAAGTTTTGCCGCGAAAATCTTCGCCCGATTTCGCCGACCCATCGCGAGTGGCAATGCCTGAAAAAGAGGCAACAAAGAAACAAGCTACTTAAGGCGAAGTAGAACCGATTCCATTTAGAATGTGGATTAATTAAGAACACCCCCGAAAAGAACCGCATTTCTGCTTAATTGCTCACTCCGTTGCTCGGAATAGGGCACCGCCAAATCTGATTTGAACAAAAAGAGATTTCAGAGTGTGAATTGGTGAAGGTTTTTTCGACGATATTTTTGGTACCAAAATGAAATATTTCCAGGTCTTTCTCATACGTGACTTGATGGCATTGATCAAAAATGTTAAATTTGCCAAGTCCACACAGGTTGCGTCATTTTCACAACTATAATGATAGTTTGTTTCGCTATATCTTGTTCGTGCATATGAGTACGATCGGGTAAATCCATCACAATGCCTGAAAGCGAAAATCCTTTAATGGTGCATTGGCCGTATATCTATACCAACGTTTTAGATATTCGGATTAACTTTAATCTTTCCACGTGTTATGACTGGTCAACATTCCTTGACGAAAATGAGATTGGAAACTGCAAAATGTTACAATTCAGCGATTCTCAATAGTTTTTGCACCATGCCCTTCTGCAGAAGTACAAATTATTTTCGCACTCCTTGCACCAGGCCATATTTTTTAACATAATCGCCTGCAATTTCCCAGATGAGTTTGCATCCCCGAGGTCCCGGCTCGCACAGCCAATTGAGAACTGCGGAGTTGGAAAAAACATGAATTTTTGCTTTATTGCGAATGCTCAGCATCAAACATCACAAAGAAAAAATTTTGACAAAGAGTACACAATCTCGCACAAGACTAGTTTGAGTCAAATGCCGATCTGAAATTTTATGCGCAAAACGATGTGCATCCTTGCGAACGTAGCTTTGCCTGAATTTGAACAAAAGCATAGGAAAGAACGTACTGACGAACGAAGTCTCGCCGAGATACCCTCTTCTCTTCAACGTTACAACAAGACGCTTTTCGTCCTCGTTGACATCGTAGGTTGCATTGACAAAGGAAATGATTGCCCAGTTGAGTCGGAATCTCTGCTCTACAAGTTCGTTACCTCCTAAACAGAAAAACAAAGTCGCGTTAAAAGGTCTTTATCTGTTGCTGAGTGTAGGTTCCTGCATCCGGGCAACGAAGCAGCAACTGAGATAGACGTAAGATCATTAGATAGTGAAAAATGCCGGTTTCACGGCAAAAGCAGATAATGCAGCGTGTAAGAGCATTGGCGCTTTTATGCCCTCGTTTGAAGATTCCAAGCTGCTTTTCTGCCTTACTCGTGAAGAAAACATTCCTGAATACCTGCCAGGGTGGCAGCTGTAATGTGGCTATCATGCCATTAGGGAAAGGTGTGCACGTTTCACTGGCTGTGCTGAAAACAAGGTTAGCAGTTTTTTGACGTTCTAGATGCGAGACAGGGTTTCCGTTCCTATGTTCAGGAGTAAACCATTCCGCATACCTTACGCCACAGACACAAAAACAGGAGCATCTTGCTAAGAGTAACTGGAAGGCATCTAAAATTTCACTGCACTTTCTGTGAGAATCAACATTGGTTTCATTCAAACACTCAGCAGCACCTTTCTCCACTCTCCAAAAAATGCGGTTTCAACAAGTCTCTTTATTGTCACGACTTGTACACTTTCCTCTTATCACGATATGACAATGGCTAAAACACAAGTTTTTTAAGAAAAAACGCGTGCATACTTTTGGTCAAACGGTCATTCATTCACCAAGTGCGCTTGTCAAAATACTCTACAGACTGACAACAATGCCCTGAAAATCCCAGATAGCTCTCCCTGCATATTTGTCCAGTGAGTGATGTTCGCAGAAACAACAAGCCGGACTCCGAACATAAGCGTTGACCATAGATTACACGCAATCTACTCCATTTGATCTCGTGATATCGGGCGGTGCCATATTGCGGACATCCCGGTTTACCGGCCTTTAAAATGTAACTTCAAGTTTTTCAATCGAACTGAGCAGGCAAGATAAATAGCCAGTGCGCGCAAGAGTTTCCGATGCATTTTGCATCCACTTATCTCTTTCGAAAAAAGCGTTTTGCTCGGCGTTTGCTTGTACAGTTAAAAAAGCAAGACGCAGCACGGACTTCGATGTCTCGACGCTGATGTTTGGCCACGAGCTCCTGCGCTGCGGTTGGTCACGCACAAAGCGGCATCGTGACACAAATCGTTTATCTATCATGAGGCCACATGAAAGAGATCGGCCTAGGTTTCAGGAATGACATACAGTTAATCCCGCCGTGTTAAACAAACATTTAGCACTGGGCACGAACATCATCGCCACAAAGATGCGCAGAACGAATAAACTACGTCTGTTTCATTTCAAACAAAATTCGCCCAGGTGATAATAATCTTCTTCGCCGGTTTCCGCAGCGGTATAGCACCGTTGGCAGACCTCTGCTATAGAATAAATAAATTTCGACGAGAAAAAGGCGGTTGCTCATGAGACCCCACAGCCGGGCTTCTATTTGCTGCAGCGCTGGACAGCGCTTGGAACACGCTACCAATCAAATTGAGCAAAATCATTCACAAGTGCAGAAAGGAAGTTTCCGAAACACATTGTCGGTGAAATGAATGCGTGCCAGTTAAGATCGAAGCCGAGCTACGACTCCAGGGCGTTCCGTCTGGAGAGCCAGCAATCTATCATCGTGAAAGACGATGTTGCCATGTTGAAATTGACACTACCAACTCCGTCACTGTGCAAACCTACAGATGACAAGTGATAAGGTAAACTAGGCTTCATCAGCCGTCACGAATGAAAGACATTTGCGTAAAAGCGTGAGAATCTCACACGCATAGCGTCTGGGATCTGCGTTCCAACTGCTTTCTGGTGTACACATCCTATTACCAATTTGCGCCAGTTTGCGTTTTGATTCGGTGTATGGCAAACCTCGCGTGCTCGTTTGCAAGATAAGCGCAAGCCAAGAATATCCATGAAAGTTCAAAAATATCTTGCTTCATCTTCCTGTGTGGCCTTCCTATTTTTGTTGACTGTATCAATTTCATGTTGAATGTTGCAAACAAGCAATTAAGCATGAATACGCGACAGAATCAAGGCAGGTGTATAACGCATTCACGAGTTCTACTTTTGGAGTAACAGTGGATTAAAGTTGTTCTCGATGACAAGGTGTATGGTACTGTATGTTTGTACCCACTATAAAGTCTTGCAGTAACAGCAGTACGGTGCACAAGTCTTCCGGAAAAGGTGAAAAAACAATCACATCCCATACGAAATCTCGCTACTACAAATTGTTGCAGCAGCATCCGCGTAAGCTGGCGTCTATAGACGCAGGGCCCACGCCCCACCGGTAGCGCGCGCGGCAATGTTCGGTTAGGATGCTAGCTCAAATTTATGAATCAATACATAATCGCTCTATAGCTTTGCTCTTTCAAAGTGATCAGTACTCAGTGCAAAGTCCGCAAAGTTCTCTCAGGAGTATGGTGAAATATTTCAAAATGTTAAAATATTGTGGGATTTAATTAAAACATTTCTTGAAAATTTGCCGATTTTCTATTGAATACAGCGGGAAATCTTATGATATCTAATGAGCGAGCTCAAGTTTTCCATAAACAGTAAATTGCTTGTGTTGTTGCTATTTTACTTCTGTTTCGTATTTCAATTTTATCGTAATAAACCGCAATATCTGACAGTGGGCCCCACCAAAATTTTTTCAGTAAAAGTGGGTCGCAAGCTGAAAAGGTTGAGACGCACTGAAGTAGACCATAGCAAACAAACAGTGGGCAAAGTGTTCAGAGAAAGGCGTTTCCACCCTGATTTTGCAAAAGCGATTCTCAGCTTTGATACCGAACTGCGCCTCTTAACGCTTGTATCGAGAAAAATACCGACTGCGCGGAAGACAACAACGACTGTGCTAAGTGATGCTTGGGGCCAAACGCGAGAGGTGCTTCCGAGAGACAAACGCCATTCGGTCTGTCAGCGACAGCAAACGTTGTTTACCCAGTGCCTCAGTCACATGAATGAAATCTTCGATGGACCATCAAAAGTGTTACCGGTGACTCGCCAGTGTTGAAGCAGAGCAACAGCAAACACGAAAAGCGCGGCACCAGGGCCATCGAAAATTGAAGGCAGACGGAAACAAAGATGTGCGTGCGAAAGCACACCGTGGTAACGTTCAGTCATCTTCAGCAAGAGACAGCTGCTTAACACTAAGCGGGAGTCCAGCAAATACGTCGGAATTTCGTCCATCACCAGTCTTCCTAAAGCACATGGCCAGCGTGGAACAAGTCGTTTCTTCAGCTACGCCGGTGCCATCGCAACATATTTATCACAACTAGGCCAACTTTCGTCGAGCAGGCACGCATCACTGCCATAACGAGCCGACGACGTGACGATGCAAGGTTGTGTCAGACCACCGTCACAATGCTAAGTATGCTTGGCGAAATTCTGCAGCCTTCAGAGCTCTTGATTCAGATCAAGAACGACATCCATGTCATACATCTGCTGCCGAACAAGGGGAGCGCACGACACGGCGACACTGGAGCGGTTTCAGCTGTTTGAGCAGAAGCACTTTCAACGGCGCCCGGTTGGTGCCCTGCCAAGATGGGAAGGACTTCTTTGTCAACTGGGATAAACAAAACTGATACAGGTGGCAGAACCGAAGGGTTTTTCCCGTGCTTAGTTTTCGTGGTAGACAGCCGCCAGTCTTTGATAAAGTTTCACTAACGCGCTTGGTCCTTGCCAACAAGTGTTTCAGATGTGGAATTGGCAGATTGTAGCATATTCTATGCTATAAGTTGACTTTCGACCGGTTCCATGATTTGCCCGTTCCGCTGGCAGTCACTCGCATCATGGGCTGAACCTGTGTTTGCAAGCAGCAAATACCAAACATCGTCACAGTCACAGCTGTATACGACAACCATTCAAACACTTTTCACAGCGTCTAGGAAAACAATCTGAGTGTCACCGGTGGAAAATGGAAATGTGAATTCCATGAATATTTCCGTCCCGATGGATGTTGCAGCAAAAAACGAACTAAGCGAATTTTTCACTCGTTGCAATTTCGTGAAATCGACGTTAACCATGCTCATTTAGCTTGTGATTTCTTTAGCAACTGTGATGATGCTGTTGGTGCAATCGCAGTTTTTCCGTAAAGCAGAAAAGATAAAGATATAACTGTCAGTGCCGGGTTAAACAATTCTAAATAGCTGTAACGTCTGATGTTGAAGGAAAAACATATCCATTGATAGAAAAATTGTGTTCTTTGAAAATATAAGCTTCGTTTGATTAAACGTTTGGAAATCTTTTGACAAAATCACTCTTCACCAACAGGTCAGGATCGGAACCAGCTTGCCCTGAAAATTCGTTGTTTCTCCAATTTACGATCCTGGAAGTTTTTCGCGCGAAGTAGATTTGTACCGTCTGAACAAATTTGACAAAAACGTCGGATGTTTTCCTTAAAATTTTTGGAACAAGAAATACTATTAATTTCATGTTACAAAGAAGGTCAGCGCCTCGCCTTTTTCAAAGTTTCAATTCCATTACATTTCATATCCAGACTCTTGCGATACCATCAGCGGAGAAAACATTTGAAGCATGCGAGAGGGTCACCACCCAAAATTGATGTCCACAATTCCATGCTTAATCTCGGACGTATAGTCATCCCATCTGCCTTAATTTGTTTTTTGCCATGAAAAAACGTTTCTTTGCTCCAAACGTTCACGAACTTTGCCCGTATTTGTCTGATATTGACACATTTTGCAGCTCTAGGGGTGTCGGTCGCCCACGCAAACCCCACCTCGCACGTCTATGTTCGTCAATAAGATTGGAAGTCGCTGCTCCACCCGTCAACAAAAGCAGACATGCCCCTAGACCCTAGAGCAGTGGTTTTCAACCTGGGGTCGCGACCCTTGTGGGGTAGCTAGCCTTTTAGGAGGGGCCACAAATAGGCATGGGCAAGCTCTTGAGTTATGCCTACCAGAAACCAGTCCTAACACTTTCCTTGCGACTGGACGACGAACGTCATGGACAGGGGTGTTTAGGTTATACTGGGTTGCTATAATAGAATCGAAGTACAAAAAAGATTGAAAACCGCACTGCCCTAGAGACTAGATTCCTTTTTTCTTATTCAGCGCGTATCGCTTCAATTCGAAGCTTCTTAAATTGTATTGAAGCAGCATTCGAGCTTCATGACAACTAATGCAACATAAATAGGGTAAAATCAATGAGTTTGTTTCGCATTACAAACAAGATCGACCACACTTTTCCGAGGAAAATACTTACTAAAAAAGCATATGCTTTCCTCGCTTTCGGGTCAAGCGTTGTTCACGCAAAAGTAACAAGAAATACCAAATTCCACAATGCTATGATTACGCAGTGTTATTTGTTCGAGAGAAAATCTTAATCTTCGGAATGTGGCCACGCCATGGTTTTGAATACAAAGCAAGTAAAATAATTTTATGAAATGCTTATGTACCAGGTCCCACTTATCCTTCGCCAGAATCGCATATCCAAGTGACGTAGGAAGAACTCCCAACGTGTCAAAAACCTTGATGGCCAACCCTTGCGTAATCACCACAGCTTTGGAAGTTTTGTCGCTGGCCAATGTCGGTGTTTTCACTTGCTATGACAGAGCACCCTACGAACTTAAGCATGGCGTCGCCCGGCGGATTACACGGAAGTCTGCCTTATCGTTTCTCCAAATCTGAGATCAAGATGAGAAGCTCAGCCCACAGTCTGTGTAGCACAGTTGTTACCAACTGCCATAGATAATTACAAGGACCTGGATTCAGGAAAGAAATTTTTACGTGCACACATTATCCTGGCTTTGTGGCCATGGTTTGTAACGGCGCTATTGACGATGCAAGTGGTGAGTAACGCAGTCTCAAAATATCCATGCATTAAAAGATCAGAGGCTGACAAGCGTTAATCCTAGCAAAGTATAGTTCTTGATAAAAACCTAACTTTGGAGATATTATCACTCTGGACTTTCATGACACACACCGCTTTGAATAAACAACCTGACCAGCTGCAAGTGGGTGAGCAATGAAAATTAACTTGAAAAGCCTGATAACTTTGTGCCGCGCACTGTATTTACTCCAGTCAAACCTATTCAATGCTTTGTCGATTCATCAATCTGTTCATCAACGAACAATCCAGATATCACCGCACAGTCAACGTTAGCAGAACAGTTTAATCGCAAACCTCAACAGTAATTTGCTTGTTTAAAGCATAGAAATTATTTTTTTTATTTTGCTCTTTTGCGTTGAATGCCAGCCTTTTTCAGATTTTCTGCGCAATTTTTTTGTTGAAAAAAATTTTTTGAGCTGGATCTGAAAATGGGAAAAATTCAATTTGGTTTCATTTTAGTCACATGTGCTTTAGCGAGAAGACAGACCGCAAGCTATCTGTATAAGTAATGGCAGTATCAATGCCCTCAGCACTCGCAAAACAAAAAGCATCTTGCTGCTTACGTTAGATTTTTCTGCTGACTCTTCCCGTTGCAGCTGAATGATTTCAAATTATTTGCTGTAGGATAGGTGGCATTGGCAATTAACATCATATTTAAGTTAAAAGACTTTGAGACTGCATCGGTAGGACCCTGGTTACTTCACAAGACCGCTTTTATACTCGCCGGCAAGGTAAAAGGAACCATTGATGAAAAAGTTATGGCTCCGTGGAATTGTGATTGAACCGTCACATTACCTGTTTAATCAACACGAGCAAATATCTAGAATGAATGCTATTGTTGCTACACACTGACCACGGCGTAATAAAGAAGACTTTGAAACTGGATTACTTCTAGTGAAGTTTGAACTTTAAGGCAAAAAAATGTGTCGCCGCCATATTCACGCATTTAGTTTTAAAACTGTACAAAAACAACATTCTACGATGTTAATTTAAGGCTACGGCTGACATTGCAAATAAGGATAGGTTATATTTGTAGCACGCCGGAGTTATCAGAGGAATTTTTGCGATGGTCTGAAATGAAGCTCACATCACCATTAGGTGGGATATAACAAGCTGGTGCGCAAGAAACAGCTGCGAAAAGCATTAGGCCTATCCTCCTTTTTTAACATTTTTGCTTAGTGATTACAAGCGGTTTTACTGTATAAGGATCCTACTATGGCATACTTTGCATGTCAATTACTGTTTATCCATGGGTGAAAGCGGATCGTTAAATACTGGTTCTGAAAAACACAAGCTGCTCGATAAGATTCATCAATCTGTGAGCACGCGCAAGTCAAAATGCATGCTGTGAGACTAGACTGTCTTTAATCGGATTATTCAGATTTGTAAAGCAAACTAATGGTAACGTTGGACGTTTCAAGGCCAGCCCTTTGGCAGCTACCGCCTTGGACCAAATTACGGTTGTTTATAAAGCTGAGCAAGTTGCAGCTCTTCCAAGACAAACGTATCCCCACTTAGACAAGAAAGTACTGCCCAGTGGGCTAAGACGGTGATTGAACTGAAACATCACCATAATAGACAGAATCCGGCATACCTGTTGCGGGTCAAATCATAAGCAAACACAATTCTCACTCCAGCGATATGGTCAAGCCTCAATCCACCGTTAACAATTAGTCACATAACTAGGGTTTCATGGGACGGGGCAGTGGAGTGAAACGTCGAACAGGTTATCTGGCGATGTATTTGGAAAGTATTTGGACATAAACAGAATAAATAATGTCTAGGATCGTATGTGGGCACCGTGGAAACCAAGTTGTTCAGTGAAGCGTCAATCTTACTCAGAAATGAAACTGATTAGCAATGTTTCCAGGCTAAGTGGCTTTAGAAGCACCAACCAGTTTCAGAATAACGTTATTTCGAGTCAAGAGAGTAAGAATACATGGACTTTTTCCATTTCATTCGCCTGTACATTGTACATGATTAGGGTAAATAGATGGTGAAGTTCAAATATAATATTTTGCTTACCAAGTTTGATTTATTCGACCCACTGGAGATTTTCCAAGTAGATGTGAGTTTCGAATTGCATTGCGCAATATCTATGAAGACGTTTCCTGGCTTGGTTTTGAGAGCTTTAAGTAAAATGTAATGATTTAATTTGTTTTTGATTAATTCGCAAGTTTTGAAATGTATACCATGTTTGCCGTTCCTTGGATTTGCTGTGAGCTTCCACTCGTTTGTCTTAACTGTACCATTCAGACGAGTTCTCGAAACTTGTGAGACTTCGCACGTCGGACCAAAATTTACGGTGCATGTCAAGAAGTCAAAAACAAGAGAAATGTAGTTTTTACATACCGCGGTTAAGTTTTGTTTACCCCACGATAGTCCAATCAAAATGCCATTTGGCTCGGTTGAGACATGAATTTAATAATCTAAGATTGTTTTGAAACAGGCAAGATAACTTTTTATTAATGGCTCAATAACGATTTGTTCATGTTTGTTTTCTCAGAGAAAAGACACTTTTTTCGGTTCTGATAGACTAACGAAATAATTTTTGAGGACAATTACTGAACGCGTCGCGTTGCTTTAGCGGGCGGTGTGAACTACTAGAGCAAATTGCTGTTGGACCAACACGCCATTATACCGTAAATGCTCCGCAAATTGTAATCTAGACAAAGATGCTTCAGTGTGATAAAGTTTTCGTCAGCTACCGGCCTGCAGTAACCTTTTCAGCGAAAAATAAATAATCCAGCTACGGAGATTGGGTTTATGAAAAGCATGGTCAGACGGAGATGATGCTGTCTTTTACATGAAGAACGCATTTCGATACAATCTAACTACTTCGGTGCTCACAGTACATCAAGTTCTATCTTTCTAATGACAAAAACAACACTTCTAAAATGCCATGAGACTTTGCAGCGAAGAGCAAATGCTTTGACCAGTGCGACATAATCTGTTTTACATTTGAAATTTCCACAGAACGGTGGGGGTGGCTGATCACTAACTGTGGCCCAAAGACCTCCTTCCCGTAGACTTCTATCAACAACTGCACCTTTTGCAGCGGATGAAGAAGTGAATTTCTTGGCTTTTGCAGCTCCTGTGCAGCTGTTCCACAAATTGTCTAAAAAACTGATGTGTACTACAAAAAATTAATGGCTTTTTACTCTATGATTAACGTCAAGTCGCAATGTCCAGTTTGCTACAAAAACCACATCTTATAAAATTTTATGATTTTTGTGAGGTGGACGGAAATAGCATTAAATAACCTGTACTGTCATTTATACACGGGAACATTTGTAAAAACGCACCAAAATCGTTGACAAGAGCGCATCGGCTGCTGATAGAAATCATTCAATAAAGCTTGGAAGAATGTGAGATAACGAAGTGTTACGAAAAGCATGGCCACCTGGCAGATTGCAAATTTGAAAAAAGAGCTTATCAAATATAAATCTAACTCCCGGTATGTCGGTGGTTTCTTTGTGTATGACCGTTGAAGATAATTTCGAATTACGTAACTGACCTGCTCCTCGTCGCTTTATTTTGTTATAAAATGTATTATACCCTAAATTCTAAAGACAGTTGTGCAAAATAAGGAACATTACAATACCCAGTTACCATTAAGTCTTCAGCTCTGCGTGCTACCGGGATGATTTTCAACCTAACTTTAAAATTTGATTTGGAATTTTTGTACTGAACGAGGCTGTTCTAACGTAACTTTGGCGCGTAGCTTATATTTAACGATCTTTTTTGTATTAACATGCACGCTTGCTCGACACATATAGGATATACTCTCAGGATGAGTTTTTATCTGCTAGGCACACTATTAAGTTTATCAATTTCCACCACGGTGTGGCGTAAGTGAGCCACAAAACGCAAACAAAAACCTGATTAAATGATACTGCCTCGTTCAACTCGCATTTCGCAAGCAACGCTTGACATCGTTTTGAACGACGTTTACAAACAAACCACAAAGCTAAGCAAGGCTATCCCAGATCTGTAGAGAATTACTGTTAACATGACGTGCGAAAAAGAGGAGGCCAGTAGGTCGGCGCCGTCGCTGGTCGACGCGATTCGGTGCGGGCCGCGAGCAAAGTAATCCGAGCGCAAAGCAAAATTTATGGAGATTTCGCAGTAACATCGGCGCTAGGTCGCGTTTGCTCAGAGCAATTTACGCATGACACGAACCTTGACGGTCTGGGTGGATGGTAACTAGATCAGAAAATGGAACAGCACGTAGTGCCTCTCAGACGCCCGAAGTGCGAAAGTTGCGTGACCGCAAAGTTTCGTCTCGCAGTTCTCGTGTGGCAGGGATGCTATGGACAGACCAAAGCCCCGCAGACTTAACTGCGACAAAAGCGCGTTTGATTTAGTGCAACGTTCGTCACATTCTAAATCCACCACGATGAAAACGAAACTACATGTGTATAGAGTTTGCTCATACTTTAATATGTCCGCTGAACGGCTAAAATTTGGTTGCCATGGCTCTACTTTCTTTTTTCGCATGATTCATTTGAGGCACGCCATAAAAAGGCATTTATTATACGTGACTGCATTCACTTCTATTTTGTCCACCATTGCTTGGGATTAGCGACAGAGTATGATTTGAACAACAGTTCAAAACTTTTTTCTTGGAGAGAAATTCTCGCAGATAAATTTTTTGTTTGCGTTTTTGCAAGTGGCCAAGTACGTTACCAGAAATCTGCGTTAAAAGCAGCGTACTGAGGCATCTTTCACTGGCTGCACCCAGTGAGGAATGCAAAGCAACTTGAATGACGTTATTGATATGTTTAGCGAGTTCTTTACACCATTATATACAGTAACTACCAATGAAACATCAACAGTTTTTTACCAGCAACATTTTTCAATACTTTGTGACTCAAGAACACTGCGGGAGGACGTGTTTCTAAACTTTCAACAGGAATTTGATCTGAAGCTCGCTTGGCACGTCCCGTTCCCGTCGAACTATCAAAGTTCCACCGGTATCCTCTTGATACTGAGAAGTATCGTCTGACGGGATAGAGCTACCTAAACGAACGCGAGCAACGTGGGGCCGATACGTAACAAAAGTGGTTATCGAAATAGTGTTCTTAATATCTTGGCGCTGAACATCAAAGATTAGGAGCGTTTAAGGCAGCAAAAGCGCTATAGCGAGAAATGGGACTCGGGTTCCGGTCGTCAACTTGCCCGCCTTAGTTAAATGATTTCTCCTTTAAGCAGCCAACTCATAACCTAAAATTAAGAAACAATTTTTCGTGGTGTTGAGCTGAGACAACAGAAAAATTCAGCGCGTTAAGTCTTGAAAAATCTACGCAAATGAGAACGTAAGCAAATCATTTCATTCGACGAGTAAAAACGGAAGATTTAATGCAGGTTTCTGGGCCGTGGCAGATCACTGTAAACGTCTTTAGAAAACGGAAGGTGAATACGTTACAAAGCAGTACGAACAGACCCCTTTAATTGTAAACTGTGCTTCGTACTTCATGCGTTTACGCCCCAGGGAAACTTAAACTGCACATGTTTTGTTGATGCCAGCAACGTCTTGCGAATTTGCTTGTGTATTGTTTCGTAACTACACGACGATTTCACGGCCAAACAAAAACATTCAAAACATGTAGAACAGTTGACAAATGGCAATTTTCTTAGCAATGGCACAGCGAAAGATCTTGCGATCGCCTGGTCTAACTGCACCATTGTGTGCATCGCAATATTTTGACTGCCCCTGACGAAACTTTTTGAACAATTGATTTATTGGGCTAGAGAACTCGTTTCACCACTGACTGATCTTTTGCACTGAAAAAAACAGGGGTTTTCGTTGTTTATGTCATCTTTATGCCTTCGCGGCGAGAGCGGTTTCCGTTGACGTTGGGACAGCCAACGAGCTGTAGCGGCGTGGAAAGCGCAGCAACGCCGCGTTGGTTCGAGCGAGGCATCGTTATCGTTCAACCTGTTTTTGTTGTTTCATTTTCTACTTCAGAGAACAGTTGCAGTCCTGCGAATAACCTGTGCGTTTTTCCGAGAAAATTCACAGGTTCGTTCACAAATTCCACTTTTGCTTCTTGTCTTGTCACGAACAGTCATACCTATTGATTGTCTTTCAAACTCATTATTAAATAAATTTTGTACTGTTTTTCATATTCCCATCCAGACAAGTAAAAGAAAGGGCGATTAATGCATTCAAATCTTTTTTCGTGAATTGGATGAGTTTTTTGTTTATAATCCGGAAATCTTGCCTGACAAAATACCACATCTTCCGGCAAGGGAGGACGTGTAATTTTATTGCAGCTGGAAGCGACGTACAGCTGCTCCTGCTCCCTTGCTGCAATCAAACAATTACTTTGTTTTTGGTACAACTGCTGTCCTTTTTTGTGGCAAAGCCAAATAACTTTGGCAAGCACGGTTATTAACACCTGTTTGCGAGGAATCATCAAGAGATGTGATCACAAGGAAATACAGGTTCCTTACCTAATTTAGAAGCAAACATTCCATTGAATTGCAGCATCAGCATCGAGCCGCTTTGTAAAGTAGCAAGTAACGTGACTATAGGTTGTGCGAGAGCTTGAGAGACTTTAGTTTTAGCAAATAAACTTTTGCGCGACAAGGCTTGGGGTGAAATCTACCAGAGTGTCTGGGATCACTGTTGCGGATAAAATTGCAACTATGATGCAAGCGGTGCAGAAAATTGGACAGCTCAAGACGCTCGTTTCAACATGCAGTGCGTTCCACCGATCGGGTTTTAGTTGATTTTCGAAATCCGTATCTGTCTGCAAATCTTTGAGAAGTGTGTCGCCACGTACTCGTGGAAAAACAAAATGCTTTTTTGTGTGGTAAAGGGGGTCACTGGCTTCTCATCAAAAGTGAAATGCACTCGATTTTTGAGAATTCGAATAGCGTTCATGGCACACCATACAGACGGCATTCACCAAGAATGTGATTGCAACACCGAGTTACGGTTCACTTCAAGCTGACTGACACCAGATCTACATCTTGTGAGAAAAAGTTGCCTTGCCCCTATAGTCAGCTTGTGATTGAGAGACAAATCTGTGCACTTGTAGGGCTTGCCACCCACACCTAAAATCAAAACGCCACTATTTTGGGTGTAAGTTGTTTAGATATTGGCGGGGGGAATGTTGTTAGTGATTACTCTATTTGCACACAAGCTGCATTTTCGTGTTTGCTGCGTCAAGCTCTATTCTATGACATTTAACACTTTTGATTTGCTGAGTCAAGAAGCGTGAAGCAAATTGAGAATATACAGTTCAGGAATTGGTGGGCAGCAATCGCCATGTGCTCACATCTCAAGCTCAATTATTAACAAGAAAAGGAGGAATTAATTTATCTCTTTCTTGCTAGGAACTGAACCTTTTGTTTACAAGTAAACTCGCCAGCTCAGTTATTTTTGTTAATAATATAAGAACTGGCGAGACTACAAAAAATGACCAACAGTTAACCACTACGATAATCATAAAGACTCAACCGGAATAAACATCTGCTGACTGACACGTTTTTGACGTATCTGCAACAAACATCGTCGCAGTAAATCGTCGCCGTCTTTGGCGCGCCGCTCATTTGCAGAGGAGAGTTTGCGCATTGGACCGTAACAGACACCCACAAACAAATAACCGCACTCCACAGCCAATCTGTTGGACATGCCCAATAGCGGTTAACCGCAAACACGTGTGTAATGCGGCCAATTCCTGTTTTATGCAAACTCATTTGCTCGAGACGAGAACTTCACGCAAATTCGCACTGGATACATACTTTAGTGACGAGCAAAGACTTATCACAAGATGGCGTTACAGCGCAATCTCACAAGTCTGCTTGGTGTTTTACCCACAATATGGGTTGCCATAAAAGTTTTAGAAAAAGGACGGTCTGAAAACATTTGTAAGGGCTGTAGTTAAGAATCTGAAGATGGAAAAAATGTTTGTGAGCAAAAGCTTTTTCACGAAATTAGTCTAAAAATGGCCATTTCAAAATTCAATTTTAGCTTGTTGCTGTAAAACGTCCGCTTTTCAGAGCACCGTTAAATACACGTCATTTACTATACTACTATTTTACACTTCGAAATGTTTACAAACTTATCCCATTAACAAGAGGCTTGTACTTCTTATAACAAACGTTGAAACGACAAACTCAATTACAAAAAGTGCGATTTGATCTTGAAAAAGTAATGTACAACTGTAACATTTTCCAAATATCTTCAGAAAGAAAATTTAGTCACAGGGCAGCGAGGTTAATGCTAAAGGGAGGCTTTTTTTAAAGCTTTTTAGGGACCCGATTCGGGTCCCTAGAATTTCAAATCGGGTCCCTAGAATCAAAGAAAATTATCATCGGGTCCCTAAAATCAGAGAAAATCGGATCCCTAGTGTCAGAGAAATCGGGTCCCTACAGATCCATACCGAGTACCTAACATTTTCCTTAAAAAAAACTTGTTAAAGGACAACAGATTCAACGCAAAATGTTTAAGAATAGACGAAAAATTATGTTTTTAAAGGAGTCTCACAAACCATTTTGCTTACCAAGTCGTCATGAAAGAACACTCAAACACCACAAAGATTTTTTCAAATGAACTCTTACAGACCAATGTGAGCTGAAGCCACGGTAACACTTGCTACGCTATGTAACAACAAAAAGTAAATATAAAAATGTCAACCACACTTTTTTGTTGATATCGGAATAAACAACAATTCAAATGTGTTCAAAGACCAACTTCTTGCAGAATTATTTCATCCGTTATATCCTGGTTACGCGCTACTCATGCTATGGAAACGCAACTGCTTCAACTTCTGTTATTGAAAAGAAACAATGAAAAGTAAATAGTTAGCAAAATGTGGATGGTAGAGTGTTGGAAAGGTGGCAAACCAAGTTTCATTATCAGGGCACTGAAATACATGTTCATGACATCAGAACGAGGTCTAAGACAGAAAGCAACAGCTAGGCCTGGTTCGCTCAACTTATAACACATTGAGCCTGCAACGTTATTCAGTACAAACAAAGGGCTAGAGTTAAATTGGTCCCACTATTGTAGAAAACAGGGCTACCCAAGTTATGAATTTTAAATTTAATGAAATTCTGGCCAAATACTGTAATCAAATGCATAGCAGCAGTCCCAACCTTTATCCAACTTGTAAGCTGTCTTCTCACTGCTTGAGTGACATTATCACTATTGAAATGATTCATCCAGGTAACCACAAGTAGGTGGGAAGTTTTCAGCAAGTCTTTGTGAGACAGAACAACAAGCGATGCAGCAGACCGAATGCGAACTGTCTGCGTTCTCTTTAGAATAAGAAAAAACTAACAAGTTTCTCCAGACAGGAAGACAAGCTAACGACACGACTTTCCCGCTTGACTTAATCTTAGTCACTCTGATCATTTCAGGAAAATGCGTAGTTCATTCGTTGGTAGCTCACATGAACCAAAATCGTAAGTGAGAAATGTGAAAAAGAGCTGGTATGACCACGTTTAACATAAGACCGATATCTCAATTTCTAAATCTGACTTGCAAAAATCACGTTAATCAAATTAAAATGTGATTCGATTTTAAGACTACACCGGTAGTTCTGTAAGAATCGAAGAATTGCTCCATACACATGATAGGAAACAATGTAACCTGTTCAACAACCACGCGACAGCAATCCATTACTTCTATAAAAGGTAAACATTACGGTTAGCAGTTGAATTGGGTAATCAGTCACGGTGCACACAATAGTGCTGCGTCAAGTTGTACGCAACCTGTGGAAATAGTTAAAATATTATTTGTTGAAGGTGAGCGGAGCGTCACACGCTGATTGTTTCTGGTGGAGACCGTATGCTGAGTGGCGGTGGCCAACACAACGCGAATATCCATTAAAATTTCTCGACAGGGTGTACGCCAGGCTCCGCGTTACGATCAACGTAATTAGACTGTTGTAGTACGGTTGAGCGTGTTTGCGTTTGCCGTTACTGACGCGCCGCATTACTGCGCCATGGGAAAATCTTCTCAGCTCCAAATCTGGAACTTCAATCTCAAACTGCTGCTAATTGTGTCGCTTGAAACCTGTCTTCAGTTTATCTCCTTTTTCTTGGGCAGCACTGTTTTCATTTTTAGTCAGTTGCAGCGCTCAGTATTGTTTGAAGCCGTCTTATACCCTAAAAAATATTCTTGCGAAGCGTTTGAAAATTGAAGCACGAAAACGGAAATGCCATCGAAACAAAACCTAAGTTATATGGCAATACAGTTTAACAGCTAACCAAATCATTGACCAAATAATTATCGCAGTCATTTCGCGACTTAGACCCACCCATTTCCATTAACACGAATGTTTTGAACATTTAGCTTTTTCAAAACTTGCTAGAATTCTGTTGTTCAGAGGCATCAAACACAAACTAAACCCTCATGTTTCAATGTTCGCGATATTGAACATGGCAGATCCAAGTTTTCAACCAATGTTCCGGATATAAATCGCATGCTTACATCGATATATGAAACGACATTAGTTGCGAGTGACATGAGACGAAGTGGATGAACAACCAACAGAGATCTGTATTCGATTGCGAACAAGTGAGTACAGATGACCGGAAAAAAAACAGATTTACTTATCTTTGCATCTTATAACAAACAAAACGAGCAATCGTTTAAAGCCTCCCTCACCAACTGCAAAAAAACAGAAACTAATGCAGTATACACTGCAAGTGTGACTATCAATGACTAATTTTCAGTCATGTAAATTGAATGTAGACAGCGGTGATGAACGAGCTACTAACTTTTGTGTGAAAACAATCTTAGCAACCAATGTTGCAGATAATGTTCGATCCTGCAGTTCCGGTTCGTGTATGATAGTATGGAAAGCGCAAATTCCTTGCTTGGTCACATTGCAAGTTTTGCCTCACACAAATGACTGGATTGTAAATTGGAATCTTACGTCTTGTCGTCGATTGCTTAACTGGACACTACACAATATTTTCCTTGTCGCATTGCAAATTTTTCTCTGTTACAAACTGTCGTGGTTCAGTTGATGTAGAACTTAAATCTGATTATATTATGACTTCCTACGTTGTCTGAGATATGAACTAGACCGAACAGGGCAAGTATAATTTTTGATTTTTTTGTTACCTTTCGTAGAGGAGACAGTGAACAAAGGGTAAATTTTCGTTTTGCGATTCTGTGCTGCATAAAGAAAAGCACCGGAAAAAATATATTATCATTAGGTTGTGTTGATGAATCGTATCGTAATTCCAATGCCTGGTAATAAGGACTAAACCCTCCCCCCAGCGATGCTCTGTCAAAAACACTCCCCCAGTTATTTACAGCACAAGAGAAGAAAATGCCATCTTCCTGTGTTAGAAGCACGCACAGCTTCTGCCTGTTTAGGTACCTCTGTTATGGCGAGGTGCATCACGACAAGCTTATCGCTCCAACGTGTACCGACTGTGCCATCAAACCAAGTGTCTCCGTCGATTGCTCAGACGGAAAAATCGCCAAAGTGTTTTTCACGAAAGCGAAATGTAAATATGCTCTACTAACGTGAGAACATTGCAACGAAAGCGAAAATTTGTAGAACAAGCCAAATGCCAGTCAGCAAACAAACACGAATATTAGATCAAAGCGGAGCTTCAGGTGCTCGAAATGCGCCTGAGCACTTTCATCCGTTTTGACGCTTCCCACTGAGCGGGGTGCGCAATCGCCAACCACGATGAAGGGAAATGAATGTGAGAGGAGACACCTAGACGGTGTTTGCGTTTTTGATTAGTAGAAGGACACTACCGGCCTACGACAGCATCGCAGCCATGCGTCTCCTGGACTGTTCGGTCGATTGCGCTTTCCTCAAATCGTTTGCCATCTTCGTAGTGATTAGCCGTTGTGCTGTTTTATGGACGAGCAACAACAATTGAGATTCATCGAAAAGTTACGGGAAAAGCAGTTTTTCAACTTTCAAACAACTTGCCACATTTCACTTTGACAGTGTACTGGTAACCCTATGCATCTGAATTCGATGGAGTTTCTGCAACAAACCTGTTTTCCATATATCGTCAATAACAGGGTATCATGATGTTTCAGCCCAAATGCGCGCCGTAGTTGCAGGCATTTCGTCAACAACAAAAAGACAATAAGCCTTGCAGCGGACATTGACGAACGAGAACTTCAAAATTAATACCGTTGATGGAAAACTAGTAAGACTGTAGCAAAAGTGTGCTCGAACTTGATGAGATCATTTGTCTTAATTGTTTTCAAATCGTTTAATCGGATTCACAAGAAAATCAGTTGAACGTTTTGCGAAGAAACAAAGCTTTTACAACAAAAAATTTCACATACATTTTCTTCCAGTTTGCAACGGTTGCAACATATGTCAAATACGCACGCAGCAGTATGGAACCTTTATGCACTTAGTAGTTTAATTGAGCACCTTCCATGTCATTAATAAAATCGTACTTTTTAAAATCGATATCTAACAATATCATCGGCATTTAGCTCGTGACTTCTACCGCCTATAATAGATCTCCACTCCATCTGTGAAACAGGTATTGTTTTGAAAGGGTGCTGGCCAGATAAATGCAATATGGGAACACTCCCATATCCACACAAATCACCAGAAGCGCAATGATGATCAACCTCTGTTAAAGGGAAACAAGACACGCAGAGTTGCTAAAAGCAAGTCCGTTCAGCGAACAACCCTGGAAAGTACTAAATTTTGTTGCTATGAAGGCTTATTTTTTTTAGACCTGTTCGAAAGCTACTTGTTAAATTATAATAGTTGATCCGTGGTTTTTAATAACAACAGTGGAGCCAAAGTTTTTGTATTTTACTGTTCCCTCTTGGCTGGTTCTGCAATTATTAATCATTGTTATGCTTAATTGATTTTTTACTACATTATTCCTCATTTCAGCAACAACCAAACTACACGGCTGTTTTGTTATTATTTCGAAAAACATTTCAAAACCTGGCTTGCGGGACTACAAAGATGATCTTTGATTCAAAACCGTTTAGTGAAATACGACGTTTCAAGTAATTTTCACGACAGTAATAATTAGTCAGCATGACAGCCCAATGTAGAACTTTAGAGATGAGGTTGTCGCAGCTTTGGGCGACCTGAGTAAAATTTAGAAACCCGAAGGAACTACGGTGACTTCAGTGAAATGATGTAAAATTTCGTCGAGGATCAAAGGCTGTGCAATGTCCCGAAATGTATTTGCCAGCTCACGATTGTCTTTCATCAAGAGCACAAATGCGAGAAATCAACGGCTTTGTGCCGTCAACTCGATGAAAAAAACGTGGTTGCCTCTTGATAGGCAAACAAGAGCCGTCAGTCAACATGAAGGACTGGTTTATCGCGAGCAAAGTCTGGACAGACACGCCACTATCAAAGCCAGCATTTGGCAATATAGCATTACGGCATCATAAAATAGAGGGAGTGGACATTGGACGCCTACATGAGATAAGCAATGTGGCTCTGCCAGTCGACACATCACACGCCACTTATCTGTCTGATCGGGAAGTAAGCAAGGTGTTGAAATGAAGCGGTGACCTTATCTCTACGTCATGCAACTCCGTCTCGAAAACGCAGACGAACGCACCGCAACACAAGACCTCCTTGCGTCAGTATTAGAATGCTTAAGTTCTTTGCCCCAGCTCATGCAAGAGAATGCGCGACAAGTTGTACAACAGCGATAGTCAGTGCCCTTACCGGCGTCTTGTACCGTAAAAGTAATGGTATCTCCAGTTGCATTGCTCTTCGGATTCAACATGTAGAAAATTGTCATGTTGTTGATGTCACCTGGAAGAAAATACATTTCATTGTGGAGTAAAGTAAATAGAAACCAGCGAAAAAACTTCAAATTTATCTAAAATGCATCAGCAGTTCAGTGCAGCGCAGCACGAAATACTTCTTGCACTACTACGTGACGACTGGCAAAATTTATCAGGACGATTTCAATTCATAATGTAAACCGCATTCTTGTATGCTGTGCGCATAGTGCTCACGCATTGAAAGCAACTGTAAGGCCAAACTTTGGAACGAGAGTTGGTCGTCCTAGGCTACATCCTGTTTTTTTTTCGCTGAGACATTTCGGTCATGTACACATTTGTTAAAGAAATAAACCATTGATTCATTAAAAAGTTGGTGCGGAAGGTGAAGGTCGTTGCCTCCACACAGACGTGATATTACAACCAATGGATAGGCACACCCGCGACCTTAGTACTTTGGTCGACCGGCCGTGCATCAACATCATAACGCCTAGTCGCACTCACGTGATGGCAGTTGCACGCTACATATATTTAAACGGCACTCAAGGTCAACATTCTCGGCTGGTAGAGCAAATATTAGGTTTTATTTTAGCTTTCATTTTCTCGAGATATTATGTGTATCTCGCGAGACATAGGCGTGCTCTTCCACTCTTCGAGAAGCAACAGCAAGCTGAGATATGACATCTTTCCTCCCACACTAATAAACCTGATGGTATGAGTAGTTAATTTAGTTTTTCTAAACCAGCAAAAAGTTTGAAATGATATCTATTAATTTCTGTTGGTCAATAGGAAAAGTTTCCGTAACAAAATAGCAAAATATCTGCGTGGTTTCCTTTCAGGCATACAAAGAAAGTATGTGCACTGATAGAATATTTATGAAATTAAGATGTAATAACTTCCTTTAAACTCGTGTTGCTAATTCAATTATAGGATTTCTCGAGTACAAGTTGGTCAAAATAGATTAATTTCTATGCGACGCACAACTTTTGCATGAGGGTCTGGCCATATTTGACAAGTAGATGATATTTTATTCAAAAGGTCCTTGACGAGGTAGATGTTTTCTGGTAATACTTCATCGAGATTTGTACCTTGTTGGACAAAATGTGCCACCGCTTACTGTTTTTAATAATATGGCAAGACGCCAGCACGCACGACTTTATATCAGCAAGACGCCAGCACGCACGACTTTATTCAAGCCTTCACCAGTGAAGAGGTGTGAAACACACAAGAATCCAACGAAAACAAATAGTAATTTGAATAATTTCTTACCTCAGTAACAGCAAGAGATAGGAAAAATCTATCCTATGCGTTTGGCTAATATTTCAAGAATTGACCACTTTTAACACTAGTCAAAGACACTTGCCTCGAGCTTTAAACTGCCATGAAAACGCGAGTAACTGAAGTCGAGAACAGAAGTGCTAGTCGTTGAATGAGTAACCTTTTAACCCAGTTCGCAATGCTTTGAAAGAAGGTTAAGGCTAAACATGGATGTAAGAAACACAAAAGCCACAGATTTAAGTAGAGTGACCGTTTACAGCTAAAGTTACAAATGTCTTGATTTCAACCTTATGGAGTAAGGGCTAGGACAATGCTGCTAAGTAACTGAGAAATGAAACTATTCTTGCTTCTCTGTTATCGATTGTTTTTATCTATCATCTGTGAAAATGAAGCACAGTCTTGTGGCTCGTTACAGGCAGACTTGAAAGATTTTGCAGAAGAGGTTGCGTTACATATGTGTAAAAACCAAATTCTTGCAGCAGTTAGATAAAAACAACATGTTGATTGATGATCGGCACCGGCAGCATCAAGCGAAATTCTGAGAGGTGTGTGCTGAAAACAATTTGTGAAACTAGTGATAATACGCTGTGAGGACGTGTGCTGTGAAGGAACGTCACGATGAAAAGGATATACGCAGTTACGCCAAGATGAGTCTTTGGAACGCAGACTACATGACAACTTTGAGACTCGCCAAATCCGTATCACAATGCGACGCGACGCCTAATTATATTATTTCCTCACGCGAACGTACTAACAGGTTTAAAAAAAGATAAAAGCTGGATCCGGAGCCCAACCTCAAGGGATGTTAAGTGATGTATCACGGTCTTCGCGAAGTGCCTAGCCCTACACCTTATGTGATGAACTACCACGGGCGGTTCAAGATTTTCAAAATTGTCATTTAAATCCGGCTTGTCAGCAAGAAAAATGTGTCAATAACTGCAGTTAGAAAAATATGCGAAGGACGGCATAAACTGATTTGCTGTGAGGCTGTTTAGCGTTTCCACGGAGTTAGAAACAAATCAAATCAAGGCGAGCTGAAAGCTTACCGAACGTCACCACTCACTGGGATCGTCAAAGCAAACATCACGCGAGCTATTTTTATGGATCGGGTTCCGTGCTACACGGCGTTGACCTTTCTGGTGAGAAGGATACCTAGATTAGGCCGCAAACACGCCGGTAATGGATGCAGCTCGACCGGGTTGCCGCCCTTGAAACCAACATGTCGGAAAATTAAGTCCACGCCACATCAAGAAGCCACGTAAGCCAACCGTGCTAACCTGGTAGGCAGACAGCTATTGCTGGATACTCTTATCTGATCTGCCCCTTGTTATACGAGCTGTAGCAACATCATCGCAAAATGTTTCGCAGCTGCAGTCGCATTGTCATGGCACCACAAACAGTTCTCTTGTACATTGAAAAAACTGAAAGTTCAATGCTGTTTATCACCGTGCCAACGGCATTGTTTAGAAAAAAAACATGGATGAATACGCTCTAATACACATGCGGCAAGTACAGATAGGAAAAAAGCAAGACCTGAAGCTTTCTGCATTAGTGGAAACCTGTCCACGAAAAACAACTGGAAAACACGCAGGAGTGAGACCCACCTTGAGTGAAGGTTTTCACTGGACGGCTGTCATTTGCGGTGTTGACCATGTTTCCATGCTCCGCTGGCGATGTGATTATGTACCGAAGAGAGCTCACGTCAGAATCGCGATCATCCGCGCGAAGTATCTTTTTGGTAAGACGGAAACCACGCTGACCGTTGGGAAGTTCGGACAGAGAAGGCGCACCGCGGTTGACCAACATTTGCGGCAAGCCGTTGTCTACTGGAACCACCTCGATGTCCATGCGCTGCGGCAGCTCGGTGGTGAAAATAGTGTTGGGGAAAACGTAAAAATCTTGATGTGTGCCGTCGGTTACAGTAAATGAAAAAGAGTCAAGA
>Ga0210059_1000050_pt1 | contig 87059 bp, 51 predicted proteins | sample Ectturendosymbi2_FD_188042 | JGI IMG/M metagenome (GOLD analysis project Ga0210059, IMG submission 188042) | Ecteinascidia turbinata endosymbiont from Florida, USA - Sample 2 (SPAdes) (version 2) | ecosystem: Host-associated > Tunicates > Ascidians > Unclassified | place: Key West, Florida...
TTCTTGACTATTCTAATCACAAGCAATTTTTCCTTTTCAAGGCTTTTGCTTCCATAACTTCAGCCCCCCCCCTTAGAAAAATCCTGGCTGCGCCCCTGCATTCTTTTGAGACGTTTCGGATTATTCTTAATCCATCTTCAGTCAAAAAATAAAGCAACACTTGGCAATGCTATCAATTCAAAACCAAAAGACTCTGTGACGCAAGAAATAGCAGTGTGACGCAAAAGACGTCAAAAGCAAAACCAAGACCGCCAATCCTGTCAAATTCGCTAAAAGTAAAAGCAGGACCAACAGCTATGCAGAAAGTGCCAAAACAAAACCTACGTAAGATCGCAATCCACGAAAACAAGCCAAGACCAGCAGCAGGAGACCGTTCACAGAGCACTGCAAGCGAAGGATACAAAAATTTTAACAATTACCGGTACTACAACCAGCACGATATGGCTACGTCAGCACCAACAGCAATGCACGAAACATGTATCAACATAAGAACTGAGCATCAGCCAATTATTTGACATAACAATCTACGTGTTAAAGAGGTATAAAGGGGTGGAAAATTGTCTACATTAATCTCCGGTTGCTGTTCTTATATCAGAAGTGTCTCTTTAATTAATAATTCGCGGTAGTTAAAAGCAGATGCCAAGATTTCAGGATTTTTAAAGTCCATGAAATGACTTGGATATGTGTATAGATGTTTGACTAGTCAAACAAGTACATGTACAAAAACATGTTAAATACATGTACAAAAACATGTGTCTGCGTTCAAATACTCGACCTCTAGTCAAAAGTTTTAAAGTTCGAAATGTTACGTAACAAGGACCTGCGCAGATAAACAACGTGGCTCGAAAATCTATTATCACTAGAAATTACCCATCCGCCTATTTTGCATGTCTCCATGCTTTTTCTTCACCGTGGCTGCCGGCGTATTTGCTGTTTCACTGATAGTTCGTGTTTAATTCAACCATTAACCTGCTATCTTCCATGCGTAGTTCCGTGCAGCTCAAATAACGGGTATAGTTACGCTCAAAAATCCATTTAAACAGTAATGGAATGAAAAAAGTCTACGTATTGTTTGAAGATATCGAAGTGCTACGTTCTAGTTTTTTTTAATGCTTTAAATTTCACTTAAAATTAGGTGAAAATTATCTCAATCCAAGCAAAGATGACGCCCTATGGCATGTACCAAATCTACTATAACCTAAGAATCGTAACGCGTCTTCATAGATTTTATTGCATAAATTAAATTACAATTTAAATAGATAATTATTTATCTTTTGCATCTTTCCGCGATTTAGTGTTAACTTAGCTTCAGTTAGGGCAAGAGCGTTTGGCTGTAAGTTTTAGGTTGGCAGCCTAATCTTCAATAATATTTTCACAGATCAGTCAACCCCTCAATACTCAAGCAACTTATCATTCAGCGAACAATTTTCTTTTCTTGACACTGATAAGAGTTTGGAAAACGTGTTAAAAAGAGGCCTTCCTTTCCCGATCATCAGTGTCGTGGAACACTTCAGTCTCACAAGGATAAACACGTTGTGGATGTGGGGGAGACGGTACTGGCTGGTTGGCCATTATGGAGCGTATCTGCTTTGGTTAGTTTATGTGATTTATTTCTTTTATTGTTGCTGGAAAACAGCCACTTGCAATCAACTTTTTGGCCAAACTTTCTAATAATTTTTAACCATTTTACAAAAATTTTGTGAAGCTCAAATCGAAGGTTTTCAGCTCTGGAAAAATTTTGGGTGCTCATAAAGAAGAATATCAGGTTTTCTAGTTCATCATTTTTTAAAGGAAGATGTTAGGTACCCGGTATGGACCTATAGGGACCCGATTTCTCTGATTCTAGGGACCCGAATAGGGTCCCTAAAACACATCGAAAAAACCTGACTGTATACAGCATTTCATCAAAATCGCATTGCTGTAAATTTCAGTTTGATGTAACTGGTGTATGGGGTACTCCCAATTAAGATCAAATATTTTAGTAAGGCATTTACCAAAATCACCTCATCATTACAGCAACATAAGATGAGTTATTTCAATAGCGCAGATATGTTGACATCAAAATATAGGATATAAAAAATAAAATCGTGGAGTGACAAGTTATATTATTTTTGTTTTTCTACAACTATTTTGGAACAAATACAATAACCTTTTCACAAGACGATAAAATGTCTGAATCCGGACGTCAACAGCCCTTTTTCCACATTTCTCTGTTGGAGTTTACAGTGTATGTAAATGCATAAACGATTATGATGAAGGCAGCTCTGAAGTAAATTTTTGCTCGGAGTAACTGTTTAGGTCCATGACATGTTTGTGATGCTGCACCAGCAATTGGTTAATAGAGTTGCAAAACAAACAAGAATTGTTAGAAAAATAAACTGCCTCTGTTGTAAAGAACCAACATCAAGTCTTGATGATTATTTTGTTTAACAGCAGGTAAACTATGGATTTGTGTAGGTAATACAAAATGAAGTACTTGTTTTGTAAAACAAAATTACAATCAATAAGGTCTACAGCAACAATCATTAAAATTACTTGTTTGAACCGATCTGATTTTGCGTCAGATCGCGGCTGAGGAACACCTTCGGTGATGTTTATAATTAATTTGAGTTTACTTTCTTTGCGCTCATTTCCATCGTGTTACCTTTTGCTAGAAAATTTCTCTGGTGAGTGCGCGTTTATTCCCTTCTCAAAGTGAAGCCAATCTTCTGGCTACGACTGTATTGCGGATACCTATCGGGTAACGTGCCATGTCCTAAGATTGCAATCCATATTACGTAAATTGAACGTATTTTCCAAAAGAAAAAACGTCGTTACACACGCTTACTAAAGCATTTGTATTGCAGGGCTTCCTTCATAACATGGTTTGTTGCCAACGTACTACTTCAAACTGTTGTTTGGTACGGAGGATTCGTTTTGGCTTTCACCGGCCTGTTGATGCTGTTTACCAATGTTTCCTTCTTCAGCGTCACTCGTTACGGTCAAAGTTTTGAAATCCATTTGGGGTATGAAGACGCCAACGCAGTGTTGCGACCAACATTTGGATGGAGCTATTGGCTTTGCTTTGCTGTCGGTTGGTATCTTTCTAGAAAAAATCAACTTTTTACTGCACGAATGTGGATTTGCGAGGCACAAAAACTTTTAAACGAGACAAAAAAGCGCATCACAAGCAAATAATTTGTTTTGGGGTATTTTTATTTTTCTAACCACGCTAAATTTCGGAAAATTATAGATTTGTGCTCGAAAACAATTTTGCTCTGCATTCTCTTCTTATCCGTGCTTCAGTCCGCTTGTCAAATCTTTTGAACGGTACGTGAACATACTGTTTTCACAATGCATGCTCGGAGGCAATTTTCACAACAATTTTTTTGTATCCCCAAATTTTATTGTGCCCAGAAAGTTTTTTATATTTATTTGATTAAAACAAAAACATAGTAAAAACAAAAAACGTGGCCCCCTAAAAATATATTTTGCCCCCAAACCTTAAAGCCTGGCTGCGGTCCTGGGCTATGTAGTTGGAAAAACAGTTTTTTCCTTTGCATCTCTAGAACAAGCTGGTTTCCTTTCACGTACTATCAAAGTTCATTGAAAACTTTTTTATTTTACTTTTTCGTGTGATCAGTCTGACGTCAAATCTCTGTTTCACTTGTTCCCGCAAAGAGTTGCACTCATTCGAAATCTTGCTAGATGGTCTTGAGTTAAGCTATATTTTTGCTATATGGGAGAGGCTAAGTCTTTTGGTGAAACAACAATGTTTCTCATCACTCGTTTCTCATTTGCTATGAATTTTTAGGTTTCTTTAGTATGCTGCTTGGTATTACGATCATGCTGGTAAATCGAATAAACCCTCACGGACTTCGCCACTTTTTCCTGATTGAAAGAGACCATGAGAAAAATTTCGGTAAGATTTTTCACGCTAGTCACAAGCTTCGTACTGAAGTCAACTCTAACAACTAACAAATGTTTTCAAATTTTCATATAAGTTGAGCTGGACAGCGTCGATTCGTCTCGACGCGAGTCTCGGAGCAGCAGCTACCTTGGCAATGAAAACGAAGCTTTTTACGGACTCGAAGAGAAAAGGAACGAAGCTTCTTCTGAAGCAACGGATGATGCAAGAGGCGAAAAGGATGGTCAACGTTCTCCAATACCCAGTGCATCTGGCGAAGCACTACATGATCCGAATGAAAACAGTCAGATGGAAAACGACCTAGCAAATACCAAATTTCCAAACCAAAGCAAAGTCCCTTACCGGAGGGGAGTCTCCTTCGATATTTTGCCTGTTTGTAAAGGTAGAGATACAGCAAGCAAAGAATCCCAAATGACTTTTCAGAGATCATCTCTAGACTGCGAGAAACTGCAACAACAAACTGATGCTGTGTAATGTTACGTACTGTATTCTGCCACATCTTTTAATCAACTCTTTTGAACTCTTTTTTGCTCGCTATGTGTGCATATATACGCTTGTGCAACATTTCCGTTTTTGTCGCAAGAAAATGCACATGTGTAAAGAAATATATTCGTTGATGCATACTTAACTGGGTAGAAAAACTCTTGTGGAGGCTGGTGTGTCATCTGCCAAGTTTCACCTGAAGTATTTTTGAGAAAATATCAAACCGTCTTCAAATCAACCTTGCAGCAAAAGATTTGAACTTAATTAAAAAATACTGAATGTGAGGAAAAGCTACTGCTTTGTAAAACTGAAAAGAATGAGCAAATGGAAAACATTTTTGACAAAAACTTTAATTCAGAAGTTTGAATGTTTACAGGCTTGCGCTATGACTATGCTCCTAATGGCGTTTAAACAAATGTTACATCCAAGTATTAAGAATGTCCTTCCAAATTTTAGACCAGGGCTCACAACATTTTTCTGAACATGTATACCCCTTTAGCATTTCAACAGATGAGCATGTACCCAAAAATATTTCTTGTGACAAGAAGGCTGAGTACAATAACAAAAATCCACTAATTTTTAATAGAACTTTTAGATTTGTACAACTACAAAGGTAGACTCCGTTATCATGTCTCAAAAGTAAGCTGTTGCGGTTATTTTCAAAGTTAATTTTGTTTTTGAAAATAATATACATTATACATGTATAAATTTTTAGAAAGAATAGTAGATAAATATATTTTCACCTTATTGTTAATCTTAATCCTTTAAGGATTGCAAAGCCACTATAGTCACTTTGACTTTGTTCAGTCATAACTTTCCAACCGATAGAGTTAGATAGCTGTTCAAATCCTCTAAAGAAGCAGCAGAAAGTCTCCTAGGTTCGATTAAAAAATTCGGGACCTTTCGGGTTTGAACTTTTTTAGAGATGATGTCATGAGTGAGTCGCGGTCAAGGAACTTTTTGATGACGTCATCGGGACCTGAGAAAAAGTACAAGAGTATATTCTTTGTTTTTTCTTTTAAAATAAACTAGACAAAAATCCACATCTTTAGAGCCCTTGAATGGCCTTCCAGCGTAAGTTGTTAGGAAGTTATAGCCAAAAAATCGATAATTTAATTTTTAAGCCATTACTTGCCAACCACTAATGCTAGAAGGCCACAACGCAAAAATTCTTTTAATCTTCAAAGAATTTTAAGTAACATTGGAGTCATAATGATTTTTAATAAATCCAACGTCCCCAGTTTCTTTTAAACATACCCTTTCAGGTAGGAAAATGTGCCCCTAGGAGTGCATCCTGTAATCCCGGTTGGGAACCCCTGTTTTAGACACAGTGGAACCATTGGCGTTTCTAGGGTATGGCAAGCATGCCACGTGCCATGGGCGCCACTTTGAAGGGACGCAAAAATTGCTTGGGAAAAATTAAAGTTCTAATTACTGTTTATTGAACCTCTATTTTGCGCCCTATACAACCATTAACTGTAATGCTGCATCATCGTTTGTTTGTTTTTCTTCCACTGCCCTTAGCTTTATTTCTACGCAGTATTCTGCCTTAGCGCCCTTATCTAATGCATCAATACAGCGCCCTTATCTAATGCATCAATACAGCGCCCTTATCTAATGCAGGGCGAGTTGCGCTAGCACGGTCAAGTTTTATGACAAAAATGTGTGACACAACACGATGGTCAGACATTGTGACAGAACAAGAACGCTCGCTTGCAATAGCTACAAGACCTCGACCTTCTCGCGCTATAAAGAAGGCGAAGTCAGTCTGTGCTGCTGCGACTCAGGCAAGAGGATACCAGTCAGAATCTGGTTGAGACGAGTTTAAGTTCGTAGCTGTGAGAATCTGACTGTTACGCAAATATCTGCTGTTGAACTCCGACAGATTTACAAATTACTTAAAGTGCTGCGGGTATGAGAGTTTAATTAAAGTAAAGCCAGGGTTTTTTTAAGGCGTTTTAGGGACCCGATTCGGGTCCTTAGAAGTGAAAATCGGGTCCCTAGAATCAGAGGATATTTTCATCGGGTCCCTAGAATCAGAGAAAATCGGGTCCCTAGAATCAGAGAAAATCGGGTCCCTAGAATCAGAGAAATCGGGTCCCAACAGGTCCATATCGGGTACCTAACATTTTCCTTATAAAAAAAAAACTCGTAAAGCGATCACTTCGTTTTACGTATCAGTGTGTCAAAGAGTCAGGTGAACATCACGGTCCCACCTTTGAATTCTGTTTACATGCAACCTGAAAATTTTTATTTTGTAGTTCGCACAAGTGTACAGACACATAGTCAAAAACTTTTTTATTCAATGGCAAGCGGAACATTGTCTACGCATGAGTTTGAAACAATCAAAAGATCGATCCAATTAAGGTTTGCTTTAAAAAAAAAAAATAAAAGATCGGTTCATAAGCACTTTGTTTAATCTCTTGGCAAATAAATAAGCTCACATTTGAAGCGCTCTACCCCAATTCGTGTTTGTTTTTGATTCAAACTTCCTAAAGAAAAGTATACACAGCTTGTGCTGATTGGGTATTCACCAATCTCAACGGACCGTCGGCAAAAACAACGCATTCACTGACGTAATTTGGGAGATTTTATATAACTTCATGTCTATAGAGAATCTCTACGTGTCGTTGTAAAGCAGCGATACATCAAAATTTTCAGTGTCCAACGAAAGATGTCGAGAACCGGAATTTTTAAACTGAGCGGTCCGTAGACATGGTTTGACCGCTATATTATACGACAATATCAGCGGTAAATGTTGCTCGATGGCCGATTTAGAAGCTTTCGTTAGAACCACTTAACTTCATCTACCTAACAAAAGTAACCCTATTGTGCAGAATAAATAAGTCACGCCGCGCAGTGCCAGATAAACTTCACTAGTGTATTAAATTAACGGTTTTCAAGGCGATCCCCGACACGATTTCTGTTTTTGTGAGCAACAAATATGCATACTATGCCATGGGGGTGTAGGTGTGCTTCACTAGCCTTGCAATCGCATGCTTTAATGCAGTGCAGGTCACGTTTCCTATTGCGAGTAATGAATAAATCCCACTGAGCCATGACGAGCATGCTTCAGTAAGGTTGACTTGGTTTTCAGTGCATTTCAAAGCATAATTTTTGCTATTGTAAGCAATAATGAAAAAGTCTGCTTACGGAAAGATGCCATGCAGTTGAATTTCAGACTGTCTTTACTATTTGTGGTTAGCCTTCTCTATAACACACACAATGTTTAGAGCAGTGGTTCTTGACCTGGGGTAAATTTACCCCTTGGTGTAAATTTCATCTTCCAAAGGAGTAAATTTACTTAACTATAAATTGCATCAAATGTACATTTTTGTGAATTATTCTATACTGTAAGAGTTTGGTAATTTCGTACTTTTAATAAATGAGCACCATTGAACGTATTTGGGGTAAATCTGGTAATATTGTTTGATAAAAGTGTAACTTATGCAAAAAAAGGGGAAGGACCATTGGTTTAGACGGATGCATTTTACTAGTGTGACCAACGAACATTGCAAGGTATTCAGTGCATGTCTCCCGAAATAGTCTGTTTCCTCTAGTCAGCTGTAAACGCAGCACATTGGATAGGTAATATGCTTTGTTTATTTCCTGGTCATTGTTTGAATGTCATAGCTATGTATAATTTTCAGTTGTTTTATTGTGTGGAAAAACTGAACCACTGTTGCATAGTACAGGTGTGTTTCCAACACAAACATTATGAAACGAACTCTTTTAGTATTTTTGTTGTTAAATGCTTTCGTTTCGTGCTTTTTTGCACCTTAAATGATTGGGCTGCACAGGACAAAAACAATTAAAGTTAAGTGCGGTATGACGGGTAGGGTCTGCTGGAGGTGTGCAGAATGGTCGTGACTCGTGTTTGTCGATTTTCTGATGTCATTATCTTTTTTTCCGTGATGCTATCGTCACGAAAATTTGCACGTGATGTCATCAACTAATCATGACGTCACTATTGTGTCCCAGCGACGTCACTTTTCTAGGATTTCGGTAGGTGATATTCTTCACTAGACCCGGAATTTGCATCAGGCCCCTTTCCTTTACGATTTAAACCAGGGGTGGCCAAACTACGGCCCACCAACCAGTTTAATCCGGCCCGCCAAATACCTTGCACAATTTTTTCAAGCACCACATTTCCGACTGTGGACAGCAGTGCAACAGCATTGGTTGCTGCCTTTCTCTTGTTGACTTGTCTGCCGCAGCAACGCTTAGCTGGAAGCAGCGCAATAAAAGTGTGAACAAATGGTGTGATTTTATTGTTATTATTGTACTACAATACATTTTAACAACCTATTTTTGCCTAGATTACGTAAATCGTGCTGTATCCGGCAGGGCGTAAGGAGGTTAGATGGCGCCCGGGGCAAGAAGCAAGTTTGTCGCCCCCACGTTAAAACCTGAGGTCTTTCGGAAGGAAATGCACTGTACTCCAGAAGGTTGCCTACTTGTGTTATTGTCGGGACTTTTCAGCGACCCTCGCAGTCATTCGGGGCCCACATAGTGATTTGGCGCCCGGGGATTGTACCCCATTGTCCCCTCTCCTGAAGCCCCTGGTATCCGGCCCTCCAGTGGCCAGGCAGTCGCGAATTCGGTCCTCGGGTCAAAAAGTTTGACCACCCCTGATTTAAGCCTATTCAAACAAGCATTGCAAGCGGATTAAAACCAGTTTCCATCTGAAGAGAGATGTGCCAAGCAACAAGTAAATCGTCATGTAGGTCACGAGTTGACCTTGATTGGTAGCATGCCAAAGTGCCTGCCAGATCACATTTGCGGACTGCGCCCTGCACAATATTTTGTTTAATTCATGTAACCGTGAGGTTGGTCAAGTTTTCCCAAAAATTATTTTGCGTTGGTTAACTGCTTTTCACAACTGCTAAAGTTGAAATTACAGAAATCAGAAGCTTTTCACAACAATAAAAAAACGTTGCTTGCCGCCCACTGCAACTACCTCATCCCGGTTTGCAATTAGTTTTAAGATAGTGCAAGCACGTCTAGGAACTGAGGGACTGTCTTTCTCGTTGCAAGAAACTTGCACGTCACACCAGTTGTCTTTCACTGACTCATTTGCTTTTGCCCGCTGTCAAGTTTAGTTTATCAGAGAGAGGGGAGTTCTCGAAATGGAAAACGCAGGCGCCTTTCGTCTTATCGGAGTGGAATGCGTCCAGACGCTCTGCAGTCGGTCATCTTGAAGCTGTGCCTGTTAGAGAGCAGACATTTGTGACGTTGGTAAGGTTGTATACAGTAGACTAAAAACCGGTGGAAATAATTATTCAGTAAGTACGCAAAGACTTGCGAGGTGTCCAGCTGTTAGCTTATACAAGTGCATGATATTATGGGCGTTTTATGTTGCTCCCAAATCTTCATGTAATAGATAAGCTACGCGTATATTGTTCAGCAGCATGAAGTAGCACGGTCCTTAGAAAGGTTTGACAAAACAGTTTTGTTTTTATTTGGTTTGCGAATATTTTAGTTTTCTGGCAAAGTTACATGCTATGCCACAAAGATGGGAAAGTCATTCAAATTCTGAAAAACAGTTTCAAAATACTGATCAAATGAAAGTTAAATTGGATTTCCATTAATCATGAGTATAGTCACAAATATTAGCGAAACATAGAATACCAATGAGTTTGCCAAACCAAGCACGAAATGAACTATTCATCCTTGGCATCTGCAAAGTTTTAGTTGGGATTTTTATTCAGGTAAGGATCAATACTAATCGTGGTGAATCTGAAAATAAATTTATCACATGATTACAGGGGCGGAGTCAGACATTTTCATTTGGGGGGCCACTGGAGGGGCCAGTTTTGCAACAAGGGGAGCTGTCAATGGTCTGTGTAGGACTTTCAGAAAGAGACCTGAAAAATTTTGGGGGACCAGGCAAAATTTATGTGGGGCAGTGGCACCCCCTGGCTCCGCCCCTGCATGATTAGATTTCAGTCACACATCCGGCTTTGCTCATGAAGATAACACTGGCATTGATTTGCTACGATAAAGAGTGTTAAAGATAAAGCTGACTCTCGATTTATGGCCGCTCCTGATGCAAGTTTTAAATCAAGTTGGGTTCATTTTACGGTATATGTGAGAATTTTTTGAAACAAACACTTCCGCCAAGACAGGATTTGTGAATAAACCAAGAAATATCAAAGTGACTTCGTAAAAGCGTCACGAGTATAAAGTTTAATACGAAAATTCTCATCTGATATATTTTTGCGACACTGTACCAAACTACGCAGTGACCGCAAAGAGACATTATAAGTTTGGTACTTCAGCTCTATGGATGTTATAGGTAGCATCTTATCAGAAAAGGTAGTCTAATCTAATCAGTGGGACTTCATTTTCGAATAAGGTTAATGGTAGAGTGATCTTGATGTTTTCGTCATTCTGCACAGAGTTCACCAAATGCATTGAAATTTGAAAGGCGCAACGCAGGACAAACTCATGTGCGACATACACAGCTGAGACACAAACCAGTGGAGCAGACTATCCGAAATAAACTTGTGTCTATAATAGGGCTCCAAATGTCTGGAATTTTGGTGTTAAAATTTGTGTTCGGAACTAATTTTTTAAAATGCTGTAACGTCCGGAATTTCGACAGTTAGTAATTTACGTTTAACTTGAAACAATATGCATGTGCGGTGAAGATAAGAACTTCAACTTTTGAGGTGGATTGATAGTTGTAAGAACATACTGAAAAATGCCGTTTAGCACTTTTTTTGTTGCGAAAAGCGGCCACTGAGACTGTCAGGAATTTTGCCTCGTCAGATATGGAAACCCTGGTCTATAGTATAACTGTATGTTGATCGCAAAGCTGGACCTCTGAGAGCGACCGCTTATTTGCATGCGTCCCCACCGGCGTTCCCTCTACAAGGGTTCACTAAATTTACCTTGAGGTTTACTGAAGTGTTCTGCTTGTGCCGTATTATTACTGCTATTATGCACACGCGAAAGTTACAACTAATATGTTCCCTGAAAAAAGCATTCGAAACGTGTTGAATATTTTCCTACAGTTGTGAAGACATGTAAAAGCAAGGTGTTTTTTCGCAATGTTCAAAACTTTGTTTATTTAAAACTTGATGTCACTCATTCCTACCGTGCGTAGGTTGCAGTATTCCTCGAATGCTCGATATTTTCATTCTTATAAGATAAAATTAGGCAAGACTACTTCTGGGCACTAACTGCTCCTTTAACCTCAAAACCTCATTAGAATGGAAGTACTCCATAGCGTTCTGGCAAAAGAAAACAACTCTATTGGTTACATCTACGGTATTAGAAATGGGACTAAGTCTGCAAAATACCAGCTGTTTCAGTTTCACCTTTGTTGTGTTCGTCCAAAGCTGTTTGCATGCATCAGACTCCAAAAATGTAGACCATGTGTGGATGCAAATCTGAATCAGATATTGCTTTTGCTTAGCCGCTTCCCTAGAAAATTTTTGTGGACGTCGATGTCCTTTTTTGAGAAAAATGACAGGAATCAAGGGACACTAGTTTTAAAAGCACCAGTGAGACATTGCTCAGATGAAACATGTAAGCGACAGAGAAATTTGTCGGAAGCAGTTCTAACAATGACGCCTTTCCCTATTTCTGCTTATGCCTCCTTCTCATCGGCTGCGGACATTAGCACTTTTACGAGAAATGCAATCCTCAGAAGGCCTTCCACATGCAGAGGTGGATATTAGCATTTTGGGGCCCGAGGTAAACTCTCAGAAAGGGGCTCCAAAACTTCACGTTACAGTTGTTGAGGGAACCCCCTTTGGCACATTTGAACATAATTTTTGCTTTACTTTAGAAAACGCATGACTTGTTTAAGAGCTTCTTAAATGTGACTCTATAGTGATTCATAACCTTTTTGACAAACCAATGCCAAAACTAAGTGCAGAACTCTCAAATGGGGACCCCACGGTGTTTGAAAAACGGCAGGCCAAACGCGACCGCCATCGTTCGCCAACCCTAATATCCACAAAAATTTGGTTTCCGTATCGTCCTCTTTACAAACATTTTGTCTTATAATCGCACTGGCGATATGGGCAGGAGATCTTATTTTCGCATGTGTCTTAATTTTGTGAAAAATAATGTCTTACTTCCCGTTTTGCGTATATTCCCAGTTGCACAGTGACTTTTCAAAGCCCTGCGAGCAGTGTTCAGTTTTAAGGGATCCTGAGGTTTGCTGCAATATGGGGGAGAATATGCACCGTCTTGATGTGTACGAATTAGGTCACGTACAGGAAGGGAATGGTGAGAAGCCCAGAGGCGATTCGGAGGCTGGAATTTTACCAAAAGCTGCTCTGTAATATGTTATAATCCACCTTCAGTGTATGCAAACGATTTGTTCATTTTCTTCATTGAAAGCAAACTGCGGAATGCAAGTGTGTTTTTTGAAGAATGCTTGCTTCGGTTTCGTTACTCACTTTTGCACTACTTTCAGAACGTCATGACTGGTCTGCCGTTCCCCCTGTAACGCGACTGGTTTCACTGGTGGTGAGTCAATGGCAGCACCGCGCGGCAGCACAAATGGCAGCACCGCGCGGCAGCACAAATGGCAGCACCGCGCGTATAGGTTGAACAGGCCGCAATTACCCTTTTTCAAGTCTTCGGTATGACCGAGCGGGATTCGAACGTGGTCTAACTTATCAAATTTTCTAAATTTCTGTTTTCTTTAAAGGCTGCCTGTTATTCACGCTTTTTAGTGCCTTGAGTGCTGCAAAAAGAAATTTTCCAAATTTACCTCAAAGTAACTCAAAGAAAAAAGCGTTCCCCAAACCAAGCATTTTTGCTCGTAACTTTTAAAGCACAGTACAATCTTTTCGTATTATCAAAAGCTACCTATTAATCACAGGCTCAATCTAGATTTAATGCTGTTCAAAAATACAAACATCACCAAAGCCATTCAATCCCGGAAACTGACAAACTTTTTCACTTCACGTTAAGGAAATTTACTCTGGCAAATGAAGCTAAGTGCGAGAATAAGCTCCTCTGTGAGAAGAAACAACGTTTACCGTTAATGCAGCTTGCAACTCGATATCGACAAATTCCAGTATGTTGATTGCAGTTTCAAACAACAGTTTGCCATAAATGGTTCTCACGCAAATTGTGGTAGGCATGTAGTACATTGCCTGGAATACTGTGAGAGCTATAACCGCATAATGAGATAAGTTTTTCTAGGCTGTCTTAATTTTTATTGGTAAACGTCACGCCGCGTAATGTCTCATCTGGAATATCAGAATATCGGCTGCAACAATCATGAGCAGAAGTCCTGAACGACTACACATCATGCCAGCTCTGCCTTTACTGTGATAACTTGCAGCAATTGTTTCGAGGGTACTTTATGGACTGACAACGATGAATCAACCGCAAACTGCAGTTATCTGCGATAACGAGTGCTCATAAGAAAAAGTAAAGTGCGAAGAATAAAAGTCTTTGCCTAAAATACACTAACTGCGCAAAAACGTGTGTTGGTCTCAAATCCTAGAACTTAGAACTTAAAGTATCAGAGTTTTACATAATGACATCCTGCGATATATGTGAGTCTTGATGGTCAGATGAACCCTTGAAAGAGTGCCTTTACTTCTGAGATCAATTGCTGTCGCAGATGTGTTGCTCTTGCTGTTGCAAAATGAAAGAGCAAAATTTTTGCTATCAACATTTTAGGGTAGCACAAATTTTCTTAAACGTTTTCATTTCTTTAAGATATTTAAGATATTTTATTGTTGTAGAAACAAGTTTTGAAGGAAATTATTGTTATTTTATTCAACTGAGTTTATTTGTACGTCATGGTGATGCAGCTCAGAGTTTGCAAGAACAAATGCTAGGCTTAGCCTTGCACAGGTTAACTTACTTGCAATGTTTCTTAAGGTGTTGTGAGGGACCGAGGCGGTCTCTCAAATTTTTCCAAAGGTCTCGCAAAATACAGCAGAAACTCGCCACCATCTAAATACACTAAAACCTTGCGTTACGACCATCTCGGTATTCAGATAGAATAGTTGCGATCTCTTAAAATGTCTTTGCGGTCAGCAAGGTCAAACTTAAAAAACCCTGGTTACTTGCAAAGCACTGTACTTCATATGGTAGTCATAATTATACACCAATATCAGTCTTATCTTACAGACGAGAATCATGGCAGAAAAGGTGTACAACTACGCAGAAATTCAAACTGCTTGATTCAGCATTCACCGCCACATTATACAAAGGCCTACTTCCTCAAATTTCACTGAATGTAGTTCCCGATATAAGTTCCTGAGACGTGCATTTGGATCATCACTCGTCACAGAACCTCCTGGCACAAAATTCATACTTTCGCCTGTCAATTCTTTGAATCAAACTATTGTCTTCACATTGTTGAACCTCATGCTGTATATAGGCTATAGTAAATCAAAACTTACTGCATAAACTTAACTTGTACTCTGTGACTGCCGCCAGGCTCTGGTTTAAGTGTTGATAGCATGAACAGCAACCAGTGGCGTACGCAGAAAATTTTCATGGGGGGGTTCATTCAGTGGCAGATGGTGGTCATTTGTATTTGGTGTGCGCTGTTTGTGACGTCACAATCTGTCGTCATATTCATGTTTTCAAGCGAAGTTTGTTGACATAATAGGCATATTCTTCTACACACACTCCCCTTATTTTTGTAAAAAATCAAGCCCTATACACTCGCCTTATAATAAACTTTTTGTAAAATATCAAGCTCAAGGGGGGGTTTCAACCCCAACCCCCCTTGCGTACGCCCTTGACAGCAACATTGTGATCGCTCTTTTCTATCATGAATTTTTGCCAGTAAAGAATTTCAAGTATACGACCGTTCATTATATTTGCAGAGGTTTTATCCCCAGAGAAAAATGCCAACGAATTTGTCACCAAATTCAGCGTGAAATTTTTGGCAAATACTGTTACAATCCTCAAATTTGTGGAGTCGCATTTTTACTTACCCAGCCTTTTGCGAATTATTGCATGCTCACACCGTGAAAAAACTGGTGTTCCGAATTCCACTAACGCTTTGTTTACACAATAAAGGCGGCTTCACACAGAATCCGGTTACGGCTTACGATCCGGCTTATGGCCAACGGCAGTCTTCACACAGGCTCCGTTGGCCGTATCCGGCTGAATTTTCTCGGTTTCGACCGGCTTCTGGCTTACTTAAAATTGTTTTAAATAAGCCGGATTGCCGTGGTTGTCGGTGATGGTGTTCTTGCTGCATTTAAGAAGACTGATGTTGGCCATAAGCCGGTTCGTAAGCCGTAACCGAATTCTGTGTGAAGCCGCCTTAAGACCGATTGCTAAATCGTGGACGTGGTGGAAGTACCGTTTTTGAACATAGTATGCCTATGTATTGGCGAATTCTCAGATTTTCCGTTATTGAAGGCGTTTGTTGAGCCGAAGCACAATTGACAAGCTATTTTCTACTACACTATCGGGTCCATATCCAATTGAGCCAGTGGTGTAGGAGGCGGGGGTGCAAGCGCACCCCCAAACGTTTTGATTTGTTGAAAATCCGGGAAAAAAAAACCTGAAAATTTGGGCAAAATCTCTGAAAATTTGGGCAAAATCCCTGAAAATCCAAACAAAATCCCTAAATATCTAGGCGAAATCCCTGAAAATCTGGGCAAAATGGCTCCCAACGTTTTTTGACTTCGAAAAATGGCGCCCAAGGTTTGCAGAAAAACAAGTGAAGACTATTTTTATTGAGGTCACACCGCAAAAACGGTCGGCAAAAGTTGCACGACAACTTTTTGGGCAAGTTTGGGAAAATTTGGGCGGAAATCCTTTGCACCCCCAAAAATGTGCTTGCTCCTACACCTATGTATTGAGCCCAAGCATGCAGCGTCGATGCAATTTACATGCCTTTGCTGCATTCTTGCGTTTCTGAGGTCTTGCCCTTGTGCAATGGTACAGTAGTTGCGTTCGGTGAGTTTTTCTCAGCCACGTGAACGTGCTGGTGCAAAATTCTAAGGTATTCTGTTACCATTGTTTTTCAGTTTTTTTATTCAAGCTTAGACGATATCCGATTTTACGGGAGTTTGCAAGAAGACCAATGTTTTCGTTTTCCTCGTTTTTGTGAAGCTTCAATGTCAGTATTACTAAAGAATGTTGCAAACTACCTTGCATATCCGTGCGTAGCAGGGAGTATGTTAATCAACACTGAAAATCAGCACGAAAAATCGGAACTTTCTTTCAAACATTTTTTTACAAAAAATCACATCGCTGTAGCAAACCCCAAACTTTGAGTTTTTGTATAGTTTGTGGGATTGTTTCACGAAGTGTCTGATTTAACCGAAAACAGCGGATTGGAAGACAACCTCTGTTGCGGAAGCGTGTGTTTGATGCATGGAAAATGTTTTCATATTTTCGCATGTAGTGCGGAGGTAGGTCGATTGCGTCTTCAGCCCAGACGAACTACTTTTAACTGATTGGGTTGTGATGTTGGCCATAAGACATATGGCCCCGTGTTTTTAAAAACAATTTTTCCATTTAACGAAATCATGAATGAAATTGAATTCACAACAATTTGTTTTTATAGCCTGATGTTATGGACTCGCGTTACGCTCAGCAACTCCTAAAAAATTAGGTTCGTCGTTCCTTTCGCGATTCACTTCACTTTGAAACTTGGTATCAGGTCTTGCAAACGTAAATCAGCTATGAATCACTGGCAGTATTGTGCGTTGTGCCACTGTTTCCAAGTATTTATGTACTACCGTCACAATTTCCAGAAACAGTATAATCATGAGAGGTGGCTTTTTTAAACAAACCAGATCTTTAAAACCAACAAAAATGGTAAACGTTTTCTGTGAAAATTTTTCGTTCTTGATTAGTTGAACTCCGTTTCAAAATAAATGCATTAGTTAATTTTACTTCTTGATTAACTTATATTTAAAAATATTATTGCTACATTCGTATTCTTTTTGTTCTTCATCGTACATTTTTGTGGACATTCGCAAGTCAAGGCGATTTGCTAATTATTTTTGAAAAAAAAAGAAACAGCCAGCATTTTTTCACCAAAACAGGAATAATATTCGCATGAATGGAAATTGGAGTAAGTTTTTAGCAGTTCTCTTTCCTGTGCTCTTATCTGCGTAAACCTGAAAATTGCGTAAGGCAAAACAACCGTCGTTTTCGCATTTTTCAGTTGTTAAGAACAATAATACATTTATTAGCATAGGAAATTTTGTTGCTTTCCAGGACGAGCGTTATTTCCGTCCTATAACTTCTTGCCCGCATCCAATTGCCAAAAAACATTTGTTTTCAAGTAGCATCCACTTCCACTAAAACACATTTTGCGTATTTTCCGGCCTGGGCGTCATATAGGGGAAGGTGGGGCACAGTAAGACTAAGGGCACAGTCGTCTTTTTTGATTTATTCAAAAAGTTGAAAACGCTGAACTTTAAAGTTTCCCTGGTGATTTAGTCTCATACCAGCCGTAGCATTAAAGTGAATTTTTCCTTGATAGGCAGCCGTTGTTACGCGTTACAGGGAAAGTTGTGTTTTGTCTACCCAAAAATAATTTATAAAATCGCATTTAGATTTGGGTTTTGCCCACGTTAATCAACATCTTCTGTTCTGAGTATTTGTGACGTTGTAGTCAGGGCAGTGCAACATTATTTGATAATGCCAGATTTTAAATTCTTTTTAAGTTGAGTTGGTACTTCTTCATTTTATATTTTAGATATGCATGGGGCACACTCAACACATTGCCACTAGGTCAGTCTAAACAAGGTAAAGCTTGAGGGGTTATATTGGAATGCAGTACAGAATAATTCTAATCTATGAGCATTTTTAGGTTTAATATGTGCTTAGAGGCACATTATATTTGTATGGTAAAGCATGAAGTTCAGCATACTGCATAGGTTTCATTTAATGTTTGGTAATCATACAAATTTGTCTTGCCATGCAGTGATAGTGGGTAATTAGAATGTGAAAAAGTGGAGAGGCAGTCAGCAAGTGCCTATTTTATATGGGATATCACGTGAACATTATGCAATGCATGCAACCCAACTTTTTATTGATCAGTCAGGTGTACCCCGTGCTCATGTCGAGTGTGCCCCAGGCACGGGGACACTCGACAGAAAAAGTACCCTTTTTAAATTGATTGTAAATTTTTTTTCTGAAGGGTGTTGTTTTCATGTTTTGGCATGATGTTGTGTATATAGAGTTGTTTTATTGTGTGACAAATTTTGAGCTTGTTTGGACATGAAATAAAGTAGCAGTGGTTGAAAATGCAAAAAATTGTCGACTGCACCCCACCTAAAGCTTTTTTCTCCTTTATTCATTTTTAAGCATGTTTGGCTGTCATTCAGAAAAATATTGATCAGCCATGCCTGTATTAGTAAAACCATGTAGAACTTCGCATCCTTCCAATCTGCTTAGGATTACCATAAGTACCTGTTTTTGCGGACGTGTTTCAGGCAGTTTCTTCTTTGACGTGGAAAACCAGAGGGGCCACAGGCAACAGAATAAAGCCACTGAAGTCAGGGTTGTGACAGTTGCGAAACGAAACTTGTGAAGTCTGTCGGAAACAAGGGAGATGACTCGTGAAAAGTTCCGATTCGCGAAAAAACAATAAATGACCGCTTTTTTTGCTCTTAACTTTATTTTTAAGAAAACATTTCGTAAATTTCCTGGGATATCAGACGACTTTACAGGAAATGTTGTCACAGCTGGCAGGAAATGTTGTCACAGCAGGAAATGTTGTCACATTATGTTGTCACATAATTCTGCCTTGTTCTGATTCAAGGTATACTAAAATTTTCATGACCGTATTGAAAGTTTGGCAAGCAACTTGCACAAGGTCCCGTTTAGCAATAGAAACAGTTATGGTTACTCGAAATGTAATCATACTTGGTTGTTTCAGATCGGAAATTTTAGGCTAACGCATCTTACATATAACTTCGTGGTTCTTGCTCAAAAACAACATGCCAAGCGTGGAGACATCAGGTAAGGACGGATATATTTATATTTTGACTAAAGAATGCACGTTGCCGTGATAGTAAGGGGATTTTTACTTGTGTTTCACTGGCGTGCAGAGGGGTGGGCGAACGGGGCGACGGCCCCGGGCATCGAAGGCAGGGGCCATCCAAAGAGTGAAATTACAAAAATTACATTTTATTAAAATACTGCAACAAGATGATCCTCCGTATTGTAAGGCTACTAACACATGCCGCATAGATTTGATGGAAACTTTCCTGAGGGAGCATGCAAAGCTAAGTTGAGTGACTCGAGAGAGATGAAGCACTGCCATCGTTGCCTTAAGACCTTACCTCCTATCTCTCTTACCCCCTTTGTAGGCTGGCCAATTCCTGCTAGACTATTTTTAATGAAATTTGTGACTTGTAGTCTTCAAAGTATCTCTCGATTCTCTCTAGAGCCAGGGTTCTTCAACTGGAGGGCGTGGGAGGTTTGCAAGGGGTGTGCGAGTATGGCAGCAACATATTGTTGAAAAGTGTTAAATGTATTGTTTTTATCATTCGTAGATTTATTATCATCTCACTGCAAAAGCCATAATCAAAACAAAGCGGACAGTACAATGAACAAAAACCAAGACCTCTTTAAACTAACTGGTTCAAAGTTGGATTTATGAGTAAAGAACGCTTTGTGTTTCGATGGTGTCTTGTCTGCATGGTTTCATTTTCAGCGGCAATGCGAATTTCGTCGCAGGACTATATCATGCGCGACGATTCGGCAATAGATTCGTCGCTGTCGATTGTTGTATAAAAGATCAAAAGGGTTAGGGTTAGAAAAGGATTAATAATTGAGATCTAAGACTAGGTCCAATATTTGTCAGTGGTTATAGTTGTTCCTGTACTGTAGCTTGTTGTGGGTATCTGACATCTAACCAAAAAGCTTTACACAACACATATCAAAAAGTATTCGCCAAAATTTATTCCTTTTCTCTGAGAAGCAAACTAACTGACAAGCAATAATAGGTCAAAAATTTCGCAGAGGTCACAAATTTCGCTTGACACCGGACAACAGCCACCGAGGATATTGCGTTTTACGCATCACATACAAGCTATCAAATTCAGTTTGGCATCGCGTTGCGGCAGGTAAAGGACTTTTCGCGGCAGAGCGCTTGAGAACCTCTGGTTGTTACGATAATATTGCTTCAGCATACTTCAGGAAAAGTGACTTGAAACGTTGCTGTTGCTGCCATGTAACTCACAAATCAAAAGCGAAGGTAAAATGATGCACACAACGTAAAATGAAAGGAAGAAAAGACGTTTTATGAGCGCGTGGATTGAATGCGATAATGTCCATAAAAGAGATTTCTGTGAAAATTTTGAGAATGCCCATAGAAAATGAAGATTTGCACTGACTTAAGAATGTTTGTGAAGATGTAATGATATCGCCACAACATTCTTCACCCAAAAGGTTCAAAGTTGAAATTACGTTTCTTTAAAGTTGTCAGAGGATGAAGAAATTTTTGTTATACACTACTACATCCTTGTGAAGTTCAAATAACTTTAATGGCAATAAACATGTCCGATCTATGGCTATATCTCCCCCTGCAAAACCGTTTTACATTCACATTTCGCTGACGAGCCTTAACTGGACAAATTTTGTAAAAAATTTAGTAGAGATGCATTCTGGTTCAACACGAAAAAACATCGATAAGTTGAACTTTCATGCATAAGTGCATTACTTCGTGAAGAGGTTTTGGATAAATTGAATTTTAAAATGCTGAAATACAGTGATCTGACAATTGGCTTTTAGGGAAACTCCGAAGTAAAACTGTGAAGCAACAGTCGTAGATTTTTCGTAGGATCCACACAAAGCAACCAAGGTGACTATCAAAGGTTTCATATTAAGAAATGGTGGAAACTTTTGATTGGTTGTCAGGTTGATCATGCCGTGTTGTGCTTGCAGACGCACCCAAAAAAGTAACAAAAAAGAAAGTAGTTAAGAAAATCGTTAAAAAGAAAAAGGAAAGTGTGTCCGAGGAACCCCGCAAACTCAAAAATGTAAAACAGGATGCTTCTGCTGACCCAAAGCTTGAAGAAAAGGAAAAAGAAGTAGCGAAAGAAAACCCAAAACTTGCCGGTAAGCTTTATTCGTTTTCTTGCATATTTGGAAATCTTTTCTTTGTATTGGTGTATGCCGAGTCTTGATGGTGATTCTAAGATTGTTTGCTATCGTTTTCATGTTCAGTTTTGTAAAAGAAATACAAAAAAACGACCTTCGAGGCTGTGTCATGGCATCATTTGATGTCACAAGCCTTTTCACAAATATTCCTTTAAAGTTCACCACCAACCTTACTATAAAATCATTATTCCATGACGGCTGCACACAATTTCAGGGCATTAGCCAAACTCAAATGAAAAAAACTGCTAAAGTGAATCTGCCAAAACGCTACTTTCCAATTCAATGGCAAGTTCTACAAACAAATTGATGGCGTGGAAATGGGTTCCCCCATTGTTCCTCTGCTTGCCGACGCAAAGGTGGCTTCACACAGAATCCGGTTACGACTTACGAACCCGCTTATGGCCAACGGCAGTCTTCACACAGGCTCCGTTGGCCGTATCCGGCTGAATTTTCTCGGTTTCGAACGGCTTACGGCTTACTTAAAATTGGTTTAAGTAAGCCGGATTGCCGTGGTTGTCGATGATGGTGTTCTTGCTGCATATGAATTCTGTGTAAAGCCACCTTAATAATGAATTACGTTATAAATCAAGCTCTCACAAACATTAACGTTCAAAACAAGCTAATTGTCCTTTGCCGCTGTGTAGATGATATATTTGTTGCTTTCAACGACATGAGTGCGCTGAACATTTTCTTTAATGCCCTCAACAACGTACATAATAACATCACTTTTACCAAAGAATTGGAGTGCGGTGACTCTCTTCCTTACTTGGATGTTCTAACAGAAACCGTCAGACTGGAATACAAACAACAACGTATGGAAAACGTACTCATTCTGGCCTCTACACGCATTGGACAAGATTCATTCCTCACCAACACAAAATGAATCTAGTGTTTGGATTACTTGACCGGTATTATAAAATCGCCAGCACATATAATGCGATACATAATGAATTCATGAAAATCAAAAGTATGCTGATCAAAAACGGATACCCCAAAACATACCGTGATCGCTGCATCATGAAATATCTCAACAAGATACATGAAGTCCCCATTAATTCTTCCAAAAAAACGCCAATGACAACCAGTGCCGGATTTACCTGTAGGCTATATAGGCTTAAGCCTAGGGCCTCAAGATCCAAGGGGGCCTCAAACAAACTGTGGTTCGCATAGACTCAATGGCCGGTATGTGATCATTTAGATTAAACTTCGTCAAAAATGTATGTCTTAATTATTATTCACGAAATTTAGTTTTATTCAACTTTCGTGGTGATAACGCCAGAGTCTTCCAACGAGTTTCCATGAATCTCAATATGACGGTTGGTCAAGCCGCATGCCAACTATTGTGTCGATATACTCAAAGCACGTTGGCCAACTGCTATGCAACAAAGACTTTGACAAAGTTTCTCAAAATAGTGCTTACTATGTACAGACATTTGATTCTCTACAAAAACGACAAGACCTCTAAAAATTTTATGTTTACTCCTTAAATTAAATTATCTACCAATTTTTTCATGTACACTAGACTGACTTTGTTGGCCACCTGAAAACAGTATGTCTGCGGGCCGCATGCGGCCCTCGTTGGGCCCAGCCTGCTGGAGATTATCAAGCAAAAGGTAATGGAAGAGACCTGTAACGAGAGGAGACAGTTTTAGTTTTCAGTTTAGTTTTCTTTGTTGTTGAAAAATTGTCATGAATTAATTCGAAAACCATGGAAGACCGAACTTAATTTTGCACGATCTTATTATGCAGGGCAGGATCAAGCAAAGGTAGAAGAATCAAATACGAAATCCGATGTTACTGAACCACCTGCAGCACCTGCACCCAAAACTCATACGCCTGATGCACAGCCTGCTGAACCAGGTAATGTATTTACAGTTCGATATAAAACAAATTGAACTTTATGCAAGTTGTTTTTCCGGTGCGACTTTACATTTAAAACTGGCACTTCTTCGTTTTCATTAAAGTTGTTGCCTGGATGATGTTATAACTAACTTAGATGTATTGAAAAATGTGGTGACGATGCTCATGGGAAATACTGAAATTACAAATGCATACTTTCGAGCAAACCCCTTGCACGCACCGAATGTTGCAGCCCTCTCCAGTGCCCAAAGTTTTGATGGGTGACCACTAGTGTAGGGGAACCCTCAAATCTTTCTAAGGGGCAGTAGTGTTCCACTGGCACCAATTTATTGACAGTGAAGTCGTTTTATAGTGAAATTCCGACAAAACGTCCCAACTGTTTTGACTGGAGCAAAACGTGTTTGTTCGTTATGGTGTTTTCCCAGTTTCAGTTTTTGGCACTAAACCAGTGTACGCAAGTAGTTTTTCCACATCTACACGGTAAATGCAAGAGTCATGTTGTTTAGGGGATGTTCAGATTTTAGATTGATTAAGTTGAATTTGAAAATGTACCACTGTGTTTTGGACCACAATCGGCATTGGGAAGATTGCTGTAAGTAAGTAGTGCAATTCTGCGAAATCCTTTGCGGTTGTAATGAAATTTTCATTGGGCAGTTTCTACAGTTTGTCTCTAAACTTTATTTACCTCTTCTTAATTGTATCCACTTTTTCATATTCATTAGTAAATCTATATCTATTAGTAAATCTATTTAGCCTGCTGCCCAGTCACTGACCCAATCGCATTTTTGATTAATCTGCAATATTCAAGTAAATACACTCCACAATGGGGGTAATCAAGGAATCGGTCAGAAAATTCTTAATAGGATAGAATATATTTGATTAAGCAAATGTGTAATCTATTTGAATAAGGACTGAGGATACGTAATTTTATGTTAAATCAATTTCCTATTAAAAAATTCCTGATCGACTCCTTGCTTAGCCCCGTTGTGGAGAGTACTTACTTGAATATGGATATGTGCAAGTTTGCATCATCGCAAAAAGATGAAAGCAGAGTACAGTCGGCAAATTCCTCGAAAACATACAGAAAACCTGAAGTTTTTAACTGTAATCTGCAATAGTCAGCAGCACTACTTTCGTAAAGCTAATTGCGAAAAAATGGATGAAGCCATTTGTTTGTTTAAATTTTGAAGTTCCAGGTATGGAGTTCGCTCCGGACCTGTTATGTTCAGAACCCATTCCAATACGTTATAGTGGACATCCGCGATTGCAACTGTTTAAACAGTGAATTAGTTCGACGTTCATTGTTCCAGTGTCACAAGGAGGAGTTGACAAAATGTGCCGCGTAGAACTGTACAAGTATATTTTTGCTTCGCACAGCGCAATAAGGCGAGCAGTCATTGGCTTAGATCTCTCATTTAGTGTTTAAGTATCTTTTTAACAGTCACGCTGATGACTGCGCTGGTGTGTCATCCGAAGTTTAGAAGGGTTTTAGGCATTGGAATCACATGACATGGCAATGGCGTTTCTACCACTGTTTTCTGGTTCGAGTTGGGACACAATTTAATCATGTGATAACACAACTTACCGACGTTAAGAGTGAATCCTTTTAAACAAATCCACCGATTTCAATGGTGTGCTGTAGAAGTGCAACATACAGTCTCTTCAACGTCGTTTAAAAAACGCGGAACAGTTAATTTATGTTGGAAAAACTGAGGTGAAAAAGCGAGAAAATGATGCACCAACTAGTGTATTGCGCAAAACCCGATGAAAGATGGTGTAACACGAATTGCATTTGGATCTAACAACGCAAACACTTGATTTTTAGGGTTTCAGAAAAGCTAAACAACATTTGCAGGTGACAAAGTTGTCTAATCGCACTTCTGAAATAGTCATAGTTGATCTTGATGTCTGACAGAAGACTTGTAAACAGAAGATTGGTTGATATGCAAAAGGATCATCAAATAGCATTTAAATCACAGAAAGTGCATGGCAAGCCTACTCTTGTACACCTTCGGACAACAAGTGTCAGAGATCCCACATACTGCCGCATGTGCTGAGTCCATCGCAACGCAGTTGGCAACTCGCAATTCTAAGGGTTACTAAGACCCCACACAGCAAAGAGCTAGAGGCCTCTTTTGGTGTAAATGACACAGCGCAGTGGATCTACCAAAAACAAATAATAATCAAGACTTTCTGTTTCGATTAGAACAAATTTTGATTAAATGTAATTTGTCTCAATGTTCGTAGAATGCACAACCAGAAAAAACTGAAATGAGTAATAAAAAGTGAAACAACTTTGGAAAGAGCTCACATCCGAATGATTACTATTTTTTAGCTGCGAATGCAAAATATTTATGCTACAAACAAAAACTTGCAACGCTGTAGTAAAACCCATTCTTAAAATAAGAAGAAAAACGAGCTACGTGAAAGCAAATCTACTGCGAACAGCAGTGAACCAAAGTTGTATGTTTAATGCTGTGATGAAACGAAACTGTGTTTCCTTCTGAATCTGATATTTTGCGCTCACAGCTAGTTTCTGTCATTTCCATCAGTGCACGTTTTCTTTCACCCTTCTGCTTCAGTTGTGTACGGAGCTCATAAAAGTTGCACGTGTCAAAAAGGGTTCCAAGCAGTAGCTTTTGTCATAAACTACATTTGTTCAGCGAAAGTAGGTCAATGGTGCAGTCTTATGTGGCGATGATATAAGATCTTCGTTCTTGTATAACAACGTCATATATTTTAAGGTATCATTGTGGAAAAACCAGAGACTACATCCACCACTGAAGGTACGCAAATATAGTTGATCTGTGCCCTTATGTCAAACGTCTACCAACTTCAGCATCAATTTTTTAACGTTAAAATTTACTTAAAAGCAGTTTATTACATTGGAACAGACTGAATTCCTGCACCTTGCATATGCTTCACAGTTTTGTTTGTTTGTTTGTGTTTGTCTGTGTTTCGCGAGTTTTTAATCGTGTTTTCGAAATTTGTGTGAATCTGCAGGTTAAACATGCATGCTTGAAACCGACCACAGTGTTCTCGTTACAGAAGTGTAAAAACACGTGCAGCACGGCGACTTTGAATAAACTGTCTCCAAATGTTCGCATCAACCATTGTAAAACAAGCTGTCAACCGTTACTCTAGCGCTAAAACTGAAAATCACAAGATAGAGTGCGAAAAATGTCAGAAGTAGACACTGCTTGTTTGTTTGTTTATTTTTATATCATAATTATTTAATGAGCGAAACTTGAAATTATGATTTACTTGCGACAGGAAAATACGGAAAACAAGTAGTACCAACTTTATTTCAAAAACACAAGATTTTAACTTCCAAAATGCTAAACAAAACAATTAGAGAAACATGACAACACTTAGACAAACACAAGACAAATTTCAAACAAGCATGGCAAAAAGTCATCAATACTAGGATATCAAAAACATGTAACAAACATCAGGTAAACAAAAAAACTTACAGGCTGATGATCAATTACGTGAAAATTTTGAATTTTGTTAAGAAAGAGCAAACATACTAAAATAGGCGTGTGTAAAGTGGCGTACGGGTAGATATGATGCGGAAAAGGACACACTGTATTTAATCTGGCAAATTATTAGTATTAAATGTTGGAGAAAAAAATCTTTCATCTCCAATTGTTCGAAAACTATTTTGCAATCACAGTGACATTGCAAACCCTTTGACTCTACTGTATAAACAAAAATATTGCAATAAAAACGTCTGTTATAAGAGATCTTAGCCTTGGACAGGCTTCTGATATAAGATTTCACCAACTCATTTCATTTCAAATATCTTTTAGAACATACATATAAACTTTACAATTAAGGCAAAGAAGTAACCGTGCGCATAAAAGTGGTCCACGTCGATGTCCTGCATGCCGTTATTGTCAAATGGATAAAAGGCAAGTTTTATGAGCTGACCAAAGGCGACCGGTTTGAGATGTGGTCGAACGAGCGCACCGGTGAACATTTCCTCAAGTTTCGTCAACCGAAACAAGGAGACAGCGGCGTTTACAAAGTCAAGGTTCAGTCGCAAAACGGAGAAGAAGAATGCTGCTTTGAAGTTAAAGTTGGACGTAGGTTCTCTGCCATTGCTTTTGCACGTAACATTTCAAAACAGAAAAATTCCACTTTAAGATTGAGAGCCCAGTGCTTCGATGCAATAGCTTGGAATGCTTTTGCAGAAACCACGGGGACGTTAATGCTGTCTCAATCGTTCGTAACCTAGCAACAAAGGCTTTTTTTCAGAAGTTCATGTTAGTATGGCATGCTGAAACCTTTACGTTTTGTGAACTTCCTGTATTTTCTATTTTTGCTTGAAAGCATGACAACGGACATTCTTTTGAATAAAATCCATAAGTGTGTGACCTTGCCTGCTGGCCTCTGATGTGTTGTTGGTGTGTTCTTTCGCTTTTGTGATTGAGCAAACGTTTATGCACTGTTGATTAAACTCTGCTACTTGTATGTTTTAACAGCACCAATTGTGGAAGAACACAAGATAGAAATTAAAAAGGGATACATTCCGTGAGTATTCACTGTCAATAGTCACGAATTTTTTCATTTGTTGGCTTAGCAAATTTCAAGTCTCACAGTTTCTGATAAAACGCTTTGATTGGTTACGGAAACCAGGTCAAGCCAGTTATACTGCCCGATCCTACCAACACCAATGGGCTGACCTAAACTAACTTATGCTTAAAATCCTTAGACCAGGGTGGCATTTTCCTTGAGTTAAACATACTTTTCAGAGTCAAATAAAAGCAGTATCAAGCATATAAAATAGCTCTTCTGGCGATTATTTTATTATTAGCCGACGTTTCGCCCACCTATTCAAGTGGGCTTCCTCAGGGCAATGTTTGTAACTACATACAACATGCAGCTTACTAATAACAAGAAACAATGAGCAGTACGACGTACAAAGACAAAAAACGGTTAATAATGAAATAATCGCCAGAAGAGCTAATTTATCGGCTTGACTTGAAACCTGTTGGCAAATGGTACGAAAGAAATGAGTAGCAAAATGAACAGCATTTTTAAAAGCAATATTTTCAGTTCCGTGAAAAGTCCATTCGTATCTCTTATTCTAGTTACTTGGTACATTGTTGAAACTTGAATCACTGTTTCATAAAGACAGAACATACAAAACAAAGACGCTGATACAAATTAGTCAGAATTTTCCTTTTTTGCAAACAATATTTGTGACAACGTACAAGTCTTACTCAAATTGCATGCTTTGAGATATGAGATATGAAACGTAAGGATGAAAGTACGTATTGCGGTTTAACGACTGGGATCGTTACTGCGCGTAAGTTACCCACATGGCATGCAGGTGCAGATACAAGGGGGATGTATCCCTCACCCATGAGTAAAAGTAACATCGAAACACATATTATAAAGCACGCTCGTTTTTGGTTAAACTTTTTTTCTTCTGGTAAGAGTATATATCAGTGCAGATTTGGGCAGTGGGTTGCATCCATATTGCCCAGCAACACTAAAAAATAATATATTTTGGCTTTACAAAGATAGAAAGTGTGAAAGAAAAATGCTTATAATCTTTTCAACGTCAAGTAATTTAAACAAGATATCATTCCCACCCCAACCCACACTCCCTAATAAAATGAATGAAAATTTACGTGTTCTTCTCTACTGTAAGGTCGATATGCAAGTGCGTGCAAACGATTCAGCGTTTTGCATGTGGAAATGGCATGAGCAAGAAATTCAATGCTACAGGAGCTTATGGTACAAGGGTGTAGCGACGTTCTCCAGTGGTGGCGATACCACAGGCTGGGATTTCCGGTTCTCAGTGATTTTGCAAAACATACGTTTTGCGTGATGACAACTAGCGCTGCTAGTGAATGACTGTTTCGTATGGTGGACATGTTGTGAACAGCAGAAGAGCAAATCGTCAGTGAACGACACGCTCTTTTTAAATAGTGCTCTTAAAGCTAAGAATGTGCCCAAGGTTGACCAAAAGGTATCGCATTTTTTCTTACAGTGTTTTTAAGAGCTCCCGTTGGCGTTGAAATGAACCACTGAATGAATTGCCGCCAGAGATGAAACACGTAGAATGAATATTTAGTGAGTTTCAGACACACAGTAACAGATGCAGGCTTGGGGGGATGGAAACAGTACGGGGTTGGACGGACGCGGGTTGGAAGGTTGTGGGTTAGAAGTCTGCGAGTGCGGGGCGGGAGCGGGCAAGATTTCTCAAATTCCTGCGGGTGGGTGGCGAGGGCGGGTTTAAATTTTGTGAGTGTGGTGCGGGAGCGGACAAAAAATTCAACCCGCGCAGGACTATAATACGTGGCCGGCCGGTTGACTGGCTGTACCAAGCAACAGCTTGTATTACAAAGTTATTTTGTATCCGAAAAAACACAGACGGAGTTTGTCTGTAAATGAAATAGTAGTAACTGTTAGGATCGCCTTCTGTTTGTCTGTAACAGTATTTATGATCTGAAGCCAGGTAGATGACTCAAGCGGTATGTACAGCACTGTGCACATTTCTCTTTCGGTCATTTTCCGGTTATAGACGAATCTTTTTCTTAAATGACCGAAAAAATCAAGACAATTCGGTCAAAATGTCCGAAAATATAGAGTAGTGAATACTGTTAAGGCGACTTTCAATACTATTATGGGGCAAACGACCGAAATGTCTCAACGAAAAAAACAGCTGTAAACAGCTTCATATTCCGCAACAGCAACGCCGAAGGCCACATGAAGGGGTTCACGCCGAAAAACGCTGTGCACCATGCTCTAACTCAGCGACACCTTTATCCCGGGTTGCCACGTTTATCCCGGGTTGCTACGTAATGCAGGAAGGTCCAGGATAATAACGGCCCGAAAATAATATATTCTAGGACTAAAAACGCAATGTTCGAATGGATTGATAGCTTGGATACAAATGGTGAAATCAGGACAGTTTATCGCTCTTTGTCCGAATTTTAGGCTACCTGGCAACTCTGCATTTATCACTTTACTTACTGTCACTGGCTCACTGCGATGGGCCAAGCAAAAGCTTACTATAGCAATTGTAACGTAACAGGGAACGTAGCAGAAACACACATTAGTCTGCCTCTGGGTGCGGCTTGACTAACATCACGTCTCTATTACCATAACAATCCTTGACAATGAGCACAGGCAAGAAAAGAAAGTTTCTCTGTGAGGTAAACATAGTGTTTAACAAGAAGTAGGAGGAAGCATGTCTTTCATAGAGAATAATGGAAAACAATTGTGTCTTGTGAGTCAACAAACAGTTGCTGTAGGGAAAGAATATATGAGGCGGCATTGTGAAACACTGCACACGATATGCCAAGCATGTGGAAATATCCCACCGCAATGATTCCGCTAACATAAAGAGCTCAGTTCAGTTTCGTTTATACCCGGTTTTTGTACTCCTTTCGGAGTGTCACGAGTGGTCTACGGTGCCCACCCCGGCTTACTTGCGCCGTGGGCCACGCTGTTGCTGGAGTATGTGAAACAGCAGGAGCTAGAGCTACGAGCTACAGTAAATAATGTTGGAAAACTTCAGACAAGGACAACTTCAGACAGCCATCTCCATTTTGGGATGGAGAAAACACTAGCAGTGGGCAGTGAAAATGGTACAAGTGGTTGGGTAGGAAGAAGTAACCAGAAAATGTGAAAGTGTGTAGCTAGACCACTAAACAGCTGCAAGAAGAGTAACTGATATAACTGAAAGACATAATGAAAAACTGCAAATACTTTTTATTGGCTACAGGTGAGCGTATGGACACAGTATAAGTGACTCCAGTCAGTTGCTCATATTCATACGTGCACGTACTGCAAATGAGGATTTCGTGGTACGTGAAGAGCTGGAGAATATACGCCCAGTTTTATATGCACATTCACAGTATATATCAATGGCCCTCCATATGAACATTTAATGCTGAAGTGGTCAATGCTGTCGGCGTAGTTGTACTAGCCTGTGTTATTGCATCGAACACTTTCCCTTGACGTATTCCATGTGAGTGGGAAATCTTGTCATTTGCTCGCTTATCAACGCTCGTTGCGTTCAGTCAGATTAGACTTAGAAGAGATTTGCGCAGTTACTTGCATTACCGGTTTTGATTTGGCGAACGTTGCAGTTTTGATGGTAATAGTCAAAATATCAGTGGGCCAGTGCCACAACGTTAAAGCTTTCGTTGATCACAAACATTTATTCATAAAATCAGCCTAGTGATTCTGATGGGGAAAGAATCGAATCCAGTCAAGTGTGCTCTAACATCATGGCAGCAGAACCTGGTAAACAATAAATCAGTCAGAGTAAAAAACTCAGTTCGAAGAAACTTGGAAGTGTCCACTCAACATAGTTTGAAAATTTTGAACAGGAACAGTAATCCACGATTGCAGTGTCTGATTATAATATGTTTCATATCGAAATCATGCACTCTGCATAATCTAGTTGCTGGCAACTGGTATTCAAGACAAAATGTTTCCCTGTCACCCTCCCAAAAATTAAACTCACTGGTAAATCATCACTTGCCTGCCACAAATTTTTAGTATCCATATGGGAAGAAAAAACACAGAAGGTTTATCTTTCCATTGCACACATCACTGGACAAAACAACTGTTTCAAGTACTCATTAAAAATGAGAGACTTAATGTACGTGCCGTATGCAATGACAGAGGAAAACAAACATCACTGAAACGCTTTGTCACGTGCCATTTTACTAATTACAGAAGTATCACGCAAAATAAGTTTCATGTTTCAAGAAAAAGTTGGATGAGTTTCTCAAACAGGCTAGGAATCCTTCATCAGGTGTTGACCGCCAACTGGACTTATCTAATTGAAAGATAGTGTTGCAAAACAGGGAGGTTGGTTTCAAGAATCAAAACGATCGCACTGTGTAAAAGACTGGGTATTCCTTTCAGCGATCATCAGAAAGCAGTGATCCATCTCCAGCATATCATTTCGAAGTTCATCAAAGAAGGCTACATATATTTCGAAGACAACACAAAATGAAATTAAGAAAATTTGTGCAAGCCAGATTTTATAATCTCTTGTGAAAGAAATCCTAAAACCAGATCGCTTTTCGATAATTGCGGATGAAGCTGTTGACACACTCATGCTGGGCAGCTCTGCATTTGCGTGCGAACTTGATAGCAAGCATACTATTCAGGAGCAATTTTCGGGTTTCAGCAAATTAGACAATGTGACAATAAAGGAGTTATCGCAACAAATGATAGATCGTCTCAAACCTCTTGGTCTAGACTTGCAAAACTGTCTGGGACAAGCTTATGATACCATGGTTACTCTGCAATGAGTGGTTATGTTAATTGCCTGCAAATGTTAATTTAGCGTCCGGCACCTTAGCTGTCTGCATTCGTTATGTCGGTCATTGTTTGAATTTAGCTATTAATCACAGTATTCAGGTCATTCCAATTACAAACATTTTTACTCTTGTGGCAGAAAATATTAATTTTGTAAATGAATCCCCAAAGCGTCGCAGTCCTTTTGAAATCGACCTACTATCTGTTCAAAAGCATGACGCATTGTTGCGTTTCGTTTCAAAACTTCCAGCAAATCGTGAGTGGATTGAGGACATGAGCAAACGAAACGTAACACGAAGCAAAACTTGCTCAAAAGCAAACTCACTTCCCTAGAGAAATTGCGGGTGAGCAGCTTTTGCTTTGACTAACGGCAGCAAACAAGGTTATGTCTGTCACTATATGTTTGTCAGAAATTCAAAATCTGTAAATTTAGATTTCGCTGAAGCAGTGAAGGAAATCATAGTAGCAAAACCTATTCTTATTGAATGACGAAGCAAAGACAGCAATTGGAGTGAAATTCAGTTTTCTGCGTGAAACGAAAGTTTAACGAATGTTATGCGGTAGAACCGACTTCCCCTTGTTGCACTTCGCGACAGCTTTGCAGGTCTTTTTACGGAAGTGTTGCATCACCTGATGATTTTTGCAAAAAACTGTGTGGTATCTGTATTTGGTAAGGGTACTTGTACACATTGCAAACAAGTATGCAGGTCAGTCAAAACTACCATTGATTTAGTACAGTGTGCTGCATTCTCCAGACCATATTTAGCAAATATTTGTGCAGTGTGGAGGTTTTCTGGATTGCAACAAACAATGAAAAAGGAAAAGAAGAATTAAAAAAAGTTTGTCATGTACAGTCAAACACGGAATATTTGTGTTGAAAGACACTTAAGAACATTTTTCTCACGCTCATGCAACCTTTGACACCGTGTTCGGATGAACGTTTGTGCAGAGAAATGAACATTTTGAAACCTTGAATGAGATCTACCATGGTCGACGACCGTTTAACTGGTCTAGCATTGACGTATATTCACAAAAATATTGAAATTGATATGCAGGCTATCATTAGCGATTTTGCGTTGTCGAAGAACAAGTGTGATTTTGTGACAACTGCTATGTTTTGCAAAAAAAACTGCTATACCTTTGCGACAGTTAGACGCGCACTTCCGTACATCCGGCGTTTATCTTGCGGAAACTGTTGGTTATTTTTGTTTCGCTTTAGCACTAATGGTACCTTTAGCAAGGAAATTAGTTACCGACCAGACGTGTCTTCAACATGAGGTGCATCCTACGCTATGTGGGGGCGGCGCCTCCCGTTGTAATCGTGGCATGCGCCTGTACGATTGCATTGCCGCGCATTGATAATTATCATTTGTGGTTCAATTGTTTTTTTCTTTTGCTAAAAAATCTATGAAAAGTTTTCTACACTTTCACACCTGCTAATGGGCGTTTCGCAACTTCACCTTTTTATTTCTGTCGCTATGTTTGCTAATGTCCAAATCTGATGTTTGCGCGAGTGGGCAGAAACAGGAAACAACGCACCTTTCAACTTACAAGGCTGCGCACGTTAATAGTAACATCGCTAGCATACGTTATGCTTTTGAATAGGTTTTCCTATTGATACTCTATAAATTAATGTAGTTCACCAGCAAACTTTAACGAGAAAGGAACGTAAGTATAGAATATAATATATATATTTTTTATCATTCCCACCAGAAATTTCTGCATCCACCCCTGTCACATGATTAGAAAAACATTTTCAAAAACTCAACAAATTGACGTTTAATTTCGCGGCTCACCACAAACTGCGCAATTGTAAACAAATTTTCAGTCTTATGGCGTCGTTTGCTTGAGTTTTCTTGCTTTTTTTCAGAGATGAAAAAGATGTTCAACGAGATGTAGACTTCCGGAATCGACTGAAGAAAGTGTAAGTTCTGTATTTATTTACGTATTTCCAAATGGCAAAATGCACCAATATAAATGCTAAAATTAAGTTGAAAAGCTCGGAGAGTCTGTTAGTTACGAAAATAATACTGCAGATGTGCACGATGGCACTGGGATTTTGTGATTTTTTGAAGTAGAGGAACCGTTAAATGTATTTTTTAATTATTACTTAATATTCTCCTATCAAGTTTCCACAAAGTGCTGCGGTCAAGTTATTAATTTTGTGGCTTTTCCTGCAGCCAGAAAAGTATTCGGTCTGGTGGTCTCAGGTAAAAACGAATATGTAATTTGTTTGGTAATTGCATGGTTTCAAGTGAGTATTTTTACGCTTGTGTAGGCGTGATTGTGTTGATATCAGAGTTTTGAAGCATAAAAATTTCGGAGTAATTCTGTGGATTAAAAAACTAACGAAAACATCAAACTTTAGAGTATATGCAAAATGCTCAAATTTATCTGATCCCCAAGCCTGTAAAACATTTTAAATTTAGTTTTAATTAAAATATGTGTTCCAAAAAAGTAATGAAATTAAACCTGATGTTGCATAACATTTTGCGCATTTTTCTAAGAGTAAAACGTCCACCTGGATTTTGTTCGGACTTTCTGGAAAATATATCTAACAACAATCATATACTCTTAAAAGACGCTATTGAGCTATGAACATATCTTTTAATGTGCTAATATTGTTTTTCTGCATGTTGATTTCTTTCATTAAATGTTGTCTATATCTGTTATGTTTCTGGCATGATCTTGTGCTACCGCACATTGTTTGTTTATCTGTATCTGTCTGACCTAAAAACTACCAGCAAGCCCATGCATGGAATTTCATTATTGTTATTTGTTTCGGAAGGCTGCTTCCTGCACGAGCATAAATTAATAAATTGATCGGGCGTACGAGTTCATGTTTTTCAAAGTCGATTGATTCTGTGTGGTACGGAACTTGTGATTTCCTTTTAGTTCTGACTGTAAAAGATTTGTTGCAAATGTAAAACAATTTGCCAAATTATTTTTTCCTTTTTGAAAATAATATGGTTTTTGAAAAAAACAACAGGTTTGATTTTGAAAGAGGTTTTAGGAGGGAAACCCACATAGTTTATTTTTACTTGTCGATATTAGCTCCAATTATCTCGACTAAGACATGGCTAAGGACAATGGTAAGCCACCGTTAAACCCAAAGTTTTTAGATATATGAAATCAGCATTTACCTAATGCAGAACACTACAGAATGATCAAAGGTTTGCTGAAAAACAAGCAACAGGTCTTTTTTGATTAATCTTGAGTTCAAGCAGGTTTATGTGAATCAATGTCACTGGGAAAATTTCTTATCAGTTTGCTTGATTCGAGTCTGCTAAGGTAAAGCGGGTGAACTTTAAAATTTTCTAGCAGGTTCGATGGCGAATAGTCTTAGACAGATGTAAAAGCTGGGCAATTTGACACTTGAGTAAAAAAATAATTAGAGGAAAAAACATTTATCCATAACTCAGTTCCGTGCCGTTTTGTTTTCGAGCTAAGCTTGACTCCGCTTCCACACCATGTTCTCTTACTGCTTAATTTGTTTCTGACTAAGCCGGCCTAACCGATGCCAACGTGCATTATTTTATTGGGCGCAATAATCAAATTGAAACGTTGTGAAAATGTTCCCGCCATAAGCGCTGTTTTGTTTAATCATCTACAGCAGGGGTGGCCAACTTGTCTTCGACTGGGATCGATTAGAAAATTTCTTGATAATTCGCGATGGACCGGTCGATGATAAAGTCACAAGTACAAAATGTCATGAAATGCAACGTTTTTCTTGTAAATGATTTTGTCATTACCACACATTTACCATCGAGAACAGTATTTTTGTATTTACCACACATGTACCATCGAGAGCCGTAATTTTTATGTACTTTCTGGAATATTGATTGAAAAGGTTTTTACAGGTATCTTGTAAATTCAATGCAAGATCAGGCGCGATCTACCAACTGAGACTCGGCGATCGACCTGTTGGCCACCCCTGATCTACATCTAGGAGATCAGACACCGTCTTCTAGCTTTTGCAAGTCATAAGCGTCTGTGCTCGTGTTCAATACACCATAGCTGACATTGATCAATTTACTCCGTGCGAATGTTGATGCGCCTCCGTCTTACATTCCCACGAAAATCTTTCTATCGCAATATTTTTCCACAAATGCATAAACAACTACTCCCAAACTTAATATCATTGCAGAAAGCATGCATCTCTTAACTTTTTTATTTACAAAACTTGTGAATCTTTACAAGAAAGTGGGCATTCCCAAATTCTGATATTTTGTTACCAAAAAGGTAGGTTTGTAATAACACAACTTATCTATACATTGCGAAGGTTTTGTATATACTTTGATAACCCCCTCCGCGTAATTTAAACCTTACGGCTTTTACTGGTTTTCTAAGTGATGCAAAACACCTCTTTGCTACATACTTTTTCCAATCAAACATTTTTCCACCAAATTTCAGCGAGAGGCTCAGAAAAGACAGGCAAGTTACTGGAAGAATGGATGTTTGGTCATTGCTGAAAACTGCTTCAACCCGCGATTACGACTCGATCGCGTTTAAGTTTGGCATCGCCGACATGAGAAGCATGCTCCGTCGTTTGTCCGACATAAGCAAAAGAGGGAATAAAAAATGCGCCTGTGAGTCGAGTGCTACCCAGCATTATATCACTAAACTTCAGCTTGCATGGCGTCCCTATCAAATTCCATGTGTTTGAGCAGCGTTCGCCCAGAAGCTTCCAGAATCGATGTCGTTACATGTTGGCGAGAAGATTGTACTGGAAGCTGAGGTCGCAAACGAGCAGATGACCGTCAAGTGGTTGAAGAATGGAAACGAGATCACACCGGGAAAGCCATATCAGATTGTTACAAAAGGTTTGAGAAAAATTTGATTGGGACAAGTGATGGTCTGTAAAGCAGTCAAGCCAGCTTTCAACCAACAAACTTTTACCATCTTTTATGGCATGTTTGACAAAGTTAAGCTCATTGCCCCTGGGAAAGCAAGCGTTAAAACATGCTGTGCGTTGAACTCTTAACTTGAGACACGAAAGAAGCATCGATTTAACAATATGGAGGATGGGAATGCAGATTTCTCGGATTCAATGATGACCCCTGTCAAATTCAAAACGTCGCAACAGCATTATTTGATATTATTGTGATAAAGCTTGCGTTCGTTTTCCAGGGCATAAATCTAGTTAGATCTCAAATACCAAGATTATCTTTCCTTAAGCATCAGTCGAATTTAGCGTTACTCTATAAAGGCGTGAATTGTCTTGCTTTATCCGTAAAATTTTTGCAACGCACATGCGTGTTAATCTGAATTTCTGACCTTATCCTGCTATTATTATCGACCATTAGTAAGCCTGAAACGTCCAACGCTACTTTGAACTATGAGTCTCATCTGGTTGGAAAGAATATGATAAGCATCAAGATAAAACTGACATTTTTGCCAACTCTGGTGATTAAGAGAGATATTTCCAACATTTACATAAAGAAGTTGCTCAGAGTAACTCCGGTTTGCTTTCTGAAACAGCAAACAAAAGATATCTCATGATCGACCAGTCAACAAAAGATGATGACGCCACATTCAGCTGCGTTGTTGGAAAAGATGTTACTTCTTGCGAAGTGTTCGTTCAAGGTTTGAAGTGCTGTTTAGTTGCAAATGTTCTAGTTTTATAAGTTTATAGACATTCCTGGGACATTCGGCTGTACTGCACGGAACTGTTATTAGTTTTACACTACAGCGATTCATGTTGCTGAACATTTCGTTAGCTGTATTTTCACGTCATGAGATGAACAACGGGTGCTTTGTTAACAAATCGCAAATCTCAATCTTCCTCAGTGTAAGGCTTAGATACAGTTTGTTTGTTTTTCAAGCGTCTTTTAATAAGCTGGAAACGCTTTTACAAAGTGCCTTTATAACTGCTTCTTCCAATAGAGCCTCCAGTCACCATTACCAAGGGAGTGGAAGATATTCAAGTTACCTGTGGGAAAGACGCAGAGTTTTCTTGTGAAGTAAGTTCAGTACGTGTCATCATATCCTGTTTTATATTACATCTCATAGAACTACGCATATTCAAAGATTGCGAAACTTCTCTTTAGTTGAATACAAAATGTAAGTATGCTGCCTAATTGCTTTTTCGTTTTTGAGCATCAATAAATGAACCTTACTGTAGTTTGCCAAAATTGGAGTTTTCCAATGCTTTGCTCAAAAGCTCAGCAAAAAATCGAAATATTGTTAAATTCATCAATTTCATGCAAAACTAGAGAATATCAAGATGGAATACGTAAATGTCACTAATTGCTTTTAATCTTGAATGACTAAGATGCAGTTCGCCGCCACGATAATCGCCGACGAATACTGCTCTTCATCATCTGAAAAGAAATATCTGCTTCAGCCGAGCACTGCGGTCGAATTTCCAAACTGATACGCGACCGGTTCTGTTGCCTTCGTAGCTTTGCGATTTAAAGTAGAGGCTCTGTTTTCGGTCGGAAGTAATTGCTATAAATCAGGGGTGTCAAACTCGTTTCAGTTCAGGGGCCAATTCAGGCAAATTTAATCTCAAGCGGGCCGGACCAATGTAATCACTGTATAACACCCTGGTTATAAGTATTGACAACTTCCAACTGTTTTCATAACTTTAATGCAAAAAGTTCAAGCTTATCTGAAAATGATTATTAGCACATAAAGTTTTTAATTTCCCCACGCAAATAAAAAAACGCCTTATTACTGAGAAGGCTGTCAAACTGACGGTGATGGTTCGGATGAAATTAACTGTCCCGACAACCACTTGCATGACGTGATCCAATGATAAGGATTTGCAACACAATGCCTCCTGGTGCGAAATACAGTGAAATGTCCAAAATTCACGTCCTCCACATACAACCTGTACTTTTTATCTAACTTTTGTCGCAACACCTGCTTTTTTCGCGATCAGTGATGGCGTGCTATCTGCAGCAACACCTACAGCACGGGACCAGTATATTCCCATCATGTTCAGTACTCCAACGAGAGAGTTGAAAATATCATTGGCTGTTATGGTATCGATCATAGGCACCAATCCCAGGAAATCCTCAGTGACAGACAAAGTCTCATCAACGCCACGAATGAATATGGTTTGTTGTGCAACGTCCGAAATGTCCGTGCTTTCATCGAGCGCAACCGAAAACGTGACAAACGATTTTACTTTGTTCTTCAGTTGGCTGTCTAAATTCACAGAAATGTCCGAAACCATCTTTGCCACAGTGTTTCTCGTCAGGCTAATATTAGCAAAAACTTCAGCTTCTCAGAACACACGATTTCTGCAGCCTTTAGGATGCAGGTCTTCACGATCTCACCCTCACAGTATGGATTTGATGCTAACGCTAAGTTATTACCAATAAGGTAGCTAGCCTTCACATCTACTGCACTTTTATCTGGTCTACTGGTAAAAACGGATTGCTGTTTTTTCAAGCCTGCTATCAATTCCTTCACCTTTTCTCTCAACGGTTGCCCTTGCAAGCCACGGTATCTTTCGGCATGATGAGTCTCATAGTAGTGTCGAATGTTATATTTTTTCACCACTGAAACCTGCTGTGAACACATCAAACATACAGGTATCCCATTCACATCCGTAAAAAATAGGAAACGGACCAATTGTGTTGGAAAACTCTGCATTTTTTGTCAACTTTTCTGTTTCGATAAAGACATTTTGGGAAACGAGGCTGCCACGGAATAGAGAATAAAGGCTGAACTGAGCAATTTAGGGAAAGGCAAAAGCTCACGTCCGAGCGAGGAATTGCCACAATACAATTTCCTTGTCTCATGTTTTCATGAAAAACTACAAAGATGTCCTCCCCGTTTTCACTCCAGGTTGACATATTTGAAACAGGAAGTTGCTTGAGCCGTTGGTTTTTATTAACATTTCTGTGCATTTTTTGACACTAGAAATCCGATGATGTCCATTTCAACATTTTTTATGATTCAATGAGCTATTTTCTGCAGTTACTGCTTTTTACCGATTCTCAAATTTGACCCTGTCGAACAGATTTCTGTGCAGTTTATTTTTCGGTCAATGATTGGAATAGAAGTTTTACTTAGCAAATTTTAGTTAAAGTTGTACCTAGAACTCCGAAGGTTTCGAAATCGATATCGCTGGAGCTCAAGGTGTATTTTTTCCGGAGTTCTAGTGTTAAACTTTATCAACAGTAGTTGTACTTTTGCATGTTCATACATACCTGTCTGAAAGTTCAAACCGGTGTAAACATGCAAAAGGAAATATGTAGAAAACGGGAAAATTTCACGTGAGAAAACAGTGGAAACAATAAAATATAAGCAATTGCGTTAAGGTTTCAAGTGATTGAAATCTAGTCACCAATTATCGAAGTATGACTGGATAAACTTATCAAGCAAGTGAAGTTTTCACTTCAAGAAATCATCCCGCGGGCCGGATTCAACCACGTAACGGGCCGGTTATGGTCCGCGGGCCGTATGTTTGACACCCCTGCTATAAATGTTTCAAAAAGCTTCATTAGAAAGAAAACGTCATCTTGTTAAGAATAAAAGCAGTTGTTTTCGAAAAGTCCGTCATGACTTCGTTTAAATCGCTAGTGTTTGCATTGATACTTCTAATGTGAAGTGTAAAACTTCCAACTGTTTTTTATTCAGAAGTTTGTTTGCAAATTAGTGCATGGAGATTGGTCAATATAATCAAAACTAAGTTGGGTGGTATTAGCATCAAAGCCTTGGGGCTGACAATAAACCAAGTAAAATTTCAACTGCAGTTAAAGTAAAAAATTGTAGCTTGCCTCTTTTTGATGTCATTGATTTAGGTTGTCTATCGTAATATGTCAAAATGTGGTTGGACATACGCGCTCAAGCGCAGGGCTAGCTACCAAAGTAAAGTTTTGTATTCCTCCTCTTACACGATTTCATGTTGATGATAGTCTTATATCACACTTGCCTCTCTATTCGTGTAACCAAGTGTTTTTTTACCAGATATCCAACGAAAACGGTCGATGTAAAATTCTGAAGGATGGTGTGGACCTTGCCATGAACGAACGTTTCAAAGTGAAGAAAGAAGGAACAAAAGTCTCCCTGCACATTAGTAAGGTGTGTTGCAGCAGTACGTCATTTTTTCATTATAGGTTGTAACGCTTGTAATCTTTTTGCGGGAGTTTTTCAGGAACGTCTACCACTCAAAGTGTTTGCGTTAAACAACTTTTAAGGACAGTGTGTGACAACTTCGAACTTCTTCAACTGCTCGTATGTTTGAAGGTCGAGCTTGAAGACGAAGGATTCTATCAGTTCTTGACAAACGGCAGCTCCAGCTGCGCGGAAATGCTAGTTCTTGAGCCTGAAACCACTATTGTTAAACCTTTTTCTGATCTGAAGGTTGGTTTGATTGAGTTAGTTTTGTGTCTACACCAGATATCAAGTAATCACTTCAGTAACTGTTCGTGTTGAAAGCATTTAATAGTGTCATTAACTGTAATAATCACCAAGTCGCAACAGTTTCTGTTCATTTGTCACGTGACTGCAAGCTGTACAAAATCACTTCAGTTTATTGAAAATGGATAAAGCTCTATGGATTTTTTTTTGTACAAAATACGTTTGCTCAGCGCACTGTAAACGTCTTCAGTCTTTTGGTGACTGAATTCTTTAAATTCAAAACAAGGGTTTTGGCTTCTTATCGTGAAAGATGTGTAACGATCACCACGAATAGAAGATGACAAGTTTTAGGTCGCATATTAACTTTCTTGTTTTGCAACAAATCGCACTCTATAGTTACCTCATTTGCAACCATTGTAAAGAGTCAGACAACATTTTGGCGTGCTTATTTCGAATTTGACGTGACTTTTTGATAATATATAGCAAAAAGAAAAACCACAATGCATTAGAATGGTTCACATGGTACCAAAAAATGAAAAAGCCTAATTTTGTATAATCTATTTGTGAAGTTACATGGTAGCAGAAAAATTAGATGCTAATTTCCTTCTTTTCAGTACCGCGCCGTCATCATATTGCTTATAAAGCAATGTTAAATTAAAACAACGCATTAAATAAGTAAAAATGTTTACAATGAATACAGTGCAAATTTTTAGAACTTAAAAACCTTAAATTTCATATATTGCGCTTTTTTAAAGAAGAAATTTCCAAAGCTCTCTGCTTGATCATCTCATCGGTAAAACGACACAAAAGTGAAAGTTGTTCTCGAGCAGTATAGGGTCAGAATTAATAGTTTTTTGTTTTAGAATGGCAGGCGGAATAATAAGGCCCTCATGAAAATATTCACATCGTAACTTACAACGGCATATACATTGTAAGCTATATGTCTACAGCGTGCACTGTTCCCGATTATTATCAAAGATACTAGTGAAGTAATTTGTTGCTTTGTACAGATTCGAAAAGACATTTTTGCCCTTAAGGAGCTTCGCAAAATGTTCTTACGCTTGTATAAGGAGAAATCGTATTTGAAAACAGTCGTTGTAAAGCAGGAATCTAGCTTCAAGTTCATGTCAATAGAAAAACTTAGTGTAAGCATTGCTGAAAATCAATTGTTTCAATTAGCAACTCATTTTTGTTTCAGACATGTGATCACAAATGTTCCTAAGTGAACTTGTAGGTGAAATTTTCTGCAGGTGAACTTCAAAGATACTGCTGAATTTTTTTGCGAAGTATCGAATGAGGATACTAAAGGCACTTGGATGAAGGACGGCAAGCCTCTAAAAGTCGATGACCGTATAAAAATAACAGAGGTGAAAAAGTAAAAGATTGCAAAGAATATGATGTGTGGAGAGGTGAATTTTCATACCCTAACTCCGTGGTTCTCAAACTTCCATGAGCCGTGGCCCCTTCTAAGTTTAACTAGCGAATACTTAATATATCGTGACAATTAGGTTATGCAATATCACGGCAAAGCTACCTAGTGAAGCCCTCTGCCCGTGGCCCCCAACGGGGGCCGAAGGCCCCGTCTGAGAAACCCTGTCCTAACCTTTGGTGGATTAGACTTGATTATCTGGCTGTGTAGGTCATGATTTATTCGAAATTCTTACATTTGGTGAGAGAAGTGTAAAACTGGTCTTCCTATACAAAATTTAACTTGGGTTGGGGGATGAAGGTGATATTTGAGTGAAATTCTGACAGAGGAAGTCAGGAGACCGTAATGGCTTACGCAGAAACTAAATTTTTGTTTGCTTTCGACGTTTGACGACAGACAGGAAAGGAACGAAGGTTGGTGATTGGAGAAGTGCAGGACAGTGACCAAGGCGAATATACTTTCTCCGCTGAAGACAACCCAACGTGCACTATTACAGCAGCTCTGGAGATGACTGGCGGTCGAGTTTCTGTCGAAAGGAAGAAAGGTGAAAATGCGACATTCAATTTTGAAACGTTTTTGTTTATCTTGCATTGCTAGTCTGTGGAAAATACCCGTCAGACTTAGGTCTTTGGGCACTCCCCTATGGTTACTGCAATGGATATCCTGCATGATGCAGTTTGCACTTCCAAATTTTATAGTTAGGTCAAGGATAAACAAACCTTCTGAATGGTCAAACTTATCTTTACAAGGGTAAACCTGTGCTCAATCTTTTTCATCAACAGTTGTCTTTGACTCACTAGTGAACATGTCGTTATGTTACGAGCATTCCTGTCCGCCAAATACCTTGCACCGACCAGTTTAAGCCGGTCCGCCAAATACCTTGCACATTTTTGCAAGCAACATTTTTCTGACTGTGGACAGCAGTGTAACATCATTGTCTGCTGCCTGTCACGTAAATCGAACTGTATCTGGCCCTCCAGTGGTCACGCATTCACGAATTCTGCCCTCGGGTCAAAAGTTTGGCCACCCCTGATCAAAACCTACGTATACTCATACACTGCCTAAATCAGATTGATAAACGGCCGGAGAGGAGCGGTATCGACCACTGCTCTAACCCTTGAGCCATGTTAACGTGTAAGAGTGGAGACAAGCTTATAAAAATAACTTTGCAAAATACATTCCTGAGTTCCAGAGACAATTGTTAAATAACACAATAAATCTGTTGATTTACGAGGCTGGTGTGTGTTTGGAAAAAGCAAGATTCTTTTGCGAGCAGGCAAGTAACTATTACTTCGGTCTTATTAGGGGTATACATTGAGAGTATAGTTTCTGCCTTCTTGACTATAGCTTAAACCGGTGTTAGGAGTGATTGTTTCGTGATTGTGGATCCACTTACAGTTCTTCTGGAAACATTCCGTAAATGCTAAGTTTATTTAATTTTTATGCGTTGTCGTACAAAAATGTGTTACAGTTTTTGTGTCTCCTTGACGTGAGTTACACCAAATACCTTCTTACGAAAATTTAACATTTTGTGCACCTTGACAGTTCCTCCAAAAATTTATCTTGATCATTCACTCAAAGACCGAGCAATTGTGGTCAAAGCCGGCAATAAGGTTAGAGTCGATGTACCAATCTCTGGAGAACCTGCTCCTGTTCCTGACTGGAAAAAGGGGCCCAAGGTACTGAATTTTTTTCTGATCTTGAAGGCGTATATTAATTTGCTTACACGCTTGAAAAATCTGATTGCCTTTTTTTCCAATATCACGAAACGAATTTTCAGCTGTTTGTATGTGGTGTAGCCTGCTTACCTGTTCTGCCTTGGTGACGCAGCGCATCGAAGAAGGCACCAACAAAGACCGTGTGCGAAGCGACGTCGCACCTAGTGGCAGCATGACTTCCTTGATTATTAGCAAATCCAAACGATCCGACTCTGGTGACTACACTCTTACTCTGACTAGCGATGAAGGCGTTGAATCAGCGACATTCACAGTCAAAATAATAGGTTAGAATGCACAACTTCCAACATTCGCACTCCTGCACTTCCAATGCATGCCTCATTTCGAATTTGATTGAAATACTTGTCACAAAAATCACGTGGTCAGGCCTTGCGCTCTTGGTTTGACACTTGTGCTTGCTCGTTCATTCAAACTTTTTAAGCTCAGCTTGAAATCCTACATTGTTTTCACGTGTGAGTAGTAGTTCCTCAAAATATAACTGAGCCGCAAATCATCACTAAGGTTTTGTACGTTTGTTGCTGCTCATGAAAAATGCACCAGCCCCGACTTACCATTCATTCACTCTGTTGTGGTCAAATCCTGCGTTACTTCATTCTATCTTTGTGGAAAAGAAGCAACAAAATTCAGAAGGTTTTTTGTTGTTTGCGTATTTTTGATGAAAAAGTCGGACAGACAAAGGATTTATTTAGTGGTATGATTGTCCCTAAGTAGCACCATTCAGTAAATTCTACGTTGCGGTAAAGGTGGATGTCACTAAAACAAGATAACTACGAGGTATCCCATTTTTGCCAACTTTTTCGATAATAGGAATATGAGTTTAATTGGACAAATCATTCACAGTTCTATTTAAATCTCCTTAAACACTAAACAGTGCCAATTTGACAAGTACCAAGCACACATGAATTGCATTGGCAATCTAGAATTGCATAAAAACGTTGGACTGAACTCTTGAAAGATTTCTAAGCAATGCCATTTAAGACATTTCCAAATGTCAGAGGGAGTTTTTGCTTGTTTCTTTCATGATAACAAGAACGTTTGTTCCGAGACTCGAGGAAATGTAGGTTGGTATGAAACTTTTCCAATCACGGATTGGAATTTTGTTTTCTTGCTTGCATTTGATATTGAATTCTGCAACTTCTCAAAACAGATTTGGGCGTAAAGAAGCGACAACCCTTTTTCAAACTTATTTTTCTTCGTTGATGAATTGCAGTCAATACATTCACAATTATGCGTCGATTCGCTGACGATTTTATTTGCTGGAAAACGTAACGCAAACAAGCTTCTTCACTGAAAAATCGAAACTTTGTTTCGTGATCAAACGCTCTAACACAGGATGGCAAGCAGTGCAACCTTCAAACAACAGAGCAACGCGTTTGGGTGAACAGCAGCACATTGCATGGGCTCTCATCCTTGACAATAACAGACTCGAAGCAGGGTGACAGCGATGATTACTACTGTGATCTTGTATGGGATAAGGAAAAGCTTGAGGGATCTGATTCCGAATACATCAAGCGACAGCAGCATCATTTTAAAGTCCGGTTCGTTGGTGAGAGAAATGGATGTGAACGCGTCCCTGCATAGTCGTGCAGCCAGCTGACATTGGGGTGAAATTTTCTGACGTGGCTGATGAGCCAAATCCATCGATCTTGCCGATGCACGCACAGTTTGAACTTTTCAGCATGACTGCATTTGGGCAATGGGCATGCACTGTATGTATTTTTGCATGTCTTATCTGTGATAACAAGAACTGAGAAGCAAACCCACTTAAACTCTGGACGTTTAGCTTGCGCTACGAGTATCATGCATTTGCTCGAAGATTTCTGCGCGTAAACTTCAATTAAAGTTTGAGGTAAACAAGGCGTTTAGAAAATGAATCACCAATTTCAAACTTCACTGAGATGAAACTTTCTGGAGCATTTTTGAAAGAAAAAAGGCCTAAAGTAAAACTGAAGCGATGGATTTTCATTTTTCTCCGAATAGCCTTGCATAAGATATTGGACAGCGCAGCAATAAGTTTATTTCGATCTTCACTATGCATGGTTCGGTATTTAGAAATGTCTTTATTGCTCCAAGTGCTATTTTCGCAACTCTGTGAACCGTGAAGAATTTTGTCGTTCTTGCGATGTGCATTTGCAGCTATGCATTGTGTCTTTTCTTCTATGTTTATGTCTGTGAGTAGATGGGTTGTAGAACAGGCGGATGCTCCGTTGGCACAAAAAACACTACCTTTCAAGTGTCGAAAACCGGTAGTTGGCGCAAAAGATTTGGTAACATGATGCGGTCACTGGATCGGGTTTGCATCCGTGCTTATGGAATATATTACAATCTGACGAAAAGTATCTTGCTAGCGTTTTAAGAAGGTATGGGCCTATTGGGAAGAAACGGAGACCACAAAAAGCTTTTAACCACGTTTTATCAGCACCTCATTGCTTGCGTCTACCCGTGATAAATTAGGTAATCATTCATTTTCATGCCCGCTTTTCATACGGAGAAGGTCACGGGGGCAACAGCCCTAGGAGGACTCGAAATACCTCACAGTCAACAGCAATCTCAGTTAGTTCTAATCATTTAGCTAATCATTGATCATTACTTTTGAAACGTGAGTTGATGACAATTACTGTTACGTGCAAACCCTTGCATCTGCTGCAATGACAAGTCAATTGCTTTTATCTTAAAGATGTACCTTTGCCTCCTTCTACACCGAGCATATCTGACGTGACTGACGAAACATGTTTCGTATCTTGGTCGGAACCTTCGTGCAATGGCGGTTGTCCGCTGAAGGGTGAGTGCCATCTTCTTAGTCCGGTTGAAGCAATGTGAGCGTAAACATCTTTGCTACATGCATCGGACGTGACTTTCTGTTCTGTGACAAAAGTGCATTCAAACTAAGACAAACAGAAAATTTTTGTAATCGCTCTTGAGTGGCTCAGATATAAATTGGAAATTTATTCATGAAGCACTCCGAAAAAAATCAAAGCGTTTCTTTATCCAGAAAAAATAGATACAAAATCTCTTAATGACGTTTGATTTTCAAAGCTGCGAAAAACGATAGTGGAATGCTGGTCACGACTCTTGATTAAAGGATTGCGGTATCAAACTAAATTTCTTCTTTTGCTATTGATCTGTGGATAGCAAAAAAGATAGAAAATAAGTTTGCCACTGATATAAAAAAAACGCAATCATGTACTTTTCGGGTAACTTGTTCCCATGGTGCAGTGGTAACTTTTATATACATTTAACCTTCAGGTTATATAGTTGAACGCAAAAAAACAGCTTCCAAACGTTGGATAAGGCTCAATGTGGAACCTCTTCCATTCACTGAATACATCGCTCGCCGAATGATTGAGGGCACGGAGTATCAGATTCGCGTGCGAGCTGTAAATGAAGTCGGCGTGGGCGAACCAAGTCAACCGTCCATTGCGTTCACCCCACTCGGTAAATTCACAGTTCTATTTGATATTTCGCTACCGATCGTTTCGCCACAAGTTGATAAATAAATGTATTAGCTGGGGCTTGAACGAAATCCTTCGACCGCGGTTCTATAGGCGGTCGGCAAAGCATTGCAGCAAGTTAAAACAACGAACAACGAAAAGGTTGAAGATTTTCTATGGATGTAAATTGAACGTAGGTTCACTTTATCGGCACGCTAATGCCGTAGCCTGCTTTTAATATCACCGCAATAGTGTTCAAAGGCTTTTCAAGGGTTGCTTTTATATCACGCAACAGTACAGAGTCGTTTGCGTGACAACTGGGTGGCTGAGCGGCTTCAGACATCTGTCAGTCAATATCAGTGATTTTCACTGCTGGTTGGTGGTTGTTGTTGTTTGATGAACACGCACGCCTCGCGCGATTTGCCGCGATATTTGACTTTGGGATCAAACTCTGGCGTCAAGTTTTTATTGCACTGTGCTTGCCATGGCACATTACACTTGAGTGACTACCTGTCGAGGCATTTCTCCTGATGGGATAGCTTCACTGCACTCCGGAGAGCTAGTACCTTAAATTTAAATTTAGGAATGCAATACATTTAACTCAACTGAGGAGCTGAAAGTGTTCCTTGAGTAGGGCGTTTCATAACGCATGTTAAAAAGTCCACTGACCATTTTGGAATAGTAGAGATTCATGCAGCAACATTCGTGGTTTCAAACATATACAATTGATCTATGTTAAGAAGTCAAGTTTTCTTCAATGCAATGTACCTTATAGTGGATGAGTGCTGTATCGCGTCAATCCCAAGGAGCAATTCTTGCGCAGTGTACATGTGCATATAAGATTTTTTAATTAGTTATTGATAAGTTTTTCTTAAAAACGAGTTTTCACTGACAACTCACAGGTTTTCAGATAGGGGAATTTTATAGGAGCTACTCTTTGTATAGGTGGCCGTTTGCCACTTAGACACCTTTACTTGTTTTTCTTACTTGCATTTGATTTGGCATTCAAGTTTGCTGCTGTCTGTGATGGCTTTGGCAAGATTACTCGTCAACTGCCGAGAATTTTTGCAAAACCGATCAATCGTATATTACACCATAGAAAACAAGGTAACAAAATTTTCGAATCCGGTAGAAAATCTGATAAAAGGTCATTGAATTGAAGAAACGCAAGGGCTCTGTTGCGAGGATACCATCAAGAGGCACAGGCACAAGGAGATAAAGAGTTGATCGACCCTCACCAGCTCAAGACACTTCACTGTTTGCATAGCAACTTCAATCTCTTGTTTTAGCAAATAATCCAGATTGAGGCCTCGTTTATCATTGAGGCCTCGTTTATAAGCTTGAGGCCTCGTTTATCAAGGCAAATGTTTTGTTATGTGTAAGAATATTATAAATTTACATTTCTAAAAGTCTGTTTTTTTTGTTATTTTTTCCAAAAAGCACAGAGTTATGCTTGCAGTATAATAAAGACTTGCTAAGACAGTGAAGATTTCTGTGGATGCCAACTTTGTCAGAAAATTTTAAAATATTTAGCGATATTAAATGACGTGAACTAATTTAGCCACAGTAATTGCCTGGTGTCAATAGATCGAATAAAATGCGCAAAACATGAAGTACTTTTCGTTTTACCTACTGCTGATTTCAGCGTTTTGTTGTTTTTAATATGGTGCAATCAAAGTTTGGAGAATGTTTCCTGCTTTTCAGAAATTGAATATTTCTTCAGTTGTTTGCTGGCACATCATTTTGGATGCCATGGTATAGGCTGTCACAGGAAAACGATTTCTTCAGCAAAGGCCTGTAGATAGCATTGGGTGTTTTGTTTTGCCCACAACAGGCTGCACAGCTTTGACTACAAATAGCGCAACTGCGCATAAAACCACCATTTGGCCATACCGTGAATATGACCAGTGGTTTGACAACCTGCAACTTTGCAGAAACAAGTTCGAAGCATCAGAATCAACAACGTAAAAATTACAACGCAAAAATTTAAATGATTTCGCGTTTGACGTTTTGAAAACACCCGTTTTCATTGCCAGTGAAATCCAGTAAACGAAGCGCAAAATTGTAAACGACGAAACACCCTTACAGTGCGGTGCACACAAGAAATGCGCATTTTTCACGGTTAACGACTTGCTTTTTACTCGAAGAATATTGCTGGCTTGAAAACCGTTGGTTTTGAAACATTCAACAAGAGTTTGATTCAATTTTACAAATTTAGCGGTTTTACTTCTAAACCATTTTGCAAGACTTCCACGTTTTACTGCATTCTGAGTATTATTGTGATTTAACAGACATACATTTTACACTTGCCATGACAAATACCGAAATCAATTTAGAATTTGAGTAATTTTTTGGTCAAAATTACAACCAAATGCAAATCTAAATCATCTTACTGCCTTAATCTGAAAAATACTTCAACTGCAAAACACTTCCACACCTATGCGGCTTGACGATGTTGGGGGCAAATGTTACGCGGCACCCTTCCCGTCAATATATGCGTCCGCTATCTGCTAAATATTTGTATATTTCGCGCATTTTATCTGAAACCTGCCAGTAATCAGCATTGAAAATTTATCTTGGAGATTCTTCTTTAGAAAGAGCAACTGTTGCATACCCGGCGTAACATTTGAGGCGTAACCGCGCTGATTATGGTCCCATTATGGTAGTTTTATACAACTTAAGGTATCACGATTATTTTCACTATGCACGTTATCTCGTTTTCGTGAATAATTGCTCAGAAACCGTGTCGAAACGGTGCGGTTGTTAACGAGGCAGAAAATTTAATCTGCAAACAGTTGATTTTTAACAAGATGCACTCGGCGCACGTTGAAGTTGTGTAAGCGTTTGCCATCTGCCGCTACGCGGTAGAGCTCGCCGCTCCCGCAGTGACAATGCTAGTGACTCTCGTGTTGCTCCACCACGGCAGTAAGATAGACTTGTGGATTAAGAATAAATACTTACATCGCAAACGTGCTTCAGTGAAAAACCTTTCATTTTTGCAGCACCTTGCAGCGAGCCGACCGGTCTTCGTGTAGGCACTACCACTGACGACAGCATTGAACTGTCGTGGATCCCTCCAATAGACATTGGAGCAGCCGGCCTGGACGGTTACAAGGTAAGTCCGCACATGAGCATTTAATGGCGTTGATACAAACTCTTTATGCAACAATAAAACTAAAGGTTAAAAATGCAAACGACCGAGTCAAGGTTTACTTTACGCTATTCTTTGAGTTGATGAACATTTTTGTGTTGCCCACTTTGCTGACACAACAATCAGCATTATGAAAACTCCTTTCCGTTCACAAACTTTGGGGGGAATTTACTCTCTCTTTTTCGCTTTTCCTTCTGAAACTGTTGTGCTCACGGTAAATTGTATTTTTGATAAAAAATGTATTGAAGTAGAGCCAATCGACCCCGCGCACCAAACCCAACTACTCACAGCTTTCTGGTTTGAAAAGCAGATCAATCGCGTTAACAACGGGAGAGTTTCATTGAACAATATTCCTAGATAAAAGAATTTCTCAAGAACACAATCAATTGACAGAATTTGTTTGATTGTAAGTTGATACATTGAGAAAAACACTATTAGTTTTGCGGCGGATTCAGTGAGTGAATTGAAATGGTTATTAGTTTATGACTTAACGAGATTTGCAATGTGGTTAAACAATTTTTTGTAATTTTCAGGCCTTTCTTGTTATTTTCAGATCTGACTAAATGTCACCAAAATAAAATAAGTTGATAGTAGCGCCATTTGCAATGATTCAGTGCAGAGTAGACCAGCATTAAATATGGGGTCCGCTCATGCTCAGCCGACCAGCTGCCTGCGTCATGACCAAGAGCGTAACGAGGTTAGATGGCGCCCGGGGCAAGAAGCAAATTTGGCGCCCCCATGTTCGAACCTGAGGTCTTTCGGAAGCAAATGTGCTGCATTGAAGAAGGTACTTGTGACATTGTTGGGCCTTTTCGGCGCCCCCTGCAGTCATTCGGTGACCCCATAGTGATTCGGAGCCTGGGGAATTGTGCCCCCCTTGCCCCCCTCATTACGCCCTTGATCAAGACCCCGTAGACCAGGTGGCGACTTCATTAATCATCCCTTACAGACGGGGACGGCATCGATTTTCACACCGACTTAATATCCTTGAAACTGCCCGGCCGGAACCAGGTCTACACCGACAAACAATGGGATGGTAATAATAAACCATTCCAAACATCGCAGGAGCTGTCAGTTCGTGTGGATCTAATGCAAATCTTATCAGTGTTGCTGAACGGTCGTTGGCGTATGCTTATGTGAGCAATTAAGCACAATGGGCAATCGGGGGTGGGTGTAAGAAAGGCGTTGGATGAAAACATTAATGATAAATTAGATAAGATCTATCTTGGCTTCGCATTACGAAATGAAGTTGCAAACCTTTCAAATGGTGCACATTCGCTTAGTCGCGTACGATTTATTGCTGCAAAAGCCGCAAACACATTGTGAATAATTCCGAAAAAGGGTAAACTTTAACGAACGGTCCCTAAACGTTCAAGATTACGTTGTATCATTTTGTTTTTGTGTGACACCTCTTACCACTGAAGGTGTTCCAAACAATGTAATGAAAGATCGTACAGGATCGGTTCGCAAGAAAACAAGAATATGAAGCAGTTTTTGACATTGAATGCACCTTTGTATCCTGGTTTAGAGTATGTATGGCTAATGTTACAAGTATGTTTTCATTTAATCTAAGTAACCCTGTGCGTTTGTTAGTAAAAATTAAATCGAAGCATCATCATTTACAATCGTGAGTGGCGCTCAGCAGTGCAAGTTGTAATTGATTTTAGTTTAGTCAATCTAACAACGCTAATATCGAAACATAAAAAGCAGAGCACTTGCCACTTGAAGTTGCGAGATTGTTTAAACGCCACATGTGTAGTAGCATCGTGAGCTAAGTAACTTGATCGTCCTTAGTGCGCAAGGACATTAAACATAAACAAACTTCCGATGGAGCAGTACACATGTTTTTCACTTTTCTGTGTCACTCTGAATTGTGCTATCAAAAAGTTTGAGTACTTTTAAAATTTGTAACGAAGTTTGTCGTTTATGAGTTTTGTCGTAAGATTTGTGATTTTGATGAGTTTTGTGGTGTCTGTGAAAGGCAAGCAGCATTCAAGTAAAACTTGCTTGCGTAATTCATTCATTCTTTTTTGTTTTTGTTATTTTATTTTTAATACATTCATAAAAAGTCAAGAAGCTGGCTAACACTGCTGACTTCGCACAATAGCAGTATTGACTGTAATGGCTGTTGATGACCGAATAATGACGTTTTCGTTCCTTATGGTTGTAAGCTCAAACGTGGTGAAGCGGAAGTTACAAAAATGTTTAGGTTGTGTGTTTTTATGGTCGCAGGTCATTGAATAATTTCCGTCTGGCTTATGGGCAGTAGATACTTCTAGTTCTCATTTGTTGGAGCGTAGTTGCGAGGCCAAGCAAAACGTTGGGGTAAAAAAATAAACGTCAGTTCATATTTCAATGCACAAAAAGGCTAGAACAGGTGGGACGAATGAGAAGCCACTGCAGATGTTGCGCCTAAAACTGTGTTGCTGCTGAATCTCTTAGAACATAAAAATTTCCAGAACATTCTGCTTTTCTTCATTCTGTTACATGTGGCAGAAAACATAGTTTTAATAAATCAAGTTTTTCGTCGGCACTACGCTGTAGCGATAAAAAGCCGAACCGTTTCTATTTTGGAATGAATGCAGAAAGCTACGCACTATACCATTGGTTCCCTACCGGGATGCCGCGGCACCCTATAGGGTGCCATTTACAATACTCAGGGGTGCCGCGAGCTAATGTGTTTCTCAATATATCATTAAAAATATTATTTTCAAAATGTTATCAAACCGTAAAGCAAATTGCTACGGGCTCTCCACCGGGTGCCGCAAATTATATTTTCCTTCTGTAGGGTGCCACAAGCCTAAAAAGGTTGGGAAACACTGCACTATACAGTGACTAATCGAAAACAAACAAAATTTGACAAGTCGCTTTCTATTTTTGTTTTAACTAAAAACATTTTAATTTTTTGTGCTGCTATTTTCAATCTGAAAGTTAAAAATGCAATGATGATAATAAGAAAACATGGCAAGTTATTTGTAACAACAGGTTCATTTTCACCATACTCACTTTGTGCATCCTTTGGATGTGTCGCTAGTGGGCTGCGGATGCACAGCGTCACTTACAGCACTTACGTCGGGAGCCAACAAGCTTGTTATTCCATTATGCATCACTTAAACGGGAAAAGATTCAGCCAGGCGCGCAACCAGGGTAATTGGGGACATTACCCCCCGAAAAATTGAAAACATTGCATAGCAATTTTGATATTTGCAGAAACTTTCAAAGAATAAAGATGGAATTTTATATTCTAATCACTATTAAGAATGGTCTTATTTCAATTTTTATTTGCCTGCCACACTAAAGCCATGCCTGCACTAGTTGAATACGGAACCAGATGTTTGTATTAGGCTACTAATTTTATCCTGTCCTGATCGTTGGGTCTGCATCTTGATTAAACTTGAAAGTTCTCATTATCGGAAATGTTGCAAAGAGAGCTCTTTCTGTGACCGTTTGCGAAAAAGTTGTACCACGATTGAATAAGCGCGATAACGTCATCGGATGAAATTCTATGAAAATTGACCCCCCCAAAAAATGAAGAGCTGGTTGCGCCCATGGATTCAGCTGGTAGGGCAGCAGCCTCATGTAATTAGTAAAGCCGTGCTCTGAAAACAAAATGAGACAACAAAGATCCAAACATTTGCTTGTTGCAAGAATAAAAGTTTCGAACTACCTAAACATTACAATTACCGGGTTTGTTTCTCAGTTCATAAATTTTGCTCATTTACATCAGGTATTCATTGTATTAGCTTTACAGCCATGCGACACGTAACTTTTTACATTGCGTTATGATGTTGGCTTACCTTCAGTCACATGATAATTTCATCTTGGTTAAATGTCCTTCATGCAACTTTTTTTGCCCCATGAAGTTGCAGTGCCACAATAAATACGCGTTACCAATCAGTGGTGTATTTTTATAAGCTACCTAACTAAGCTATTCTACTCGTAATGTGATCATCACCGACGTCCATCAGCCTGTGAATATTAGTATGGCAAGAAACGTTTTTTTCAAAAAATAATAATCTGACATGAAACAACAACACAACAGCCAATGATTTATGTAAATGAAATTTGTTTGTTGCCTATTGCTTCTTATACGACTTCGTAAGACTTCTATGTTTCACTCTGTTCCAAATGATCTGATACATGCTGATTGTTATTGAATGGCATCCATTGCAGATGGCATCCTTACCTTGAAACAAGTAGATGATTACACTTGTGTACTTACTGTTTTCAGCCGGCCGTTGCAGTCTGTAGTTGTTGAGTGAATATTTTTTTAGCTGCTTGTGTTTCTGTGAGACCTGATGCAGTACAAAGTGTTTCTACCAAGATACAATTTGACCAGTGATCTGGGCTGAAAACGTCTATTTTTCTTTCCATGAAAATTTCCATTTTTCTTCCTTTAAAGGAAGTATAAGCTGTAGGTTTTTTTCAACTGTCTACAGAAAACTTTAGCATTGCTAAAGCGGTTTGTGAAAAAGTTTATTGCAGTCTTTTGGGTAGCATTTAAGCCCAAACCAGTGACAGACAACATTGCTGTTTCAGGTGCTTCTTTAAGGTCCAGCTTGTAACTTTACATTTTTCAGCCCTACATTTCTTATTGATTACAGATATCCATTTACTGCAGGCAAAACTTGTTATTTACACCAGATCTCTCTTAAGTTTAGAAAAAACTCTGCATCAATTTTTCTTCTTTTGGAGCAATGGTTCTTAACCTGGCGTAAATTTACCCCTGGGGGTAAATTTCATGTTCCAATGGGGTAAATTTACTGAACCACAACTTTCAGCCATTGTAAATTTTTATAGTCATTCTAAACTGCAAGAGTTTGTTAATTTCCTATTTTCAATAAATGAGCACAATTGAGTATATTGGGGGGCAAATCTGGTAACCTTGTTTGATGAAAGGGTAAGATATGTAAAAATGGTTAAGAACCACTGCTTTGGAAGATGTGTGTTTTCATAAAATTTTGATTCCTTCAACTGATTACATGTAGGTTATTGTTGGCTTCTAGGCCATAGTTCTGACACAGGCTATTTATTATACTTAGATGGGATTTGCTTCGTGCTTGAGAATCCATTTAGTTTCACTATGTAAGTAATGTATTGTGGCTACGTGTCTGGTAGAGTCCTGCGCAGGACATTTTTGTCTGCTCCAGCCCCACGCCTGCAAAATTTAAACCCGCACCCGCAGGAATTTGAGAAATCTTGCCAGCTCCCACCGCACCTTCCCAGCCGGCGCCCAACCCCAAACCCGCACCTGCCATTGTGTCTGAAAACCACTAAAAACTCATGCAACGCATTTCATCGCTAGTGGAAATTTATTCGGTGGTTCATTTAAAAGGCATCAGAAGATCTTAAAAAATTCTGCAAACTACAACTGTGAAAATTTTTAGTCAACCTTGTGCGCTTTTTCCTTAGTTTTAAGACCACTGTTCATAAAGAGTATGTCGTTCACTGACAAACTCTTTAAATTTGTTCTTCGGCTATTCACGACATACCCAGGCGTATTAAACAGCTGTCCACTGGCAGCGCTAGTTGCCATCGCGCAGAACGTATTTCTACCAAGATCACTGAGAGTCGGAAACTCCAGTGTGTGGTCTCGCGACCACTGGAGAACGTCGTTATACCCTTATGCCACAAGCTCTCTGTAGCATTAAATTCTTGCCCGTGTCACTTTCACATGCTTATGGTCACCAGTCAGTTACCTGCTGAAAGAATTTTTTAATCCCGCGCCCGCTCTGCACCAAGTTCAACCCGCGCCCGCACCGCACGCATAGCTCTGCGGGTTACCGCATCCGCGGTTTTCGGGTACCCGCAGCACGCGCGTGTTAACCCATCCAACGCAGGACTCTAATGTCTGGGTATGTCGAAATTGCAAGTTTGTCACAGCTGTAGGTCTATTCTTCATTGATCTGTTCTCTCTTTGTCACTTTGTACCTTTAATTAATCCATTTTCTATTTCTCATTTTGTACCTTCAATTGATCTTTTCTCTATTTGTCGTTTCGTACCTTCACTTGATTTAGACGTTTATTGAAGCTGACTCTGTTGTCAGTGGCTGTTAATGATGAGAAGTGCGTGCTGTTCATTTCCAGGCGGAGACTATGTTCTGCTTTACCGCGAATAAATAAGCTTTTCAAGTCCTCATAATTTTTGTAACATCTTCTCTCCTTGGTGTGTCGTTGACCTAAGCCCTGGTATGCTCAGCTTGTGCTATGATATCTTTTCATACTCTCTACAGCAAAAACTGTGTCCCCAACGTACTTCCCTTGGTGACACGTACATGGACTGCATGGCACTGAAAAATAATGTTTTAATCAACCTGAAGCGAGAGACTGGCCAGACACAGGCATTATCGTCACTAGGGGAGGCAGAAGGGTACAAGAGAATGCTTGTAGCATTCTGCGGGCGTCAAGATGCCATGTTAGAGATATACCATTCATTTCTAGATTTCTAAATTCAATCAGGTGAGAAACAGCTACCAGCGAAATCATCTTTTTACAGCATCGTACTTGGCATTCTGAGCAGCCTGACAGTCATACACCGTATTTTCATCATTCTGCCAGTAGATGCCGCTAGGAAGCAACATTTCTTCAGTCCAAAATCACCGCGTGTAGTTGCGAAAATGAACTATGATGTTATTTGTTCATTTAAATCGCTATGGCGAAAAGCAATTGAGTGTTATACAGTGGGTTCTTAGAGCTTAAGACAACATTTTACAGAGTAAAATCTGCAGAATGAGTAACTAGTAACGCATTACAAAAAAGCTTCTGAGAAGAAGTTAATAATTGCATACCATTAGTGTCTGAGTGAAAATCGTAATTCGTAAAAAAATAAAATTTCAAAAAAAGTCTATGTGCGTTAAAAAAACGCAGTTAATATTTTTTAGAAACAGGCCTGAAATATTATATACTCAAGCAATCAAAATATGCAATTGAAATAAAATAAACAGCAATTTCTTTTAGATTCTATTTCGTCTGAAGTCAGGTAAGAACGAAATTGAAAGCGGGAACATCCAGTGACAACTATGCAATTGGGAAAACGAAAATGGTATTTCAACACAATTTCAATAGCAAACATCTTGAGTTAACCAGCGGTACTGGACGCAGTTGAGTTGGCGAAAATTGGTGATTTCAAACGGAAGTCCATATATTGCGCTTTTTCAAAAGATCTTTTATGCTAATGTATGTTCGGCGTGGTAGATTCACAGGCGACTCCTCTATCTCAATGCACACTGCTCTTTAGCATAACTTCTACCATTGCAGCTGGAGCAGCAGCTTGTGGGGTCAGAAACAGAGGAATGGTGCCACGCGATTGCAGGTGACTTGCTCCCGAACCACCTGACAACGATAACGCTCAACAAGTTGACGACCGGGAAAAAGTACAAGTTCAGATTGTCGGCCATCAACAAAGCAGGCTCAAGCGGATACGCTTCATTGGGACCCGTGGTGTGTGCTGAAGTTGTAGGTAAGTGATGACATTGGTGCTTGGTCGAATTCGTCTCAGTAATTTTTTTTGACACCATGCAGTTTACGAGAGGTTTATCCACAAGTGGACAAATCTCTTTCCTGAAGTTGTGTAAGGCAATATCTTTTCCTGAAACATCGCTAACAACATTATGAATGTTTGAATTGTTTCGGTGTAGGTTATAATTTATATATTTTGCATTGAAATTTTGAATCAAGCCACCCCTAGCATTTTATACAAGCTTGAGAAAGTATACCGAGGCAAACCCAACTGGTATCAGCATGAGTACAAAATGTTATCGCTCACTATTTGATCTGGCTTATCGGAACGATGGGCCATGACCAAAACGCTTTGCCCTTTCCTCAGAACGATTTTACACCTTTCAGGTCAAATAGGTTTGATGATATATGGAAGCCATTAAAAAGCTCGTTTTCTCTGTAAGTGTTGACCTTGTGTCAACGGACAGCCCGTGCTTGTTTCAGCGTGTGACAGTTTTGTGAGGCAAGTCTTTGACAGCTGAAAAACATCCAGTGCCCGTTGGCCACACCTGTGGTGCGAATTAGCAGCTGCTAGTGCTGTGATTCTCGTGATTTTGCCATTGATTAGCAAAGTAATAAAGTGCGATGTGTCTGATGCTAGCAGAAAGCCATTCGTTATCGCGTCTAATCGTTTAATCGGTCATTTGTGCTTCTTCTGATGGATCTGCCACAGCACATTTTGTCAGCTTCTTGAGCATAATGTGTCTATCGACTACAACTCGATACAGATGCAAAAAATCACATGTCGCTCCGAGCGACACTACAACCATAGACCAAGCGCCTTAGTAGTGGTAAGTAATCAGTGCTTTTTTTAGGCTATTGCCGCTGATATCACGCCAACTTGCTTCGACGTACAACTACTCATCTTGTTTGTAACAGTTGAAAGGCCTTGTAGAGCTTCATACAACAAACGACATGAAGAAACGCTGTACATGGTTGACATTTTGCGCACTTCATTTTCGTTTCCATTTTCAGTCAGATTAAGGCAATTCCAAGATAATTAATTACTGAAAAATGGGTTGAGAAAAATCGAAAATAACTGACCACTGAACAATAATACTAAGTTTTCCATAGTGGATGTTGTTCGAAAAAGTCAAGTCTGGTCACTTGGCTTTTTAAGCAGAGAACAAAAACGGTTATCATACGAAAGTACAAACAACTAACTATGCTCATTCAAAATTACACGAATATTGTAAAGAGTTTTTTTGTTTAAGCTCGCGGTGATGTACGATTGTTTTTGTTATTTTGCCTAAATTATGTTATTGTTTTTCCTGTTTGTGAAACTTGTCAGTTGATTATGCGATCTCGGTGCACAAGTCACGAAATCTTTTGAGAACATTCGCATACAGTGCTGTCACGTCATATACTGAAAAAATTATACTTTGTAATTCTGAGAAACTGATGATTTGCTAAGTTGAAACTGCAGAACTTGAAATGGAACCGATGTTTTCATTGCTTGTGTTCTTTGAAGGTTTGATCAATTCAGTTGCGAGCAGGTTGGGTAGATCTCTTGTGGATATTTTAATAAACGAAGAATTAGGATCAACTACAGTACAAAACTAACCAAAAAATTAAATTATTCAAACGCAGAACTGCTTTTGAACGAAAACAATGCTCGTTCTTTCGCTGAATACACGAGCAGAACATGATAACATTTTGATTTTAGAGCCTGTTCAAAATTGCTAATTATTAGCGATTAAAACGAGATGATGGGCATTAAACGTGAAATGTGTAAAAGTGTCTCTCCAACGATTTCTAGCCAATGTTCCAAAATATTTGTACTGTATGGCACAAAAACTGAAGAGTTGGAAACTGTGTATATTTTAATACGTCCACACCGCGACTTTCCTCACTCTACAAATACCATTGTTGGGAACGTGCATGATTCTGATCTGTAACTTTGCACCGCTTGCATAAATTTTTCTTCAGCTCCAAACATCAGATTAAACAGTTTCAGAGCATCACTGAATGTTTGTTTTCAGATACGGTATTTTTAATGAAGACAATAGCCGTGTTTTGCAAAGCAACTGTAATTCTATCTCAGATGCCCTCGTAAAGGTCGTCATCAACGATCTTTTTCGTCTTGTGAACCTCACGTACAAGTTTAGACGAGGGTCAAGTGCGCAACACCCTCATGAATGTTATTTGCTTGTGAAAACATTTTGCGGACGTACAAAAATCTTCAGCTTCGTCGCATGACGCTGTTGCGAGAAAACCGCAATCAATCCAAGCCACCTGTTGTTCGTGTTGCCAAAGCGGCTAAGGTTCAACCCAATGACGTTTGACTTCGAAGAGAATGATTTACCTACGCAAAATAGACCCGTTCGGTTCAAACATGTAAACAGGCGCCCGTGTCTACAGTCACGAATCGCACTTCAATCAGAAGTAGTCACCCGGAGGGACCCAACTATCTGCAAATCAGCCAAACATATCAACAAGCTACACGTCGCTGTTTGCCTCGCCGATATGGGAGAGTACCTGAAAGGCTGGCTTTGGAACTGGAAACCCAGCCACATGCTTCATATGCTTGCTTTGCCATTTCCAACCTACTCTTGCACTTTTGCATGAGATAACTCAGATGCAGTTTCTTGCTCAAGACAAACTTTCTGATGACATTTTATTCAAGCTGTAATTGGTGGGTGTTAATTTCCCAAGAACGATTATATATTTGTTTTGAGGTTGTGGTTGATCCTGTGCAGAGAAAATTAAGTTGTACAAAGCAATAACTGCTGTATTGGTGATACAGCAATAATGCGGCAATGCGAACCTGTTTATGTGTAGGCTCGACAGCCTTCTCCATCAAGTGACGCGGTCGGATCTACAATATCACCAAATAAATATTTAGTACAGGAAATTGATTTCGCTTTCAACAACGCATCTTCAGTCGTAGGGTATACATGTATTGTTCGAATACAATCGTTTGTAAAGAAAATAAATAGCACAGATGGATCAGGTGTTGGTATGTAAAATCGATTTCCCACTAAACATGCAATATGCAAATACGATGACCAACATGGAAATAGCTAATGGAGATGCAGGTGAGTCGATTTTCCCATCACCTTGGAGCAATTTGCGCTAACGTATGATTATTATCCAGTCCGTATACTAATGCTGCAAATGTCTTTTGAAAATATTTTTGGTTCTTTTGTTTGTGATACGTCATGACTATATAGGTTATGAGAACTGTCTCCACGCGGCTTGCACTCAGCTCTCGGCAAAACGATCGTGCGAAATGTGTCAGCACTTACGGAAATTTATATCCGCGTCCATAGATCAAGTAGGCGATTGTTTTATCGACAGTTACGCAGATTACTAGATCTGTTCTTGGTGTCTTACTTCTTGCCATCTAACACGGTGATACCATCGATCAACCACAGCTCTACATAAGATTTTATCTCACATCCACGCGGAAATTGCCTCTGGTTTTAATGAAAAGCAAAACAAAAACAAGATAAAGGTCGAAGGCAAAGGACAGAAAATTAAGGAAAATATGCATTTTCTTCTTGTCCAGAAACGAGCTTCAGGTCAACGTAAAATGTTTATGATGGTGCAATATTTACTTCATAAATAGCCGAAATTCTTGAACAGCTGGTCTTTTTATCTTGATGAGTCGTCATCAGTCAGTTGTAGGCATTTTCAAATGACTGGATACAGTTATTTTGAAATATGGTTTTTCGTAATCCGTTTATGATATCAAGTTGTACCGACTGTTTTGTATTTACACAGACTGCCCTCAAGTTCACTTTTTAGGGACGGATTAGACCGATAAAAGTGCAACCTGAGAGTTAACAAGATCATTGTGGACACTAAACGGAGATACCTCCGAACATGAAACAGGAAACCTTGCAAATAGAGTAGGATATTCTGCGAAAGCCGCAAGGGTTATGAAATCCTAGACACAAATCGGCTGGAAGCACAGATCCGGGTAGATGCGCTTAGGTACAAAACAGGAAGCTGACAATCTGATATCGCGGCCTACTTTCTCTGCCGGCGTTCCTTAAATCGCTTCACGTCATACTGTAAATGACTTTACCGCTTGACTTTAACGCTTTCAATCGGCGAAAAGCGTATTACCCGCGTTTAATCCCGCTGAGTCATTTCGCGTCGGCAGAATGTTGTCTGCGCTGCAGATTTGAATGTCTCGAAGTGTTTTTTCCTTGGATTTTCTTACCTGCTTTTCTCGGCATTTTTGCCACTGTTCTATCCTGTCCATAAAGCATTAATAACATTCGCAACGAAGACTGCGAAAACGTCGCATGACGAATAACTAAACTTTAATGAGCGAATGACCTGCTTTAGTTATGGTGGATAAACTACGTTCTTGCTTTTGCAACCAGCTGGATAAAATACAAATTTTAATTGATTGAGAAATTATGATCTTCCGAAAACGAACGCACTAGCGCAGGATGATTTAAGTAGAAAAAAAACTAGTTTCTAACTTCACAAAAGTTTTAACGTGGATTTACAGAGTGACTTGTGTTTTGACCATCAACATGATAGCCGTCAAAACAAAAGTTACTGTAAGTATGTAAGGATGGGAACATCAAAGTGATTATTAGCATATGTTTTACGAGTTTCAAGCCCCTCACTTCACACCAATGGACGTCATCTTTTTCTCAGTGGCAGAGATTCAACTAGCAGTGAAAATGTGTAGTCTAAACACCTTTGCCAGCACTGGTTGTGCTTGAAAGCGTTGTTTTGTCAATCTTACTTACTTTATACGCTATCGTATGTTGTAGAAGTGTGGTAAAATCGTTCACCTAAAATCCAAGTAGGTGGTTAATGGCGCTCGCTTCTTTGGCGCCTCCAAATAAGAATCACAATGCTTTGTTCTGGCAATCGCCTTAAGCCCATAATATTACTGCAATTTCGGTTTCCTTAACCTAATACCTTTGTTAGCTTGACTACGCTCATTTGAGATTCTAAGTTTTTGGTAGTTTTATTATCATGTTGTTTCAAACAATACAGGCTTTTTTTGTTGACAGTAACAATAATTCACAGTGTATGTTTCCCACATTGGCAATGCTATTTCGATAATTTACACGCAGCAGCTAGTGTTGTTTTAGATCCTTAGGAAGAACTTAGACAAAACGTACAACTGAATCTTTGTTGCTTTTTAATCAAAAACGGATGTCAGTGCTGCTCGTTGCCAACGAAAGTCTTGAGAAAAATTAGAGTATCTGCAAGCAATACGCTATCAAGTTATTTACTTATAATGAAGGCTGGATTTCACAGTCGTTTGATTTATATTGTCAGAGAGATTTGAAACCATCGAAGTTTGCAGATGAAAAAACGATGGGTTGTGAACTCAGTAATTAGTAGTAGCCTACATTGACCTTCACTAGACTTGAACACCATGCTGTGATTCAAAGTAAGCCAGCAGTACTGCTGGTACTCAAATGTAAACATGCACTTGTACAAAAAAACGTTTATGTGTTTACGAAGGGTTTTCGCCAGAAACTGACTGTTTTCAACATACACGATAAAGGAATCAAGAACTGCAAACGACGTCATGTTGTACAGTAGAGTGAATTTTAGCAATATCGATTTTCTATTGCTGTTCGTAGTACGTGCAGCCTACATGCTTACAGTTCAAGACAAATAGGAAAACAATAAATTTTAACGCTTATTACTGTTCAAGGTGTACTCCTAAACTCATTATCTGTTGTAAATGTAGGCAAGTACTAGCGCTTATGACGACTATCGAATATCAATATTAAATAAAACGCAAACACAGTTGTAAAACACTATCTATCGAAAGGAGTACTTTCACAGCCAAGAATCAGGACGCCGGAGAGCAGGAAAATGACGGGGCACTGCCCCCCTGCCCTTTCAAAAAGGGGCAGCGGGGGCGAAGGTGCCTTTTTCATAACATTATCATGGGTAATCTAATGGCTCATCAAGATCGACTTGAAACAAATTTATTGCAGCTATTCGCGCAACAAGAAAATACAGGATGGTTTTCTATCATTTCTGCTATTATTTTTGAGGTCAACATTGTTGCTGAACAGAAACAAGCATATTGATAACGATTTGTTTGTTTTTTTATAAGTTTTCGTTGCCCTCAACTCTTTTACTGCCCCCCTTCCCGACCGTTATTCCGGGGTCCCTGGACAGGAGCACTACTCTATAGCAGTCAACTAAAAGACTCCAAAGAAAACACGACTTTAAAAAGAAAAAGAAATTAACAAAACAGTCTGAAAGCACAAAATGAAAGACGAAGTTAAAAAGAACGCAAATAAGAAAACTAATAAAGAGTAGAAATTGGACTCAAAATCATCTGATATCTAGTAAGATAATTCGGTCCAAGTTGATTAAACCTTTTATTCAACGCATCCGTTTATATTCACATCAATCAATATTGTTGCGTGATGGTTCCACGAATGTCATCTTGTAGCAGTCGGACAAGAGGTTTAGGTTATTACGTTTGCGTGGATGTTTCATGAAGTAAGGTTCGATTAAAGCACCAGTCTCTTGTCCGATGATTTTGCCAACTGTGCCGATGAGCGTTCCATTTGATAGAAAACTTATTCTTCGTTTGTCCAAGACATGCTACTTCACAAATTAACAGGTAGCCACGTAAATGCCATAGTTTGCACAAGACAGTCGTTAGGCCAGCTTGATCCTTCCTGTTGCTGTACAGAGGCAACATCCCTTTTGACCATGCGGTGGTGTTTACCGTGATTGCCGCACAAAGCACAATCTCTGCGAGGCGCAAAGAGGGATCTTCAGTGGTCGTTTGCTGGCCATGGGCAATTTTCTTATAAATCGTAATCTCACAAACACACAATTGTAAAACAAACGTTTCAAATATACAAAGTCAAAACTTGGTTAAGAATGTTAGTATACGTAAAAAGCTTCAGCATTACTCGGTAACAAAATGCGATTTCATTTGTTAAGTGAAATATTCCAAAGGCAAAGATTTAAAGCCTTGAGAAAACCGCTAAAGAAAAACAGAAATTATTAACAAAAATCATGATTGGCGATGTCCCAGTAGATAAATCTTTCAGTCGATTGCTATATTGGTGCAAGAACCGTTTAATTTCCATCGTGAAGTGGTTAACTTCCCCATTCGATGGAATTTAGTTGTTAAAACATATTAGCTGTACATTTACCCCCTTTATTCAATTAGTGGTAATCTATTTTTTTCAGCAACCACCAGGAAACGCGGCTATAACGTTATAACTGACAGGTTTTCGGTTCCACTGTCCAGTTATTTCGATTGCTAAGTAAGGCTGAGACCAGATTTTGAGGCGCTAGCACTGCGTAATGTGCAGTGCTAGCTCAACTTACCTTTCCAGAGACGTTGCGGTGGGCATGCAAGCTGACATATTTGAGTGACGTTTGAGACTTGCTCAAATACTGACGCGCAACCAAATATTTTTCAAATCAAAAAAGTTGTTATGTCATGTGATCCTGATCAAGAGATAATCTCGAAGACATCCATTCCGGAGATAAATTACTGTTGCTTTGGTGTAGGATTAAAGTTGGTTTCAAATTAGGTAGGCTCTGCGATAAGTCTAGGGTCAACGTATAGAACGCAACGATAAGAAGCCGCTATCATGTTCAATGACCAGTGTCAGGTATCATCATGATAGTTCGTCTTCCACGACTTAATTTTGTCGCAACAAGTACACGTCTGTCCCGACGAAAGAGTAGAAGAATGAATGCTGTATGATGCACAACTCCGATTACTATGCCTGCATCATATCAGTGGAACCAAGTGTACGCTCATTCTTGTTGGTCTTATTTAAATTGAAGAATATTTTAGTGTACAAGTGATGAGTTAATCACATCGGTTGGCATTATTGACGTCCTTTTCCAATAAATAACATTAATTAACCGCTTTTTTAGTTTCGCCAGTTTCGCAACCTATCGACGATTAAGCTATAAGATAGCGTACATCCAAATTTGTTCAAGGAACGCTAGAAAACCTCGTGCCAGAATATCTTTCTAAAAAGTCAAGGACTTGGGAGTGTCTTGCCTTCAGCGTCCTGACCTGTGCATCACCCGTCCGTGACCTTCATCGTTGGTTGCGCGATGATAACCTCTTCCAACGACGTGACATTAAACAAGATGCCACCGAGGTGCGCAAAGTGCTGTCACTTACTTTCAAGAAAACTGTTAGGTTCAACACGACAGAAATGAGAAGCTAACTATCGAGAAAACGCTGATCGTTGGAGAAAGCAGTAACTAATCTACTTTCAAGTGATGCATTTGCGAAGCAATTGGAAAAATTTGAGCGATGCTATCGCTGCTGTGATCGCGGGATAACCGGTTCTTTCGTTGCTGTACGCGGTTTGACTTTTTATTGCTTGCGTCACTTGAGTGTGACCTCGTACTTACAGCGATCGAACATCAGCAAGTTATAGCATCACGTAAAGTATTCCCATCCTCACAATAAACCATAGGTGTTGGAACAAGCAATGTTGGGAGTGCGGAAGATATTTTGCCCGAATTCCCCCAAATTTGCCCTAAAATTTTTTGCGGCAGACATCCCCCCAACAAATTTTCTGCAGTAGTAGGTTACTCATCAACTCTCACAAACTAAAACAGGAAGTTACTAGAAAGGATTTGTTATTTTATTTTCTCTATGTTTAATGTGTTTTCTATGGTATATTAAACTTTTTTTGGGTCAGGCTCATGCTTTTTTGTGTCAGAATAATTTATACACTCAATAACACAGTTAAAAAATGTCGAAACTTCTGTGCCCGAACGTTTTGGGATTTTGCCCGAATTTTCGACAAATCAAAAGTTTTTAGGACGCACTTGCGCTCCTGAACCCCCAGCTCCTACACCCCCAGCTCCCACACCCCCAGCTCCTACACCCCCAGCTCCCACACCACTGCAACAAAATGTCTTTTTCACGCTAGCAAGGCTTGCGTACATCTCAATCCCCAACACGACTTTGTTTTATATGATTTGGAGTGGGGGTTGCTTAGAATCAACTACTCTGAGCTCAGTGCATCGTAAATGGGCAAAGCAAACAGATATCTTGTGCGGGTAGTTAACTTTCATGAAATAGCCAGATATTTTGTAGTCAAACCCAATTAATGAACAATTAAACGCGGTAAAATGAAAATCACGACCAAATAAAATAATATGAACGACATTTTTCAAACGTTTCGATAACTCCTGTTATCATCATCAGTGCATTGCAGATTAAACGCAGAAAGTGCAAGTTTGCCGTTAGCAGATTTCGTGTCTCTGTTTAAACAGTTTAAAATGAACTTTCAAATTGATTGAACCTCGTTCAAATTTATAAAAAACGTTTAACAAACTTTTTGCACGTGGCCCTTCAGTCACTGAAGCTGAATGTTCGTAGCATGTGTTCATTTTGCGTATATCACATAGTGCTCAGAGTATATCCTCAACAGCCCCCATATCTTAGGCCTTAAAAGCAGGATATTAGCGTTGGACCATTTTTTAGAACAAAAGTGAAAAAGCAAATTCTCTTTCACAAAATCAAAACGCAAATACAGTAATTCACAGGATAGTAAAACATTTCGGAAAGCCGAGATCTTCCTGCGAAACGTAGATAACACGCTCAAGTGTATCAGTGCTCAGTTGTTCCATGATGGAATGCGGGGGTGTAAACCCAGGGTGGCGGAAAATAGCAATCATCTCATCTCAGCAAGCGTAACTTCGTGATGTGCAGTAATACGTTATGCTAAGCCTACGTCCGAAAATTATAGGGTTAACGTAAAGCATCTAATCCGTGCTATTATAGCTTCTTTGCAAAAGACTCGCCGCAATAAAGTAGAACGCACGATTGCAAGGTTTTTGTGGTTGCCTTTTCTCCGAAGTCGTCTTTCTGACGTCTCCGTGCAAACGGCTTAGGTCAAGTCTGTTAAAAAGTTTATCTCTATTCCTTTTTAACAAGGCCTAATTGTAACGTTTGTAGCAGTCATTTCACGATTGTTGACCCAAACAGAAATTTTCAAAATTCTGTAAATCGGTTTACTTACGCTTGGGAAGCATACTTAAGCGAAATGTTGCTCGTGAAAGTAAAGTTAAAAATCCTGGTTCTAGCAACTTTTTCTGTGTGTACACCAAAAAACGCATTCAAAAGTCTTTTACGTTATAGAAAAGCTTTTATATTTTTGTTTCATTCAATTTAGGAGAGTTAGCCTAACCAAAATGGACTTTACGCCTCGTTTTTTTCATAGCAATTTCTTTCACACCTTCTCTGGTCGCTGCCAGTGAGCAGAGTCAGTTCCGCAGATTAGTTTTCACATTTTTTTGGTCACAAAACATGTTTTATGAACAAGTAACCCCACGACCTATGAAAATTCCTTGTCTTAAAAACTGATATCAAAGTCTGCGATTAAATCCAGGTGGCAAACTTGCAAAAACGTCTTTTCATCGCACGCAAACAGCACCAAATCGTGGGCAAAAAGCAAAAGATTGATTTGTGGCCGAAAAGGGGCCCAAAACATCGTCCGCCCTGTCCCATATAAAGATAAGTGACAGCGCAAGACTAAGCCTCTCCTTTTCAGGTGTAGCGATTGCTGCATGACTGTGCTTGCAGTAGACTCAGTGCAAGGCCTCTCCAACGCAAATGTGCCCACAGTAACGCCTTCCCTTGGTACTCCCGGATATCGCACAAGTACTGCAAAAAATGTATACTCTTGGTTGGTTTTGCTTGAATTCTTGAATAAGGCTGTAAAACCAACAGGTTGCTGCAAAAATGTATTGTTGCCATTTGTCATGTTCAGTAAGGTCCACAAAGACCACTGTTTGAGAAAGCAAAAGCAAAAAAGTTTCATTCGCATAATATTTTTCTCTTGACCAATCGTGAACCAGTATTTCAAATACAAGCTTGCGCGTGAATGTACTGCCTTACGTCTGTCTACAATTTTGAACACGGATGCTATTGGCAGAATCTAATTTCTTATCTTCAGAACCGATGACCGATTGCTTACTAACTTCTATGAATATTTTTCTCAAAATAAAATCGAATTCCTACCAGCTAAGTGGTACATTTGGTTGAGCACACGCCCCGAAAGCTGGTAAGAGGCGTTCGATTCCGATCTGGTCATACGGAAGACTTGAAAAACGGAACTTGCAGCCTATCCAACATCGTGCTCGGCGTAGGGAACGGTTCACGTGCGACGCTGTGACTCGGCGTCGGTGCAGCATTCACTGCGAAAGCAGCCGCGTGGCCCACGGCCCAAGCAAGCGGAGATGAGGGCGCAGACCACTCGTGACTCTCCGAAAGGAGTACAGAAACCGAGTATAAACTGAACTGAACAATCGTGAGCCAATGACGTTGCTGTTTTAAATTTGCAGAGGAAGCGAAGATTGTATTACCGCGCCACCTTTTGAAACCTGTGAAAGTGAAAGTCGGGGAGAAGCTACATGTCAATGTGCCGTACCAGGTGGGTCACTTACGCCACGATCTATGTCGTAAATGACTAGTTTCGAGTAATCTTGCTTGTTTTTTGTGTTTTAACATGTTTCAGATTGCAATTAACATTTGGATTTTGGAAATTACGTTCATGTTTGCTTCCATTTGATATGAAAGATGATAAATGTCACCGCGTTTGACCATTTGCTTCAAGTGATTGTAGCATTTATCATGATATTCGATTTTCAATATAAGTAGGGGACAAGAGTTTACAAGACAAAACTTTTGAAAAAAATTAAAATGCGTGCTTGAATTACGCACCAGAGCGTTGACTTCTAATAACCGATGACTTTCATAAACGAGCAGTGGTGTCGTTGGGACGGACGCGGTATAAGGACGGCCCACATTCTTGTAGGGACCGACGTTTCCAAATTTTGTTTGAGGCATCAAACTTTGGCACTTTTGTTGTAATTTTTGAGACATTTTGTCACACAAGTTTTCAGTTTTCTTGACTAGTTTTACATAACTTTGTCTCATGGAACGTCACCCGCAACTCTTTCTGGCACCCACTGTAAACGAGGTTTTCAATGTAACATTTGGTAAATGCTGAAAGTTGTGTGGTTGAACTGCTAGCCGTTTGTTTGTTCAGCTAATCTGACTCTTGTAGATCTATTTTCGAAGCAGATCTAGCAACTTCTAAGCAGTGTCAGTCTTTAGAAGATTAGCATTTACGCCCATTGCGAATCCATTCACTCTATATACTATACATACCTCATGATAACCATTAGTATGATAAGCCATTGCTGTACCGGTTGAGATAAATATCAAAGCGGTATAGAATATCTTTTTGAACTTTTTTGGCATTCATTGGACCCGATCTTTGTTTATAAACGTTTGTTTGGTTCACAGCCACCAGACAGGCAACATCTCTCTGATAATAACATCGAATTGCCTGATATGCTAAAAAAAACAACATTGGCTGCAAGTCGGTAACGGCCAACGGGGAAACATTAATTTCACTACTTGTATCGTTTTAAAGCTTTGGATTTTTACAAAATATAATTTCGCATTGTGTGTTGCTTTCTTAAGCCATTAGCAAAAATGTAACCAAAGCGATACGCTCCTCGTTGCTGTTGGGCAAAAAGCATAACAAAGACAGTCGGCATAAACAACTCATGTGTACTTGAGTATGGTATAACCAAGGTGAAGATAAGAGCAAGCTTTTTTGTTCTCTCTGCATTTGTACAACCTTTTCATGTATCAGAAGCAACAGCATTACACTTCTCACACTTATATATTTACAATGACTTGTGATAATCGACCACAAGTGTAGTATGTTCTTTATTTTGGAAAACTGTCACAGAAACAACAAGCTCACCTAATGTGTCGCACTTTCTCGACCTCTTTAGCTATTTAATGCGATTCACTTGCAACAAACAACCGGTGTCAAGCGGCTTAAAACGAAAAAATGGCAATTTTCAGGTTGACCGAGGTCTTTTCGTCGGCCTTTACCACGAAAGTATCCGCTTACGTTTGTCTAAGCGGACCGTTTCCGTTTTATAGCTGGGTTTCAGCGTGGTGGCGAGTCTCCAGCCTTGAAAAAATGTTTTAATTCAACCAGGGCGTCGGAATCAACGATTTTTAAAATTTTACCTGAAGTCGGAATCTGGATATGTTTATTCCTGAATCGGAGTTTTAAAAAATTAACTGACTCCGACAGTGCACTCCAAGCCAGGGTTACGAGATACTTGATCATCGCAATGTCCAGGCGAACTCTTATAAACCGCCAAAACTTCATGCAGAAAAGCCAAATGTGGTTTTTATTTATTTTCGTTAACACAATTCACCAAGTTAGTATTGTTTGGCTGACTCAGTTGTGATTTCTAAATCCAATTAAAATCCGTTTACCATGCAATCTTGCCGAATAACTAGTGCTGAATGCAACTGCTGAAGTATAAGCTACAGGACACCTAATAAATAGGCCTACTAGGCAAATCTAGGACCAACGAAAAACCAATCGAGTTTTCTAACTGAACTTGCCTTCTAAAGTAATTACCCTTTCAGCCAACAATTTGGTATTATATGGCTAGCCTACTCCACGATTTCGCAGTCGATAATCGCTGTCTGTTGACCATATGTGCTGCATTCCTTCTTTCAAACACGGAGCCACAACTCTCAAGATATTGTTATGAGCGTAATAGCGCTAACCGTACCTTTAATGCGTTTGTGCTCCGCAGATGACGCATGCAATCTCAAAAGCTTCTTTCTCATGACGAGATGATTCTAGTACGTAGTTTGCAGTGAACAGTGTCTATCTCGTCCTTGACAACCCTTTTTGCCCATGGAGAGTCGTTTTCCCATTCTGCTATGTACCTTCGTTTCTCATCATAGGCAACATTCTACGAAGCTATCGGATATAATACAGACCAACGAGACGACTGACTTCACTGTGTCTAACAATCTGGGGTGCAGTGGGGTGGTAAATCGTGGGAACGCGTTCCCACCCCTTTTTGCACTAGTAACTTTATTTGAAAATTTTGATTTTTCATTTAAATTTCTGCATGTAGCGCCTGGAACAGCATAAGTGAATAAATGGCAAGTTATCTCGTGTATAGCACCGTAGCATCAGTGATTACTATAAGATGGATGGCCAACTAATTGTCTCCGTCACGCGTGACTGAGTCTTTACTCGAACCTCGCAACAAGCAGGCGAAAGCATTGGCTTTTGTGCATACTACGGTGTATGACAGGCATTTTTGCGCAGTTTTGTAGAATTTCTGCAAAATATACTACTTTGCGCCAGTTGCTGATAGGCGTTTAGTCTATAAGAATAGTTATTTCATTTGGTTTAATTATTAGATGTGCCACAAACCTGTTTGATGGGTGTTGTTATAGGACTCTGCCTGCAATGGCAAATCAAGCCTATGCTCTAGTTTTTGATCTCTTTAGGATCGCTTTTATCCCTGTGTACTGGTTACACAGTTTTTCTGTGGGATTTAAGTACAAATGTAAAAGCAGATAGTAATAAGTAATAATATGCCTTTCATGTCTGATGATCTGTCTGCTTTCCCGAAAGAAGTACTGAAAAAGCTTGTTTTTGTTTATTAAGGTTGATGAAATGCAAACAAATAGTGTCTTAATCTTGCCTGAGATAAAATCACACCAGAATTCGCCAGCGATGCTGCAGCCCACTCAGTGCAAAAAGTAGACACCCCAAGATATCTTTAACAGACATTGTTTTAAAAGTCATTGGCACCATTCTGATTTTAGCACTGTACCCGTGGTACTACGTTACAAGAAATTGCAGAGCAGTTTTAAGTTAGGCTTTTAATAATTCCAACGCACTGCCAGAAATTAATTTCTCGCTTCAAAACATGGTTGTTCACGGTACATCAATATGTACGGAGAAGATGTTTCAGGGACGCCGGAGCAGTTGTTTTGCAGACTGCGGCAGTAAATGAGTTGAGGGCAAGGAAAACTTACAAAAAACAAAAAAGTGTTACCATTTATGCTTGTTTCTGTTCAACAGCAATGTTGACATAAAAAATAATAACAGAAACGAAAAAAAAACATCCTGCGATTTATGGATGCGCAAAAAGTGGCAATAAGTTTGTTTCAAGTTGATCTTGATAAACTATGAAATAACCGTTGATAAAATGAAAAGGCACCTTCCCCCATCCCGACCCCTTTTTTGAAAGGGCGGGGAAATGCCTCAATCATGCCCACGCTCTTCGGTGTTCCTGGGATGTTTTAGGACCCACATTTTGGAACTGCACAAGGTAGAACAGTGTTCCGTTATGTTGAGTAGAACACGCTTAATCGAAGCTTAAAATTGCTTGACTTGATACAATACAGCAAAGCAAGATTAACAGAATCGCTTATGTGTCTGCTATCCACAACAATAATCTTTAAGCAGGTTTTCTGCAATACATTTTTGAAAAGATGAAAGTCAATCTAGCCAAAGATATCTTGAGTTCAAAATTTGGGCAAATTTACCTTCAGCAGCGATTTTTCTTTAGTTTCGGCAGTGCAATAGCTGTCCTGAGAAGTTGAAGATGTGTCGGCACTATTTTGGCTAGGAAACATCATTTTTGGCACATAGAAAAAGCATGCGGTTTGCAAACCCTGCAGTCAACCTGTAAAAATCAAAAAATTGGGAAAATATGCCCTCAGCGGGTTTGCAAAGAGCGCAATAGCTGATAATTACGCGACGTTGTGCATTTTTGCAGTGCTTTGCCCTGCAAATGCCTACGCGGATTAAAGACTTACTGATGCGTGACCGTAACAATGAAGAGAATAGAGTTGGCCATCCATTTTATAATAATCACTGGTAGCATGGTTGCGTAATTACTGTTTGTGACATCAACAATGGTAAACGCTTCGTTTGATTGTTTGCATTAATCGTAACCCTGCTACCATTTTCTCTTATAGAAAATGCTTAATATAAAATACCTATAAATGTTTGAAACAATAAAATACAGGTTATGAAAACACAAACATGCACCATGCTACAGTTTTTAATTACTTTGAATTTGGTACAGACGCATCTCATAAGTTGGATATGTCACAATTCCACAAAATATCTATTGCAAAATTGCAAAATGCAAAAATATTGCAAAATGCAGTCACCGGGAACCCACAGAAAAAGTGTTAGGCTTTTCGGGTTCACATGGAACAAATTTGCCAAATAAGTACCCAAATTATATTAAATTAGTTCAATAAATGCCGAACAGGTTGAAAATATTCTATAAGTTTAACCACAAAGCAGTAAGGTTTTTTAAAAATGTTGAATAACGTTTTTTTCTGCCATACCACTAAAAAAGGCGAAAATCATGCCAAATATGGCATACATGCCAAATAGAATTTTCCAATGCCACACCGCTTTAAATAAGGCAAAACTTCTGGAATTTGGCATTAAAATGCCAACCTGGCAACTTTGGTGCTGCTCAGTGAATCAGCGTGAACGTCATCTAGTGCGTTTCGGAAATAAAATTGCAGATTAAAAGTTCCATGGATTAAGTAAAAATGATCATTATGTGCCGTTAACAATTTCAATTGCTTGGGTTTAGAATGTTTAACTGCGACAATTGAGCAGCTCTTTTTCGCTTTGCGCATTGCATGTAGTAGCCTTGAGATCCTCGACGAAAAAAGACTTGGTGGAAAAAATGTGTTTGTAAGAACTGGTGCTAGAATCACCAATCTCTGCAGGTACTATAGTTCATGACAAGGTTACAAGTTAACTCAAAGTGATAATAATGCATCAATAACGCGAGTGAAAAAAAAGAATCGAAACAGGTACTATTCTTTTGCATATTTATATGTCACTGCAAAGTTATCATTGCATTTCACTTTTGTTTTTTGTGCATTTTAACTATTTTAGTGTTTTCTGCGAGCAGCATTCCAGTGTTTATTTATCTACAACTGGCTCAGTCCTTAAAATATTTGTGCACCTTCTGAGTATGTGTGGAGGAAGCGGGTGGGCCACCGCCCACACGCTTTTGAGAGCATTGTGGATTAGTAGTATGTGTATCTAAAGTTGAAGTATGCTTGCTTTGTACTCAGCTTTGGCTTTTGCCCACCCACTTTGAAAAAGCTTCCTCCATCGTGGTTTCTTAGTCTCTGAAAGGCGCAAGAAACGCAGTTTTGAAAATTTTTGTGAGATTTGAATGTTGGTTCCACTAGCTATTCTACATGTCGTAAGTAATACAACGCGCAAGCTCTCTTGTGCTGCATCTGTCACAGGTATTTCCATATAAAGCGTTGTTTGATTTTTTATTGAAAGACTTATTTGGAAAAACATTAGTCCATGCATTTAAATCACAACGCTTAAAAATAACGGTCAATTCAATTGCAGTTCCAAAATAAGTGTATTGTTACAATTTGTCTAAACCAGGGGTTTCCAAACTGGGGTACATGTACCCCTAGGGGTACATTTACCTATTGGGAGGGGTACATTTAACGTTAGCAATTGAAGGGAAAATATGCTTATATAGTATTCATTTCCAGTTATTTATGCATATATCAGTGAATACAATGGGCGTCTAAATAATTTGTTCCAGGGGGGACAACGTCGGCCTTTTCCTTACCCTTTTTAGGTTGCTATAGATGCAATACAAATGGATGTTCACAAAACACTTCACCCTTTCTACACCACAAAGAAAATGCCACATGTTATGGCAACAGTCGCAAAAATGGGCTTCGTTGGCAGCCATAGCCAGGTATATTATGATAATTTTCTCCATAGGTCATCTACAGATTTTCAAAACAGGGTACTTTTTTCACAAAAGTATTGTTATTACGGCTAACGAAACCACAAATTACGATTTTATTTTACCTAGCAAGGCTTGTTAGCGTCATTTAGAAACAAGAGCTGCAAACATCTGAGATCTCGTCTGAAGCGATCAGTCTTTGAATAAAACCTTGCTTGTCTTTGATTTTTTATTTTTTCATGTGGAATGCTCATAGTCATCATACATAAACCGGACAGGTAGACCGGTATGGTGACACGACTATCGGACAATTCACTGAAGTTAGGATATCATGCAGGCTTAAAAAAAATTAGCAGATGAATTATGAAAAGTCGCCACAACAAATGTAGCTTTGCACTCAGTTCTCACTCAGAAGTCAGAAATAAACTTTAACGATTAAGATATATTCCCACAAACATGCATAGACGTATTCTAACAAGTCGCGCAGTTTTATACTATGTGAAAAGAAGCCTGCATAAGCGTAGTTTGATTAAGCTATTCACTCAAGGCAAATTGTCCACACCTGTAATTTTTTCGCTGAGACATTTTGGTCATTTGTTCCATCGTATTAAAACTCGCCGTAACAGTATTCACTAGCCTAGCTGTTCAGGATTTATAACCGAATGGACATAATTTTTTCAAATTTGATCTATGGCTTAAAAAATAAACCCAGGTTCACACTCAAAGTCTCCCACTAACAATGGATTTTTCAAACTTGTGGAACCATTGCTACAGATTCACCCATGCTTTTTTTCACACAGTGTATGTAAAACTACGTGCATTTCGACTATCAGCGACCACTGTCTCGCCGCATTACCTGCCAGATGTCTGCATTCAACAGTCACATGCGGGCTAAACACCTTCTACAATTACTTAAACTGAATCTTAGAAGATTTGTTGCCATGTTATTGTTACACAAGAGAGACCAACGATAGAACAATCCGTCGCAAGTTTCGCAACCTGCCTCTGGCTCTTCGGCAGTGTGAGTGTCATACCGGCAAAAAAACTGTCAATGCAAGAATTAAATAAATTCATCGGAATTAAAATGCTGACTTTCTGTTTTCTAGAAACTTTTGATTCTTATTCCAAATTTCCAAGGGGGTAAATGCTCGTTCCCCCCCTGTGGACGCCCATGGTAAATATTATTGTTGAAAAATGATTTTAAGCTTGTTGGTAAATATGTTTTTGTTATTTTCCTTAGCCTTTATGTCGTAAGAAATTTTGGGGCTACATGCCCATCTATCAAAATGCTAAAGGGGTACATGGCCAGAGTAAGTTTGGGAACCCCTGATCTAAACCATAAGTATTGCTGTGATGTATGACAACGGTTATACTAAAATTTCTGCTATTTTGCTCTGATATATTTTGCATGTTATTTCAGACTGTCCGTATGTTCATTGCAAAGTAAAAGTAAAATTGTGCATTTTACGGTAATTCACATCTAAGTTTAAGTACTGTATCCATCAACTTACTTCTAACACCAGTTTATAAGAGAAAATTTGCAACTTCTAGATTCGAAAAGAAGTTGTTAATATCAGCAAGCTTTGTTGAAAAAAACTGTTTCACAGAGCGATAATTATAAAAAATAACTTACCCGAGCTGGAGTCAAAAATTTTGAAGTTCAACTCCGGAGTCGGAGGCGGTTGAACATTTTTCCTGACTCCGAAGCTTTGGTTTTAACTTCACTCCGTGGTGGGCGCATAATTTGAAACTGAACGTTTTATGATGAGCTCATTTTCTATGCTCTATTCCTTGAGTTTTCTTTAAAACTCTAATGTGGTAGTACTTTCTTGTACATAACATTTCAGAAACAAAAATGAGTTAACATTTCGTTTGAGTTGCTTGAGTTACGCAAAAGTACCGTTTCAAATGTAAAATTAATATAACGCAACAAGCACAGACGAACAAAATAAACTTAGATTTTATCTTCTGAATCTTCATCTTAAATACATTTTTCCTTTGCACACACGTTTCTCCTAAAAAATCCTTGTTTTTTTAAGTTAGGAACCGACTTACCACACGATATATTACCCACACCTATATTACTGAAAAAATTCGAGAAAGATTCTGATTTTTATTACAGCCTCTTGTTTTTACCTAGACCTAAACCAGGGGTCTCAAACTCAAATTGCTATAAGGGCCAAATGAGGACTTATAAAGCAACCGCTGGCCCCATTATGACTACCCGAGGGTCGCATTATAACGCTGACGAAACAATGGCGGTAAGTGAACCTTACTAGAAACAGACTTTACATTTTATTGCCTGCAAAAGGTATCGTGAGTCATAGGGAAATCATCTCTAGCCTTCTTTACGTTCGTGTAAAAGGAACTTGTTTTCTCGCCAGCTAGCCGAGCACTTTCAAACACTGGTGAATAAGCTAAATAACTTAAATAATAATTATTTAAAGCTTCCCCCAAAAAAATCGCGAGCCGCATAAAATACCCCCTTGGGCCGCGTGTTTGAGCACCTATTCCAAAGACTGTCTCCCTGCCTAACAAACAACATCAACATGGCTCATTTTTTGAGTGGAACAGTTCTCCACATTAGCAATACCAGATTTAAGGTGACACCATTAGATGTATTTCATTATCACTCGATTAGACTTTTCGTGCTACAGTTGCTGGCATTTTCGCATCTCTGATTTTATCAGCAAATAATTTTCTTTTTTGTTTGTTTTTTTTGCGATGCTGCTGCAAGTAATCTTTATACAAATATTTTAAAAAGCAGGCAGTCTGCTTTGTGTCTCACTACTAGACGTCGCATTATTTAAATTTGTAGGTTGCTACAAATCATCTGCGTGAAGAATTTGACTATACTAAGTTAACAAAAGGCAATTTTAGATTTAATCTTTTCTTGAAGCACACTACATTTTTCGTATAACAAAAAACTATGAAAGCGTTCAGCTTCGACCAGGTACACAATATAAGCCCCATTCCAATGTGCGCTCAAGGCAAACGTTCTGTCTCCAACCAGCAGTGAAGACTGAACAAAAACATTTTCCTGTTTCCAACTCCGTCACAGTCTGAACGTGACAATTGTTGTCATGGCATTGGCATGCTACAACGCGCAAAACCAAATATCAGCAAAAACGACATCGTCTTTGTTGAACTACACCATAGTCCGAAAAATATGGCTTAATTTACACGCACAAATAAGTGGAAACTGTCCACACGTTTTACAAATCGTTTCACTATAGAGCATCTTAAATGTGAATTGTCTCTTGTTATTCTTAGTTCTAATGAAATTGTCTCCCCAGGTTAATGGCAACGATTACGCTCACGTTGGAAACGCTTCGTCTAAAACTTCTCAAAGAGGTGACAATTAACGATTAATAAGATTTTCTTGATGTTTCGTGCAGGGAAGGCCCAAGCCGCAACTCTCATGGACTAAAGAAGGAAAACCTTTAGAAGAACACGTGGCTGTGCGAAATTCACGTGACTCAACTGTGCTTTTCATAAGAAAAGCGGAAAGGTGGGATTCGGGAAAATATGATCTTCAACTGAAAGTCGGTGACGATACCGTTGCAGCTGAAATTCAGGTTGCTGTGATTGGTAAGTGAAAAACATAGACATATTTTTTAGCTGTTAACAATTGGGACAAGTAGTCCATTCAATCAAGTCAATATTTCTCCACTTTTGGACGTTTTTCCTTTTTCTCTACCTTCTCATCTGAATAGAAACGGATAATGGTTTTGGCAAAAGTTTTGAACATTTTGAGTCAACGATAACCACTTACCCTTCAAAGTCTTTCTCACTGGTCCATATGAGTGGAAAAGATACGTATCTCTGCCGGAACGCGTAAAATTCGTGCATCAAAAGTAGTTTTCGTCACTTGGAAAGAAAAAGCATGTAATATTGTCTAGTCGTCACTGGAGGGTTGCTGGCAACTACCTGAAAAGTAATTTGTCGTCACTGGAAACGTTGTTTATTTAGAATGAAACGAAGTGGTTGTTTTCGAAGAAAAACTTTACACCAACGATGTCACGCACTGAAAGCAATCTGACACAGCATTGCATCACACGCCGTAGATTTAAATTTTACTGCTAATAGGCGTGTTGCTAGAAAAAAACCTTGTAAGCAAAACATCACTTCATCACAGTCTCCGTTTCACCTGTAGATGCAAGTGCGCTTTGCACGCTTAGATTGAAATTCAGCTGGAGCACTTGCCCTAATATTTTGCAATGGCCATCATCGAAACGTTTTATTTGACAAGTTTGCTTCAGACCTAACCGTTCCCAGCAGGCAGGACCTCTTCAATGACTTAACACTGCATTAGCACAAAATGCTGTGGCATACGTTGGAATGAATGTCCTAAATATTTTAGTGAACTACAAATATTTGCTCTTCTAATGACATAAGCAAATGTCCCACTGCACACTATCAGTACGTTTGCAAAATGTGTTTGCATAAATCTTGTTGTTATAGACATACCATCAAAACCTCGCCAGGTAAAGCTGGTTGAAGTTATTGGCAACTCTGCATCTTTAAAGTGGGATGAACCGGGTGACAGCGGAAACACTGATATCCTTGGATATGTCGTGGAGAAACAAGATGAGAAAAGTGACGATTGGTGCGTTTCGCGAGTGTTGAATTGCAATAATTTTGCATCTACTGTCTACGAATGTTGTTGAGCAGCCAAACACCCTTTTCGACTAACTTGCTTTTCGCAGCTAAAATTGCAGTGCTGTATCGAGCTCCAAACAGTCAGATATACAAAAATTTAACTTATCCACTGATGCATAACAAGCTTGGATCGATAAATCGCAGCAATGCTGCAATCTCCAACACTGCAGTCGATTTTGCTTTGTAGTTTAACTGCTGAGACATCCTAAAAAACGGAAAAATCAAAATGCTTTTACAAGACATTGCCGTTGTTCAAAGACAAACTAAGCCTTCATAAACTTTATTCAAAGAGAGGTTTTCATTTTGGGTCTCGTTTCTTACTTACACAGAGCGATTCTGCTTTCGGTTTTACTTGCCTAAGCACATAAATTGTTCAGTATAAAAGATATAAAATATTTGGTGTTACAACAACCTTAAAATAACATTTCATTGTAACGCAATTTTAAGATGCCGTTTTGTTTTGTTTATGTTATCATAAGCGTCAAAAAATAACGAAGATACTACATCTGAAAACTTTTGCGTGGCGGATTTCTTTCCGCTCCTCTACATCTTTTGTCGGTAACTCACTGGATAAGCAGTTGTTCAACCTAAATACACTTTATTTGCGATGAGTATCACCCAGTATTCCACGTTTCACGCCTGTTAACATCACACCAGCTTTTGGAAGAGGAAGTAAATCTGCAATACTTTGCTTCGAGTAAATGCCTCTGAAAAAGATTGAGCAGAAACAGTAGAAGAAAAATCACGAAGTTTTTGCACCTGGTAAACTGAATGGAAACGAGCGGTAACACAAACACAATTTTGATGTGGGATTGGTGCAGGCCGTGAAAACAGTAACACTTTTTTAAGCTCTTGCCTTGTAATGGCAAATGCAATTAGAGTCCTATTTCTCAAGCACATCGTGCTGGTAAATCGAAGCTTGGGAGAAAAGACGCTTTTTACTACACGCTACGTTATTCAAATTTCCGGTCCCAATACTTTTGAAACGAGGCGAGGTTTATAATTTGGTAAACTTATATCTCAACCATCATTACTTTGAGGTTTCTGTGGCAACCTATCTCTTATGTAAACTGTAATTTCTGACATATTCCAATCCACTTTGCGTTGCCATAAAAAATATTCAATTACCTCATCACACACGTACTCGCATAAAGAGCAAACGTCACAAACAGCATTTCGTGTTATTCTGATCTGTCACGATGAGCATGACTTGAAATAGTTTTACCCGAGTTGGGATATGAATTCATGAAGTTTTTGAATGTGTCTGTTTCTGATTTTGATGACGTATTGGTATCGTTTTCGGTTTTATTGTACTCATGAATTTTCGCTTAGATACTTTTTCAACACATTGTTATGGCAAACTTGGAAAGCTTATCGCAAACTGACACAATATCTTTGGTTCTTTGAGCTTTGTGTGCTAAGGGTTGTTGTACATGTTGTGTCGTTTGAAAACCGCAATATTGGACACAAGGTTTCGCTTATCTTTCTTCCCTCTTTTCTCTCTCTCACTATTTATCTCCGCGTGTGGTATACAGTACTTGATTGCGAAAAATATCTAATCTAAGAGTTCTGAAAAGTATCAAGATCAAGATTAATCACCGCTTGACGTTTTGTGAGCACCCACGGCACTTGAGAAATCTTGCTGAGATTCAACTGCATATCTAAAATCATATCCATTCATGAAAAGTTAGTGGTACTGATCAGGGGCGTAACGAGGTTAGTTGGCGCCCGGGGCAAGAAGCAAGTTTGGCGCCCCCATGTTCGAACCTGAGATCTTTTGGAAGCAAATTTACTGTATGGAAGAAGGTACTTGTGACATTGTTGGGAATTTTCGGCGCCCTCAAAGTGATTTGGCGCCCCCGTAGCCATTCGGCGCCCGTGGAATTGTGCCCCACTTACCCCCCGTCGTTACGTTCCTGGTGCTGATTGATTTCATTTGGAAAAACCTATAACACTGTAGAAACTTTTCGTATGTTTGGACAGTTACCTTAAGCTCACTACCTACGAATTTAAGAATATGTCGCAATGCAATGGCTCTTAGACATAAATCGGATAGGAATGCGGTGTTACGGTTGCTGCCTGGGCAAGTCAGCTTGTTATGAGTTACTTAGATTAGACTAACTTAAAAGGCCGACCGTTTTCTATGCAATCCGCTGGTCATACTTGACGACAGAAACCTGCTTGCTAGGTGCCTTACCCGTTACATTGGCACTCGCTTATGTTTGTTTGTGGATGGGCCGGTTGTCAAAGCATGACCAGTAAAAATAGCCGGCACGCCTTTCCATGCTCTTTGGTTTCATTGAAATAGGCTTGCTGAGCTAATTCTCTGCTGTGATGAAACCTTAAAATCGCAAAAGTTTAATATCGCCAGAGCAAGTAGAAAATAGTGATCGGTTCAGGCGTGCCGATTAAATTAACTGTTTTTTGTGGGAGTAGTCTCGGGTTGGACTGCATCTTATGCGTAACAAATATGCTGATAGTTTTAGTCTGTTTTCGATATTGCGTGGGGTCTTCAACGATATAGACCCCACGACAACGATAGTTGCCGTGCTTGCGAATTTGGGAAAGGCGGTTGTTTTTGTACAACAAACGATTATATCTCAGAAGTCGCAAAGTTTCTACTCATAGCTTTGCAACTGTGTTTATCATTTGTGTAAGCAATGTATATTCTTGCGAGTAGTGCCATATATGTTTGGTATGATTCGCCTTGAAATGAAAACTGAGGTTTGAGTTCATCAAAATGGTGTTACCTATCTTTAAAAGCATTTTATCAGTTAGTCATTTGTTTTGTTTTTTTGACATATGTTTGGTAGTACTCAACCACTTGTCAAAAATAGTTGGCCTTCTTCCCGGCTTGCCATTCATTAATATCTCAAAAAAGATATCCTCCGCTGCTGTCTTATCACACTAATAATCTCCAAAATCACAAGTTGAAATTTTCCTGAGCTGAACAGCAATCCAAAAGCGAGATATCTTGTTTTCGGACCACTTCCGAATTCGCAGCGCTAAATAATGAGCTTACGTTTGCCGCTGGCTTGTTGCGTGATATTCGCCCCGTTGGTTGGCTGTGTAGGTGGTGATCGCCTTTGCTTGCATTGGATAAACTAGTCCTAATCTTGTTTGGTATAGCTGGAATGGCAGTTTTAGTCTTGCAAATTTCCTGGTACTGAGGTTGCCTGTAAACCAACGTATGATGGCAGTCACCTGCTTGTCCGCATGTAATTAAACCGGTTTTTCCAACACATATTTTTAAAAAGGCAGATGACAGTGGTTTGTCGCGTACTGCCTGGCCCGCAACCAGGGTTTAGGCAACCGGGCAATTTCCCCCACCGAAATTTTCAAAAACGTGTTCAGTTGTTAGGTAGAACAACGAACTGCAATGATTTTACCCCCTCCCAAAAATAGCACAACAATAAGATACAATGATTTTGCCCCTCCCCCTCGGAAATACCAGCTAGTTGCGGCCCTGCGTACCACGATGTAATTCAGTTGAATTTTTCATTTGAAGCGTAGTTTTAACGATTAAAGCTTTTACTCGTTGGCAGTAGCCAGTGTTTTGTTGCTCTCTATAGCTATTGGCAATATGCGACCAAAGCAGAACAAGAAAGAATTTGCAAGAAAACCGGATGAAGTTGAAATTTTGGTAACACACCAAAATGCTCACATCTCAGACACGTGTTTTTTTCCTGAAACACTGTGTTTTTCCGCAAAGGAAGTATTGTTCTCGAGAAAGCAAAAGCATATGAATAGACAAGCTCCTGTGGCTGCCATCCGGAACAGACTCTCTTGGTCAAATGACAGAGAGTTGAACCCCAGGTCTCCTTGCGCAGGACATGAAAAATGCTCACAGGGCTAAATCGTACATCACCGAACAGTGAAAACATAGGCGAAGCCACAAAATTTTTTGTTGACAACATAACATTTTGCTGGTGGGGATCCACAAAACCAGAACACAACGCAACGGGGTTATATTTCCCTGGCAAGATTTCTTACTAGCAAACATCATTAATGTAGCCTACGATTCACGCTACAGAGCCGAATGAAGGCGATCTGCGTGTGACCGGAGTCCTAAAATCCAGTGATTGAAAAATGTCAAGCCTTGGTTTGAACTTTTACGACAGCATGCTTCAGTTCCATAGCCACTGGTCATATGCTTAGTTGCGTGCTGTGCAGTACAAATTTAAGTCAAGTTTAATAAGTAGATTTCAACTTGCTTGGCAGTTTCTCTAAAATTTGTTGACTGTTGCTTGATCCAGTAATAAAGTTAATGTTATATTATGATGTCATGTTAAGGCAGATGTTCGATTTTGAGACGTTTTCTTGCACTTAAAGCACAAACTAGTGTCCAACATTTCTTGAATTTAGAACATCCGGATTCGCATTTTGACTTGGGAACTTCTTGGAAAATCTCATACTCGTATACCGGACACAGAATTTTGTTTCGAAAATGGTGCTCCTCTTGACACTTTGCTGACAATGTTAAAGTTGAGCTTGCCAAGCATTGTTAGGAAATCGTTGGAAACATGTTTTTCCGAATCAACATCTAAGGAGGCATATGGGCATTTTTCGTGACCTCTAGAAGTTATACAGACTCCGCTTTTGAAAGTTGTCAGTTCCTATGCAACGCAACTAATGACATGCATGGGGAATGCGACGCCAGACTTCTATTGAAATCACTCCTATTTATTTCTTGCATTTTATGTAATGAGCTTACTGCTGTGAAAAGACATAATATGGTCAAAAGTATGTTTTATAAATCTAAAGATGGTAGATCTTCCCGGAAATAGCGATGTACTTGGGTTTCGCATGTAAGTGATGTATTAGTGTTGTTAAGAAAGACTTTCGGGTGTTCCAGAAAATAAAAGTCGACTATGATTACATTTTAGCTACAGGCAGCTGAACAAACTGACAGTTGTTCACTATCAAGTGAATACCGCGGACCGACTGCAATGACCACAAAGTCGGTAGCCAGTCGGATACCAATATGCTTTTATAGGGTAATGTAGATCGCTTCCCGTGTGAATTCTATTCATGAATTACTCGAAACTGCCAAATGATTGTAGGATGCGAGATATGTGTCATGTGACCCAAGCAATTTTTAAAAAAGTTTTCGCATCAGGTACCCGTCATATTTCATTTTATAGATAAAAATATTGTGCGTGACGTTAGAAAGCCCGATGAACATTACCAAAACTTTTTGTTATGACAAAAGAAACCAGCTTAGCTTTGATTACAAAACAAGACCGTCATAGCGTCGGACAGCGACCTTTAAGACTAAGCACTGTTTAGCAGTTTGAACTTTTCTATCGCTTTGTACATTCTTGTGATCCGAGGCCACTTTTTCTTCGTGTTGATTGACGTCACTTCACATGACTGTTGTCGCGCCTTGCACCGATTTCTGGCGATATCGTGGTTTGTGTTGAGCCCAAAGGAAAAGTTGTACCGGATCTGCGCTGACACCTGTTCTGTCCTGCGCTGCATCGGTATCAGTCGCGGTTCACCCTGCGCACTCTTGCAATCGTCTATCCTCAAAATCGCCGATGCCCTGTTGGCTGCACATAGCTCCGGGTCGCCTCGTGGAGTAGCCATGATCTATAAGTGGAACCTCAGGAATCCTTAATAAATGCTTCAAAAATATTGTAGAAAAATGAGT